>JAABUO010000040.1_pt1 | contig 373362 bp, 320 predicted proteins | sample 5559291 | NCBI WGS metagenome assembly JAABUO01 (sample SAMN10711878, study PRJNA513372) | rock metagenome | isolation source: Antarctica rocks | place: Antarctica: Victoria Land, Finger Mt sud | reverse complement strand
ATGATGGCTGGGGATACTGATTTCTGGAGGTTGAGTTTTTATTCTAACCCTAAGATATTATACCCTAAGATCCCCCTGCTAGCGCATGCATTGATAGGTCGAATGCATTGAGGGGTCAAAACGAGTAGCCTTGCTGCGGCCGCTGGGTCGCGTTTCGTGCATAGAACTTCTGTGGGATTGGACGTAGCTGGGTCATAAGTACCCGAGCAAGCCTTTGGCTCCAAGGCCCGGATCAGATGAGGTCATCAAGCAGCCTATTGGATGGACGAAAGTTCCTCAGCGCCATAGGTCACGTGATGGGCGCACCGGATTGCGCTTAGCTTCGGGCATAGCCAATCACCAAAAACTTCAAAAGTTCCTTTCGAAAGAGGACCGTTAACCGCCAACAGGTAAGATGAGGCGAGGATGTCTCACCAGGCTAGCGATGCCACTTCAGCGAACATGTTACTCACCGTACATCAAAGCAGCGCCACCGACCCCCAGCTGCAGTGCTACGCTCGATGCATACCCTGTATGATCCGCATAACACATTGCCTTATGATCCTTCCCTGTGGCTGCGATGGCATTGGACGACGTAAGTGCTATCACCTATGTTGAGGGATATGTGGGAAGACAGAAGAGGGGACCCTGCCGTTCGAGTCCTTTGGCTAGGCATGTACTAGCTTCAAGGAATTGCCTGGTCTGATGGGTATATAAGATACCTGAATTTCCCCTACCACAGCTTCTCCATTAGCATCTTCCCCTTACCATCTTCCCATTGCCATCTTCCCCTTACCATCTTCACAATTGTTCCCTACCACAGCTTTCAGAAGCATTCCCTCTATCATGGCTCCGCCTACAGCAAACACCACGAAAGACCAACACACCAACGCGCCTACCTCAGCAAGCAACCACAACACCAAGCCAGCCGATTCTAAGAAACCGACGAGTCCCATGCTACAACATTGGCTCAACGAAACTCCTCGCGAAGGGCCCTGGAGTGGTGTCGCACGTCTTAGCGCTGCCGCTGATAGCAAGCGTGCTGACCCCAAGGGGAAGATATGGTATGCTGGCGAATTGGTGGTCGAGGTTTGGGGTGGTAACTGACTCTATCCATTCACAGACTTGGCGAATTTGGGGTGGCGTTGGGTCGGCCGACGGATGTGTTGGAGTGATTAACTGTTTGACGAATTTTTTTTCAGATGCTTTGGAGGAGGTGGTGGTGGTGCTCAAGATACATCGCGCCAAGGACACGGGGCTGAGTGTGCTTCTTTTGCTTCAAGTGGATGCGCGGGTTGATGTTCTGGTATTGCGGTCATGAGGATGCGATAAGAAGATCAAATACATGAGGCTACTAGGCGTACACCAGCCGTTCTGTACCCCTGAAATGACAAAAACCAATGAGTACATTAAGAAAGTAGAGCCACAAGGCTACTTCGAGCCCGAAGCAGATAGGAGATAATGTAAAACTTGACATGTATTCCAGACAACTTATCCGTCAAGCTCATCAAAGCCAGTTCTAAAACAGAGAAAGTCCCTTACAAATCTAATCCCCTAGCAAATAATTTCCACATCATCTTCATCATCCCACACTTCCCCTGGCCCAAGTACTTGCTCCACGGCTATGATCGGCAGTCGATACAAAGCCAGTCGCCGATCGTTGCTCGTATCCAGATTGCCTGCATCAATAGGACCGTCACTGCCCAAGTAGACCTGTTCCAGCTCTTCATTCAACTGCCCATCAAGACCTTCCGAGGATTGACCACTAACAAAAGCGCTAGGATCTTCGGCGCTAGGATCTTCGGCACAAGCATCTTCGGCGCTAGCATCCGCCGCTGCGACCACTGGTTCCAGCTGCGGAGTGTGTGACGCATTCTGATACTTGGCAAACCAAGCATGGATGTCAGCTTCAGGATCTTCTGGCTGGTCGTCACCCCCCAAATTCGAAGCATCATCAGGTGTCGTGTCGTTTGTGAGACCAGCAGCTTGCACGTCAGGATCTGAGTCCGTGTACATGAGACTCGGATCCAGAGGTGGCGAGTTTCTGTCCTTCTTGATCTGGGCTTGGGTTCTCGCGTGCCAAGCATCGACATCATAGTCAGGTGAATCCCACAGGACATCAGCGCTGATAGGGGAGATATTGCCTGCTGGTGATGAAGGGCGCGAGTCACCATTCTGAGAATTGCTGTTCTTGTCGGTTACGGTCCGTTTCACAGTCTTGTAGGCACGATTAGCTACTAGTTTCTCCAGGTTCGACTGCAACATAGCTTCGATGCCATCAGGTCCAGGCGAGTACTGGGGGAAATTATGCATCTGGAGGCGCTCGGTACTGGGAGCAGACTTTAACCGGTGAAGCCGCTCTAGATTCCGCGTCATCATATCTTGGGTGCTGACGAGCCCTGGCGGAGCACGAGGGGCAATTTCAATATTGCTGGCTGCATTGCCTTGGGTAAGTAATGCGTGGGCAAGCTGTTCCGAATTTCGCATCACCTTGTCCTTGGCATCAGCAGCGCTAAGCGGTAGCAGAGGCGTGACTTTGGCATCAACAGCTCCATCTCGAAGGACAGGAACTGCCAGTCGTTCGCAGTCCGACCGTGGCTTGGCTGTGCCGGCATCAACATCCTTGCCATGCGCATCGGCTTCGATGGAATTTCTTGGGCTCGACAGTATACCAAGAGCGCGGCGGAGGCGATCCTGCTTATCCTTTCGCAGAGCAACTACGCTTTTCTGTAGTTCCTGGTCGATGATCTCTTTGGCTGAGCCTCCAGACGCCAAATGCGCCAAATGCTGGGCCTCCAATGGCGGGAACTCAAGCTTGACATCCCACGTCCCATCCTCCCACTGGAAAATGCCAAGCTCCTTTTCTTTCTCAGCAATGACGCGCTTGGAACGAGCAACTGGTGATTCGTCTGCCAGCTGAGCTTTGTTAGTAAATTGCGGAGTCGGACTACCTGGTGGCGTTGTGGAACGTTTCTTATCAGAAAGCTGAGGGCTGTCTATCGATTTCGATGACTCATCGATATCGCCAATGGGCTTTGGATAGACTGCCACTGGGCACTGGTCGTCTGCGTCGCTCAGCTGCAAAATATTCGTAGCGCGGCGGAATAGCCGTTCGTGGTGATCATGCAATTCGCCGCCAGGGACCAACTCCAGGTCGAATGTCGCACTGAGCATGTCAAAGTAAGCGCAGAAATCCATTCCGAGAGCTTTGCATTCCTCTAGACGACCGGTGGTTTCCTCGAATCCCTGTCGAATCTCAATGCGCGCGGCGTCGCACTGCCTCCATTGTGCCCACAAGCTTTCATTGTTAGGATGTTCGCCGTTCGACAGCTGCTGGATAAGCTGGGCAACTTGCTCCTCTGCTGCTACCATTCTCGATGTATTTGCTTCATGCGCCTCATTAGCGACTTGCGCCACGTTGGTATCCCAGAAATGAGTCTCTTGAAAAACGCTAATCTGTTGTTCAAGCTCGAGTATCGTGTGGGAGTTCTGAGACAACACGTTATGGAGTTGGTCCAAGTCCTGCTCCTTCTCGCGCAACAGCACCAATGCTCCCTTGTCGATCACTGCCATAAGAGTAGCGGACATCTTGTCAACCTCGTCACGGGCATTTTCGTTTGTAAATTGGATCTCAGCGTCCTCGGATGCGATGAGATGGCCATGCCCCTGAGCCTGAAATTCGAGTCTCTCGAGGTCCCGATCCTTTTGGCGACCTTCGTATTCGAGCTCACTAATTCTATCGACCTTCTCGCGCGTTGCTTGTTGAGCTGACTCGACTTTTGATTTCTCGAGAAGTACCTCTTTGGTCAGCTGGGTCTCGCATTCTTTTGAAGTCTTGAGGTGGAGTTTCAGGACGCGGATCTCCTCAGATGCAATCTTCATCTGCCCGTCCGCTTCAGCCACCCATTCCTGGTTGGTGATCTTGCCTTTACACAATCTCAAAACGTTGTCGTGCGACTTGATATATGCGTCGCGGCTCCTCGCGATGTCTAGCATCATCTCGTGTTCTCTGTCAAGCTTCTTCTCGAGCGACGTAACCTTCCAGTCAGCAGTTTCCTGAAGGTGGCTCGTTCTGCTCTGAAGCTCGGCGTTCTCCGCAAGAGTGTCTCCATACTTCTTCTCTAGCGCTTTGCAAGCTTCGTCTTTGAGCCCTAGCTGATTATCCAGGGTCTCCGTCTTGGCTGGATCGTCCTGCAGGTGATACCGAAGAGAGCCGACTTTTGCGTGCTCCTCCTCCCATCTAAGCGTGAGCGCAGATATCTCTTCGCACAAAGAGTTCTGTTTCGAGCGGGCTTCATCACGCTCTTTCAGTAGGCCATCGCCTCTCGCTTTTGCTCGCTTGGTTTCCGCAATTTGATCTTCTAATTGAGAATTGAGCTCGGCAACCGTCTCCAGTTGTTCAGCCTTCGCAGTGTCTTTCATGCGGGCATTGTAGGCGGGCGAAGCTGATTTCATACCAAAGCCTCTTATTTGTGATTGCACCTCCTTGACTTGAGGCGCGGCCTGCACATGCTGATGACTTGTCGTACGGTCGCCCTTTGTCCGCTTGAGCTCTTTAACTTTGACCTCCAATTCGCCTTGGGCTATAGAGAGTTGCTCTTCCAGTCGGTCTATGGACTTGAATGCATCATCTCTAGTCGCTATCACAATCTGCAGCTGCTTATTGACCTTAGAGACCTCATGTCTGGACGCGTCACGGCCTTTTCCCAGCTCACGAGCATGGTCATTTTGCACACAGTCCAGCTCCACATCACGTGACTCGATCGCAGAGTCCATGAGCCGCTGTTGGTTTTGAAGCTGCCTCTTCATCATGGTGCTTTCATAACGAGTGGCAGCGAGGCTTTGGTGCATCTTGATTGGAGATTGCAAATCTACTCTCGAGTCATCGGCCCAACCGCCCACAACGGCGTGGTGCCTTGGAGATGTAAGGTCTTCTCTAAGCTGAGCAACCAGCGTAGGAGTCAGTGGACGGATCTTCGACAGCCTCGTCTTTGATTGAGGCATTTGAAGGTCGCACGTGATAGGCACCACCTGTGAACAGGAGTAGCGGCGAGCCAGGCGTGGCGATATGTTGTAATTGAGGGCGCTCATCTCAGTACGTGACGTGTCATTGGAGCGGCCATCGCTTTGGCTAATAACGCTACTTTGCCTCTTTTGTGCACGCTGGGACGTTGACGGCGAGGAAGATGAGTTTGTTTTCAGATCAGATGTCACCACCCCATTTGCGTCGAACGATTCCTCTACCGTATCTGTATCGTTCGAGGGTTCGCCATTATTGTCCGCCGCTGTAAATGTTTTGCCTCGTACAGGTTGAACCGACTCCTCGACCAATGCTGGGTCCAGCAAGGACTGCGTCGCATTGTCCGGGCGTTCTTGGATGACTCGTGGGCCTTCGATGTAATCCTTAGCAATGGAATCTTTCACTGTGGGCTCTGGTGATTCTGTCTTTGGTAGTATTAGTTCATGTGTTGCAGATCTGATGTCCTAGGGGCTGCTTACATCTTGGTTTTTCGTGACAGGACTGTCACCATTCCCTTTTCGAGGAACGAGCTTCGACCAGATTGACTTGATGGTCTTCTTTATCCCCTTTCGGTGGGGTGGCTACACGATTAGTTGGAGAGGCTTTGAACCGAGGAAAACAGACTCACCACATGTGGAGATAATATCTGTGCGTTATCAAGTTGGCTTCGGGGCTTGGGGCCCACCTTTTGTAAACGTCGAGGCATGAAAGGCTTTATCGATGCATACGTGAAGCGTGACTCGTAAAGATGCAGGTAACGGTTATCAGATGATGATGGAAACAAGAGGCTGTTTTTCCTTGAAAGATCGTTGAGGAGATCTTATGTGCAGGTGGCGTGGGTCTTATATAGTATAGAGTAGTCTGTGATGTAGGCCAAAAATTGTACAACACGTGTTGCTCCGGGTGGTGTCGAAAGCTTCTTTACTGCTTGGAACACAGGCCAGATGTTTTGACATGAATTCTGGCGAGGTATTACCTTTCTCACATCACGATCGTTTATGTCCTTATCCGCGTCGCTGCCCCGAACCATTTCTTCGTGGCTGGGGGGCACAATATGGTGCCGCTGGCGTTGGTACGAGAAGCGTTGTCGGGATGTCGAAGTCTATTCGGTCGGGCCTTGGGGCACCAAGAAACGGAAAACGATATATAATGGCCTGGCGGGCTCTCGCGTCGTGCGCCATATACAGCCCAAAGCCAGATACACGGCTTGAGGCTTTGTTATCCTACATAACCAGCCACGCTTTTGAGTACGGCACTGAAGTTCATCCTCGGGCTATCGCTAACATGTCTGTGACTCTCCTATGGCGATAATTCATAACCTACACCGAACTGTCATGCAGCTTCGAGGTGATAGGTCACTCCGAGACATATAATAGCCGTTCAACAGACTTCGGGATTGGCTCGTCCTCCAACCATAGGACATGGCTGAGACTGAATGAAGGAACGTGACCTCCCAAAAGCCCAGTAGTTTTATGGAAATGCTTGAAGGAAGAGGTGTGGCTTGGTAGATGCTGAACTCACCTGTGGTTATTCTTGACTCTTGAACATAACCTAGTATATCCCGAAATTGTGGCGAGAAGGACTCAAGATCCGGGAGCATTTATAGCATAGTCCCACTACAATTGCTCGGCTGAGCTTTCTGGGCAAGATTCATGCTAGCTGTTCTCCCACTTCCCGCAATTTCTCGATTAGTCGGAGCAGACTTGAAGGTAGCGAAGGGGAAGGGGAGACCCGTACGTGATCCTCTTTGATCTCCTACACACGAGCTTAGTATGAGCACGATGCCTTCTCCCCTGCTCCTTCCGCTGGATCCAGTCATGTTGTGTGCAAGGCTCTCAACCCTACGCACACCGTACGCGTACTATTAGTGCGCTATCCGTACGCACTACTTAGTGCAGTTTAGTATAAGGCATTTGGCAAACTGTACGATTTAGTTTAAGGTGCTTGTAAACCGTTTGCACTAATAGTACGATAATTTATTCTCGATGTTGATATTAATCCTAAATACAACCCTATAATAATTTACAAAACATCGATGAGATGTCTGTTTTTTTCTTAGCGTCGTTTGAAGAAGAATTTTGGTAAGAAGTTGAGGTAAAATACGCATAACCTTACTATTGACGAGTAAAAATTACTATTGATAATATCATTACCAAGTCAATCGATAGGCGACTTGATGACCCAGGAGGTCCAATGGCCGATCCAGAGTCATGGCGACGACAATGAAGATGAATAATTACTATAAAGCGGCCATCTATATAGTCTTAAAAGCATCGCACTATTAGTGTACTAACAGTGCAAACAATGCAATTTAGTATTGCCTCAGAAACGCATCGTTTGCGGTTTAATTAGGCCGTACGATTTAGTACGAGGCCCAAACTGCACGGTTTGTACGGTTGAGAGCCTTGGTTGTATGAAGATGTGGTACTGTTCGTAGAAGACTTCTTCTCGCTCTTGGCTTTCTGACACCAACACTGCGGCCGCATTATCACTCTCCCACTTACTAAGCCAGAGCTCGGATCATTTAATGGTTCCGAGTTTGCGGGATCCGAGGACTCTCAGCGTACCTTAAGTTGAAAGTATGCTAGCTCAAGTCACGGTTAAGAGACGCGCCAAGGATTGCCAAGTATATAACTTCTGCGCTAACCGAAAGGGTTCTGGCAGCCTAGCCGAACTCGCTTCCCAAATAATGCGCAAGAACAAGCAATTATAAACTATATTATACGAAACTATCAAAGAGATATAAGTTTAACTCTCAAATACGTAAAGAATTCTATCAATTATGTTCTACAAAAAGAGAGAAGACAAATTACTTGCATAGAAAAGATATAAGTAGACTAATCGCGCTAATCCGGAAATGTCACGTGCAAACGCCAAGACCTAGGTCAAAAAAACTCGAAGAATCGAATCGCTTAAAGTAGTTTAGTCGATTACTATAAGTAGTTTAGCGCGAAGCGCGCTAAACTACTTTGAGCGATTCGATTCCAAAAAATTGTCGCAACCCAATCATGGCGTTAGGTCGAGCCAAAGGGATGATATTATAACTTGGTTCGACGATTAGTCTAGATATAAGCAAAACAATTTTAAAGACGCTATTTAGAGCTTAAACAACAACGACAACGCATACTTGCTTAAAAAAAAACGTCTTTAATATAGAAAAGCTAAAACTATACTTTGCACAACTAAGATATGTTTGCGAAACGTTTTGTTAGAAATTACTAGATTAAATGCATAAGGTAATGAGTAAAGTAATTGTTCATTCGTTCTATCTAAGATGCCTAGGACAAACATATGCGTAGATCGACGTTAGGCGATCATAATGTCGACGCTAAGTTTAATTAAACAAGAGTGTTAGATAGATCTTATGCGAAGTATAAAATTTGTAACACGTTTAATATACAAATTTCTAATTAATAAATATAAATAAGATTGAATTTTGCATCGAATTGTTACAATTCTATCTAGAACTAAATTAATATAAGAAGTTTCTAGAACTTCGTAGTATAAGATATAAGTATATACAAATTTAGCATACTTAGTAATTTTGACAAGTAAACATACTAAGTATTCTAAGCGAATGCTTAAAAAATTTAGTGAGTTTAGATTCTAAACATATTGAGCATTCTAAACGTAGAGAAGATCTCATTAGTATATAGATCTCGAACACGATTTTCTTATGAATCGTATTTAACTTATCTTAAGTCTTTACTTGTTGTTACTCTAATTCATTGAATTACTTGTGAACATTTTTTGAACATAAAGATTGTTTATAGTTGCAACTCTTGTTATTAAGTAATTGCTTACATTGTCTAAAGATGTTTACAAATCTTTTTAATAGCATAACTTTCTCTAATATTTTTTACGAAAATACTAGTGTAACATTTTAAATACTTTAAGAATATCTATATTAGATTAACGCGCTTCTATCTCGAACATTAGCTCAATAACATTACGTCGATTCTTTGTTAATAAAGACGACAAAATAAGAATTAATAAGTCTAACATCTATTATAAAAATTAATCGACTTGAAGAATTAACTTATGCAAATAAATATTTATTTTATTTTTTATTTTGTTCTAGCAAACAAAAAGACGATTTTCGCATTTATATTTTTTAAAGAAAGAGCTTAACATTAACTTAAGTCGAATTTACGCAAATACTTGAAAAATTATGACGAAAATTCTCGTAAAATGTTCACAAACTTCGATAATTTTAAAAGAGAGCTTCGAAAAATCTTCGAAACATTTAACGAGAAACAAATTGCAAAAAGAATGATTTAGCACTTAACTTAATAAATCTTTGCAACGAATTACGTAACAAGATTTCAAAAATATGTTAATTTTATCAAATAAAACGATATTGTATTTATGACAATGTTTCGACAAGATTTTAAAAACAATCTTAAGAACGAAATTATGCGCGATAACAAATTTATTTACGATATATTTAATCTTATCGAAGTAATTATCGATTTCGACGACAGACTATATAAGAAAGTTATAAAAAAACGATACGATCAATTTTATAAAAGAACAAGAATCTTTTTTGAGCTAACGATTAAATATTATTAGAGAGAATCTCGTTCTAATTAGAAGTATAGTAATTTAAACTATCGTAAACTTGCATTTATAAAATTAAATTTTACTTAACGACGCAAAGAAAAGAATTTTAGAAGAAAGCAAAATAGCAAATTTTAAAAAACGTATTATTTATGTGACAAATTAAGTTACTTCGCAAGAGATTATCGATTATAGAACTTAATAAATCGTCGACAAATCAATGTTATATTGAAAGAGATATTTAATAATCAAAACAACATCAAGAAGCAAATTAACATAGAGACAAATATCTTCAAAACTAAATCGAACGACGATTATTATCTAATAAAGAATCTAAATCAATTATAAAACATTCTAGATAAAACATTATTAAACAAGACATTCGCATTTATGTAGAAAGTTAATCAAGCACTTTAAAAAACTATTAAATCTTATAACTTAATTATCGACTTAAACGAAAAATGTAATTAAAAGAACTTTCACAAATGCATAAAAGACATTACGAATTATCTTAAGACTTTAATTAACTTATCGAAGATCGTAAACAAATGCGAGAAAAAGCTAGAAAACAATGTTATTATAGAAAAGAATATACTTGACATTATTATGAAACAATTGAATCTTACAATATACGTAAATCTTAATTGAATAACTTGTTACAACAACTTATGCTAAACTTATCTTAAAAAAAAGAACGAAATTAATTGATTTTCTAAAAAGTTAAAGTTAGCAATTTAGCAACAAAAGAAAACTTAACGCAAATAGACGTTTAAAGCAGAAGTCACAACATAAAAGCAAGAAAAAGTTTAAATTTTTTGGTAAAGAGTATATTAGAGAAATGCAATATGTTAGTTCAATAGCAACAACTAAACTCAATAGCGTACGTACAATATTTTATCACATTAATTAAAATTAATAATCGTTAATGTACAATAATAATTAATTTTGATACAATAAATAATTTTATAGTTAAAGCTCTTGTAAAGAGAGAAGAGTACTTTACTTAAAAAAAGTCTAACGCTTACAATCTAATAATTGTAAATGAAAATTTATTATTCGTAAAAAATAAAAGAGTGAGCAAAGAAACGAAATTACTATCGATAGCTATTTAATAATATTACGAGAAACTAGACTAATCGTTGAACCAAGTTATGATATTATCTCTCTAGCTCGACTTGGCGCCAAGATTGGGTCGCGACGATTTTTTGGAATCGAATCGCTCAAAGTAGTTTAGCGCGCTTCGCGCTAAACTACTTATAGTAATTAAATAAACTACTTTAAGCGATTCGATTCTTCGAATTTTTTTTGACTCGAGTCTTGGCATTTGCACGTGACATTTCCGGGTTAGCGCGACTAGTCTACGAGAAACTAATCTTTGATATAATGAAAATAATTATTTACAATATTATTCTAGAAATGTTTTAATTGAAGCAACACAATCTAAAAGTTAATTAAAATACATAAGTACTTAAATTCGCGCAATGTAATCATGCAATTTACGTTTAATCTACGCATTAATAACGTTCAATAATAGATAAAAGATTAAGTCGAAATTCGATCGCAAATAACGAGCTTGCATTTTCGCAAAAAAACGATTTAATAAAGTTCGATTCAATAAACATTAACAAAGATTAGCTAAATTACAAAGTTAAAGTAAGTAAAAAAAATTGCAAATTTTTTGAGAGTTTTAGACTATTTAATACAACGAGAGAATTGCTAAAGTACGTATTACTAGATTGATCGCTAGGTCGAGTTTTGCTATCAACATTCTAGTTTAATTTAAATACTCGATATCAATTTCTTGACTCGACTTGAAATTGATTTCGAGTTAACGATTTTTTGACTCGACTCGATCGACTCGTTAAACAATCGAAAATAACGTTAAAATGCCAAGATTTTCTATTTTTAAAAAAATTCGCATTATTTGAATTACTAAAAATAGTTTAAAAATAATAACGCACAAATAACGTACAAATGCATTATTTAAATGCATTACTATATAATATTATAAACAAATTAATCAAATTAATCAACTTAATTAAGTTGATTAATGCACTTTTTTAAAAATAATCTAAATTTTTCGAGTCTTGGCGAGTTGAGTCGAGTTATACGCTAAGTACTTTATATCTATTCTTTGATTTAACTCGAATACTTAGATTAAGATTTCTAATCTAAATCGAGTCTTAACGAGTTAGGAATCTAACTCGAACTCGATGACTCAACTCGACGCGACCAGTCTACGTATCACAAATATACAACAATTAAAAGCATTTATTCTAAAAAGAGAAAACGACTAAGATTTTATCTAAACATTAATCGTAAAATTACGAGATTAAATTTAAATTAAATAAGCAATTTACGTTTAAACTTATATATGTTTTATTCAAAAAAAAGCTAGAAACACTTCGCGAATATTTAACAAAAAACGAAAAAAAAGATTTATAAAAAAATTCTAATTATAGACAAAATACTCAATTCTCTTTGTATTTAAAAAGAACAAAATTTTTCATCTATGTGTTAATTATTAAAAGCTATAAAATATTACGATAAAAAATTAATATTTACTATTTAACATTAACGAACTTTAGAATGAATTATTTGAAATAAAGTATTTTATTAAATTAAACTTACAAGAAGCGTATAGCTAAATTAGAATAAAGATAAAGAAAGAATAAAAGACAACTTTTTGCATACGATATAAATTATACAAATATATAATAATGTTATTCGAATTTACGAACGTTTCGACAACGTGTCAAGAAATAATCAATAATGCATTACAACAATATCTAAATCGATTTGTTATAGTATACTTGAATAACATCATAATTTACTTAAAAATCTTAAAAGAACATGTGAATTATATTTTTAAAGTACTAGAATATCTAAATAAAAGAAATCTATATTTTAAATCAAAGAAATGCGAGTTTTATCGAAAAAAAATTAACTTTCTTAAATTTGTTGTTAAACGACATAAAGTATGCATAAATCTTAAAAAGTTACAAACAATTAAAGAATAAAAATCATTTATTAATGTTAAAAAACTTTAATTCTTTTTAGATTTCATAAATTACAACAAATTTTTTTATTAAAAACTACTTCGTTAATGCAATATTATTAACGAATTTTACGAAAAAGAAGACGTCATAAATATAAAAATTAATAAAAGAGAAATTATTTTAGAATCTTAAGTTAAAATGTTTAAAGAAATCAATATTAAAGATGTACAACTTACAATTATTAAACAAGATTAAAATTAACGCATTAGATTTAATTATCGATGTATACTTTAATTAAAAGCATAAAGACATGTAACACTTAATAATATATCTCTTAAGAGAACTTTTATTAATCGAACAAAATTATAACATTTACAACAAGAAGCTACTCGCTATTGTAGTCTTTCTAAAATTATAAAAAGTATATATTGGAAAATCATTAAAACTTACGATTCTTACAAATTAAAAAAATCTTTTGCACTTCACTACTATTAAATAACTTAACAAAAAACAAATGCGATAATTAGAGCGACTTAAATAGTACAAGTTCAAAATACAATATACATTAGATAAGAATAATAATAAAATAGACGCACTTAACAAAAGAAATAATTATATAAAAACGAAGAAATCGTTTAATTATAACATATTTAAGATTAACAAAAACGAATTATTATTAGCAAACAAATACGAGTTGAATGCTATCTTATAAATACTTAAAGACAATAAGAAAGAGTTTTTAATAAAGAAAGAAAAACTTTAGATATTTATTAATAAGATCGACGAATATATAAAGAAACATTATAATAAATTATTGCAAAAGCATTCGAAAGTAATTAAAATTCTTTAGCTTTTACGTTAGCATTGTTAGTTTTCTTAAATAAGACAAATTGTCGAAACATACATTAAGCGATGTTTTAGTTATTAGCAAAACAAATATAATACATATGCAAACTATAACGAAATTCAATATTAGAAACTACTTGAATCGTTATAAAATAAAGTCACGATAAACTTTATTATTAAGTTGCTTAAGTTGATGAACTTAGCAATTAAAGACAAATATAATTTAATATTAATAATAATCGACAAATTTATTAACTATTCACATATTATCGCATGCAAAGAGAAGTTTATAGTAAAACAACTAGAATACATTGTGTTGAATTGACTTATACGATATCACAATATATTTAAGAAATTAACTAGTAACAAAGACAAGCTCTTCACGTCTAACTATTGAAAGACATTTATATTAATGTTAGAAACAAGACTTCGAATGTTTATTGTCTATCACTTAATTATGAATAATTAAATAAAAAAAATAAACTAGAGTCTTGAGCAATATTTGCGACATTATGTCAACAATACTTAAAACAATTGAATATTACTTTTATCTATAACTTAACTAGCACTAAATGCAAAAATTTCGAACATCATTAAGATAACTTTATTCTTCGTCAACTATAACAAAGAACTTAATCTCTTTAAAAAAGAGCAAAAACATCTATTAATCTAATTAGTCATCAAAAGAATAACAACATTAAAAAAGATACATAATAACATCTTAAAAATGTGAAAAAAGTTAATCAAGTATTAAAATAAAAAAATAAAAACGACATCTCAATTAAAAGAGAAAAATAAAATATATCTTTTTACAAAAAATCTTAAGATAAGAAAATTAAGCAAAAAATTAAATTATGTTAAAGTTAAATCGTTTTTCGTTAAGAAGATAGAGAAATTAATTAATTACGAACTCGATCTACTTAAAGACGCTAAAGTATTTTTAACGTTTTATATTTTATTGTTAAAATTAGTCGATCTTAATATATTTATACAAGAAATTTTTTATTACAAAGCTTAAGAAAAAAGTAGATATAAAGTGAAGCAAATCTTAAAGAAGCAAAATTAAAATTATTTTATCAAGTAAAAAGAGTACTTTATCTCAAAGAATACATGAAAATCAAAGAAGAATCTTAACAATTACTATGATTTTATTTAGAAATTCTAGCAAAAACTAGCTTAAAAAAAGTTTTGCAAGAGCTCTTTTATAACTTGAGAAAATATTTCGAACAAAGTAGAATCGAAATTAAAGAACTCGTCGTTAAGAGCAAAAGTAACATACGAATTAATTTGTTCTTTTTGTTCTTCTTGTTCGTTCATCTTCAATTTTAAAATATTTTGCGCTTTTATATTATTTATTGTTTTTAACTTTTGCAATCAATGTTTGCGTTGCTTTTTTAAACGATAAACTTTTATTCAAAATTTAAGAATCTTGTTATTTAGCTTCTTAACAACATTTATCGTCTTATTTATCTCTTTATTTGAAGAGAATAAATTACACTTTTAATTGAAGTGCTCACATTTAATATAGCGAGAGAACTTCTTAATAATTAAGCATTTAATATTTTGATCGAAATAAGAATTGCAAAAGCGCATCTTAATGTAACGATTTATTTGTTCTCTCTTTGCGATAATATTAAGTCGACGAATAAAGCTTGCAAATGTCTTAGATATAATAGAAGAGAAAGTTTGCTTTCGAGACGAAAGCACTTGAGAAAAAGAATAGTGTTACAACTCTATTTAGAACTAGATTAATATAAGAAGTTCTTAAGACTTCATAGTATAAAATATAAGTACGTATAAATTTAGCATGCTTAATAATTTTAACAATTAAATATATTAAGTATCTTAAGCAAATGTTTAAAAGATTCAATAAACTTAGATTCTAAACATATTGAGCATTCTAAACGTAGAGAAAATCTCATTAATATATAGATCTTGAACACAACTTTCTTATAAATTTTGTTCAATTTATCTTAAGTCTTTACTTATTGTTACTATGATTTATTGAATTACTTGTGAAGATTTATTAAATATAAAGACTATTTATAGTTGCAATTCTTGTTATCAAGTAATTGCTTATATTGTTTGAAGACGTTTACAAATCTTTTCAATAACATAACTCTCTCTAATATCTTTTACGAAAGTATTAGCGTAATACGAATGTAATCGCTTATATATTGTTATTATTGTAGAGTCTAATAAAGTATTTAAAAAATTATTAAGAATAGCAAATTTAAACAATTGTGAACATATTATCGACGTAAAATGTGTAAATGCTAAGAGCAAAACTATATAATCGATATTGATTTTTCGGGAAAGCATACTTCTTAATTGTTACTTTGCTAATTTCTTATATTGTAAGATACTACAAGAATATAGCAAATTCGACTATATTAATAACAATCTAACAATAGATTAAATGCTCTATTTTATCAAGAGTATTTAAAAGAAACGCATAGAGAAGTAAACGCTATTATTATTAAATAATTGCATTTTGTACAAGATCTATCTCTTCTAAAAGTCTATTATTAATATTAAGATTATTCTCTTTAAGTTGTTTGCGCACTCTATTTATCTATTGCAATTATTAGATATAGATATCTTTTAAATATTTAAGCAATATTACAAAAACAAGATTCATTGCTCTATTTGTATCGACAATGTTAACTTTAATAAACTAGACCTTCTAGACATATTTCAAGACTTTTATATGTGCGCTTTTATCAAAAGAGTTATTGTATATGTTTAAAAATATATTAGTACTATATTTTATAATTTAAGCGTTGTTTTAAAGTTTATAAAGCAAAAGAATATCAAAGAACTTATTAGAAGATCTTTAATAATTTCTTTTAAACCATCTATAGCATTCAATATTGATAACAATGCTCTAAGATATACGTCTTGCAATTTTGTCTTATATTATAAGTATATTAAAGTTATTTGTAAGAAAATTAGCACTTACAATAAGTTAAAGCAAAGTTATATCTATAGATAGTTGTTTCGATTTCTATAAGAAATAACTACGCAATCAAATACTTTAATTTTATATACTTGTAATCTTAATAAAGTTACAAAAGTCTTTGTTGCAAAAATACAACAAAAGATTTTTTCGCAAACAATAACTTTGTTAAGCAAAGTAATATATATAAGAGAAATAAGAATTAATTATTTCGAACGTCTTAAACTTATTAAACAAAAGACTATTAACAAAACTAATAAGTTTCGTCAAGCTATTAAAGTAATATATAGAGTGCTAGCTATGCAATATAAAAGAGAGATTATCGACAAAAATATATAGACAATCGAAAAAAAGATAGTTTTTGCAAGAACAACAATACAAAAGACGAATAAAAAGATTGTTAAATATATAGAACTAGAGAAGTGTTAGGAATCACTAGATCAAATACATAATGTGGTGGGTAAAATGGTTGTTTTTCTATCTATCTAATTGTCGAAGGCAGATATATGGGCAAACTGGTTAGCACGACGATCCTAATGTCGACGTCAAACCTAGTTAGATAGAAGTGCTAGGCAAATCTTATGCGTCATGGCAATTCGTAACAAGAAGCAAGTTAACGCTTCAATATAACAAGATAAATAACTCGCAAAGAAGAAGAATAGAATCTACAAAGTCTACATTGATCGAAATATAATACAATCTCTCTAAAGTAACAACAACGATTATATTAATCTCTATTATTTAGACAATCTAAACAACTTTGCTTCTTGCTATAGACTTTAAAGATATTACTATACTAAGTTTTGCATAAATTCTTTAATCTTTCTAAATAATTTAAATAATCTAGATTAGATAAAATACTATAGACAAAACAAGAGATTTAAGAAGACTTTGCAAATGCGTGTTTTTTATATCTATTTTGTAAGCAACTTTTCAAGACAATTTATAAATATTTTAATAATTTTATTGATGCTTAAAATTAGTTGTTTAAATGCGCATTTGTTTGTTTGTAATGTTAGCGATCAATAATTTAATAAATACATTAGTGTTAAGCTCTTGTAATAGCGACTTAACGTCGTACAAAGTTTTCTCTCTAAGAATTTTTTTCTAAAATTCTCACGAATTAATGTCTTTTTAAACTATAGTTCTACATGTTATGTAGTCTCGTCTTGTGTGCGTCGATGTAATGACGTCTTGTTACACGTTCGTACACAATTTCACAATATTAATTCGTCTTAATCTATAAGAGCAATCGTTTAACAAAATAATTAATACGACACGCAATACAAGATAAAATTTAAACAACAACAACGATGCTACGACGTTTTAACGATCGAAAAACGAAAGCAATGCGAGAACTTAACTTGCGTCAATTACGAGTTTCGAAATTATATCATAAGAAAAATCTTCGCAAGACAACGACGCTATATTGTCGTTATCGTTCGATAGAAATATTAATTATAAAAAGCTACTTATTAAGAAGCAAACAAAGAGATGTAGACTTCAAATAAAACGAAATTTTTGTATTGCTTAAGCAAAAAATAAACATTTGAAAAAGTTTTTTTATTAAAACGAAGTTAGAACGTCTAATTTGCGTCGCTTTCGCAAAAACAACTTTAACAACAAAAATAACGAATTAACGCTTAAAAAGCAACGCTTTGCACAATTTATAAAATTAATTAATTTAAATTTATATTATAAAAAGAACTTTAAAAAATTAAAAAATTAAACTTGAAATGTTAAAAACTTTTTCGAAATTAATAAAGAGTAATTTTTAGAAAAAATCACAAAAATTCGTTAAATTTAATAATTTCTTCGCGATGCGTTTGCGTTGCGATAAAAAAATTACAAAAACAAAAATAAGAACAAAAATAAAAAATTAAATTAAAAATAATTTACTAAATATTTGATTAATTTTATCGAAAACTTAAAGAATTGTTGTCTTACTTTCTCTTAAAAATATGAAAATGTTAAGCAACAATCGTTGCAAAACGTTAACGACTTCGTAGTATATTTTGAAACGTTCGAAGCGAATTTTGACAAATATATTGAATGTTAATAACGTAATTATTCTTTGCATAAATTAAAAAAAGATCTTCGAAAAAAATTTAATAACGTAATTTAAATTTTTAAGATAAGAAGTATGTTTATTGCGCTAACGCAACGTATAAAAAATATAATATTCTTAACATTCAAAATGTTAAATAAAATCTTTAAGAAAAAATCATTTTTCGAATTTCGCAATTTTAGAGAAAGTTCTTATAATCGAAAACAAAAAAAAATTATATTAATAAATAAAATTTACGACGTTTTTGCGATAACAAATCGTTAAAAAAGTATAAGCAAACTTTCTTTTCGTAATTTAAAAAAAGTTAGCAATATTATGCGAAATAAGCGCATTTGCTATAATTGCGAAAAGAAAAAACACATTGCGAGAAATTGTTTTAAATCTTTTAAAAAAACGCAAATAAATATAATAAAGAACTTCTAATTAAGCTTTACGATAAATGTTTAAAATGCGCTTTTGTTGCAATTTATTATTAAGAAAATCTCTAATAGATTAAGAAATTAAATAAATTCGCAACAATTGTAATTGCGATTGCGAATTAAAAGCATAAAACAAAAATATTCTTCGCAAAGTTGTTAATATTTGTTGACACAAAATAATATAAACGAAGAAATCTTCTTTATAAAGACGTTTACGTTAATTGCATTAACGAACGATTGACAAAGTTATAATATCTGAAAAAATTTAGTATTTTATTATTGAAGCGAAAACATTTACGATTTAGAAAATTCGATTTGCAAAATTTTACATTGCAAAAATTAAAATTCGTAATAATAATAAACGTAAATGTATTTTAAAGCAAATCTTCTACCTCTTTAATAACGTCGCATACAATATTATTATCGATTTTCTTTAAATAATAAAGAAAAATTTATATGTTAATTAATATATGCTAATTTGACACTATCAAGTTATTAAAAAGATAATTGTGCTAAAATTCTTAGATGATTTCTTGAAGTTCAAAGAATCTATTTTTGTGTTTGCTTTTATTTGTTGTAATCTTAATGCAAATAAGAAATTTTAATTGCGCGACATTTTTAAAAAGATGTAAAACATTAAAAACTATAATAATGTTTTTGATTTAAAAAATGCATTTACTCTTCTCGATTATAAGAAAGAAAATCATAATATTAATTTACTATTAAGTAAAAAGCTTCTTTACGAATTATTATACTTTCTTTTCGAGAAAGAATTAAGTATTTTGCAAAAGTATCTTCTAAAAAATCTAACGTTAAATAGAATTTATAAATTGATTAATCTTATTAATGCGTCAATGTTGTTCGTATTAAAAAGCGATAACAACTTAAAATTGTATATTAACTATTATAATCTTAATGTTATAATTATTAAGAACAAATGTTCTTTATCTTTGATTAAAAAGACGCTAAATCGTTTAATAAATGTTGTTTACTTTACAAAGTTAAATCTTAAAAACGCTTATTATTAAACTTATATTCGTTAAGATAAAAAATAAAAAATCGTTTTTTAAATACGTTACGATCATTTTAAATACGCGATAATGTTATTTAAACTAACAAATATATTAATTATTTTTTAATTTTAAATTAATAAAGCATTGCGAGAATTAATTAATTACATCTATGTAATATATTTCGACAATATCTTAATTTACTTAAAGATACGAAACAAATATTAAAATTGCGTTTGTTAAATTTTTAAACGTTTACAATTATATAAGTTTTATATTAAGTTATCGAAATGCTTCTTTATAATAATTTCGATTAAATTCTTAAAATACATTATAAGTAGTTACAATTTATTAATAAACTTGCGTTGTATAAACTTCATTACAATGTAATTTAAGTTAATTATTTTTCGTGAACTTTAAGTGTTTTTAGAATTTGCAAATTTTTATAAACGATTTGTTCAATATTATGCAAAGATTATTCGAACATTAACAAAATTATTAAAAACAATAAGCAAAAGAAACAAAATAAGTCTTTCGTATTTAACAAGAACGTTATAATAGCGTTTAAAAGACTTATTTTCGTCTTTATGCGAACATTTATGTTAATGCATTTTAATCTTAAGAATTACATTTATGTTAAAACAAACATCTTAAAATTTGTTATCGTTATTTTTTTTTTTTAACTAATGTATCTTGTGAGCGAAGTTAAATAGATAACGTAACATTCAATTGCATTTTATTTAAGAGAAATAATTTTCGCAAAAATACAATACGAAACTTATAATTAAGAGTTGCTCGCAATTATTATAAGATTTAAGCAATAAAAATATTATTTTAAAGAAAGTTATTATTTAATTATTGTGCTAACGAATTATAACAATTTGCGTTACTTTATAAAGATAACAACGCTAAATTATTATTAAACGCGATAAATTCTTTTTCTAATGAAATATAATTTCGAAATTAAATATCGCACAAAAAAAATTAATCTCGCAAATAAATCGTCTTAATAATCTAATTATAAGAGAAATGCGAATAATAAGATTTACTTACTTATTCTTTAGAATAAGTTAAAAAACATTACAATCGTAATTATTAAAATAATTTTAATGTTAATTTAAAACATCTTTAAAGCGTAATCTTCGCATTCTTAAAACAAGATTAAGATTTTCGTAATTAAAAAGCTTAATAATAAATTATTTAAAGAACTTTCTTACAATATATTTACAAATAAGAAAATCACAAACACTAAAATAATAAAAAAAGAAATTGTAGAAATTGTTTAAAGCGTTGTGACACAACAATTGCGTTAATGTGACGTTCGCTTAATGTGCGAAGAAAAAAATTACTTAAAAAATTTCTTCTTCTTATTGCTAATTAAGATTAAGAAATTTCAAAATAAGAATTTATTAATTTTTAAGATTAGAAAACAATTAATATTAAACAATACGCGTAATGTTTGCGCCAAATAAAAATAATTAATTTATAAAAAAATGTGTTTTTTTTACACAATTCTTATTTTAAATAAAGCATTTCTTAAAAAGAAGTTTCTTAAATTACATTACAATAACTTGCTAACAAAACATTTCAAAATCAAGAAACAAAAACTCTAATAAGTAGAAAATTTTATTAACTTTAAATAACGTCTAATATTGACGCATACATTAGAAAATGCAATATATATTAGCGTAACAAAACATCGCGTTATTACTTATATAATAAGTTGACGTCGCTATTAGTTTTAATTCAATTTTAAGCAAAAATCTTTATAAACTTTATAATCGAATTACTTGTTAATCGTTGCAACAACGACATTTACGTAGACTAATCGTTGGATCGAGTTTCGATATTAACATTTTAACTCAACTTAAATACTCGATATTAACCTCTTAATCTAGCTCGAAATCGACTTGAGTCAACGATTTCTTGACTCGACTTGATCGACTCGCCAAGCAATCGAAAATGACGTCAAAATGCTAAGATTTTCTATTTTTAAAAAAAATTCGCATTATTTGAATTACTAAAAATAGTTTAAAAATAATAACGCACAAATAACGTACAAATGCATTATCTAAATGCATTACTATATAATATTATAAACAAATTAATTAAATTAATCAATTTAATTAAGTTGATTAATGCACTTTTTTAAAAATAATCTAAATTTTTCGAGTCTTGGCGAGTCGAACCAAGTTATACGCTAAGTACTTCATATCTATTCTTTGATTTAATTCAAATATTCGAGTTAAGATTTCTAACTCGAATCGAGTCTTGACGAGCTAAGAACTTGACTCGAACTCGATAACTTAACTCGACGCGATTAGTCTACATTTACGACGTTATTTTAATAGTTGTTAATTAATATTCAAAGATGTCATTATATATATTCGCAAAGTCTATATAAATTACGAAAAATTTAACAAACACATTATTTAAAAAGATGTTATTCGTATATTTCGAGATTCGAAAGATCGTTTTCGATCAAAAATTGCTCTTTATTAGTAATTATTAATTCGTGATATGTTATCGCATTCGCATTAAACGAAAATTAAATATAACTTTTTATTCTTAAAAATAATAATTAAATTAAGCAATAAAATTAAATATTAAAACACTATTTGCGATGCTATTGCAATTATAAACAAAATAATTAAGACTTTCTTTTAACTTTAACTTAATATACGTACAATAGCGTCTTGTATACGTTTATTAAATTGTTGCTCTTTAAAACGATGTTTAATGTTGTCGCGAATTTCAAATTTAATTAAAATAACAAAAATTGTTTCGACGTTTTAATTGTTCGAAAACGAATTTAATCTTTGTAAAACAAATAAAATTAACTTATAAATTATCTTTAGTTCGCACAACAAATGCAAGTTCGCAACTACAATAAAATAATTATTTTAAGAAAATATTAAATAAGCGATAAAATTATGCTTTTAACAAAAAATCTTTCAAACGTTTATTTAAAAAAAAAATTATTTTACAAATTTACAAAATTGTTTGAAGTTAAAAACATTATTAAAAAGTAAATGTATCGTTTTTGTCTTCTTAAGAAATAACGAATTAATTTCGTCTTTTACGTTTTATTGTTAAAATTGTATTATTGAAATGCGAATACAATCGCATTAAAGAACATAATATTTATTAACAAAAATTAGTAATAAAAGATCGAAAATATTCTTAATAACAAACAAAAATATTATAAATTATAATATTTTGTTCAATAAAAAGAATTTTTATTATGTAAAAACAATTAAATTTCGAAAAATTACTTAACGTATATGTAACGAAAGCTCAAAAAGTACAAGACGAAAAAATCTTTTAATAAGAAAATATTAAAGACGAGAAAATTAAAGCTTCGCATTCGCAAAAAAAATTTCGACATAATAAATAATGTTAGTAAATAGCATAAAATTGCGTAATTAAAGCGAAAGAATAACGCAAATAACGCGTAAATTAAATTGATACTCTCTTAATAAATCTATTGAAGCATTAGAAAGTTATAAGAAAGTTGCATAAAATGCGTTTAAGTTTAACTATTTTTCTTCTCTTTATTTGATTGCTTCTTTTACTTTACTTTATTAGTAAAAATCTTCGTATATATGTTATATAATGCGAATAAACTACGTTGATTAATTGTTTTGTTTTTCTTCGATAATTTATTACTTTTATTTTTATTTTTTATTTGTTATTATCTATAAAAGATGCGAAGATGCAACGTTAACAAAGCGCATAATTAAATTAATGTTCGTTGTTTAAAAAATTTGTTAAATCGACTTAATAAATTAAAGAAGCAACATATCTTAAAGCTCTTAAAATAGTCAAATAATTTAACAAAGATTTAAGCGCTAACGATGCAACAAGAACTTAACATAATAAGACTTGCGATATAATAAATCTATTAAACTCTTTACGAATTAGCAATTGCATTTCTTATTTGAAGAATAATTTATTTCGATTTTTAATTTTATTAATATACAATTTGTATTGCATAGAAGTTCAAATCGTATAAACTATAAAAACAACTTATAATATATAAGAGAAATTTTATCTAAACATTTACGTCGCTCTTCTTTATAAAAGTTCTATTCAAAAATTAGAAACAAAATGAATAATGTTATTCTTAATAAATTCTTCGAATTACGCAAGATTTACGACGTTTTCTTGTCAAAAATAACGTTGTCTTTCGTAACAATTAAATTAGACTTAAATTTTTCGTTCTTATTTAATTTTTTCAAAGAAAGAGCATCGAGTTTAACAAGATAACGTATTATATTTAGCTTTTTTTATTAAACTTCGCAAAGACGTTACAAATTCGCATTAATACGAATTAATAAATTCTCTTAATTTAAATGCGAAATCGAATTGTTTTGTCTAATTTATACGTATATAAATCGTAAATAGCGTCGAACTCGCGAAGCGAATTCGAATTAATCGATTTCGATATTTTTGTTATTGAGAACATATACGCAAAAAATTAACAAAATGTTAATTTGTTTAACGAATCATTAAGAGATTGCAACGCATTAAATCGTAAATTAAATATATAATTAAGAAATAAAACGTATAGTTTTGCGCTTTTTAGCGCAATAATTGCAACGATAATTCTTTGTCTTGCAACACTAAAAGCGTAAGCAATTATAAAAAATTAAAAGCAAATGCTTACGATTAAATTGATCGTCGAACTAGGTTATAATATTACTTCTCTAGCTCGACTTGGCGTCAAGATCGAGTCGCGACGATTTTTTGAAATCGAATCGCTCAAATTAGTTTAGCGCGAAGCGCGCTAAACTACTTATAGTAATCGATTAAACTACTTTGAGCGATTCGATTTCTCGAATCTTTTTTGACCCAAGTCTTGACATTTGCACGTGACATTTCCAGGTTAGCGCGATTAGTCTACTTACGATATAATCGAATTTCTTCTTAAAACAAAAAAAATAATAAAGATAAAAAAGATAAAAAAGCTTGCGAAAAGTAACGAAGACGCGAACGAGAAAATTCGACAAAAACATATTCGTAATAAAATGTTATATCGTTAGTTTTATACGTAGCGAAGTCGAAGCATTCGCATGTAGCAATGTTTACATTAATTAAATCGCAATTTACAAAGCGTTAAAAATAATAATATTATCTTAAATTATCGATAAATACAAAGAAAAATTTAAGAATACTTATTTACATTTGTTTTATTGCGCGCATTATTGTTATTAGTAATACGAGCAATAAAAGAGACGTTTACAATTATTTATCGCTTCGTTATAGAAATTAATATGTGAAAAAAAGAAAAAATCGAAGATTGTGAGTAAATATTATTAGCGCGTTAACAACGCTAATCGAATTAAGTAAAACAAAGAAATTTCGATCAATTTATTAAAATAGTAAACAACATTAAAGAAGAAATTTTTAATATTAATAGCATCGAATATCGTCGCGTTGTCGTAACATTAAAATAGCAATATAGCGATAAAATTAAAATTAAATATTTTTTCTAAAAACTTAATGTTTTTTCGCTTATTAGTATATAATTAATTTACAATAAAACTTTATTAAAAAAGACGAAACATCTTACGATAATATACGAGAGAAATTAAGATCGTTGTTTAATTTCTCTTGCATAAAATGTTAAATAAAGATATAAAAAAAAAGTGCAAGAAGTTTTTTCATAAATACAATTAGATAATTAAGATAAATGCGCAAGTTCAATGCGACAAACAACATTTATTAAAAGAATAAAAAAAATTTATAAAAAGATTTTTTTAACAATTTAAATTCTCTTTTTTTTTTATATAACAATAAATCGAAGCAAATTATTGTTGCCTATTTCGCGAAAATATGCATTTATAAGAAGTAGAAAAGTAAAACATTGTTATTGTAACGTTTAAAGAACTATTAATATCGTAAAAAAAGCGAAGTCGCAACATAATTATAACGCTAAATATACATTTTAAAGATCAAAATTTTAAAGAAAAGAGCAATTGTATTGTTAACGATTAATAATTTAATAAATACGTTAGTGTTAAGCTCTTTTAATAGCAACTTGACGTTGTATAGAGTTTTCTCTCTAAGAACTTTCTTCTAAAATTCTTACGAATTAATGTTTTTTTGAATTATAGTTCTACATATTATGTAGTCTTGTCTTATGTGCGTCAATGTAGCGACGTCTTATTATACGTTCGTACATAGTCTCACATTGTTTTACAAATTCGTAGTAACTTCTTTCTTAAAGAAGTGTTTTTTAATCTAGAAGAGTTGTCTTCTTAAAACTTCATTATTTCTTCTTTAATTAATTAACTTTCTATGCATAATTTATAGAGCATAGTAAAGGCTTTAATTTGACGCGTTATTTATCAAATTTGATTGTAATAGTGTAAAGTTATACTAGATACTAGAAAATTATCGCTTTTTAGATAATTAAGATAATCTAGAAATTGAGATATGGCCCACCTATTGGCGCTCGCGATAGAAGGTGGAGCATTCACTTTTAGATTCGCTTCACTTAAAGAAATCTATTGAAGCATAATTTCTTATGCTATATGTCTTCTATATTGTTATTGTGAACCATCTTATGATTGGTTTATATCTTGTTCGCAACTTATTATCTTAATAGAGTCTTCGAGAGAAGAATTCGCAGAGATAGATTTCACAATCCTTGGTCATCTTCTCCTTCCTTAGTATTAGACTAATCGTTGGGCCAGATTTCGATACTAACATTTTGGCTCGACCTAAATACTCGATATCAATCTCTTGACTCAACTCGAAATTGATTTTGGGTCAACGATTTTTTGACTCGACTTAATCGACTCGCCAAGCAATCGAAAATAACTTCAAAATGTCAAGATTTTTTATTTTTAAAAAAATTCGCATTATTTGAATTACTAAAAATAGTTTAAAAATAATAACGCACAAATAACATACAAATGCATTATTTAAATGCATTACTATATAATATTATAAACAAATTAATCAAATTAATCAACTTGATTAAGTTGATTAATGCACTTTTTTAAAAATAATTTAAATTTTTCGAGTCTTGGCGAGTTGGGTTGAGTTATACGCTAAGTACTTCATATCTACCCTTTGACTTGACCCAAATACTTGGGTCAAGATTTCTGACTCGAATTGGGTCTTGGCGAGCTAGGAACTCGGCTCGAACTCGATGACCCGGCTCGACGCGACCAGTCTACTTAGTATGCCTCTCGATGGTATAAGAGGTATAATTAGTCAGAGTCTCAACCTTTTGAGCGTCAAGTATTTGTCTCTGTACATCTGTAAATTTCGACTCTGCTGGTTCATCGAGATTGAGCGACTGGGTTGGCATCCCGACCTGCCCCTCCAGGCAGGCTAAGGGCAACACTCGGCTATGGAGGTTTCAGGCGACTGCAACGTGAATGCCAATATCTGGCACTCACGACATCAATGTAGAAGATGATTCAGGAGTCCTTCTCTCCCACATGACCTACCAATACTGATCTCGCCTTCGGACCTGCATCTGCGACCCCAACAACTAGATACACGCAATCCCCATCATCAAGACTGACGGTCGTTTGCTGAGCTTCCCTTGGCCGGGCTTGCTTCAGCGATAATTTCTTATATCCACCTGCTGGATGGAGAGCCTGATCAAGTCGCCGGACCGCCAAAGGTACTTGATGCTGAGATGGATCACGTTACTGCTTTCCTTACGGAGTATCCGTCCTAGCAGATGTACTTGAGCTTAGCTTTCGAAACTAGACACTCCGTTGCAAAGCAGTCACTCGACCAGTTCTTCATTTCACCATAAAAGATGCTCCCTTGGTGTGCCAATCCCTCAACTGCCAGACAGCAGACTCTTCATGCACTGATTCAGGTCAACAAACGTAAAAAACACTTCGTATCTAATAATTACTTGTGTCTCTTTTGCAGTACTCTTCTGGATTTACCGTCTCTGTCTGGCTCAACTGAAGAACTTCAATCCCGAGCTCGCTTAGGTTTCCCAGCCTGGCTAAGGTAATTCGGCCAAGCAAGACGTCACGTGTCACACACTCCTCTCTCAGAGCCAGTACAGTACTTTACTTCATGAATGGGACAATCACACACCCTTCCTTCCGGGATTACAGCATGAGCTGGTATATGGCTCTGTCATTGGGCCATCCCTCCACTTATGATTGGTGTTCGGTGAACGAGCAGGTTGACTGCCACGCACCAGCCATTGAAGAATGACACCAGCCTCCCCACCAACCAACCTCCTAGCATCCCGCAACCGTTGAAGAACACCCCCACTGTCCATGCTTGTTAATCCCACTTCTGTCGCATGTACTACAGCCGCTCATCTACAGAATTACTGCTCTGCCAAAATATCTCAAGTTGGTAACCTGTTGTCGCGCAGACTGAAGAGTAAGGCCATCGCTATCGATAAGAGGTCTTGGCAGCCCCCACCGCCCCGCAGCGGCCCCTGAACCGGCCGTTCTTGCAGCTGCATTCCTTCAATTTCTTATTCCGTGTTCGTGTCGCGCCATGCTCGACTTCTTCAAGAGGGCCAACAGGACTCATGCAAGATCCGAGTCAAGCCCGCATTTAAGAGACGCTCTTGCGAACAGCTTCTTCCCTGCCAGCTCAGCTCACCAGCAGTACGATGGCGGTCACTGTCGCAATTCATCCCTAGAGTCGACTCAGGACGCACCACAATCCTTCCATCCTCACATCCTCACTCAACCAACCTTCACACATCGGCCCAACTTTACAGAACCCAGGAAGCCAACCCTGGACTTGCCACCGCTATATACAGGGTCCGACCGCCTCCCAACAGCTGCCAGATCCGATCAACAAACACAGCTGTACGATTTCGCAGTCTCACCCGAGCAACCTCCGCAGCAATTCCCGACCAAGCTCGAGCGAACCTCAGAGCCGGCTCTCACTGGCGACAAGATCGAACGAGTCAAGAAAGATCACCAGAATCGAGTACTATCAGGCTGGTTTAACGGCGAATCGGAGCCCATCAGCATTGGGATCGTACCCTCCCCAACTAAAGAGAAATCCGATCCTCTGGCCGACATGTCTACCAAGCCCACGGAGACCACTCCGAAACCAATCCTATCCACCCGCTTCTCTATCTTTGGCAGCAAGGCTTCCCCCGCCATTGCACCTTCACCATCTGAGCCTACCGACGAGTTCTCGGATCTCGACGTCAATACGGCTTTGTATCCTACTGGTCCCGCAGACACGTTCTCTCCGGCCTCCTTCAAGAATCACATGCAGCACGCAGAAGGCCTGCTCTCGCGTCTACAGGCTGCGTATAAGGAGCGAACCATTGCCCTTCGGGACATGACAGCGGAGAAGGAGACCCAGGCGGAAGAGCTTGAAGGCGCTGAGACACGATCAAAGCATCTAAAGACACAGTTGGACGACATGAACGCAAAGCTTGCCGAGCAAGACAAGGCAATGATGGACCTGGTGGATGATTTGGCCAACGAAAAGCGATTACGGCGAGAAGAGGAGGATGCTCGCAAGAAGAGCTTGAAGCTTGTCAGGCCTTCCGGAATGCGTCCGCTCACGTCTTGCTCGCCAGAAGAAGGTTTTAAGCATCAAAAGCAGAGGGACAGAATGAGTTCTGCTACTGAGACCGATTGTGACTCCGAGGATGAGAGCTGCGGGGATTCCCTCTTCTCGAGAAACCATAGCTCCTCCGCTCGGATGTCGCTGTCTTCCGTTTCGACAAGCAGCTCTCCGGAGACCTCCCAACCACCCGATATCTCCGGTATCGCTACGGCCCAGACCGCGCGTCTTCGGCAAGCCCAGCCCACGCTCGTGAAATGCCAGCGCCAACCCTCGTCGGGGGGAGAATCACTAATATGGAGCTGCGCCAACTGCCACGGGGGCAACTCGTCAGAGGCATGGACGGTGGTCAGCGTACTAAAAATGGAGAATCGGGGCTTGAAGGAGAGAGTGAGCCATGTGGAAGCGGCGCTCGACGGGTGTTTGGACGTCATTGACAGGCTACAGTGACGGAACGGTTTTAGGTGTTCAGGCGCATAAATACCCACTCTGTTTGGCATTTTGCTTGAAGGGACACTGGATCACGCGCAAGACGACTAGGCTATCTGCTGGAAAAGGATGGCTCAAGCATTGTTCTACATCAATAAATGCACTATTATCTAGCATCTCACGATAATCACAATCAGGATTTGTACGGATCATCCATGACTCCGAGCAAACTACAGTAATGTTCAGTGTTTGTTACCCTTGACTTCAATCGAGTGCTCGACAGTCAGAGAACTTGGTACACTTTCTATGGATTGGCCCTCATCTTGACTTTCTTCCTTGACTAGGGGATTTCCAATGGACATTCAATTTTTCGACATTCCACCAACTCGTTCATGTGGCATGGAAGAAACGCACCATTTCTGGTGAGGAATCAGGATACACAACCCTGAATTAGCCCTAATTTTGGCCAAAAGACGAAGTGCTGAATTTAGCCGCCTTCCTCTACCTTACCTATCTTACCGTATGAGTCTTCTACGAAGAATGCCGATGCTAATTAACAAGGCAAACATCCAGTCGGTGACCTTTCACGCCGAATTTGTCTTGATACTCCTCGCGACTGTTGGGTAAGAACGCCGAATCGCTGGATTCAAGTGGCGAGTTACGAACGAAGTTTCCCAGCCACCTCACTCATGCGCGCCTCGTGGTCGCCAGGCATCACTGCGACTTCATCCATGGCGATGAATGGTGCTCTTGTTATCTTCCTGACTCTTCATTACTATGACGAGGACGAAGAATCTCTCTGAACTTCTCTATGTTGCTTCCTAATATTCTCCTACTACATAGAGCAGGCTTCGATTCCGTTCGGATCAAGCTCTTGTACCCCATCTCTTCTCTATTTCTCTGTCTCCATTTTCCAGAAGCTACCAGGTTCTCTACCATACCCTGAATGATATTCAATAATGCCATTCATACCTCACACCCCCGAGTCCCTCCTCTCCCGCTCTGACTCGAAAAACCCCGCCACCACTTGTAAAGGCATTACCTCCAGCGGCCGCCCCTGCCGCCGCGCTCTTGCCACCTCTCCGCGGCGATTTCCTTCTCACAGCACTCGAGATGGTGTCCTAGCCGTCTTGCCTAGCGACGATGACCACGAAGGCGCAGCGGCATTTTTCTGCTTCCAACATAAAGACCAAGCGGTCTCTCTAACAAACGGAGATGGGGGTGGAGGAGGTGGGGTAACGACGTTGCATACATTAAATGAGAGGACGAGTATCGATACGTTGGTTGATCGGCTGGGGTTCGTTGATATACAAGACAACGTAAGCCCAAAGAAAAGGAGGCATGGCGAAAGGAAAACGCGGCAGAATTCGAGGCCATTGAGGAAGGATACGCTTCCGAGGAAATGGCAGGAGGTTCAAGGACCGCTGCTGGCGCTGCCACAAGATGCCGAGAAGCCGTCGAGAACAGATACTCGGAGCAAGAAGAGGAAACCGCCCAGCTTCTTTTCAATGCTCTGCTGCATGAATTCCTCACAACAGGAAGCATATGCGCCACTTGCTCCCAAACCGCGTCCACACACAGAGAAGCCAACCTCCCACTCACCCACCACCGCCAGAATCCCAAGCCACCCTCGCCAGTCCCCATCCCCACCAACCCCCCTCTCGAACAAAGATCCTAACCGCCCTTCCCTACCACGCGATCCACCCTCACAAACGCAAGATCTCCTCTCCCTAATCCCCAAGTCTCTAAACCCACAAACAACATCCGCCCTCCTCTCCGAGCTCGCAAAGCCCTTCTCCGAGCACGACGAGGAGGGGTACATCTACATCTTCTGGCTGACGCCCAACAATACCCCCTCACCAGACACCACAGCGGTATCATCCCTGCTAGCTGATCCCTCAAATCCTGGCCCTAGAGGGAGGAGAGCAACCGATACCCCAGCCTCCGGTAATGGAGGGAAGCCAGAAGAAAAGAAGATCCTCCTTAAAATCGGCCGCGCTAGCAACGTCCAGCGGCGCATGAACGAATGGACGCGCCAGTGCGGCTACGCCCTCACTCTTGTCCGCTACTACCCCTACATCCCGACTTCCACCTCGCCTGCGCCCTCGCCTCTGCCTTCTCCTTCGCACAGATCCCCATCCCACTCTTCACCCAACCATCCGTCTCCCCGCTCAGCCAACCCCCCGCTTCCTCGCTCACCACCGAGTCCAGCTCAAGCAGCAGTCCACAAAGTCCCGCACGCCCACAAAGTAGAGCGGCTCATCCATCTCGAGCTGGGTGAGAAGAGGGCGAGGCGCGGATGTGGGGCTTGTGGACGGGAGCATAGGGAGTGGTTTGAGGTTGAGGGGACGAGGGAGGGGGTTCGGGGCGTGGATGAGGTTGTTAGGCGGTGGGTTGGGTGGGGTGAGCGGGGATAAGGGGGAAGGAGGGGGGCGGGATGAGTTTGTGGGTTATGGACGATGGGGATGGGGATGGATATATGGAGGGGAAACTTGGGGTTCGAACTCGGAATTAAATATGGATGTGAGCGATACTAGGAGCTGATCGGAGGTGTGCGTAGGTTGTTATATAGTCGTGCCATTGGGGCTCATTCACGCGATGCTTCCTCTTGCTCGACGTAGAATGCCATTCCATTCCTTCCTCAGTACCATGAATCGAAAACCAATCCACCATACCTTGCCCTACGACCATCTGCATGCATATACCCATATCCGCACCCAACCTCCTTCGACACTCACTTAGCACCACCACATCTCCCAATCTCCTTTGAATTCAGAACCTGAGAATGGCTTTCCACACTATCGACATCCCTCAATCTTTGGCAGTAGATCGGAGATAAGCCCCCCGCTGCTGCTATCCGACTCATTTAACCCCCGGGTATATTCTCTCGGTATCGGTATCTCATTAGACACTGGTTCCTAGCCCAGCTAACACGAAGGCGTGCCGTCCATAGCCACGCGAATAGATGTATCATTCACGACTCCACCCAAACCATCCCTCCTTGCCCCAGCTCGCGCTACATCACAGCGGGGAAAGCATCGCGGCAAGCCTAGATCCGGTCGCCTAGATCCGGTCGCCTAGCAGACTATCATACAGAACCCCTCGCCTTCGCAAATAGCTGCGCCAGGACATCGTTCTGCGCCTGCGCCGGCGCCTGCGGTCGTGGCGCGGAGAGGAAGAATTGCGTGTCGCGGCTTGGGGCGAAGAGAGGCGGTGCTGAGAGGAGGGGTGGTTGCTGAGGTGGTTGCCGAGGGGTTTCGAATGGTGGTGGGTGCGGAGATCCCGAAGACGGTTGATGTGGGCTTGGCGGATGATAAAAGGTCTGAAGTGGAGGCGAAGGCTGGGGCTGCGGCTGGAAATGGCGCGGGTGGGGTTGAAAGGGGTAGGGTGTGTCTTGAGAAGGGGGCTGGTAGTCGGGAGGGAGATGTTGAAGAGAGGGGGGTTGAGACTGGGGTTGGGGGATGAAGTGGCGGGGGTGGGGTTGAAAGGGGTAGGGTGAGTTGAGGGGGGAGGTGTGTGGGGGTTGCTGGGCGCGCGGGTTTGCTTGGGATGCCCGCCTCCGCTGCAGTTCCTCCAACTCCTGTTTGGCGCGATCGAATTCCTCTTCGAGCGCGCTGTACTGAGTTCCGATGGCTTCTTCTTCAGGTCTATTTCCCATGATCTCAGCGTTGTCCTCGACATCGTCTCCGTCCCCTTCAACTGAAGCCCCTCCAGCCGCCCCAGCGCACTCCTTGATCAGCCTCGCCGTGACCTCGCGAATCCCCTTCGTGCTCCCCGCCCCCTCCTCAAATATCCACAGCCCATACACCTTCCCCTCCTCCCCCTCCCCTCCCTGCAGAATCACATACTCTTCCGTAACCTCCACCTCCTCGCCCCTCGTCAGCTCAAGCCAGAAATTCTCCAACCCGCGCCGGTTCAATATCGTCACTGCATATCTTTCCTGCGCCACCCCCATGGGCGAAGTGAGCGAACAGACGAAGAGTGTACCTTCGATGCCGCTCTTCTCCCATGCTGAGCTGGCGGGGTTGAAGGCGTAGAGCACGGCGTAGGGCGCGAGGGAGAGGATGCTGGCTGTGGAGGGGTAGTGCCGGCGGAGGACGAGGAGGTTGAGTTGTGAGTTGGTGCGAGTGGGGAGTGTGGGTGGGGGATCGAGGGGAGGCTCGGAGTCGGAGGGGTAGGAGATGTGGTGGCTGTGATGGGGTTTGTGTGTCTGGATGGATTTGGAGGTGGAGCGCTGGGGCACGGATGGGTTGGAAGGGTTTCGGGACTTGCGCGTGGTCATTGTGCGTATTATGGGGGGTTTGATATGGGGGCGCAGAAGATGTCGATCAAAAGGGTGTATTCATGTGCGAGTGAGTGTGCTTTAAGCATGGAGCTGCGAGCTTTCTGATTGGTTATGCACCCCGGAGGTTGGTGGCTTGGCGGCCTTTAGGGCCGGTAAGAGCGCGCTTGCTGGGTCATCCGCAGCAGAGGATGATCTGTTAGGGGTAATTCACCGTAATTGGACTACTCGTGTCCGCCCCTGAAGACTTACCTACCTGATCGGGTTAGTACTCTTGCTGAAGGCTAGATCTACTGGCTGGGTACTCCCGCTAGTGTCTTGGTGGTAATTCTTCAGGGGGCGACACGAGTACAGTCTGTCCTCCCTGAGCCAATATTAACTTTTAGATTCTTTCGCGACCAATTCGAACCAGGCTTTGCGCATATGCTGGTGGTGCTGCTCCCTGGTATATTCTCGACCGGTAAAGTTACGCAGCACCAAACCCTGATTGACGATCAGGTGGGCACAACTGGATTATGGCCCGAAATGGAATAACGTGTGCGGAGGCATTCTCAAAGGGTTGCTATCATCTTATTGAGTAATGAAGGAAGTCCAGATGTCACAAATTATTCTCTGATCCGATGCTGGGGAGGGCAGGCATTATTTCAATTGTCTCGGTTTGACCAAGCCACATTCACGAACATATATTATCCATACCCGAGAATTATCTCCACGATGTCTTCTATGTTCACCAGAGATCCCTTAGTTACCCGCAAGCCAGAACGCCACCGCCGATGAAAGCCCCTCCGCCATAGTTAAGTGCAGCACAGATGAAAAGAAGTTCCGAATTTTGCAGCCACTTCGATCAAGCGAGCGGTATGTCAAGGTGGAGATAGCTCGCCTATTTTCCAGGCTTCTTTATAACACATGTCGTTATGGTTGGTAACTGGATCGCTAGTCGCGCCTCCATAGTCCCAAGCGGCTGTACAAGGTGTGAGTTAGCACATCTCTTAGCGTGGTGGCAACAAAAAAATAAGACTTGCCGTCAATCTCTTTCCAAGAGTGCAAGTCTTCCTTTCTCGGAAGTCTCCACCAATCGTCAGACCTGTATTCCTCGTTCGATCCCTCTGCCGATGAGAAGATTAGTATCCACTTCGTAATCCATTCGGGTCCCACCAGGATGTTGAAACATACGGCTATTTGTCGGGTGCCCATTGTTCCCATGGGCGTAGGCAGAGTGCGAATATAAACCCACATAGACTTTGGGGTGTTTCAAGTTCTTGCCGATTTCCATGTTGGCCACATCAGAAGTGCCAGGAACATCAACGTCAACGGTTTCGAGGTCACTGTACTTGTACCAGTCGTGGTCACTATGGTGGTTGTATTGTGCACCCTAGGTAGTTTGATTAGCTCCAGATACGCTTGCTTTAGTGACGGCAGAAGAGTCCGCCCAGGGAGGAATGATGGCTCCCGTTGCGAACAGGGTAAAGCAATCTCTTGGTTCGGACGTGTGCGACACCAATGCAGCTAATATAAGAGAATATGTCACTCACAGCTCTATACCACCAGTCATCTCCATTGGCCGCAGGATCCTTGGCGAAAACAATTGTAACACCTTCCCAATCGTGCTTGTGCCCGGCTAACATGTTGCCATCATGGCTGAGAATCTGTTAGGAGAGACGTTCAATGCAGAGGAGGGACAACTTACACATAGTATACATCATAATTTATTTTCCAGACGTCACCACACCATGCGGCGCTTACATGTACAGGAAAAGGATCGCCTATAGTCATTTGGCCATGATAGGCTCCGGGATTCGTACAGTCTGCTCCAGGATTGTAAGCTAAAGTCCCTCGATCCGTATCTGTCCCGGGGTTGGGCTCTGGCGGATTAGAGCCAATGAGAACAGCACTCTCCGGATAACATGGGTCCTATTTCGGCATTAGCTGGACGTCTACCCCTCACAGCCACTGATCCCATGTGCTGTTCATGCTTCCATGTTGGTGCGGAAGAAGCAGTGGACTTGTGCTTCATGCACTGGCGGCGTGCTAGTGTGAAGGGAGACACATTGCACACATCGCTGGCAGACTAGACATATATTGACGCAACAGCGATGGATCCGTTGACCAGTGGTGGCCCGTTACTCAGGAGGCGTAAAAGAAAAAGAAGAAGAGAAGGAGAAAAAAAGGAGGAAAAAGGAGGAAAGCACCAGGAGAAATTTCAGACTTACAACGGTTGGTCCGGTTCTGGCATACAGGAAGACCGGAGCAGCTTCAACTCCAGGTGAACCGGACACAAAGCCAAGATCGTCGAAGTATTGGAATTGGATCCCATGAAAGCTATTCGGGCCTACTCCCGAGGGTCTCTCAGGAATTCGGGGTATGATCATACCTCCTCCCCGGGCCTTCAATTGGTGTGGTGGGTGGCTGGGACTTGAGGAGAAATGGGGTAGGGCAGCTATTGCCACGGTCAGTAGAAAGCCGACTGGAATGCCGGCAAGCGTGAAGCCCTTCATATTGACTAGAAGAAGGGTAGGTCTGAAGTATCTCTTTAGCGTGGCTTGCAAATGTAAGGAGGCTGTATGTAATCTGTTCGTTGTCAATGAAGATATAATCAGATGAAATTGCAGTACATCTTAGACCTCCCACCATTCTTTCATATATTATCCAGACGATTTGGTACATCAGATACATCATAACTGGCGCAGTCTGAGGAAGTTCGGCGGAAATTTCGTTGCTTGGTACATTAGATACATTAAAAGTGGCGCAGTCTAAGCAAGTTCAGCCGATATTCCATTACTAACGCCGTCCTTTTTCTGTGAGCCCCCTGGTTGAATACGCCCAAGTCATAATTCCGCAGTATTCTGCTCGTGGGCTGCAATTTTCGCCAATCGCTCGTGCAAACAAGCTCTGATCTCGAGGTAACATCGTGCGGCGCAGAGTACTTGGCTGTAAACCGCAAAGACACCCCTTTTTCCGGAAATCGTTCTGGGCACACCTCTTTTAGTAAAGAGGTTGATGCTTTGTAGTAGGTTGAATTTCTCACGGCGCTTCCCGAAAAAAACTCATACCACTCCATCATCGGACCAGAGCCATTATAAAACCAAGCCTAATACAAAGCATCAACCTCTTTACACGTGGAAAACACCTGTTTATGCACCAGGATCTCGCTATTTTCCAAAATTGCCGCATTAGCAGCCAGGCCGCTAATTGAATCCCTGAATCGACATCAATGGAAGCGCTAGTCACACCTTTGAACGGCACTGAAAATAGTCCGAGTATACGCACATTTTTGGCCCAGGACTAGGCACTTTCCATCTAACTCGATGGACATCATAAGCATCTGTTCAGATGCTGATCTGAACGCCTGATTCGACGTCGATACAATTTCTGGTTTGATCTCTGAGTTGCACGAGACACCGCCCTGTAAGACACTAGTTCTAGAGTCGAACGTAGACGTTCTCCTTTGCCTCTTCGTAGTCCGTCACGGGCGCCTCCGTCTCTGCGATAGCTTTAGCCTGTCGTACCTTATGGCATTTGCGTCCCTTCCAATAGTAGCATCCTTCTCCGCAAACGACGATTATGACATTATCGATTTCTGTTAGGACTTAGGGCGGGGACTATCAAGAAGGCTTTAGAAATTTTCTCTGCGCGGCGGAGCGAAATAATTAGACTAGAAGATACAGCTTCCTAACCTCGATATAAATGTTACTAAACTAGATCTCCCAGTCTAAGATAGGAAAAATGATTGATCACTTCAGTAAGTCTAAGAACTTTGTTACGCTAGTACTTCCATAAGAGATATTAGAGAGAATTATACTATCGAAGAGATTTTTAGACATCTTTAGGCAATGCAAGCAATTACTTGATAACAAAAGATTGCAGTTTAGTAGTTATAACAATAAATTAAGACTTAAAATAAGTTAAACACAATCTATAAGAAAGTCGCGTTCGAAAGCTATATATATTTCTATTATTTGAAATTCAAGATATTTAAATGTTCAAGATGTTAATTATCTTAATTATCTTAATTTCTAATTCAAAATATTCAAAAATTAAGTCTTCTTAATTATCTTAATTTTGTCGACAAATCTTTTCTTTTTAATTATCTTATAAAAAGCAATACGCAATAGATAGTATCTATCAATATACAACTTATAATACTATCTTCTCTTTTTAAGAAATTTTTGTTTCGAAACTATTTATTCTTTTTTACTATATTAATTAAGCTAATTATTGAACAATATTATAATTCTACTGTTAATTATTGCTATAATTATATTATTTTTACAATATATTTTTGTCGAGTTTGCATCTTATTTAATATATCTTATTAAATAAATAGAGAATATTTTAAATATAAAAAATATTATTGAAAAAATCGAAAATATAATCTAACTTCTAACTATTAAAGAATAAATAAAATTATTTAAAAGACTAAAAAGCTAAATAATAAAATAACAAAGTTGTATCTAAGAATTGCGCAAAAAACAAAACAAAAAAAATACTAACTTTATTGTTTGAAAAATATAAATAATACAAAGTCGAAAAATATTTTAAAGATCAAGAAAAACAAAAGAAAAATCGAATATACTAAAGAGATATTCGAAGCTTTATTCGATAATATTATTAATTCTTTATTGTTTGCTCTCTTATTTTTTGAATATTCTGTCGACTTTTATAAGTAATTTTGTTGCTAACAAAATAATTGTAGCTTGTTAAAGTACTTTCTTAGATTTTTAAGTAACTCTTATATATTCTCGAAGATAGAATATTCTTTTTATTTAATAAAATATTTCTGATCTTTCTATTGTAGAATTTTCTTAATCTTATATTGTTTCTTTTTCTATTATTCTGTAAAAATATAGTTAAATCTGCTAATTTTAACAATAAGATATAATATACTAAAATAATTCTAATATTCTTAGATGAGTCGAGTTTTTAATTAACTAATTTCTTTGTCTTCTTAATAACAAATAATTTAACTTTAATATAATTTAATCTCTTACTTATCTTTTTTATTTTAAGATTTTTTGTAAGAAAATATATTTTATTTCTTTTTTTTAGTTAAGATATTGTTTTTTGTTTTTTGTTCTAATACTTAATTGACTTTTTCTATATTTTTAAAATATTGTTGTATATCTTTTTTAATATTGCTACTCTCTCGATAGTTAACTAAATTGACAAATATTTTTGCTTTTTTCGAAGAGATTAAATTTCTTACTATAATTAACAAAAAATAGAGTTATTTTAGTAATATTCGAAATCTTTGTATTTAGTATTAATTATATTATAGATAAAAGTAATATTTAATTATTGTAAATATTATTAATATAATATTATAGATATTGCTTTAAACTTTGATTTGTTCGTTCTATTTAATTATTCGTAATCAAGTAATAGACAATAAACATTCTAAGTCTCGTCTCTAATATTAATAGAAGTGTTCTTCAATAATTAGACGTAAAGAGCTTGTCTTTGTTACTAATTAGTTCTTTAAATATATTATAATATCTTATAAATTAATTTAATACAATATATTTTAGTTGTTCTATTATAATTTTCTTTTTGCATACAATAATATATAAGTATTTAATAAGTTTATTAACTACTATTAGTATCAAGTTATATCTATTCTTAGTTGTCAAATTTGTCGAGTTTAACAATTTAATAATAAAATTTATTATAATTTTATTCTATAGCAATTTAGATAGTTTCTAATATTAAATTTTGTTATAGCTTGTATATATACTATATTGATTCTGCTAATAACTAAGATATTATTTAATATATATCTTAATAACTTATTTTATCTAAGAAAACTAATAATACTAATATAAAAATTAAAGAATTTTAATTACTTTTAAATACTCTTGAAATAATTTATTATAATATTTCTTTATATATTTATCGATTTTGTTAATAGATATTTAAAGTTTTTCTTTTTTTACTAAAAACTTTTCTCTATTATTTCTAAGTATTTGTAAAATAATATTTAGCTTATACTTGTTTGCTAATAATAATTTGTTTTTGTTAATTTTTAATATATTATAATTAAACAATTTCTTTATTTTTATATAATTATTTCTTCTACTAAATATATTTGCTCTACTATTACTTTTGTCTAAAATATACTATATTCTAAGTTTATATTATTTGAGTTACTCTTAGACTAGTCGCGTCGAGTCGAGTCATCGAGTTCGAGCCAGGTTCTCGACTCGCCAAGACTCGATTCGAGTTAGAAATCTTGGCCCAAGTATTTGGGTCGAGTCAAAGGGTAGGTATAAAGTACTTAGCGTATAACTTGGCTCGACTCGCCAAGACTCGAATAGATTATTTTTGAAAAAGTGCATTAATCAACTTAATCAAATTAATTAATTTAATTAATTTGTTTATAATGTTATATAGTAATGCATTTAGATAATGCATTTGTACGTTATTTGTGCGTTATTATTTTTAAACTATTTTTAGTAATTCAAATAATGCGAATTTTTTTAAAAATAGAAAATCTTGGCATTTTGACGTCATTTTCGATTGCTTGGCGAGTCGATCGAGTCAAGTCAAGAAATCGTTAATCTAGGTCGATTTCAAGTTGAGTCAAGAGGTTGATATCAAGTATCTAGGTCGAGCCAGAATGTTGATATCGAAATCTGGCCCGGCGGTCAGTCTAGTTACTCTAACTATTATATTTATTTTCTATTAAATTGTTTAATAATAATAAAGTGCAAAAAATTCTTATAATTTATAAAAATTGTAAGTTCTAATAATTCTTTAATATATACTTTTTATAATTTTAGAAAAACTACAATAGCAACTAGTTTCTTGTTGTAAATATTATAACTCTATTTAACTAACAAAAGTTTTCTCGAAAAATATATTATTAATTATTAAATATTTTTATATTTTTGATTAAAATATATATTAATAGCTAAATCTAATATATTAATTTTAATTCTATTTAACAATTATAAATTGTATATTTTTAATACTAATTTCTTTAAATATTTCAGCTTAAAATTCTGAAATAATTTTTTTTGTATTAATTCTTATATCTATAATTTTATTTTCGCAAGATTTGTTAAGAGTATTGTATTAATAGAGTAGTCTTTCATAAATTTCTTATTATAGTTTATAAAATCTAGAAAAAATTAAAGTTTCTTAATATTAATGGATAGTTTTTATTCTTTAATTGCTTGTAGCTTTTTAAGATCTATATAAATTTTATATTGTTTAGCAACAAATTTAGGAAAATTAATTTCTTTTTGATAGAACTTGTATTTCTTTAGTTTAAAATATAGATTTTTCTATTTAGATATTTTAATATTTTAGAAATATTTTTTCTATTTTTTTTTAAAATATTTAAATAAATTATTATATTGTTTAGATATATTATAACAAATTAATTCAAATATTGTTGTAATATATTATTAATTATTTTCTAATATATTGTCGAAATATTTGTAAGTTTAAATAGCATTATTATAAATTTGTATAATTTATATTGTATACAAAAAGCTATCTTTTATTTCTTCTTTATTTTTATTCTAATCTAATTGTATATTTCTTGTAAATTTAGTTTAATAAAATGTTTTACTCTAAATAATTAATTTTGAAGTTTGCTAATATTAAATAATAGATATCGATTTTTATTATAATATTGTTTAGTTTCCAACAATTAATATATAGATAAAAAAAATTGTTTTTCTTAAATACAAAGAGAATCGAATATTCTATCTATAATTAAGATTTTCTAATAATTTTTTTTTTGTTTTTTGTCAAATATTCGCGAAGTATTTCTAGCTTCTTTTTAAATAGAATATATGTAGATTTAAATATAAATTGCTTATTTAATTTAAGTTTAATTTTATAATCTTACAATTAATATTTAGATAAAATCTTAATTGTTTTCTTTTTCTAAAATAAATATTTTAATTGTTATATATTTGTAATATATACTTTAGCAATTTTTTTGCTATATTAGATAGTTTAGAACTCTTAGAAAATTTGAAGTTTTCTTTATTTATTTTGACTTTGTAATTTAACCAACTTTTATTAATATCTATTAAGTCGAATTTTATTAGATTGTTTTTTTGCAAAAATACAAATTTACTATTTGCGATTAAATTTCGATTTAATCTTTTATCTATTATCGAACGCTATTAATATATAAATTAAATATAAATTGTGTAATTATATTACGCAAATCTAAGTACTTGTATATTTTAGTTAACTTCTAAATTGTGTTGCTTTAATTAAGATATTTCTAGAACAATATTATAAATAACTATTTCTACTATATTAAAGATTAGTTTCTCGTAATATTGTTAAATAACTATCGATAATAATTTTCTTTCTTTATCTACTTTTTTATTCTCTACAAATAACAAATTTCTATTCACAACTACTAGATTGTAAGTATTAGACTTCTTTTAAGTAAAATATTCTTTTCTCTTTACAAGAATTCTAACTATAAAATTATTTATTATATTAGAGTTAATTATTGTTGTAAGTTAACAACTATTAATCTTAACTAATATAATAAAATATTGTATATATATTGTTAAATTTAGTTGCTATTGTTAAACTAATATATTGTATTTCTCTAATATATTTTTTATTAAGAAATTTGAACTTTTTTTTACTTCTATATTGTAATTTCTGCTTTAAATATTTATTTGTATTAAGCTTTCTTCTAATACTAAATTATCGATTTTAATTTTCTAGAAAATCAATTATTTTTGTTCTTTTTTTCTAGATAAGTTTAGCACAAATTGTTGTAACAAGTTATTTAACTAAAATCTATATATAAATTGTATATTCTCTCGATAATAATATTTTTATACTTAAGTATCGATATTTTAAATTTTTTGTTTGTAATAGATTGTTGTATATATATTTTAATAAAATTTAGTCATTCTATAATAATATTAAGTATATTCTTTTCTATAATAACGTTGCTTTCTAGTTTCTTTTTGTATTTGTTTATAATCTTCAATAAATTAACTAAAATTTTAAGATAATCTATAATATCTTCTATGCATTTATAAAAGTTTTTTTAGTTATGTTTTTTGTCTAAATTAATAATTGAACTATAAGATTTAATAGTTTTCTAAAATACTTAATTAACTTTTTGTATAAATATAGATATCTTGTCTAATAATATTTTATTTAGAATTTTCTATAATTAATTTAAATTCTCTATTAGATAGTAATTATTGTCTAATTTAGTCTCGAAAATATTTGTTTCTATATTAATTTGCTTTCTAATATTATTTTAACTATCGAATATTTCTCTTAATATAATATTAATCTATCGACAATTTATTAAGTTCTATAATCGACAGTTTTTTGCAAAGTAGTTCAATTTGCTATATAAATAGCATATTTTCTAAAATTTATTATCTTGCTTTTCTCTAGAGTTCTTTTTTCTATATTGTTAAATAGAATTTAATTCTATAGATATAGATTTACAATAATTTGAATTACTGTACTTCTAATTAGAACAAAATTCTTTCTATTAATATTTAATTGTTAATTTAAAGAAGATTTTCGCTTTTTTATAAAATTAATTGTATTGCTTTTCTATAGCTCTCTTATATAATTTATTGTTAAGATTAATAGCTACTTTGATAAGTTTACATATATTGCTAATATTTCTGCTATTATATATAATTTTGTTCTTGAAATTACTTTTAAGATTTTGTCGAAATATTATTATAAGAGCAATATTGTTTTATTCTATAAAATTAATATACTTCTAAAATTTAATTGTATAATCTACAACAAAGATTTGCTAAATTAAATACTAAATTACTATTTTTGCAATCTACTTTTTATTAAAGATTTTGAAGATTCTTTAAAGCTCTCTTTTGAAATTGTTGAAATTTGTAAATATTGTATAAATATTTTTGCTATTGTTCTTCAAATATTTGCGTAAATTTAACTTAAATTAATATTAAACTCTCTCTCTAAGAAAGATTAATACAAAAAGTATCTTCTAATTTGCTAAAACAAAATAGAAGATAAAATAGATATTTATTTGCATAAGTTAGTTCTTTAGATCGATACAATCTCTATAATAGATATTAGATTTGTTAATTTTTATCTTGTTGTCTTTACTAAATATAAATCGACGTAATACTAATAAGCTAGTACTCGAAATAGAGACGTATTAATCTAATACAAATATTCTTAGAATATTCAAAGTATTATACTAATACTTTTGTAAGAGATATTAGAGAAAATTATATTATCGAAGAAATTTATAGACGTCTTTAAACAATATAAGCAATTACTTAATAACAAAAAATTGTAACTTAGTAGTTACAACAATAAGTTAAAATTTAAAATAAATTGAACACAATTTATAAAAGAGCTGTGTTCGAAAACTATATATTTTTCTATTATTTAAAATTTAAGATATTTAAAATATTTAAGATCTTAATTATCTTAATTATCTTAATATTCGTATTTCGGAAACATGACTCTAGCAAATTTAAAAGACATTTTTTCGAGACTTTTATTTAAGTAGATCCGATAGATCTAGCAGATCTACTAGTCTAAAAAAGACAATATAAGAGCTTACTAAGCAATATAAATTACAGAAAATACAAGAGTATTATATAGATATAATTTTTATTGTTTAGTAAGCTCTTATATTGTCTTTTTTAGACTAGTAGATCTACTAGATCTGTCGGATCTACTTAAATAAAAGTCTCGAAAAAATATCTTTTAGATTTGCTAGAGTTACGTTTCCAAAATGCGAATAGATTCTATCGATAGATCTTCTTTCTCTAATTATCTTGTAAAGAGCAATGCGCAATAGATAGTATTCATTAGCACGCGACTTGTAACAAACTTGTAATATAATTATATTTGTATAATTTCTTTTATCTAATCTAAGACTTGTTTTTAAATTATTATAGCAATATTTAGAGACTTGTTTTCGAATTATTGGAATATTGTTTAGACTTGTTTTTGAATTGTTGTTACAATAGTATTGTTAAATATAAGATAAAAAGACATTTGTTGTTATTAATTCTATAAATAAAGTGTAAACTATATTATATTGTAAATCTAGAAGAAGATCAAGATATATAGAGAAGTGCGAGAGTTACGCTCGTCTCCTCTAAAAAAAGTGCGTTTCCTGGTTCCCGATTATGGAAACTGCTCCACAGGAGAAAGTATAATTGTTGCTATTGGCTATCTTTGCCATTGCCAAGCGCGCTAAGCTCGAAAATAAAAGATTTAAAGTATGCTCAATTGCGCCGGCGGCATCCGCCGGATAGTAAGTATGCAGCGCCTTGTGACTGTATTGGAAGGATCTTTGCGCTCTTTTGTGCGATTGCATAGAGCGTTGATAGTGGCGCTAGCGCAGGGTTCGGGCTAAGTACATAAGGGTGGGATCTCACTCGCAACACTTTACTATTTCGAATCTTTACCACAACCCCTCTTCACTGTCGCACGATTATTCTTCATCGAATCATCATCCGAACCTCTTTACCATCCTTAAAGTCAACTGTTGATCCAACTCCCTTTTGGCATCAGGCCGAATCCCATTATTCTTATCGACCCAAGACCAAAACAACAGCCATGCTCTCACAACGTCAATACGATGCCTTCTGGAACGGCACCCTGCGATTTGTCCCTGCTGTGGTGGCCGCTATTCTCTGCATGTCCATAGTCACTCTGAGTCTCAGTGCAGTGTATGGTGTACAGCTCGCCCGTGCTCCACTCGAACCTGAAGAAGTCAGATATCATGGCGCTCATCGACGGTCCAATGCGTAAGAATCTCTTTCTTCTTTGGTACATGGCACGCAGCAAGGTATTGCCTGTATGAACCCGCTTGCTAATTGTTACCTTTCTTGGGTCAGCTATTTCGTCTTCTATTCGGTAACCTCGCCTTTGATCAGCATCTTACATGCAGCTCTAGATCTTACTCTCCACCTTGCGACGCTAGCCGATCCCATATACGCCCTAATTGGATCAGCTATATTTGTCTGCGGCTGGGCTGCTCAGATGGCGTTTTGGACTGAAGGCGATCTCCCAGACAGTCTTGAGATTGGAACTTCATACAATCGCTATCAAGACGACCTTAAGAGAGATGCAAGGAATGATTTTGTGGGGGTTTCGTCCGAACTCGGCGGTATGAAGGTGACGGCGGGGTATATTACCTTTTTCCTGTAAGTCCAGGATGCCCAATATGGATCACTTGCTCCATGGTGTAGGATATCGCTTTCGCATGGATCATGACGGCTAATTCACAATGCAGCTATGTCGCCTACATGTCTTTCGCAGCTGTCGCAGTGCACAGGCAACGATCACAACGTAAAGATGTCGTCCATCCGAGCACAGACAGCCACTCGAGCTCCGAAGACGTCGGGCTTGATAAAGCTTAGCGTCAGGTGAGCAGAAATCCCGTGATGATAGGAGGCATGGCTATAGAGAGACGCTTAGAGTGTATCCGGCGGCCGAGTAGATAAAGTGCTTAATGCATTCTTACAATTCTTGCTTGTCTTAATCCAGTCATTGAACATTGCGCCGTAAATGTGTGTAGACAGTGAATCACCAAACCGACTGTCGATGGCCGTGTTGATCTCCAAGTTCTACCCTCAACACTCGCACTTTGCTTTCGACTAATTGCACCCACTAACCTACGATCCTCCGTCATACAGTTACACCACCGCCACGATGGCCTTCTACACTGCGGTTCTATTCTACGAGTATGCCGTGCTCTACCTCCTGGCTGTGGCCTCAATTTCGGCTCTTGTTGTCGGAGGAACAAAAGCAGACTTGACCCTCATTGCTACAGGTGTCTTCTATGCTCAAGAACTGTTACTCGCTATAGTCGTTGGCGCTCTTTTCGCAAGAATCATTCAGTATGCTTTCGGTCCACACGATGTCCCCCTCGTGTATGAATTCATCGGCGGATTGCGAGGTTTTGTTCTTCCCTGCGACAGCAGTGATCTTCTGCATCCGGAGCAAGAGCACCCAAAGGCTTTGGAACAAGTGAGTGGCACCAGGCAATATGTCATGCTGTTGGAGGCACGCTTCCATACCCAATACTTATTCCTAATCACAGGAATGCTCCCCACTCTTTTCAAGACTGCCAGCCGAAGTACGCCAGATGATTTATAGGTGGCTACTCGTTGCCTCTGAAATCGACAGCCCTAGTCACCTTGTCAATGAGAAAATGCGATCTCTTATTATACCTGCATCACATCCACGCCTCGTTATCTTGAGCGTTGATGCTACAGCTCTGCGTACTTGCCGTAGAATCTACGAAGAGGCACTCCCCATCCTTTATGGCGATAACACATATAAGTTCTCGACCGCGTCTTCCCTCGAGACATTCAAAGGCGAAGGTCTGATCCGTACAGCGTGTAAGGAGCTTCTCAGTCGAAACCAAGTTACACAATAAGCAATGAATGTTGACTGATGTTTTTGGCATAGCTATTGTGGAGGATTCCTACACGTTTCTCTATTCGTTCAATTTCCAACCCGCTCCCCAAGGTCGCTTTCAGCTCCTTCGGAAGCTGCACCTGGTTCTCTCACTAGAGGATGACACGGCAATCCATGATTCTCAGAGATGTCAGCTTCTTTGTGCATGGACACCGTTTTTTACGGAAAACAAATACACGGATAGAGCTTTCTACATCAAGTTTCCTGCGCTCGAGGATCTGACTCTCGATTTTTCTGACTGGGAACTCCAGGATGGAGAAGGCGTTATGGTAAGTCGAGTCGTTAGTGTTCCCTTCCCATGTAGCTTCCAAAGCCATCGGAGACGGTGCCTCATGGGCGCCTCCTCGCCCCCGCCTACCGTTTGATCTGTGATGCTCGGGGCAGGCTAAGTCGTGCCAATCCTCTGTTCACATCTCGAAAACCTGAGGCCAATATTATTCTTCAGCTTACAGATATTGTTTTACTCGCTGACTTGCCCAGACCACGCCTCTCATTCATCGATTTAGCTACTACCAAAAGCTCAGGAAGCTCAAAGTGATTGGGTTGCCTTGCCAAAAGTCGCTCAAGCGGTTGAAAGAAGGCCTCCTAGAGGAAGGCGGTGCATTTACTGTGGTGTCGTAGGGTCTGAGCGATCTCGTCGAGAACACTATAGATACCGCGAATCACTGATGTCAGCAACGTAGATGCAAATTGAAGCGTATGAAGAGATAAGCCATTCATCAGCAGCAGCGGTAGGTGCAATAGCTTCAATGAATAAGGCATTGTTCGTCTGTTTGTGAGTCTTGAAAAAATCCTACTCGTCTGCACGACATGGTGCACCTAGTCTTGTAGCCTCTGTGGGAAACTCTTTGACAGGTTGACTATGGGCTGGCCGACCAGGAGTGACCCGTATTTGATGTGTAAAGATTCTATCTGACCAGAGAACTTTGATGGGAGACACAACAAGGAGTGACAGGGTGGCTGCCTAAAACAGCCTCAAAGGAGTGCATTGTGCCATCACATTACTCCAGGACAATCCTGTGAAGTACAGAACTGGTTTCCACCACCATACAGTTGATGCTCGGCTCGTCACATCACATGATTGCCCGATGTTTACGCGTCAACACATCGGCACGCTAGAAAGAAGTTTCTTTACTATGCAAGCTCTCAAGCGTTCGCGATCCTGGCAGCTCTTTCACAGACCTTTGAGTCCGACCGCTGCACACACATGCCCTCCCGCGGATCTCTTACAACATCTTCGCCATGAGCATTTGTGGAGTCATCTTCCCTGGAGTGATTGAGTGTGTCAGCTTTGGACTTGTGGGCACGGTGGGACTCGTTGTTCTGGGCGAGATATTTCTTGCCCCAATGATAAATCTCGCGCCCGAAGTGGCACCTCAGGTTATGCTAACTTCTTGGGCCCTGATCGTTATCCTGGCCTGCGCCGTTGCTGTAGATCCTCTACTCAATCTTGTCATTACTCAAGTGGTTCGCTTGCTCGACTGGACGCGGGAAGAGCTTGATGCCGGTCGCACAGATTGGACTTGCCATCGAGAAGCGGATGTGGAGCCTAAGGACGTTGATATTGACAGTTCCATCGATCCCCAATACAATCACTCCAGCGTCCACAGAGCATCAGAAACGAAACTTTGCAGATCTCACATCCTCGAGCTATCAACGGCCCCGACAACAGCTATTCTATATCATGATTTGGACCGGTCTACTATTCGAGTGACTTACGACTCCACTCCCGTCAAGCCTCCCAAAGCTCACATATCCAAAAAGAGGTCATCATCCGGCCTTACAGACCCGACCGAGGATCTTTATGTAAGCAAGGATACATGTGAAACACCTATTTACCCAGACTTTGATTACAATCCTTTTAATGACGAGGACAATCCGCTCGCTACCGAGCAGGAAACGGTGGAACCACAGAAACCAGCACAAGAAGTGAAGTGCAAGGAACCAAGAGAGGTAACCCATCCATCTCATGCGCTGACGTACTGTGCTATCATCAGGACCTTTGTACAACATGCTGACATCATTAAAGCAGACAGCATGTTTCTTATTCAGCAGATGGCCCTTAGAGATCCGAAGACTTGTCTACCACGAGTTGATGGTGGTCAGCTTCATCAATGACCCAGATCGTTTCGTTGACGACCGCTTAACCACTTTGGTTACTTCGAAGGCACAGAGGGCGTTGTATAAGCTGGGTATTGACACTACAGTGCTTCGTACCTGCCGCCAGATATACATTGAAGCATTGCCGATGCTCTACGGAGACAACAACTTCGTCTTCTTCTCTGCTTCAGCGCTCGATCTGTTCCGCGACAAGGGTCTTGTTGGTATCCCACGTAAGTGTTCACTCCTTGTGCTACGATGTACACGCACTAAAGCACACATTCAACTCAGACGAGAAATGCGATATCATCAACGTCCCCTCGTTCAATTTCGGACAAAACCTACAAGGTCCGCTACTGCTAATACGCAGATTGACCCTAGGCCTCACTGATGTGAGAAATGATCGATGGGGCCCTCTTCGTCCTAGCATTATCCATATTTGGTCGGAATTTCTTCACGAGAGTCGGTTTGAGAGGCGGGCTATGCGTCCTTTTGTTGACATCCCCGCTCTGGACGATCTCACCCTGGATTTTACGGCCTGGGCTCTAGATAGCGAGGAAGAGATAGTGGTAAGTAATCCGACTGCTTTACCTTGACTATACTTAATTTATTACTAAGTTCGCCCATTCGTTGAACGATTGAGGCCCAAAGATGGCCTTAGGAGATTGTGCATCAAAGGTGTATCACATCAGGTTAGTCTGAACCAAGTTCGAGTCAGACTTCTGAGACCGGGTGGACATTTTGCCGTCGATTGATGGGACTTATGATTTCTCGAAGTCACGTTAGGCGGGCAGTAGCCTCCAGTCTCAGAGAACATCCACTATGAGAGCGTCACATCGGTGAAAGATGAATCAGAGGAGAACAATTTTACTTGTTATCTGTATCTTCGAACAGACTCAGGCGTTCGATGATAGGTACTGCTCTGTGATTGACAGTGAGCAGTCTCGTCAGATACGCCGCTGTGTCAAACTCATGGGAGATGTTGTGCAATCCGTGACTAATCTATATAAATGTATGGATCATCAATATGGATTATAAAGCCAAATAGCTACGACTGTTCATTATTGATCTTACAGATTACGCACTTTTGTTATCAAGACTTCCTGGCCAGGATTCAAAATACATCTTCACCCTGCAGAGCTCCTTACTCCAAACGCCCCAAAAGCCGGTCTTCGAAGAGCTCAAGCCACACTGATATTGTGCTTATCCCATCCCCAGGACCTTCGCAGCCTCAAATTGAGATATTTACCTATTAGCCAGCTGGACATGGAGACTCTCTGGATCCTGGGGCTCTGCAAAGCTGTTGCTTTACCGGCCATTTGTGCGGTTTTGAAATGCATTGCGAAGCAAAAGGGACACTCTCTGCCAAGATGGGGTCAGCTTTTGCGGGGTGTCTTTCTCAGCCAGATCATCGTACTTACCGTTGTTGGAACTTTGCATGTCTACGAACCAGCATTCTGGATACTTGTCGCAGCAGCAGGGTCTTGGTTCGCCACGATCTGGATTCTCGATCAGTGTAGCTTTGGCATCCGAGAGTCTTCACAACGCGAAATGTCCAACCAGCACAGCCAGGATGCTCAGCAGACCGATCACTCGCAGCCTCCGGTTGTTGTCAACCAGGTATATATTTGACTACTGTTACTCCAGCTAAGCCAAGCTACCCTACCAAGGATGGCGTTGACTTTCGCATAGCAGCATGACTGTGCATTCTTCAATACGTTTCCCCAGGAAGTGCGAGACAATATTTATCGTCATCTCCTTACCCAAGACGACATTGTGGAAGCGCACGCCCTCGACGAATACCGAAGCACGGCTATAATTCTCTCACTAGGTCGCCCGCGTTCGAATTTAGATGCTACTATTCTTCGTTGCTGCCAACGAATGTATCATGAAGCTTTACCCATCCTTTATGGCGAAAACCGGTTTCTCTTTCGCACAGTGGTGGCAATATGCAGTTTCAGCGTGCCAGATGTGACATTCACTGCATGTATGTGTCTTTCAGCAGACGACCACCTTCGCAAAGTCCCCTCCTTAGTATTACTGACTTACGTACTTGGCTTAGCCCTCGAGACCCCGGCCGTCTTCAACTCGACGCTCCACCCTAAGTTCAAGACACGTAACCGACTCCGTATGATACGCCATCTGGTACTACAACTATCAGCAATCCCATACATTCATCCAGATGCACTCTTCCCACCAGGATTCATCCCTCAGCCCACTCGACAAGAAATTCTTGGTCAGTGGAGATCATTTCTCCACCCAAACCCGCTTACGCAACACGATGATCCTCTGGACTTCCCCGCCCTGCAGGATCTCCAGCTAGATTTCTCCCAGTTGGAACTGCTTGAGAATGAAGGGATTATAGTAGGTGCTTCCGAGATTTGGTGAACTTGTTGGCTGAACATGTTTAGGTACCGCTGTTCATTCGAAAATTTAGAAGAGGAGCGGGGCTTGACAAGCTGGAAATCAAGGGTTTGGGTCATGAGCCGAGCCTTGAGTTGTTCAAGAAGGGGCTTGTAAGGGATGGAGGTATCTTCAAGAAGCTCGAATAACTGTGCCAATAAAGGGGGCGTGATCCTATCCTTCGCCAGAACGCCATCAAAAGGTACTCAACAACTGATCGAACTTACTTTTGGGTGATTAATACACTGTTACCTTACCTCTGCGAAGCTGACAAAGGGATGTGCATCGATTTGATTGTAGATGTCAGGGTCTGGAGCAGAGATCAGTCCTGCATGTGAGTGTCTCCATATATGTTTTAAAATGCTCGTGTATGCAGTCTTATTGACAGTCAATCCCTGCATTATAATTGTCCATTATCTATTCCTTGGAATTGCACAGAGTCTGTCGATCCCTCGACTTTTGGCCTTCACATGGGATATTTCATATGTAAACCGTGTCTTATGAACATTCAGGTGGATATATTCGAAACCAGAACTCTGGATATCTTAGTACACCAACAAAACCTGCAGGAGAGGCTGACCTCAAACATCATACATACTTGCAAAATACAAGTGTCGAGGAAAACTATTTCCCGAGACCACACATGGAAGTTTTGTCATGCTAACCCTTCCCAGTCTCCAAATACAACCCACTGCTCCAACCCCTTATACCACTCCACCAAGTCCAAAACAAGCTCTGAGCGTACCTTACGCTTCAAGGCACTCACCTCCCTACCCCAGCAGCTACGATCCAAATTCTCCGCTTTAGTAATCAGCTTCTTAATCGATCGTTGGATCACCAATCGATAAAGCTCGTCGGCTTTGACGCGACTAGCTTTACTTCCGCTATTATCGCTAGATTCCGTAGATATTCGCTCACCGAAGCTAACAAGGGCTTTCATTGCGCGAGTAGAAGAGACCACGAATTCCATATAATGTTCGAACGCTGACCTCGACCTGGACACATCCGAAGAAACATTCGTTTCTGGTTGAGTGCTTAGAGGTCTCCTCTGCGATCTCATCCCTTCGAAGATGTCGTTGAGATTATCACGAGGACGTATCCGCCTATGAGGAGCTTTGATAGCAATAGAATGCGCTCTATGTTTTCCGCCAAGGACCCTCTGAACATCAATCTCTTCTCTGCTGGCTTTCGCATCGAGCTTCGAACTCGCATCACTGCCGATACCGAAAACATCGTCCGAATCTTCCTCTTCGCAGTTTCTCGCCCCCGTAGTCTGGTTATCCGGCTCAGATCTGGTAGGTCGAGGATGTGGCATCAAGCCCGACTCTTGTCGAACCTGAGTCCGCGCCTTGGCCACTTGAGTATCAGCTGATGCTCTCATGAGCCTCCGATCTCCAGGAGTCGTTATGTTCTGACGTATGCTTTCGCTGCCCCGAGCTCTCTGGGGGTTGCGATCCAACGCGTGCTGACGTGGGTAGTGTGATAGATAGAGACTTGGACTGTTTGCTATGGAGTCTCTGGATCTTCGGCTTGATCGAATAGTAACGGTTGATTGCGGTTTAGCATTGGAATCCATGGTTAGTTGCGATTCACAGGTCTGGATCGTTGAATGGAGGGCGAAGGATGCATGGAAGCAGCCTTCGTTGATGGAGCCGGGCAAGCTCGTTATACATTCAATTAGGGGTGGACTTTGAGTGACATACTAAGAACCGATAATAGTACGTGTCGCAGTGGTGTTAGGAACACGGACCAGGTGTGGCATACCTGTGGTATCACTGTGAGCTAGCACTGGACACGCATTTTACTAGGTACCAGGTTCAGCTCATTTTCAGTAGCTAATCGACACGCTCACGAGTTCACATCTTTCGATCAGTAGGCAGATCTCTAGAACGGAAGACTGTTGGTCTATTTGATTCGTTCCGGTATCCTTGCCTCGTGTCTGAAATCAAAGAGCTATTGATATTGCTAAATATCTACGGTTTTAAGCACAGCTCCAAGCGTCCCACGGCTAAGGCTTGCATGCTAAGTGACTCTCCTCCTCCCACTCAAAACATTTCTGCACCCCCTTGCTCTCCATCTAAACCACCCCCCCAAGCGCACCCCTCTCCAGAACCTTCATCACCCCTCCCCTCCCCAGCAACCTCCCCCTTAAAGCCTCAACAGTCCCTCCATGACTCAACCCCACAGTCGTCAAACGCCGCAGCCCCTTCTCTCCCCTAAAGCTCGCCTCAAAAACACGCACCCGAAGAGCCTCATCAGGCTTCAATTCCCAATCCGAAAAATCTAGCACCAAATTCTTCAGCGCTGGGAACGTGATGTAGCCCGCGACATCGGCATAGCGCTCCTCATTCAGGAACTCAGTCCAGTGGTCTAGATGTCCACTAAGCCACTCCGTTTCGTTCCCCGATGGCGAACGCATCCCCCTCAGACTGGCAGGTCGCCCACTATGCCTAAATCTTAAAGACACGGTTCTCAGCCAACCAAGCCGACCTTGCGGTTCCGGGTTGAACGCGAAATCGTGTGTTGAGATGCTGTCGAGGTATCGTAACATGGATTTACTCTTCCGATAAGGCGAGTCTTGCGGGGTTCTGGACATGGTGAGGCCTTTAATGCGGAATACGTGCAACAGGCTGACTTTCGAGAAGGCGAATTTGTTTTCTTGGTAGAGGATGGGGAGGGCTTCGGTGTAAATGGCGCGGCAGGTGCGCAGGAAGGTGGCGGAGATGCCGAGGTTTAGGATGGGGGGAATGGTTGCGGGGATGATGATGGTGGTGCGTGCGTCTTCGAGGAGCTCGCCTCCGTGGATGGGTTTGGAGGTGGTGAGGAGGTAGAGGTAGATGAGGCGGCTGAGCTCGGGGGGGGGACGGTGAGGAAAAGGCTGGGTTCTGGGGGTGGAGATGGGGGTGACGGAGGGTTGACGAATAAGGACTTGATTGGCAAGCGCTCAAGCCTTGTTTTGGCACGCAGGTTTTCCGGGTCTTTCACATCGAAATCGCGGCTCGTGGTTTTGTTTAGGTGATCCAAGTTGTCTTGCGTAAGCTTCTTGCACCTCTTGGCCTGTAGCTTGGCCCTCCTGAGAGCAGTTTCGCCTGCATATCTTTCCGGAAGATCAGTCTTGCTGTTGTTGTTGTCGATAGTGTCATCCTCTCGCTTCTTTTGGGCCGTCTTGCGAAGCTGACTGTCTTCTTCAACCTTCGACATTCGCTTCTCAGGGACACTTCGCAATCCGTGGGGTAGTTCGGAGGTCGGCAGATCCTTCGCAGCCTCTGTACTTGGGCCGTACAGAGATTCCGACCGCGTCTTATGAAGAAGGTCATCATTGAGACTAACTCCTCTCATCTTTGCCGCCAGTTCTTGCTCAAGATCAGTTTTCAACTTTTGCTTGTCTCCCTCAAATTCTGCTTCAGCTGCCGAGCCCGTAGATGAGACAGAGGCTACATAGGCCTGATAGCGTTTCCTCGATCCCTCCAGATCTGGCTTCTTCACGGACTTTGGCGGCATCTTGGCCGCTGTCGCGAAGTCAGGCTGGGTTTCCGCTTCTGCTGCATTCATTTCATGCCTTGATCGCTTATGGCCCTTTGGTAGATTTTCCGGGTCAAGGACGTCACCGTAGCGGCGGTTGAATCTCGCTACAAAACTTTCGTATGTCTCGCCTGCGATGTAGTGCTGAAAAGCGAAAGGCAACTGGCCGCGCGCCGGATACCCAGAAGCGGCATGCTGTGGCTCAGAAGCGTACTGTGTTCCAGGTACGTACGGTGATCGCGTGTCATGCTGCGGTGGGGCAGCTTTGATTTTCTGGTATCGTGGCAGAATATATTTACGATGTGGATCTGGGCCGACACTCGGTAGAGTAGGTGGTGATCGCTTCCAATAAGACTCTTCCAGCGATTCTGCTGGGTCGACCCAGAGGTGTTCTCGCTTGACGTTGTTTGAGCGGGGTATATCAGCTTGACCCCGAAACTGTGGACCAGCCGCATATCTGGTTTTGAGCGCTTCCGGGGCATAGCTAGTGCCTGAAAGGGGAACCATGGAAGAATAATCCGGGAGATTGTCTTCAGGCGAACGCTTTTTAAAAGCAGTAAACTGCTGCAATAGACGCTCACGCTCATCGATAGAGATCTTATTGCTTGATGATTCTGCCACACCTGCCGACAATGCGAGGTCTAGTCGTGACCTCTGAGGTACATGATCCTCGAAGTTGTGTTTCTTTCGGCTCTGTTTCCCCGGTACTGGATCGTTCCCATGTGCTAGAGATGTTGATATCAAAGCAGGATAGGCATCAGCCGCTTTGTCCATGACGGCATCGCGATGCATAGCGGCGAAACGTAATTTGGGAGGGGTCTTCTTCAAGCGATTGCTGTACATGCCAACAGATTGGCAGTTGTCGTCGCGCCCCATCGAATTTTGATAGTGATTGCTCGTTGGTTGGGTCGATCTTGGATCTCTGTGGAATTCTTTTTGATCGGAGAATCATGGGTTCTCATCAGCTTAGAGAATCAACTTGTTAGTGACGGGTCAACAGTGTTGCAAGATTGAGGAAGTGTTGGAGAACCCTAGTTTCAAGAACGCTGGCTTAGAGCCTGGAAACTCAAGAACTAAGTGACGAACTAAAGGTGTTGCAAAATACGTGACATCACATTATGTGCCGATGTGACAAAGAGTTTTGGGTCATAATAATCATCCAAAACGGAAGATTAACTCCGTAACAGCTGCTTTCTGTGTACTAACATGTTACCCAATCCCTTTTTGCATTAATATCCGCCTGTGAGTTCATATGGAGCCTTGTTAGACAGGGAGGCTAGTGCCGGGGGAGATCAAGGGGCCAGTACTTAGCGACCCGCTCCAGCCGATTCCTTGACAAGATGCTATTGTTATCACTGTCTGTTTGGATAGCAAATATGGTGTACGAGGAGTCCAGAAGAGATTAAAGCGTTTAGCTATCTTATAATTTGAAAGTACTTCGCTGGGTGAGCTGGCACATCGATCTGTAGATTCATTGCTGTGGTAGGGACGTAAGTCAGATAGATAGGGATTGACAACCAATTATCGCTTTAGCGCGGTCTGGCGTTCGATAGCGGAATTTTGCTGTTAGGTAACGTTCTATCAACACTCCGTGTGCTTGTGAAATATGCTTGAATTCATTTCTCGCGACACCTAAGCAGCAAAGCATATCAGTGCCAACCAACTAGTAACACACTTGCTTGAAAATGCAGCAGAGTCTTCCTACGCTATTTGTCGGCTACCTGTCGTAACAGTAGGAAGAGTTAGAAGGGAATATCTTGCCGGATAAGAAGTCTTGACTCGTGAACGAAACCCTTTGATCAACCCCAAGACGCCTTCACCAAGATGGACGATGAAAATGGATCGATCAAGGAACGACTAGTGCTACCACCTAGAACGAAGATCCTCGAGAGCGATAGTGAGGCGAGTTCTAGGCTGGATAATTGTACGGAATTCATAAATCACATCGCTCGAGCAAAGAATGCTCTTGTACAGCTTCAGAAGCGATGCTCCAGAGACCGCAACGTCGACGATAAGGAGAAGGCCAGGGCTTACAAAGACCGGGAGAACTACCAGTTGATAATCCAACAGTCGGTCAGCGCTCTGCTAGATGAGGTCGGAAAATTCGGTCCCTGCCAAAACCACGAATTGCATCTGGGAGCGACAGAGACAGCGCAGATGGGACAGCCTCAATATCAGGAACAAACCACTTTCGGCGATGACCAGTTGCCGACATTAATACCACATGAATTAAGGCATCGGTTGACCTTGGAAAACCACTTCCATAAGAGCCAGCATGAGTCGACACCGAAGCCTACTCGGCGTATGATTTCCCCCTTCTTGGCTGTCTTGCCCGTAGAGTTACGTCAGCAGATATACCGGGAGCTTCTTGAAAGCCCTCGCAGCATTCGTGGTGGAGATCTTGTGGAAGAGAAGGCAGCAGCCCTCGTTGTTTCCGACATCCGCCATGCGCATCAGATCTTAGCGATCGATTCTACAATCCTTCGAACGTGTCGTAAAGTATATGAGGAGGCCCTGCCAATATTGTATAAAGTCAATCACTTCGGCTTCCGAGATGTTCGGTCTTTGCGGGCATTCCGATCCGGTGGACTAACGCTCGTGGCTTGTGAGTAATCGTCTTTCTTACTGACTAGACTGGGCAGGGTGCTGACTTATGATAGCACCCACGAACATGACTCACAGCGTGCCAGCGTTTGGTCTACTTCCGAACCAGCACGGCCGCTTTTCCTTCGTTCGCAACCTGAGTATCCGCTTCAACCAAAAACTCAGTAGATCCGCGGCGTTCGAGTACTTCATGTACAGGATGCGTCTCGGGCAGGATCCTCGAGCCCATGCACACAGCGAGTGGGCCGAGCTATTCCATGGAAATCGTTGCACTAGCCCTACCGAACACATCAGCTTTCCGTCTCTGGAGACCCTGCTTCTGGACTTCTCTGAGTGGGGCATGAACATTAGTGAAGGGCTTGCTGTAAGTCGTCTACGGGCATGCAAGGTGCAGTATATTGATCATATCTGAATCATCGAATTCTACCAGGTTCAGCCATTCATAGAGATATTCAGAAGCGACAAACCGCTGAAGAGCCTCATAGTAGTAGGCTTGAAGCATGCGGCGACGAATAAGAGATTGAAGGAAGCGCTGGTCGGGAGCCTTGGAACGTTCAGAGTGGGACCACGAGCTATCTCTGAATTCGATTTCTGGGACAAAGAGCGCCCATGGATGAGCCGCGCATCTTGGGGTTCATAGGGATACGGTAGCGGCATGTGGTGGGAATGGATGGTACCACAGCCGCAGCGGGTAAGAAAAGCTATAGCTCAGGGTGTGGCTCAAATTTGAGAGTTGCCAGAAGTAGATGCTTGTGTCAAGAAGTCTGGGTTCCCATCAACCAAGATGGTTGACGTGGGCCACGGTAGTATATTGTGAGTGTCAAAAGATTCTCACATCTATGCATCTTACACTGCCATCGACCGCCATCGGTGTACTAGCTTGGCAAGAGTCGAAGACGCCATAAAGCTGCAATTATGTGAGCGAAGAGGATCAATTAAAGTGAAGTGTAATGGAACAGTCCATGCTCGTCGTCAAGAGCTACCTTACGGGTTGAATAAAGTCTTGTCCACGCTAAACCCTTTCGGGCTACCTTCGATGCTTCCAATTTTCAATTTCTCCTTTGTCTATGAGCATCAGGCTCCTAGACATCGGCTTGTTTAATGACAAGGCATGTGTGACCCTCATGCAAAGTTTCAGATGCCTGATGGAGATATACAATCTTCTGCCCCATGCTACTTCGCTCAGACGCGGCTTCTCGACCTCTCGATCATCTCGCCGTATCCATCCTCGGCCCCGCCACCTCCTGCAGCACCACCGCACTCTCATCCAGCGCCCCCGTCCCATTCCCCGTACTCAAAGCCTCCCTACCCACCGCCCCCTGCCTCATCCCATAAATAACATTCGGCCCCTCCCCCCAATACGACACCCTCGCATACACCAAGCTCCCACCCAAATACTCATAATACAACCCTCCCTGATACGTCACCGTACTCGGATACCGCACCTCCCTCCCCCCCACCTCCCCACTGATACCCACACCACTGACCCTCACACCCGCCTTGACATCCCAGCTCCCTCCTCCTTGCGACGCTGGCGTGATCGGAACCCGGGCGACGGCGGGCCCGTCGCAGTCGCGCTGCGTCCATATGTTGATGCTGATGAAGGGTGGGGTGGCGAGGCGGAAGTCGAGTGCTGTGGGCTGGTAGCGTTGGCGGGACTCGGTGGGGGAGATTTCGGAGATGTCGATGGGGACGCAGCACTGGCCGGTGGAGAGGGAGGGGCATCTTTGCGTTATTTGGGAAGGCGCGGGGTTTTGGGTGGAGTGTGGCAATTGGGGAGAGCTTCGCGAGGAGATGGGTGAAAGCTGGATGACGATGTTGACGGCGCAGAAGGCAGGATTCAGGATGATTAAGAAGAGTGGGCGGAACTTCATGGTGATGATGAGGTTGAATCAATTGGGGGAGAGAAGAATTCGAAGACAGCATGTACGCGATGGATGGAGAAACAGGAGACATGACGTGAAATGCAAAGACAAAAATTCGAAAGTGGGGGTCAGAGCAGTATTCTAGCTGCATCTGCACAATATCGCTTGAAACGACAGGAAGCGTAAAGTGAAAGCGGAGAAAGACAGAAGAGCAGATGAAGTGCTTCAAAGGCTTCAAGCTGAGTCGAACAGACAGGCAGAACGCGTAGTAGTCTAGCTAGTGCTGAGCAGGATCCAGAATCTATCAAAACATAAGCGTACAGAGAAACCAACGGGCTCTAGAAGGACATTGAGGATTTAACTTCTGTCATATCGGGCATTGAAGCTGGTTGTGCGACATAGCGATCTGGGGGAACGGCTTGCCACAGTGTCGACGCGCTGCGCTTGCGCATTCAAAACCGTTGAGCCTGCAGGAGCTCTGACACCAAATTTCAGAGCCGATCGTTTTGTAAGCCTGCGCCAAAGAACGGCAGAGCCGCATAGTCCTGTTGTGACGTGTAATTAGCGATAAGGCCTTACCATAACTATAGCTGCTTCTAGTCAATTCTGACCCCTCTGTAAAGCAGCGCACAGACTTGAGCCCTCCGGGATATTCAGTAACGTAACTACGTTAATACGTAATTCAGGACTCCTCTTCCGCCCACCTCGAATTCAGAAACGTCTCGACGACGTGCTTTTTCCGCAGCTCGGTTGCCTTCCGCTCTTTCTCTTTCGATGTCTCCGGAACTCGGATCATGATAAGAGCGAAGACTGCCGCATAGGCTGCGTCGAGCTCTCGCCGCCGATTCTTCGTAGCCTCGTGGACACGCTGTTGCGTTCGCACTTCCTCCTTCGATGATCGCGATGGCCCGTCCCTAATTGGAAGTGCATGCCCTATGTCAAAAGGGGCGATCTGGTCGGCAACGCGTGAAAGCGTGAAGACTATTGAAGAGAAGAGGGTGCTGTGTGGTGGCGATTGCGATAGCAGCTCTAGGATTTGCATGCGTTCATCCTCAGTCGGCACTGGCTTTGACTTCCCGCGCTCAACGATGCCTTTTTCCAGCTCTGTCCATTGAGCTTCAGTAACGATGCCGTCTTCAAGACTTCCGAGGAAAGCCAACAGTGTCTCCGCAACAGCCTCTAGCCGTTGTAAGGAACTCGTTTCGGCAGGGACAAGCTCATTGATGCTCTTGTCAGTGTCAAGCGCCTCACGGACGTAGTATTTCAACGTCTCCCGCTGCTTCTGTGGGGTTATCCACCCAGCGAAAGGCCATGCCGTACCCTCCCAAGGCGGCTTCACGTTCTCGGCCCTCATCCCCCACTCCGCCACAGTTCTTTCCATGAGTTCTTCTATAGCCTCCGTCAGCCGGAAAATCTCGCGGGGAGCCGACCACTTTACCCCTTCATCTCCATGGTTATGGCTGCTGCGATCGGGCCGTTGATGCTGGAGCTTTCTGATTCCTCCCTCTGGTATGCGCCTCAGCTTGGCGATCGAGCGTCCCAATGACGATTGCAGCCACGTGCCTCGTATCGGAAGAAAGTAGTCGCGGCCGTTATGGATGCGCAGCACGAGAACATCTTCGACCTTCTCTCGCCCTTCGTTGAGATCTTGTACCCGTGAAATATCGGAAACGTTTAGCGCTAGCTCAACGGTGGCAGCGTCACCAGGCTGAAGCGTATACTGCTGCGGAGTACCCTGTTTGACATCCTGACTATCACTCGGCCGATCGAAGTGTATGGTGAGCCACGGTGGAACAACACCCGATTTTTTGCCTTCGTCGACAGGTCTGTCCACGAATCCCACTGTGGCTGGTACTCGGCCTGTATTAGCGACGGTGATATTGCGAGATTTTGGGTGATTGTATTTGACATGGCCTAGTTGGATTTGTTAGTCAACATCCCGTCTTTGAGTGCCTGAATTGGGAGATATGACCCCAGAGCGAGTGCTGCTGAAACATGTTCCAAGCTTTCACGAGATCTGGAACGGGGTAAAGGGTGCTGAGGGTTCTACCTACCGAAATTTACACCTTCGAAAGAAGGAGAGTCCGACCCAATAGGGGAACTGTCTTCGTGATCATGGTTGTGATCTATGACGACGGTGACGACTGGACGCCCTTCATTCTCAGCCCTATCAAGTTCACGAGCGACCTACCATGTTTTCGAAGTCAGCATGCCGTCTTCGAATCCATGTGTTGAGACATGTCTATGCAGATGCTTCTAGAAATGTCTCAGACAGGTGCTCAGAGAATGGAACTCACTTCTTGATGTATCTTTGCTTTGAGTTGAGGGTCCACGGCACTGTATGTCAGATTGAAAACAGCGTCCAAAGGCTTATGGTCAGACGAGAGAACGCGCTGATGCGATGTGTAGTATTCGAGATGCAGTATGTCATCGAAGCCAGCCTTCGTTTCCACTACATCAGGACTGCAACTCCTGTCCTCTTCCTCCTTGTAATCGTTGTCTGCGTCCGTCTCGGGATCGTAGTCAAAAAGCACAGCTTCTTCTTCGACCTCTTTGTCCACGCCCCGTGCCTTCATCTGATCTTCGGCCCTCTTAGCGTCTTGCTCTTCGCGGACTCTTCTGTCGTATTCAAGCTTGTCCTTTCGCGTCCGGTATAGGATACGATCGCACCAGCTCGGGCCTCTCCGCTTCTCGCTCGAATCGAACATTCCCACACTACCAACATCGTATTTGTAGGTTGGTAGAAAGTCGATCGGGCCCTCGCGCCAACCATCATGAAAGGCCGTTCCCGTTCGCATCTGAGCGTGCAATTGATCGTGCGGTAGCAACGAAGACAAAGTGGCTTGGAGCGAAGCTGGATCTGTCGCAGGCTCAAAATGCCCAGAAGCGGGTAGATTGGTTGAGGAAGAGATCGCTGCCGAGACGGTCGCAGCGGCAGTCGTATTTGAGTCCTCCTCTTCCGAATCAATATCCACAAAGTGTCCGTCTCGGATGGCAGTTGGGGATCTAGGGCTTGGGAGCTCCGAATCTATCTCCTTCCGGGAATTCTGTTCCTTGCCATATTCATTGCGCGTATGCAGCATCAGAAGCCGTCGAACATCTTCCCCTGGCAAACTGTCTAATCTATAATTTAGGTCCCCGAACCAGAAGGCAAAGTCCTCGTCCCCAATCCCCTCACCGAACTCCTCCATTACCCCTGCACCATTGTAAACAGGCTCGAACTTGGTCCTGTTCACAACTTGCGACGCATCCCAGTTCCTTCGGTCCAAACTCCCCTTTTCCGCTCCGGCGCCGAGATGGCAGTTGATGAAAACCATGCGTGTCGTCTCGCCCAGCACGATTCGAGCTGTCACTGCACCCTTATTACCCATATAGCCCATTACACCTGTCCCGACGCTTGTTGTGCTGACTGACGATATTTGGGGCGATAAGGTAGGCGATGCGTAGACCACCAGGAGGAGACCGATCAACTGTTGCTCTGCGACCAGTCGATACCCGTCGGGCAAAGCCTCTTCAACCGCGTGCTTCCATTTTTTGGCCGGATGAGGGTCAGTGTATGGGCGCAGAGCTTCTGTCGCTGAGGACACATCGACAACTTCCTGCAAGCCCAAGACGTAGAGACCGATCTCATCCCCGCCAGGAACATAAGCCGTATCGTTCTTGGGTAGTGTCTCTTTTTTCTTGGACCTCCTCTTCTCTTGCGAAGCCGACGACTCAACACTGGTGGCTGTGCTTGAGCGATGTCTAGCAGCATTTTGAGAGTCGTTCGACCCGGCGATGGCAAGACCATTGAGCGATTCGGACAGCCCTCTGCCTCCAACGAACCAGCCCCCAACATCCTTATCCGTCCCCTTCAAAGAAGCAACATTCCAGGTTCCGACCTTGACTTTGGTAGTATAAGACCTCGTGAACTCGTTCCTTCGTTGGTAGACGGCTTGCGACAAAGACACTTCGGTGGAAATTATGGTAGGGGCGTCAGCGTCACCAGGAGTGGAAGAGTAAGCCCCTGGCGTGTTTTGAGATTGGGGGGACGGGCTAGCCATGGCGGCGTGGTTCCAGAACTTCACATCAGCCCATCAGATGAATCTTGAACTCAAGGGGAAGTCGGCGTAAGACTCCCTTGCGACAAAGCGTTGCATCATCTTACCATGCCTTCTAGCAAAGCTCTGTCCGATGTTCAACCAACCATGAACGATACAGCAGGAAGTTTATAGATGTGTCGTGACAGTCCAAAAAATTGGCTACGCCACACTTGGTGGCTGCACTTAGGGCTAAGCCAAAGGATTCTAGGGTTGTGAGCAGTGACAAAAAACGCTAGTGAACTGGAATAGAATAGATTACTCCTCTTCTTTGCCTCCCGCAGCTTTCTTGCTCTGGCGAGTCTACAACTTGGATCTCAAAAAGAGAGTCCTAATAGAATTTCAGAGAATCATCCCAAGTCGACTGATGGCTCCGACAAATGGAATTGCATCAACTATCTCACATATCGTTCGCCGGGTTCGGTGAACACAATACTCCGTCTAAAGTAACTGCAAGTCCAGCCTAAAAGACTTCGAATTACGACATCTCCAAGCGGTAGAGTGGTGTCAAGGCTGGTCAAAGTGTACCAGGCCATGCAACATTGCGCACTCAGATGAATGTCTGCTTAGAAGATGAGGCGCTGCGCTATAAGCATACCACAAGAGAGGCCTGCAAGACAGGCGGGCTAGTGCCAAGGATGCGAAGATTAAGGGGTGTGGCTGAGTTGCTCACATACTATTTAGTATGTAATCAACTCGCTTCCCTCTTCTCTTCTTATTGCTTCGCGCTTTTGCGAAGTTGCTCTTGTAATCTTTCTTCAAGATTGCTGTTTTGTTGTCGTTGATGCTGTCTTTAATGCTGTCTTTGACGCTTTCTTTGGTGCTTTCAACCTTTGACGACGACTTGTTTTGAAACTTTGAGATGTTTTGTGTTGACTTCGCAGCAATCCTTGTTGTAGTCGATATCGCTCAAACGCATGTTTATACATTTTTATTATAGTATTTACAAGTAGTAACAGAGATCTGCAAGACAAGCAAGCTAGTGTCAAGAATGCAAAGATTAAGGAGTGTAACTAAATTGCTTACATACTATTTAGTATGTAATTAACTCGCTTCTCTCTTCTCTTCTTATTGTTTTGCGCTTTTGTTTATCTACTCACGTCGTTCTTCTTGTTGCATAGATAGGAGACGTTTTTGGCAATCTCGAGGTGTTTTGTGTTGATTTTGCAGCAGTTCTTGTTTAGATTGATCGCGTCGGGTCGGGTCACCAAGTTTGGGTCAAGTACTCGACCCAAATCTTGGCGATTCGTATCAACCCGACCCGAAAGTCTTGGCGATTCGATTTCTAAAGTTGGATCGACAATTCGGGTTGAGTTGTAGACTTGAAATCGAAAATCAACCCAAAAAATCGATACGAATCGTCAAGACTATTAGTTTAATTATATTATAGTCAATAATAATCAATATATAGTCAATATATTATAAATAGATAGTTAATATATAATTAATAATATTTAATTATCTAAATTATAATAAGGTAATGCATTATAGTAATTTATTACTATTTTAGAAAAAGAAAAACATTAAATAGCATCTATAAGGTCTATAGGATCTATAGATGCAAATAATGCATTATAGTAACAAATCGCATCTATAAGATCTATAGAGTCTATAGATTGCAAAAAATGCAATATATTAATAAATACTTGATTCTAAAAATAGTAACTCTTGGCACAATGACGTAATTTTCGATTTCTTGGCGATTCGATTCGATTCCTAATATTGGAATCGAAAATCGACTCGAGTCGAGTCGAGTCGATTCCAAATTAGCGCGAACCGAATCGGGTTTCGAGTCGATTCCTATAGTTGGAATCGACGGGTCGGGTCGGTTCCAAAAGTTGGAATCGAAACCCGACCCGACGGTCAGTCTATTCTTGTTGCAGTCGATATCGCCCAAACGCATGTTTGTACATTTTTATTATAGCAAGCAGTAGCCTATCAACCAAATCCAGACCTCAGAACCCCAACAACAGTAGCCTGTGCGAGTGCGGAGCCCATATGCTCTCTTCGCTCCTGCACCCTCTGGGAAAGCACCAACGCCGATGCTGAGCCTTAGACGGGAATGGAAGGTCGTTTTGCTGATAGTTCCCTACGCCCCATCAGACAATCTATGCACGGACTGTCACTCCCACACCTCTTGGCCGATGGCTTGGAGCTCCCTGTGCAGTTTTCCTTTCGAGCTCCATCTTCTGCCGAATTGTAAGTGCTACCGAACAATGTAGCATTCGTACATTTGCTGACACCGTTGGCTTACGTTGATATCTTCCATCGAAGACATAGTATATGCCTCCCAAATGCGTTCTCATGCTTGAATTTCCTGCTCTATAGCTCGCGTTACACCGTATGAGCGTCATATCTTCACTCTCATGAGGCCATCTCTTCAAACGTCATGAGTTTTTCTCCCCAGAGTGGATCGTCTTGGTTTCAGCTTGTAGATGGTAGGGTCGGTACTGTCAGTTTCCTTGTTATGTAACGAAACGTGATGAAGTCTCATGGCGCCTGCTGGTCTAATGTCCACCCTGGCCGAGATTTGTCTATTCCGACGGTTGAAGCCGGTGGATAGCAAAGATAGGGACACCAGGATGAACAGAACGAGCCACTCAACCAAAATGTTTGAATGCTTCTAGCAAGCATGATTCAATTGCACTTCCTCTCCCTCGATAATGAGCTCCTAGCTAATCTTGTCGTAAGCCTTCACCACCAAACGAATCGTGTTTACCGGTAGTCTTTTCATGGTTGCGGACCGACCCAAACACTCTCGATTATGCGGCGCTCCCAATCGTCGGTACCTTCGTTCTTTCTGTAAGATGCTTCGTACTTGCCGTTATTACAGAGCAGCACTTTTTTCAAAGTCTCGGACTGTCTCCATGCACTGAATTCTTGTTATCTTGAGCCTGCCTCGTCTACCTCACAGTTCGATTCGAAACGCCTAGCTCTAGTTCTTTCACAGCAGTGAAGACGATGAGTCCGCTCTTATCGTCTGAAGCGTCCTGCCCGAGAAGTGGCAGTCACCCTATATCTCGGTAGACGCTCGCTGCAAGGGCTCATGTCCCAGACAAGGAGAGTGACAGCTTGCGGTTCAACGACAATCTGCCTATGGCTCTAACTAGACATTGAACACCGATACCCCATGGCGCTCATCATCAATCGAAAAGATCAGTGGTGGATCCCTGAAGTGGACGCACTTCACTGTATATACGTCGTGGGCAAAGAAGGCGATCCTCCCATACAATACAGAAAGGGCCTCGCAATGTGTCTTCCAGTAAAGACCGAGGATTATCGTATCGATATTGTGATCTGAAGAGGGTCCTTCAGTGTCGCCTGCGTAGGGTTTGTAAACCTTTGTGGCCGCTGGCTGTCGCAAAATAAGATCCGGTTGATATTGATTGAAAACTTAGACGTGAATAAGCTGACCCCATCGCGTACCGGATGTTTTATCCGGCGACGCGAACAAGAAGAAGCTTTCAAGAATGCAGAGCACCAAGACTGAGAACGGCAAGGGGCATCTTATCTCCGGATGGACGTGCCTGCAGCCGCTCTTGCGTGGAGACTTATTCGAGACGACCAGGATCGTATAGAAATATCGAGTCTTGACCTACGGCGGTACATAAAGTACAGATGGAACATAGCGTTCCGCTTGCTTTGATGTGGCAAGCCAGACTGTCTATGTTGTAACGCTATGTTATGATGCCATTCGAGCAGTAAGTAAGCCGTCTTCTCTCTGTCGCTAGCTGTCCCTGAGATCCGTCGTATCCGGGTGCGGCAATATCTATTGGCTCGGCATATTCTATCTTTGATTCGATTACGTCTCTATTTTGAAGAAGCTTTTCGCGTAATGCGCATCTGATCTCTAGATGCGACTTGGCACTTTATAAAGGCCAAGGCCGAACAAGAGAGTAGTATTCTATTCGTGAGTCGTCATTCCTGTCATAGGCAACACCCGAGCTGAATATGCACTTCCTTCAACGTGTTGCCGTGTGTCTGGGCTGCTTTTTCACAATCTTGCATACTTCAACTTCTGCGCCTACACAGCCTGCCTCCGCAAACCTGCTCAATACTGGCAATGACCTCTCCCTCAACCTTCCACAACCGTTCAACAACTCACTCCATAGCGGACATGGCTCCTCATCAACGGATCCCTGGCGCGACATCGGCATCGATCACATGACCTGGACCATCAGCGACACCCTATCCCTCGCGGTCACGATCTGCAACTGGGAACCCGACCCCGTAACGATCCTCGCAGTGCTCGCAGCAGCGGAGTCGACGGTTGGAAAGAAGCCCGCGACGGGCTTGCTGTCGCAGACATTCGTCCAGAAATCTACTAATAAGTACAACACGTTGCTCTTCGAGATCGGGCCTCACAACTTCGAAAAAATCCTTACGTGGGGTGACGTTGCAGAGGTGCTGGGGGAGAACGGGCTGCCGAAGTTCTATGAGGAGACGGGGCAATGGCATACGGTGTACTTTGATATTGTCCATAAAGAGAGAGCGTCATTGGGGCGTGGGGCTGTGAGGAGGTGGTGGCAGCTTGTACCACAAACGGTTGGCACGTCATAGCAATAGTAGAAGGTGGTGCTGTTGTGGAAATTGTAATTAGATATCTAATCGGCCAGGTACGCTAGTCTAGCCAGCACGGAAGTTTTCAACATCCATGATCTTCAGAAGTAATGGAAGCGTAACAAGCTTGATATTTCCCGATCTTCTCATCCAACTTCGATCTCAGAAACCGATTATGCGTCTGATCGTAGATATATAAGCGCAATTTCCTGGAATATGAAACTAAGGACCTACAATAATGTGTTGAAGTCAGCTCTCTCCTCTATGAACCTCTCAAGCACAACCACGACCCGAGCACAAGGACGACTCACCAGTGTCATCTTTCTATTCGCCAAAATCTTGGAATGTCATATACTCAATTGTTCCACCCAGATCCACCCGGGACACCATACCCATCTGTTCCCTCGAGCCCCCCTAATTTCCGAGCGTCCAACTTGACAGACGTAGACTTTGGCAACACAACGCCAGTTGCTGCCGCCTGCATCGGGACGTTGTGGACACGGCGGTAACTGGTTCCCCTTGCCCTAGCTCTCATCCACTTTGGTACTGGCACGGGGAGTTGGTGGCGGTGGCTTCGACCTGTCTTGGCTGCTGTGGTAGTCGATCGACAGTTGTTACTGTCCACTGAATTGTGGACTGTGGTCGTTGGGGGATTGGGATCGAGAGTTTTGGACATGCGAAAAGTCTCGACGAGCATCAGGATAAGAGTTATCCCTACTGCGAATATCATGAAATCTGGCGTCATAGTGAGAATTGGACGCTAGGTGAAGGGTGCTGATTGGAAGAGTTAAGAAGTTTTGATTGGGGAGCGAGGGGAACTTGTAGAGGACCTTGTAGTTATAGGTGTGATTGTTGGAAGAGTTGAGATTGTTGTGTTCAACAAGTAGATTAGTTATTGTACATATAAACGTAAGTTTGTCGAAGTGTCATGGGATTCCTACAAATCTCATCACATTTAGATGCGTGTTGCAAGACATTACCGAATGCAATAGCGAGCATCCCATATTGCAGGAGCAAGATAACGTGCGATTGAAGAAATGCTGGATATCTGAAGGCAAAAAGGAAAAAGGCAAAACCAATGAGCTGTTGTCATCTTGCTCGGCATAGATTCCTGGAGAAAAGCTTTCTTGCAGCTGGTAGTTATGCTTTTGTGGGAGGTCAGAGAACGTGCCTTTGGCTCTTTATGTAAAGGATAGTGAAACGTCTTCCGCAGTTACTCGCGGCTCCCAACCAGGGTAGCCACCAGGCTTGCATTATTGATGTAGGACACATGCTATGGTAGACGGACTCATGGGACATCATGCGAGTTAATGTCACCTGTACCAGCGAACCAATCAAGATGCACATGAAGGGAACCTTTCTCTAATCGAAGGGTATGGCAGACTCGTTTCTCGTGCTTCGCCAAACAAGCAGCCACTCAAGATGGCTCTCCACAAATGACAAATAATCACCGTCATCGCTCCATTGGTGGAAGTCCGGACTTTGATCCTCCGTGCCATCGCGCACAGCAGCTGCGTTTTATGTTTGACCTTGAGGAGCGCCCCATACTGCAATCTGACGTGACCTTGGGTGGATTTGCACTCTCAGAGTCTGCGTCCGGGACCCTAGGGGTAACGGAGAGCGTATCCGTAGAAAGAGACTTTCGGTGAAAACTTCTTGCAGACATGCAGCATCTTCCTTGCTTCGGCCAAGTGTCCGAATTTCCTCCACGAGTTGCAGCATCTGTGGTTCGAGTCAAGTCCCAACGCAAGTATATTTTGAATTATTGGACATAGCTTACTTCATGGTATTTTTCGTCATCTAATTTCTGCAGTCCAGAGAAGTCAAGGTAGAGGTACTCAAGACGTGGAAGACAGTCGAGATGTGGGAGCGTATCAAGCGTTAGCGCGGACACGTGGCGTGGGCGTGTCATGTTTCGATCGAGCATCCGCTGCCAGCAATGAGCGAGGGACATGACCCCGAATCCCGGGTGGAAGAAGTCCATCGCCATGTCCAGCTTCACGCGACGCATAAGCGAGAGCCGTCCGTCTAATCCTGCCAAGGGGTTGAGACCGAAGGCTTTGGTCTTCGCTGTGGTGTAGTCTGCGCTTGCGATCAGTTTTGTCGCTCAAAGCGTCCTGGAGGTTTGGGTAAGCGGTGGTGACCTACCTCGTCCGCTCTCCAACCCAGCGAGCTTGAAGTATTTCATTTCCGTTGGAGAAGTGAAGGAGAAAGTGTTTTGCCCGTAGAGGACCGGGTAGCCTTCGTAGGCGATGGCTCGACAGGTGCGAAGCACAGTGGCATTGATCTCAAGGGCGGGCGCAGAGCAGGTTGAAAATTTGGTGTAGTGTCTGAGTGGACCGACGGCTTGACGTTCGGGGGTGATGGTAAGAGGGGAGATCAAGAGGTACTTGTAGACCTCGTTGCGGACTTCGGCAGGGAGGAGATTGAGGTAGGGGGATTCCTGCTGTGCTTGGTAGGCCTGAGTCAGGCTTTGGGAAAGCTGGTTCATAGTGGTATTCAGTTTGTTATCTGGTTTAGGATTACTGGCATTTCTGTCTGTGATATGTGGTGATATGTCCATGTTGGTCATTGTGAACGACTTTGATAGATGGAAAGTAGAGGGAAGTCCAGATGCTAGAGAAAATACTTGGTGTTTGGGTTTCAGATGAACTTGCTAACTTCCTGCGATGAGATCGAGATTCCGGATGCAAATTAGAAATTAGAGTTGATGGATGATCAACCCCATTCTGGGTATGACAACACAATTCGTTCTTAATTCCTTGTTAGTGAATCAGTACTACAAGAATACGGGATAACTGGGAATACAGAACTGCAAACGTGCCACCTTCCGCGGAGGAGTTTTCGAGTAACATTGGGCTGCCAGTACACCTCTGTGGTACTCCTTATACCTACTTCCGATTCTTTACCGGGACTTGTCAATCATGCCTGCGTTCTATTGCCATGTTCACGCTCGATGATCTTGATGTTTGGGAGTGTTTCCTAAATTTCGCAAAAGAGCTCGTGCAGGCTCGCTAGGTCTTAGCAACAGGTGTGGCCAGTCTTGATGACCCCAAATTCTCCAAACATCTATATCGCCATTCGAGCCTTAATATTCGACAACATATTTGCCCCCTGGTGCTAGAAGACGTTTCAGCTCTTCAAGCAGGGGCTTAAAACCCAGGCCTCTAATTGTGAGCTTTCGAAGGCCCACAGCCTTGCCATCGTCCCTCTTTGGGCCAAATGTCCTCACCTTTCCGATAATGCGAAGCACCTATTGGTCGTTGAATATTAGCCTCTTTAGAAGCCTGGTATTTTCTGGGACTTTACGAAAAAGCGATCTGTCTCGGTGCAGATTGAATTATTGAGTTTGAGATGGAGGTACTCAAGAGATGGCAAACCCGACGTATCCGTGAGTAAGCTTTCGATGTCGAGATCACAAATCCCTGTAAAGCGGATGCCAAGAATCATCGTGCTCCTCGGTACCATGCTGAGCGAAACATAACGCAGAAGGGAAAACCGTCCCACCCATACTAGCACCGGCTTTGTACCAAAAATGCTTCGTGGTAACTGGTATAGCTTCTCTGCGCCAATGATCAGCCAAATCCTATTAAAAATGGACGATGTTTTGGAGGGAGGGATCTCACCCTCTTCTCTAAGTTGCCGCAAATAGGAAGACAGAGATAATCTAGTAATTTAAGGGAGCAATCTAGGCGAGGCAGTCCGGGTCTTACTAAACCCAACTTCTTCACAATTTAACAAGACACGCACCATCTTTGACCCGCGGTAGTCGATGTTCTCTGAACTTCCACATCTTCACAGAACTACTGAACTCGAAAACATTCTTCCCATATAATATAGGGAAAGCCTCGTGATGGATCGCACGGCACGTTTGAAGAAGAGTTGCGTCAAGCCCTGCAGCAGGCTTGTAGCCGCCACGATGCGTTCATTTAAGGTTTTTACATGCACCAAACAATTGCCGTTCGGGAGTGATGATTTCACCGGATACCAACAGCAGCTCGTAGGTGTTGTTTCGTAGTTCCCGCACACGATCTTCTTCCGCTCATGATTCCAGACTTCCAAGGGTTTATCTGTCACGTCAGCGCCTGACTGAATGAGTCCGAGGTCCTTCCTCGTTTCTGACCGCTAGGCTCGCCGCCTGTGGTTCTCGGCCGGCGTAAGGGTTAATCAGTGGAGCTAGAGGCATCGTAGCAGCGCTTGGTCTCTATGACAGGGTGAGCAATTGATGGGGAGGTCCCGAGGAAAGCTATTCGGCAGGGTATTTGGAGGTAGAAGTGTATCTACTTACGACCTCTATCTTCGAAATGGATCCGGAGATTGGTCTTAGATCTTGTATCTGCAACGACCCTCATTTCTTGTAGCAAGATTTTTGAACCTCTGAAATATGATAGATTCTTCATTTCATTGGTCTTGGCTTCTGGGACAGTCAGATCCACCGGGGGTGAGTTTACTATACAACCAGATAGTCAGCACCGGACCGTAGTTAGGTGTCAAAACCTTGTGTGAATGAGCCGACGGTTGGCTAAATTCGAAATGGTAACGGCACTCACGAGACGCGCTCAGCCAGGTATTATCAGTGAGTTCTCTGCCATTGCTCGATGCTCGTATCAGCAATTGAATGTCTCGACCTGTCCCGGTCTTTCTTTCCCAAACTGTGACCAGGGCCTCTTCCATCTTATTGTTGCGCACACGACTCTTAAGGGACAAATATGAACTATTCTCATTGAATAGAAGTCGCCAGCCGCTGAGGACTTCCATCAGGTCAGCCACTGTGGGACCTTGAATCATATCGATTAGTGTTCAGGCCATCAACATATCAGAAGAACGAGAGCCTTTGCTCACCCTCATGGTCGTTCAACCGGAGCTCGAGATTCTCTATTTTCCAACCACATCCGTCTGGCCCACCCTCTGTACTCAGTTGTCTTTTCAAGTCATTTCTGGAACCTTTTCGCCAAGATAACGTATAATTGAGACGCCTCATGTCCATGAAAATTATCCGGTTTTCCGATTTATGTAGCTGAAAGTCAAGACACTGTAGACCAAAGTAGAGCTCTGAATATCGAGTGGAATCTGCGGAGATGGATGTAGTCAAGATGATAAACTCGGGGTGCTCATCTGCACTCATTGTACAGGACTCTGCGCTGGCACGATGCTTATACACCATAAAGGTGGTAATGGTCGAGCTCCCTGTCCATCTTTGGATTTGATCATAGTGCGACTGCTTTAGCGTTGGGTACAATAGTACGTTTGCCACTTCCGATATCACTATGTGGTGGTTAGAACAGCGAAATCATAGGAAGGCAGGTTTACCTGATTCGTTTTCTAATTCAAATTCGAGTGTTTGGTTGCATTCTTCAGGAAGATATTCCTGATCGCTCACGTTAATTGGATGACCCACGATTCTCTTTGTCGACTAACGCAAGTGTAGGAGGTCTGAGCGTTTCTTGTTTTTCCAACTATATTTGTACAATCTGACCACGACAATCTAATTTTTCGATCTTCGATCTTGACATTTACATTATCTAGCGGCAACCCTGTTCATGTGCAATCAGCAAGACTTCGTCTGAGGCGTGTTCAAGATCCAGAGAGTTCTACAATAAGATTCGCATTGTTTCTCAGGTCCACAGCTTCGAACAGCGACTCTCCTAGTAGGTATGCTAAACCTTCCGTGAAGTTGGAAAATTCTGAGATTACATTGAGGCATGCTATGTGACCCTTCATCGTGAGACAGATAATTCTGGATGGGTTCCTCCACCAGGACATCTTCTCCATCTCGGACCCCCCACGGGTTTGCAGGGATCGAATGTGAGCTTGAGTTCGATAGCGAACGGGGATGATTTGGCTCGTGGAAAATAAAAGGTTGAGGTGGAGGACGAGGGTCCAAAGACGATGATGGTTGGTCAAAAGTAGAACGGCGGGATGGAGGAGAAGGGTCTATAGGCTGTGTAGCTGATATCGATATTGTACGGGATCGGCTAAGTTTTGGGGGAAAAGGCGAGGTTGCAGTGGGTGCTGTACTCGAAGATCCGCTTGGTCCGGCAAATTGGGAGTCAGGTGCTTTTGGCCAAGCTGCCAATTTTCATGTCAGCCGATAGCAAAATAAAACAGGCAGAGAAGTAGCAATGCGCAGGATCACACAGAGAGCAAGATTGCTCAGTATGCCTGTAGGATATGGAGGTCCTTGAAACCTAGTGCAACAATACGTAGAAACCGACAAGCTTATACGATCGTGACTTACAGAAATTTCGCAAAGGCAACGTCACGGAATGCTTCTCTCCAAATGAAGGACCGCTTGTGGCAGTTTGCGATGACTCGTCGGGATCAGAGTCCGCCGAGAAGCCATGCTCGATGGTTTTCGCCTGGTTCGATGGCAAAGGGGGCAATGGAGATGAATTCTGACCAGCTACAGCCGAATATCAGCAACGTCAAACGCGCACTAGCATAGAATTGCTGATCAACGAGCCTTGGTGAAAGGTGCGAGGGAGTGTCAGGCTTATGAATCGAAGCTTCTTGTAAAGTACAACATGTGTCGACAGGGATCGAGTCTGGATATAGCGAAATACCTTCTGTATTCGGTCGTGGAACCTGGCCCAATAGCTCCTTTGCATATGCGGCAGCAACGGCAGCAGCATATCGTTGCCACTCCTTATTCTTGTGAGAGTCAGAGTAGTCGCAGATCCCGCGGATAACGAGACATTGGGACTCGTCCATCAATCCTGCAGTCTCCATTTCGAAGCACACGGCACCGAGATCCTTCCCCAGTTGATCTCGTTTTAAGGCGTCTCGGATTACACCGCTCCCAGAAGCAATGTTGCCATAATGTATAATTGGCTTATCCTTGGGGCGGTCGGATCGGTGTACCAGCTGTTTCTTATCACAACCCGCACATGTGCCGCCTTCTTCTTTGTGCATGTACTTTGCATTGAAGAGCAGATCTTGCGCGCTATCAGGACGACTGTAATCAGATCCTTTTTCCGTGTATTCAGGAATTTGCTCAGCATTTCTTCGATGTGCTTTGTTATGCAATTATCCTTGCCCTCATGATTTGTCCTTAAGTGATTGACAGCTTTTCGCAGTTGCTTAGGAGGGAGTGGTAAAGCACCTGTTCTCTGGAAGTCTCTGTTTTGTAGAAATTTTCCAGAATCGTATTGGATGACTCCTCCATAACCCCCCGAGGGCATGCTGACCACGACATCTCCAAGTCGAACATCTTCTCCCGTATCGAGACAGGGTATTCCCCCTCCGATACCTACCATCAGAATAAATCTCAGATTTCGAAAGGTTTCGTACATGTGTATTGCCGCCGAACCTGCTTGATTAGTGCCAGCGGAAATCAGGCTGGTCAAGACAACCTTGTGTACGCCAATTCGCCCCAAGCAGTACTGATTCGTATCGAGAGGGTGAAGACGTATCTTGCTGTCCTTGTACTCTTTGTCAAGCATCGCTTTGCTGGCAGCCAATTCTATGTGCAAAGCACAGATCCACCCTACTGTGAACTTAAGAGGATCCATCTTCGCATGATAGAGAGGGTTTCAGGCAGCAAGCTAGCTAACTGCATTCATGGAGGGTGGCCCTGGAATACATCGTGCCATTCCCAGGCTAGCGCTAGAGCATCGATACGTTCGAAGATGTATACCTCTTGTGGATGTTGGCATCGTCATGTCGGATTCGATTGGGTGCAAGTCACAGATAAATCTCGGAGGCTGCGCAGCTTCAATTGAATCACTGATTCAACTGTTCTCGCGGGGGCTAGTACTAGCGCGATATCGCAGCAACTTTCGACCATTTTGCGCTTGACGTAACCACTTTTGGGAAATCCAAGTTTCTCCGTTAGCTGCCGTCTAGCTTCCGCAGCCAGAACATCAGAATCTTGAGAAATCTCCAACACTTGTTCAACTGCTGTACACGTAATGCGCTTCCATACAACTTGTCATGATAATTACACAAACTATAGAGCTTGACTTGCGCTTTCGAATAGACTGACCGCGTCGGTTCGGGAAATCGAGTTCGGTTCGGGAAATCGAATCGAATCTTGACGATTCGATTTCTAAAGTTGGAATCGACAATTCGATTCGATTTCAAAAGTTGAATCGAAAATCAAATCGAAAAATCGAATCGAATCGCCAAGACTACTATTTTTAGTAAATTCTATTATTTTTAGTAATAATTTAATAATTTTTAGTAACAATTAATTAATAATTTAATAGAAATAGTTAATCTATTTAAATTAATTAATAAATGTATTAGAAATTTCTTTTTATAAATGCATTACTACTAAGCATTATCTAGTAATTAATAAAAAATCTAAATTTAAACTTAATTTATACTATTTTTAGACTTGACATTCTTGACGATTCAATTCGATTTCAATCTTTAAATCGAAAATTAACTTAATTTAATTTAATTCGATTTTAGAATAATTGAAATTGAATCAAATTTTCGATTTGATTTCTAAAGTTAAATTGTCGATTCAAGTCGATTCTAGAAGTTAAAATCGAAAATCGAATTAACAATTAATCTACTTTTAAACGACTTAAAATTTGTAGAAATCGAATCGCATTTAATATAAAAGTCTCGCATAAAGACACAATGTTTAATTAAATTATTATAATTAAGTAAACTTCTTACAAAGTCTAATTAATTAATAGTTACTACTTAAATTGTTAGAAAATAAGTTTATTATCAAATGCAATTAATTATCTATTGTTCGCTTATTTCGCAATGTAAACATCTTATTTTTGCAAACTTTATAGTGCAAATATATTCTTTTTATTACTTATATTATGTTTTCACGAGATTTTAAAGTTAGTTTGTCTATTTGTTATGCAATTGTTGCATGTAAACTACTATATAACTTTATCTTTGACAAAATTGAGCGCAAAACGAGCGTTATATCTATAATAGCAACAAAAATTATATAAGAGACAGAAAAAAAAGTTGGAAATCGCAACTTTTATAATATTTTAACAATAATAAAAGTTATTAAAGAATGTGAAAATCTATCTTGTATATTAGATAATACTTAATTGTCGATAGATATTTGTAAAACTATACTAGAACACTTATATTTGCAATTATATATTGTTGTCGATCAAAAAAATATAGAAATTTCGAACAAAAAACATCTCTTGCGCTCTTTTATCGAAAATATATAGCATTAACATATTTATATTGCTTTAGAAAACAAGATTATCGAGAAAATTATACGTGAAAAATAATAACAAAGTTTTGTATAAATACTAGTTACAAAAAAATGCAAAAGAAGTTTGCTAACCAATATTTAGAAAAACTTAATAAAAGAGTTGTTTTTATTTGTAGCAATAAAATTTATTACAAAGTTAAAATTTTATTTAATATTCAAAATATTAGTTAATCTAAAAAGATTTTTACAAAAAAATACTTTACTTTTGCAACTATTATACAATTTACAATTATATAATAGAGTTTCTTTTTAACAAAATTAAATACAAATATATTTATAGAATTTATATATCTATAAATAGCAAAGATAGAGAAGAATAAAAACAATATTATTGCAAGAAGAATAATAGAGAATTACAAACAACGCAAAATTATCGATACAAAATATATACAAATTGTAATCGAGAGAACAAAGAAGTTTAAGTATATAAAAATATATATTCTCTACAAATTAAAGTATATTTATTAACAAATCTACAGAAAATTAATAATTAAGTTATTACTTATAATGCAACTCTTAAAGCAATCGAAAACAAAGATCGAAAAAGTACTAAATATTCTCGATTTATTAATTATATTTATATTTATAATACTATCGAAATTAAGAAAACAATAGACAAAGAAAACAATATTATAGACAATAAATATACGACAAGGATATTCTTAAATTTAGACAATTTATATAATTTCTACAATTTTGTGCAAGTACGCAATATAAATATATCTATATATTTTATTAAGAACAATATTAAAATATATTAAAAAACTATATATTTATTAAAGAAGAAATAAGCACAACAATAAATTAACAAAATTAAATAAATATTTAATTTGTTTAATCTATATTTAATTAAGAAGATTTATAATTCTCTAAAAAGACAATTAAAGACTATATAGAAAAAAATATAAGAAGTTTAAAAATATCTAAATATAAAATCTATTAAAGTATTAATAAAACTTGATATTTATCTTATATATACTATTAAACGAAGAAAACAATTAAAAGATAATTAAAGAAGTTGCAAATATATAGTAGATTAAACAATAAAAACAATTTTAAAGAATAATAAATATATTTAACAAATAATAAAAATAAAAGAATTAGACTATTTTACAAGAGATATATTTAATATTAAAATAATAAAATATTTTTCTAACTTAAGTTCAATATAGCATTGTTGCAAAAATAGATTTTTTATTGTTTCTTTACTTAAATAACTTTATCGATCTAATAATATTAGAATTTTTTTTTTCAATTAATAGATATATCTTCGCGAGATTCTTCTTGTTTCTCTTTGCAATTTATTTAATAAATAGTATATTTTATATAAGAGCAAAGTCTAATTTGTTGATAGAACTAATATTACTAAAGCGACGCAAAAGATAAAAGATATCTCTAATTTTCAATAGTTAATGCGCATTAGAAAAGTTGCGAGAGATATCTATTTTGTATTAATTAAAATTTCGATTGAACAAATATATGTATACAAACGTAGTTTGCATTAACTGTAGTTATTTTGGGCTGTAACATGGTGTATTTGAGACTCTAATAGAGAGAGTATAGACGGTAATATGGTTGGCAAGAAAATTTGATGTTTGGAGAGATAAGCGGGCAGTAGACGGCTAATCGCATCCGGTAACTAACTTATTTTCTGGCGACCCGAGTACATTGAGGGGTTATATCCAGTAATGTCTGACCCGAGGACGTGAAAGCACCACCATCTCTATAGCGCATGCAGAGTCGATTGTCGTAAGTTCAAATTTTGCGACAAAGCGGTCCTTTTGGCATTTATTCCTATAATCAGAAGAGGACGATTCCTCGCGCTCTCCATGCCTAAGGTGCTGTACAGGCGAGCCTTGGCATTTCGGAGATGAATTAATTATCGCCGCGTCTGAACTTAACGTGTCGAGTATCCCAACGCTACGACCTTGACAATAGATATATCGAAGGTCTCAGCTAGCGAGACATGATGGAGTCCGATACTAAGACGCGTATGTGTAGTTCGTGCCAACCTGCCAGCATACTGAACGTCTTGCAGTACCATACCGGACGTCAGACACCACCTCCTTTGCCCACGTCTCCGCCAAAGACCGCTGGCCTGTGATTTTGGTTTGTGTCTCCAGTCTCCCTAGGACCAATGGTCCTTCGAAGCTGATCATCAAAGACTGGAGCCATCGATGACCTTCATCGTGCCATCGCGGCCTGCGATAGTGAACAGAAGCGGCAGGAAGGAAAGACAATCCTGGAAGGACTGGCGAAGTTGAAATATGAACTGCAGCACAACCGTCAGATGGCGTAAGGAAGACGGAACTGGCAAAATTGCCCATCCGCTGACCAAGGAGAAGGCTTTTGGTCGATGATGGTCAGCCGGATATCGAAGGGTATAACAAAGAGCTAGACGTGCTCGGCTCCCCCAAGTGGTTCGATGTGCCATGGCTATACGCGGAATGCTACCTTTACCGGTATATGGAACGCTCTACACTACCCTAGGACAAAGCTAAAATGGCCAAGATAGACGTATGAGCACCCTTTTTGTCCCATCCACACACTGGAGAAGTTACGATGTCTTCGCGAGGCAGAAGATGTCCACCTTTAGATCGTCATCACCGGCAGTCCTGGAACTAGCCTCAAGGTACAAAGAGTTGGTTACACAACTGGAAGATGGCAAGGACACGTCGAATTCGCCCGAAGAGCTTGAAGAGGCGGAGAGAACATTATTCATGGAGATGTCGGAAATTTGCCTCTGGGGCAATGCTACGGATCTATCGCTGTTGACATCCCTGACATACGAGGACCTACAAAAATTGCAAGGGTCGGAAGCGACGAAGGAGTCGGAGAAGAACATCGTGGTCAATGATCTGCCAGCCGCCTATCATGCTCTGAAGGCCGCCCAGAAACATGGGAAGCAAGATCGCAGGGTCGATATCATACTGGACAATGCTGGTTTCGAGCTTTTCGTTGACCTAATATTCGCCGGCTACCTACTCTCCGCAGGTCTAGCTACCCAGGTCGTCCTTCACCCCAAGTCGATCCCTTGGTTCGTTTCTGACGTCTTACCTGCCGACTTCGGCGCTCTTCTGAACGCCCTCGCCAACCCTCAAGCTTTTTACTCAGCACTCTCCGATGACGATAAATTGTCCGGGAAGACACCACTGCCTCTATCAGAAAAGGAAGAGGCCGAGCTATCCTTCTTATTCCAACACTGGAGCAACTTCCATCAAGAAGGCCATTTAACCATCCGTCCCAACCGCTTCTGGACCCACGGCGGCAGCTTCTGGAGGCTACCAGAATCCGAACCCACGCTGTATAAAGACCTACAGGAGAGCGAACTAGTAATCTTCAAGGGCGACCTCAACTACCGCAAGTTGACCGGAGACGCAATGTGGGATCCTACGACCCCTTTCAAGACTGCTATAGGACCTTTAGCATCTGGCATCCGCACGCTCGCGCTGCGGACATGCAAGGCTGATGTTGTTGTTGGTCTTCCTGAGGGGGCAGACGAGAAGCTCCGTCAGACAGAAGGTGGGGGCGGCGATAGCGGTTGCAGGGAGTGGGCTTGGAGCGGCAAGTGCGCGGTTGTACAGTTTTGCGATGGTAAAGGCTTGTCTGAGTAGATAGCTTTCTAGAGTCAACAGCATCATAGACTTGCATGATTATACTGGGGACGTACGCAAGACATCGCTCATGTGGGTTGCTGATCTGGTGATTCGCTACTAGCTAAGGAGCTGTCTGAATTGTGCGGTTTCTGATGCCTCTGCAGATGATCTGTAGAAGGTCGATACTGCGTGCACCTCCCTACTTATACCTCTCAAAATTCTCCCTTATCTCAATGCACAAGATGCATCTCATGCTTTCATCCCTGACTCTCCAAACCCGCCAAAAGTATGTACAGGTAGTCAAATCTCTTGACAGCATTCTTCACAACGTCTCGTAAACTACATCTTCATCCTCTATTTCGATCTTGATATTCGCTTTGAGAGAGCATCGATAATGTTTTTGTAAAAAGTCTACGCGACGGATTGAGTGAACTCGATTATCTCTATAGCTCTCGTGGAGCTTCTTGGCCGATTTGACAATCAAGTGCAAGCGCGAAAGTATATAATAACAGAAGAGAAGAAGGAAGAAACGTGTCAATATTTGGAAAGAAGTGTGCCCGCTGCAACGACTCAAGAAAACAACATAGAAGCAAAATCACTCCCCTTAGAGTCCGTGCCTAAAAGGCGATGAGCGTACAAATGACCCTTTATAATCTACTGTTACAGCTTTTCGCTAAAACAAATTCAAGGATTCCTGTTCCCGCTAAGCAAGTTAGCAATATCGATATCGGGTACTAGCCTTCTTTTCCCTCTTGCCTGCCCTCTTCCACGTTCTTGGTTGATGCTGATGTGGGGGCGGGCGTGCTCGATGTGGGGGAATACGATTGCATGGAAGGAGCAACCTATGTTTTAGAGAACGAAGTGGAATCGAAGGGGTTTTGTTGGACGAAGTGAATCTCGACTCAGTTTAGGGACTCAGCTGAGGATAGGATGGAATAAATGATCGGTATGCTATGTTTTGTTCTGATGCTAAGACAGGAGAGCGAATATTTCGGACTGGTAGTTCCGAATTTACTGCTGTATTCAAGCACTACAATTAACGCCTCCAGGACCTCACAAAAGCTATATGTGTACATACACAAAAATCCTCTTTGGCCCGCCGACCTCCTCGCAGCACCTCCGTCGCTGCCATTAGGAGTATGGCGGAGGCCGTGGATAAGGTCCTACAACGCCCTTCTGTCTAGGCGGCAGGAGCGAACGGAGTGGGTGGGTGAATCGAAAGAAACGAATGTGCTGAGGAGGGATTCCGTGGGCGATCGCCGTACTGAATCGTGCGGTAGGCGGCTGAGTATTGCGCTGTTATATTCCCATCGTCTGGGGTCGAGCAGGGCTCTTGGTATGTGTATGATGGGCTCACAAATTTTCGACCCAGGATGTCATGTGTATAGTAGGGAAGGGGCCTGACAGGGGATTGCGTCTTTTGGCATAGACAAGGGGTGTTGGGACATGATTATTACTCGGTTTTGTTGGATTCCCGGGCAATTCGAACATAGGCAGATTCAAAAAAGCAGATTACCAAGGGCTACGTATAGTGCAGCGCATCTTAGGCCGGAGATTGCATCCTCCACATTCGATCAGGATCTCGTTCCATTCATCCCAAGTCGATTTGTCTTGGTCTCCTTTAGAAGTGGAAATCCCCTTGCTTCTCTACATGTAAATTCTTGATAGTACGCGTTCTCCTTTTGTCGGTATAGAGAGTCCCTTTGGTAGACCTATTGTTCACGTCTAAGTCGTCTTGATGATTCAGGTCTCATTGTTCTACCGAGAGTGGCGACGATAACTTGATTGATGGTCATGACCCAGACTTCGAATGAGCCGCTGGGGTACTAGGCAAAGACTCGCTCTGTGAGGCTCGCTCAAGGGTTATGTCAGTTCCTGCCACCATCTCTGTAGTAATCGGCCTCAAAAGCTCAACAATCTTCATCAAGGCTTCCGTGTCTCGAGGACGGAAGAAAATTCCCGGCGGCTCTCTGTTATTCCGCTCATCTTCCAGCTCCAACTGTGCAAGGTCGAGTGGCGTACGACATTCGTGGTCTTTCGCGTTTGCGTCGGCTCCGGCTGTGAGAAGTAGCTTAACGCATCCTAGTCTGCCTTCCTTCGCGGCTGGATGCAGGGCTATCCCCTCAACGGAGGCAATGTTAGGATCACTGCCGGCTTTGAGTGGCATGTGGACGATTGTATCGACATCATTCCCAGAGGCCCAAGAGAGGGCTGCGTGTAGTGGTGTCCTACCCTCAAAGTCTTGCACATCTAGCTTTGGCTTTCCTTTGAGAATAAGCTCAACCATTGGAACCACCTTGTTGGCCACAGCCCGATGTAAAGGACTGAATCCCTCTTCGGTGTCTCGAAAATTGATATCAGCTCCCTTGCTCAGTAGCAACTTGACGATCGACTCTTGCCTACGGCTGAACTTGTAGCATGATTCTATTGCAAGCCACAATGGTGAAGCTTTTCTAACCCCTGAATATACAACGGCTCCCCGATCAAGAAGGAGGCGGATCACTTTCAGACAGCGGGTTCTCTGAAGGGTTGCATACCGCGAGGTTATTAGCGTGGCGAAAGCTGCGCCTAGTGGAGAGCTCCCATTGCGATCCATATCGTCATCGTACAGACCGCACTCTGAGATCTCTGGGGTTTTTAGAATTAGTTCCGGGTTAACGAGAGCCCCACCGTTGGTTAGCTTCTCAGCTATCTTGTCTTCCCCCATTGTGTCCAAAAAGAGAGGCTAGCACCAGTTGAGAGAGTTCTGCCCCTGCTAGAGAGGGATTCCAGTGTGCAAACTTAGGCGAATCTGAGATGCAGAATGAGAGCCACGGTTCCTGAAGATTATCATCATGCCGAGCTGCTTCGTAATGCAAAGCCCAATGCTGGCTTGCATATCGCAGACCGTCGTGTCGCTCTGGAAGTAAGTCTCTCATTCTTTTCTCGGAAAGTGATGAAAGATGGCTCAAAGGATTCGGTACATGATTTCGCCCGTCTGAGCGAAAGGCCGTATCGCAAGGAGTTGGACTTGCAGGAAGATTAAGCGCATCGTGAGGTGATATACCGCTCGAAGTAAGACTAGGCCATTGGTCCATAGAGATAAGCTCAGATCTCGCAGAGAGTGAATTAACTTTCGCAGAGTCTTTGGGCTTGTCTGAGCCAGAGAGCGTCTCTTGGGGTGTCGGACCGCTCGAAGGTAGCTCAAGACTTAGGTCTCGATCACTTTTCTCCTCGATAGCTGCTAGACGTGAGAGGAGTCCTGGTCCAGCATGAATACAATCTGGACGATCCACATCGGGATGTAAAATTTGTAAAGACTCATCCGTAAAATCGAATAACAAGTAAGCTAGACAGATTTTGGCTAGAACATGGTGTGACTCGACCGGGTCTAACGAATGCTTCCTAATTCTTACCTCGAAGGAATCGTTGTGGTTAGCTGAGACCGCATTGGTGTCGTCTGCCCCATTACAACATTGTCTTCAAGAGCATCTTCATGAAGGTATCTTGGCGGTAGCCGATAGCAGCTATCATCACCTTGGATTGCTGCTGGGCTCGCTCCGAGCAAATTATCCTCCGCGTGGGAAGGGCGAACCAGGAACTCTTTAGCTATTTGATGTAACAGATAGACTTGCGAGTTGTGAACACTGACAAAAGGCCCACATATGTTCTTGATGTTGCTGATCAGAGCGTCTTCCTGGTCGAGATCCATTGCCTCTAAGCACTTGTCGCCCCGCTTGATATTGAAAGCTATGTTCATCTCGTGGATCGTAAGAGGTCGGACAGCAGCCACAATAATATGAAGTAATCTTTTTGCTTGCTCTGGGCGGGGACTGCGGCTCAAGATAGCTTCGTACGCATCGTCCAAGCTTGATAACTGATCTATCTCATGATCCACCTCACTAGGAGTCCTGATCAAAGTATTCTCAAGCCCTGACAGCACTAGGTGCAGCTAGAGGTACGTCCTGTTCTCTGTTTCGAGCAGACGCTCTTGAAGCCTATCCCGGGTCTTCTGATTCAGTTTTTTCCTCTTTGCGATGTCGGCAACTTTATCCTTGATCACCAAGTCGATCTCGTTCTTCAACTTCTCCGATTCGTTTTCACCAGCTAATCGGAGAGTGGATTGGTCAAATCGCTCTTCTATATTAGAGTATGGACGACTGGTCACGAGGAACTTCAGCTGGCCATTGCCGCCCTGCCGCAGGGTGTCCAATGCATTAATCAAAACCGCCCTTTCCGTCTCTTCACATTCATCGAGCGCATCTAGAACGCATACGATCTCCCCAGCCTCTGGTCTCCTGGTCGTTTCTAAAAGTAAGTTCCACAGCCAGGAAAACGATCGAAGCATTTGATCTCCTTTCGAGTGGTATTGCGCGACTATTGCGCTCAGCAATGTGCGTCTTTGACTGCCGAGCTGGTGTAGCAGAGCGCTGATTGCACGTAAGACACTTTTGGTTTTTGGGCTGTCATTCTTGAAGAAGAAATAGGCTAAAGTCGGCGCGTCGGTACTTCTTAGTTCGTCGTCAATAAGCGACTTTGACAGTACTGATTTTCCACACCCTGGATCTGCTGTTACCCAAAGTAGTGCTGATGATCTATCTTCTCTCCAGCTGTGAAAGATTTCGCTGTCCAGAAACCATCGACAAGTGTTGGGTACTCGCTGACGATTCCTATTCTTATTCCTATTCTTGGTATCTTCGTAGGTTGATGCATTTTCACAAAGCGCCTGAAGGCATTTTGACTCCTCTGCAGTCTTCTTCCAGGCTAATTCTTCGGCTTTTTCGTTATTACTTCTCGTCTGCAATTGCTGAAATAGCTCATTCATTTGTTGTTGGTGGTCCTTGAGAGCGTGTTGCATCTGCTGGCCTTGATCTTCGAGAGCCTTGTCCGCCGTTTCGAGACCGAGAAGCCGGAATGTCTCTTGGGATGCTGCCTCCGATGCCTTGATTTCAGTGATCTTTACAGCCCAGTCGTCGACTTTGATCACATCTCTACTGGCTTGTAAAGGGGCTGCCCGTGCCAACTGGCATGTTACATGAGCTTGATAGCTCAGGATCTGAGAGTAAAGCTTGATAGTCTGTGTCTCGAATAGTTTGGCGAGATCTATCATATCCTTTTGGGTGGGAGAGGGAGTCCGACTACGATAAAGTCGATGGAGGACAGCAAAACGTACGATGACAGTTGATATATGGTCGACACCCTCAACGAGAGCTTTTTGTTGCATTGCGGGGTTTGTAAGTAGGGAAGAATAATACATACTCCGGCCCATGCCAAGGTAGCATGTGGCTCTGAGCTTACTGCTGAAGAAACGAAGTCCTTCACAGCAATTACGGCGTTCACAAACCGATCGACTTGTGGCCTTAGCTCAATACTTGTATCTCGGACCTTAATTCTCCATCGTTCATCCTCGATCCTTTGAAGCATCTTAGCCACCAGTCCTGCCATTTTCTCTTTATCGGATGATGTCAGGCTCCCAGAGACCGTAGGGGACTGATATTGGCCGCCATGTTCTAAAGCAAGTATTTTTTCATATTTGTTCAAGCTGCTCTTTTGACTCTGATCCTCGCGCAGAAGCTGGTAGGCCCGATCCCAGAAATCACCTGACGGCGACTTGGGATCTAGAGATTGCTGTGTCTGCACTATTTGAACGACAGCCTTAGTAATGCTGCCATTGGCAACAGTGTCTTGATTCGACTTGATCCCAGTGTCTTCTGTGGTCGCGCTTGGCAGGTCTGTACTATCAGAGGAAGCAGAGCTGATCTTAGGCTGTATGTGCCTCCAACGCCATAGTCCAGTGACCGTGGATGGATGTTCAGTGTCGACGCCGGGTTGGATCGTGATGTTCGGTGTTTGAAGACCATCTGTACGCTTCTTGCGCCTCAAAGACAGTGAGGACAGCGATAGCTTAGTCTTGGAGGCCATCCAATAAAGCCAATCTTCAGCAATTAGCACAGGGAACATAAGACATAAGCGTGGGTCAAGAACACGTACAGCATGTGGTTGGGGTTCGCTAATATCCTTGAGATCCGTTTCGGTGCAAGTTCGACTCTAAACCTTTCGTGCAGGCCGGGCAAGAATCAGGCTGGCTCGATAAGGATATCGTCCAAAGTCCAGACACCGACTTTCAGACACCGCTAGATATAGTTATTGCAAGAAGGGAAGGTTGGCGACTATGATGACTGTTGAAAACCTACAACTAGAAATATGTGGGATAACACGATGATGACTCAGGATAATCTGTACGGAAGAGAAGTTCCCTACATTTTGTGTCAGGGCATTGGAATACTTAGCGGCTGAACGTTCGAGTTTCTGCATGAGAAGGTGTTATAATGAATTATTTCATCTCGGCGCTTAGCAATCCTCGCCCTCGCGACCTATTAATCAACGCTAGAAATGGGACTAGTCTACCACTTGAATTTATAGCTGTTCCAAATGAGTACTGCAGGTTATATTGGGGCGTGGTGGTCTCGGAGATCCCTATGATTTGTCATTGGCCTGAGCATACGTGATAACCTTGCTTTGTTAGTATGTCTGAATTACAAGCGTCGCCATTTGCAGTGGAGGGACCTGGGCTTGAAGTCGAGGGCTGGCACAGGCTGATGGGGTTGCCACGTAAAGTACTACCATTCACAGGGTGTGGATGTGGGAAAGAGCAAAATACTGGTGGGTGTACTCCAGACAACTACAAGGACGCGGACTTGAACCAAACCACCAAAAACACGCTACGCCTGTTTCGGCTGCGAACCGCCAGGGCAATTGTTGCCGATGACGCGACGAGATTATCGTATGGCTTCCGTGAGAGGTCTTCTTGCAATCCCGAGACATGCGGTCTCCAAAACTCTATAAGTATTCAGGTCTTGCTTGCGGTCGCAAGAAATGAGTTTCCACTTTGGAGGAAGGCTCAGCTATAAAGATCCTCCCAAACGCTATCAAGTTGATGAGTTTGTAATCTTCTCCCGCTAAACGTGGATGACATGTTCTGTCATCGATTCATTCCGGACGCGACTTTCGATGTCGTTCGAGCGGATCACATCATGGCAATACGAAGTACCTTAGCTTCTTTGCATGGATGTGCAAAAAACTCCATGTCCTCGTGAAAAATTCTGGCCCTCTCGGAGTCCTGTATGATTCTGTGATTGGGTAGACGGAGCCTAACATCGACTATCACACAGAGATCGTACCGGGATCCATCATGAGACTGTCGATCAGAGAGAACATGCAATTGCTGGATCAGACGATGCGTACCATAGAAAGTTTATATTGGTAGGCAATCCCACAACGCTCGATCGAAAACTGTTCGGTTATAGTCACAAAGATCCTCATCGCTCATAGAGTCTTGTGGAGTATTGTGATGATTCGTATACTATATGACTTTGTTGGAGTGTCCGAATTCTCCAAACAGTACTTTCGGCACCTTCCGCTGCTCATCAATCGACCAAAACAATTCACGTATCATGCAAGACATTCTCAGCAACACGGACCCGCTTTCCGCAGGATGTGAAGGCCTTAAGCACCTATATGGACTCAAAATCAACCAACAATCGCACTCATCACAGAAAACCAGAACACCCACACAACACATTGAGTTCTTCACAAGCTGGATCAGGTATAAATCTCCTGCTGGTCTCTCCTTCGATTCCCCCTGTCTTGTTACACCTCGATCGAAGCTCATGCAATCTCATGCCATAATATTCGAATATATCTCCATCAAGCACCGTGTGTATACCTAGGTATCTATTAGGAACTAAGACTTTTTTGCCCCAACCAGCCAACCACCATAGACTCTTTGGAGTGCTTCCATATCGATAATTTGCGCTAGTAGTACGCATTATGGGCTTCGCGTCCCCAATTCCAAAGCGGGGTCGTCGTCGTAAAGTCGATGCGTATTCAGTGGGAGTAGGCCAGCCTTTATTCCTAAACCCGGTAAGCAACGCTACTCGGGAAATATGCAGAGAAGTCACGCTCATTGTTGGTAGTTGCCAGCGCCCAACAATCCTCCTGGGATCGAATACCCCATGGGACCACGATTGAAGGCTCTCTTCATTTCTAAGAAAGGAGCGGGGACTGTTTCTAGTACTACTAGCTATGAAACAACATCGCAAAGCATTTCCCACACGGAGCCACGAATTGGTTTGGAGTCTCAGGAGACACCAGCTAAAGATGCCCTGCTGCATCTCTTGCTTAGAGAGGATATAAAGACCCAGTATACTGGTGCAGTGACAACTTTAGCACGGATCGTATTACATGCTACAGCTTTGACATCGCTGTCCAGCATATCGAGGACAGCAAGATCATCAGCTGCCACTTCCGCAGTTGAAAGTGTTCGCTCGGAAGTTACGGGAATTGAGCTCGGCAATACCAAAGATCCTGAGCTGGTCCATAACGACGAGACTAAATCGGCTGATGGTATGTGACTTCCCTTAGCACGATCAAGTCCTGGCCTACTAATTATGTATAGACAAAGCCAATGGAAGCACATCGACATCGATGCTGGGGAGTGAGGCTACTCCGTCGACGTATGTCACGCCCACGAAACCAAGAAAGCGTGCCATGAGTCTTCCAGCTAGCACACCCTCGAGAGAGAACATCAAGCGCTCGCAGATCGTGGGCGATGAGTTTCCAAGGGTAGAATATGATGCCCTCAATCGTACATCCTTTGATACCGCTTACAAAGCTATCTCTTTGTCTGATGAAGCAGCAATCAAAGTCAAGCGTGATCACAACAAGAAAGTAGAAGAGGAACGGGCCCAAACCCCGGAAGGCGGTGATGAGGAGATAGTGTTTTTCACCACACCAGACCGCGAAACTCGCATGACTAAGAGTGGCACAAACTCCAGAGCTCAGGAGTTGCAGCAGAATTTCGAAGGCCGTGCCTTGAAAGCCGAGAGGCAATTGAAGTTGACGAAGAACCGATTGCAGGTCGTCGAGTCTGAACTGGACGCTTTGCGTACGCGCGATTCGTTGGCTGGAGTAGCACCACAGCACAAGGAGACTCAAGTACCCCAAGACCACCAAGCCCAAATCCAGCTCCCCTTGACCGAGGAAAACAGCCAAACCACTGTTTTCCGCGAGCGTGATCACATGAAACAAGACATCGAAAATCTTTGGGAGAAGAATAAGACCCTTCAAGCCGACAATCTCGCGTACAGACGACTTTACGAACAGAGTGAGATCAAACTCACTGACATGCGCCACGAGCTGATGACAGAGCCCGTCAAGTTTGCGGAAACCGACGGACTCCTGCAGGGAAAGGCAGACCGTTATAATGACTTAATGAGAGAGCACAATGAGGTCATCGGGCACAACACACAGTTGAGGGCAGAGATGCAAGACCTCAAGCTGCAGAAACAAGAAGAGCTTGCCAGTAAAGAAACCGAGCTCAATGAGTACAAGGCTAGCGAGCGCTACCTCAGCGAGAGTCGCGATAAGCATATGCTCTTCGCCAGCCGGGTCGTTGGGTGGCTACGCCATAAGATGACTGCAAGCGATGTCGGTTACATGACTGATTGTGCTTGGCTCGTGACCAAGAAAGGTAAGCAAATTCCTAGCATTTGTTTTCCCCTTCGAGAAAATCTCAACGAAGCGAACATCACGTTTCAGTAGCATTCGCTGTGAAAATATTTCTCAAAGTCAAACCTCGTAGCTTGAAGAAAGAAAGCTGACTTAAAAATCTTTTCAGATTGCAGAATCTTGGCCGGGAAGGTCATATGGCTCCGAAAAGCCCTGAGATCATGCAACAAGGCTAGACTCGCCACCAACAACGAGTCCAGGATGATGCGTCGGATTTACGATGCCAAGATTCACGAAAACGAGGAATTGTTGGAGTACAGAAAAGACTCCGAGGTACAAATTGAGGCTTTGCAACACCAACTAAAAGACCACGTTCCAGTATGCAAGACTGTCATCGCCGAGCTACGCATAGAAGTAGCTGAACAACATGCTGAGATCGTCGCACTCAATGAATGCCTCGAAGTGCAAGACAAGAAACACAAAGCACAGATAGCGAAAGGCGCAAGCTACGCCATGCAAGACATATTGGAGGGTAACCAACACATGATCACGGACCTGCTTGACAGGGGGAAGAACCAAGGTGAAGAGATTCAAGATTTGAAAGCTCAACTCAAGGGATACTCGGTCTACGTCTCGGATGAGGAAGGTCGACTGCAAGATTATGTCGACCGCATGGAGTCCTTCAAAGTCCGCGCGTATGCCGCAGAAAGAGAGGTCTCCGACCTCCGTAAGCGGCTCGACAAAGGCGACGAGAACCTGGCCGATCCACGGAAGTGGGAGCACCACCAGACATGCAGTGAGTGGAAGGCTCAGGCTAAAGTCGTTGTCGAAGAACATCAACAGAAGAAGGACCTGACTTCCCGTATCATCGAAGGTCTCTGGGAACGGATGCTGGATTTCGAAGCTTCTTTCCGGTGTCATGATATGCCGGACCCGGATACCTACCTCAAGCACTCGGAACCTCGACGTGACAACTTGCGGAAATGGATTGGGGATCTGTTGTTGTACAATATTGACGCTCATGTCCAGCGGCGAAAAGAGGTTGAGGAGCAGGAGCTACCTCCCCAGGCGTATGGCGAGGAGGACGAGGATGAAGACTCCAGTTCTGATGAGAGTGACGACGAGGATGGGTCAGACGATGAGTCGGAGAGTTCACGTGAGGATGACCAGAAAGAGATGAGCGATGCGGGTGGCAGCTTGGAACACGACCAGCAGGCTGACCCGCAAGAATTCGCCATCTACGACGAGGAAGGCTTCCTTCAAACAGATGACCCTGAGAGAAAAGCGGCCGACGACGAAGAGGACTGGGATACGACGCAGGGTACAGTGTAAGAGATCTAGGGAAACGCATTTATCGAAACTAGGGGGGGAAATACCTAAAACTGGGTGAGCCAGGAATGATTCCCTCTATATAAGTTGTTCTTGAAGTCATAAGGGTAGTAGTCATTAAAATCTAAGTCAGAGACTGAGTGATCGCCGAGAGAGAGAAAAAGGGGGTAGAAAAAAGGACAGAAAAGAAAAAGTAGAAAAAACCACTACAACTAAAATACTAAGAGACCTCGCCTTTTTATTGCTTTTCTTCTCGGCTTCTTATATCTTACACTTTGGCCTCCTTTGACGGAAGCTCATGCGAACATTCAATCAAACAGCGCATCTAGCTCCTTTTGATACAATTGCACCGTCGCAGGTCTCGACACCGATCCCTTCGCTGTCCTCACCATTGATCTCGAATCTGTGAACAAGATTCTCTCGCGCGTGATGACAGCATACGCGGGACATAATCGATTGGCATCTTCTACGGCCGGCCAAATGCGCACCATGGCTTCCACCTGCTGCTCGTTGGTCTGAAGCTCGGCGCCAGGTTTCATTTCCACCAACAATGCTGCCTGTGGCCTCCTTGTCCCTACCAGCAATGCCTCGTGAACATCCGCGCAGCCGGAGACGATACGCTTCTCCACGCTGACAGGGTGGTATTTTTCGCCCGAGAGGAAAACTTGCATGTCATCCGCACGGCCGCGATACTGCCAAAGCTGGTGTTCGGGCAATGATTGCGAGATGGCAGAGGGAGAAACATCGTTTTCATCCTTAGTGGGGGAGAAGAGATCGCCGCTGCTGATTTCTTGTGCGTGCGGGAAAACCTTGAAGACGGGTTGTTCTTCTTCCAAAGCCGGATTACGGCATACGAACGCTTCGTGCAAATCGCCAGATCGATGGCGGAACTCCAGGTTGGCGGTTGGGTGGAACCGCATGGATTTCCAATGCCTGGACAGCCAGGGTCCGCAGGGGTGGATTGTGGGCCACATTCCCATCTCGGTGGAGCCGCATGTGGTGAATAACTTTAGCTTGGAAGCAATGGTATTGCCGGCAGAGGCTGAGATATCGCCTCCAGCCCAAAAGAGCGTCTGGACGTGCTGCGATAGGTAATCTAGCATTTTCGGGTTGTGGCTGAGCTCCTCGATTTGTGGCGGGATCATGCAGATTGCGTCTACGGTTGTATGTTTCAAGCACTCCACTGCCGTTGCTGCAATTGGGGGAGAACCACTTAAGGGGTAGATGACGGTGGTGCCACAGAACATCGAAAACATGATACTACTGAACATGTGTGCGGCCTGCGCTTACCGGTCAGATGAGGAGGTTGGATTGACTGGAATGATAGGAAAGAATGCCGAAACCTGTTTCACGGTAAGGAGGAAAGGAGATGACTCACATGGAAGGGTGGCATAAGACTGAGTATACGATTCCCAAGCAGCAAAGTATCGGAGCTCTCGAAGTTCGGTGGAGGGCTCAATTGCCGCTCTCGAGCGAAGCTAGCAGCCCAATCATGGGTCCAGATAATGGGTTTTGGCAAGCCCGTGGTCCCTGAGGTATGCAAAACCACCAACGGCTCGCTCCTAGCCTGGTCGAAAGTCTTCGCGAAACGGAAAAGACCATGTTCTTGATACAACAAGTCCTCCAGATCCGGTATCTCGTAGACCTTCAGATCGCAAGCCCTGAGAATAGCATCAGTGATCTGTAATCGCTGTGCGGGTACCAGCATGGTCTCGCAGTGGACCTCTTTCAACAAGGTGGTCTGTGCTAACACGCTGTAACGAGGTGAGGTGAAGAGCATCTGGTGTGTCGACTGGCATTATTTTTTCTTCCCTCAAAATTTTGACTTGGGAGCTGCTGCCCATACCTTGTACCCAGCCTTAACAGCCGCCAGCAGTAGGATATTATGACGCAGATCATTGGGGCCTAAATACATCAGGGTTTCGAAGTTTTCCCTTTTTCCAAGCGTCTTGTCCAGCCACGATGCCATCCCATTAATGGCATTGGCGAATAAATGATACGTGATCTTGTGGAATCCGGCGTCAAAGCTCGTCGCTGATCGTGGTAGCTCGGCATATAGTGTGTCTGGGTTTTCTCGAGCAATCTCGTCGACAATGTGAACGAGAAGCTCCTTCGACCGGAGTCGTGGGTTGACCACTTTGCTCGGTGCGCTCTGAGGTGTTGACATGGTAGCGATTACGCTCGATGATATGGTTAAGATGTGCTTCTACTTCAATGCATACCGGAAGCATGGATTTGGAAGGACGCCCGCACATTTTGTGCTTGAGTCAAAGGTGCTCAACTTATCGTGCTCGCTGTGAGTAATTGTTACAGTAGTAGAAATCAATATTACGTATATAACCGTTTCATTTCATCGATACCATACCCAACGATGAAAGTGGTATATTTTTAACGGCCATCCACCTACCGGGGCCTATCCCTAGATCGAGCCATTGAGCGAAAATTGCTTGGCTGGGGGAACGACCTTGCAGGAATCCTGAAGGAATGACTTGCATAGGCGACGTTCAGCTCCGACGTCACCGCGAGCAAGGCCATTAGAACACAAACATCACAGCCTCACAGGGGAAAGAGTCTCCACTTAGTCCTGCAGGCGATGTCTGGAGTATTGCGCCCGTCAGATGTTGGAGCGGAGGAGATGCAGCCGAATTGACCTGCTGGGCCTTACAGTTACCGCGGCGTACGTTTCAATTCCAATGCACCGGTACACAGTGCAGGATTCACACCTAGATGCGGGCCAATCGTAGCATGGACATAAAGAACATGCATCAAGGCAACCACTCCACTTTATTAGAGTTTCTGTTCTCCGCGAGCCCGACCAGTCCATGATATGATCTGCATCTTGCACATTGAATCCTCCGTCTATGCGTTTCTTGAGTCCAGATTTGTGGATTCGCGTTTCAGCCTTCCTCTACTAGGGTCACGATACTTGATGAGAGCATACGACAAGCTTCGAAGCAATGAGATGTGCCATATGGTTGCAGGAATCGAGGCCGGTTTGTAGCGATCAACGACTTTCTAGTGTCAGCGGTGTTGCTCCGTTGCACAAATGTCGGCAGTTTGTACAATTTCTGGCAAGACAGGCAATTAGCCTTAATCCTTCTTACCCTTCTCATCTTCACCGTCACGTTCTTAGCATTGCTTTCTTCTGCAAGATTGCTCCAAATATTACATTGTGTGCATTCAGAATCGAGGAATAGTCATTCCTCGGAGACACCGCACTTGACACAGCTGCCACGATGCTGGACGGTCGACAGGTCATGCAGTACTCACCAGAGTATTTGGCAGAGTACAAAGGCAGCCGTCCCTATCGCGTCGCGATCGTTTTTCTTTGTCTCGAGACTATCTGTGTTACGTTACGCTTCTGGGCACGCAGAATTGGAAAAGTAGCGTGGGGCGCCGATGATACCCTGATCATTCCCGGCAAAATTCTTTGTCTTGCTGTTTGCGCATGTGCCATTGGTGAGCAATCTCAGTGACCTGAATAAAGTTCCACAAAGTGCTTCATGACGGCTAACGAGGAGCTCGGCAGCTGATGTTGTTGTTGGAGGTCTTGGACATCACGAAGCCGCCATCGCAATGAGCGATCCGGCCAAGCTGATCGTCTGGTCAAAGTTTGTGCTGGTGATACCTCTGGTCTACCTTGCTGCGATTGTGTTCCCCAAGTTGGTCATTCTGGCCATATATCTTCGCATTTTCACGAAAAAGTCATATCGTGTAACGTGTCGAGTGTTAGCAGGGCTTCTGATTGCAAATTGGATCGCCGTCACTATCACAGAGCTTTTGATTTGTCGACCACTCGCATTTCTCTGGAATCGGTTCATCATTAGGGGTCATTGCTACAATATTAATGCCTGGTTTCGCTGGGGTAGTCTGGTTAACATTCTTACCGATTTGGTCATGCTAATACTGCCTCTATCGGTGGTATGAGAAATTCAAACGTCCCGAAAGATTAAACTTGCTCTCACGGTCACCTTCGCCACTGATAGCGTGTGAGTAGCTCTTCTCATTGTGGCAAGTGTCTTCTCCGATGTGCACTAATCTCTTCCTCAGTGACCTGATCACCTCCGTTATTCGGTTTGTCGGGTTTTTTACAACGAATGCAGCGGTCGACGTTACGTACTCCGGTACGGACCTCGTGGTCTGGACAATTTGCGAAAGCGGGATGTATTTGATCGCAGCATGCTTGCCCACGTATCGGCCTGTAGCTGCCTTGCTATGGAGACGAGCTCCGTCATCGCTGCGTTATCTAGGCTTAATGAAAAGCCATTCCAGCGACCCCAGATCCCGAGATCGGGGTTTCAACATAGCATTAGAATCACAGCCACAGAAAGGTTTCGCGAGGATTGACGACAAAGAAACTCAGTTTTCTAGGGTGTACAGAAGCGAGAACTTCGAATCCCGGGCAGAGCGGGGAGGAGTCTGGGCGGGTCAAGCAGTAGGCCAGGGAACTATTGTGGTCAGAAAGGATGTTGATACTTCGGAAACACAGGCAGAGCAGCAAAGGTCGGTGGGGAATCTCGGATAGGCTACGGAGTTGCAGCGTAAGTAGGTAGGATGCACCTTTTTCCCTGTCAGTCACGCTCGTATGGTCAAAAGCCGAACAATTCATCTAGCTAGGTTCTTTTCTCATGCTCTTTCGCGTATCAAATCTTCCAAGGAGTAAAAGAGGGATTTGCTCTAATGGCGCTGCAAAATTCAGATTCAATTGGCCTAGCTAGGGGGGGAAAAGAGGGCTATCGTATTTGGAATCCTTGGAAATCTACTACAAAATTTGGACGATAGAGTAAGATCTAAAATAATGCCAAGTACGAGCAAGCATTATGAAAGCGCTAACTGTTGACTAAATCGGGTGTCAGGTCCGATCCCTGCTTGCCGGGGCAAATTCCTTCTTCTGGTTCGCCCTTGGGCATGGCGAATGATCTACTTGTGGAATAGGCTTATTCCTGCACACGCACCAGGCGGACTAAATCATGCAGGACGGCAGCTCTAATCGCACATAAGCCACCCCTCTTCCCAGAGAACAAGGCTGACGCTTGTGTCTTCTCCGTGGTTGCCTGGTGTTTCGTCTGCGCCGTGTGTGTTCCGCCAGCAAAGTAGCCCCGTGGAAGCGTACTTGGACACAACAAATTCTGTGCCAACGAAGAAGGAGCGTCATTTTCGTTTCCCCACTTTTGATCACGCTGAGTCAGGCTGTGCCGCCCGCTTGAGGAGACAGTATCTAGTAGAAAAAAAGCCAGCCAGCAAGCTAGGAGGCCACGTAGTACAAATCTTCAGTAGACTATCATTCCCTTCGCTTTCCCCGTGACACCCGAGTCGTAGTACAGGAATATATATGGTCTTTCGAACAACCTCCCCTACGCAACGATTGCAACATCTGAATATAACGACCATGCGTTTTCTCTGTTTGCACGGTACCGGAACGAATAGCCAGGTCAGTTTTGTCCGAGATCTTCTCCTCTCCCTCCATTCTCGACTTTTTTATCATGACATAATACTTCTAGCCCAAGTATGTCTGCTGCAAGGTCCAATGGCTTGGGAAAGGCGCAGAAAACCAATCAAAGTCCAGTATACTGACATATGAATGGACTACGTAGGTCCTTGAAACACAGATCGGTACTGATCTCCCCCATGAAATACAGGCTCCGGCGTCACATGGCTGTTGAGAACGCAGGGTGTAGAGAGTCATCTATGCTGATACATGTGTTTACTTGTCAGCGGCCGTTCGATATGAGCTGGAGAACTATCACCAATTCGATTTCGTCGAGGGTACCAGACCTACATCCATTGCTCCAGGTACACACACAAGAAGAACTCCAGTTACTTGCTGTTCCAATAAGCCCACTCATCCAAGGAGAGACTAACTAACGGAGGCGCGGGAGAGGAACAGAGATCAAAGAATACTATCCATCCACTGATGCCTACTTCGATTACTTCGACTACCGCTCCACCGAGAGTATCCGCACCGCTCTTTCCCAACTGAGCACCTTCATCGCTTTAGAAGGCCCATACGATGCCGTCCTAGCCTACTCACATGGCGCCGCCTTGGTAGCGACATTCTTGATCGAGCATGCCAAGCTCCGCCCCACCTCCCCACCTCCTTTCCAGTGCACCGTTTTCTTCTCTGGTGGTATCCCGCTGATTTTGGGAGAGGAGGAAGGGGGAAATGATAGTGTTCGATTTGCCAACCGGGAAACTGATGGGGTTTTGCTGGCTTTGCCTACGGCGAATATCTGGGGTCGGAACGATCGGCTGTGGCCGGGCACGAGCGAGGTGTTGAACTCGCTTTGTGACGAGGAGATGAGGAGTGTTTTTATCCATGAGGGCGGACATGAAATCCCAGGAGTGAGGACTAAGGATGATGTGCTGGGCGCGGTCAAGGCTATCAGGCGGGCGGTTGACAGAGCGCTTACACTGCAGTGAAGTGACAGGTCATATACAGTACAGTTTTCTTTCATTAAAAAGTCAGGGAGCTCCCTGCGGAAGTTTCCACAACTGATGCTAGAGCATGACCTGGCACTGGCTTACCATCCTTCGAATAATCTCCTGTGCCAATCAAGAGCATTGACATTGAAATCATCTCCACCGCAGCCCTCAGTCCTAAATGGACGCCCCCTTCTCGATTGCTTTGACTTGCGCTCGTCCTTTCCACATGAGCGCGCCGGCGAGAAATTGTGCCGCTGCAAATCCGATCATGATCCTAAATTGAATATTGTATCCTGCCGCAAAAACCTCGCGGACCAGATGCAGCGAACCCGGATCGAAAGTCGTTAGGACGCTGGTGGTTTGCAATAACGCCTCTAGATCCTTCTGCGGGATCGCGTTCTTCAATTTGGACTTGAGATAGCTATTCATCACGCTAGACACGATAGCGAGTCCGACAGCGCCGCCAAGGAATCGAAATTGGAGCGTCGCGCCCGTCGCGACAGCTTCAATCATACCACGTCAGCTTGAAGGCGCATTCGTTGCAGAGGCTATTGAAAGGAAGCATACCAAGATCTCTAGCCTGCACAACGTAGGGAGTGGCAAGTATCAACGTTCCGAATGTTATCCCTACACCGGCGCCTGCAAGGGTTTCGAACCCATAGCCCTTCACATGAAAAGGTCCTGTAGTGGACAGCGTGGATAATAGTGAGAGCCCAAGCACTTGAAGAAGAGTGCCTAGAAATAGAAGGTAAATGAATGGTACTTTGCCTTTCGCGCCCGCAATATTTGCTACCAAAGAGCCGATGGAGGCCGTAAGTGAGTAGGGAAGCAGTCGAATACCGGCACCTAGAGCAGTGGTGCCTGTTACGGCTTGAAAACGCTGTGGCAGGCTGATCACAGCTGCATTGAATGGTACACCCATTAAGAAGCTTGTTCTACGGTCCGAATTAGCATATTTGAGAGTCTCGTCGTGGGGAAAAGAGCCATCAAAGTGCTACATACACAAGCATCGCCATCCAAATTCGATCCTTGACAAAGCGCCATGGGAAGACAGGCTCGGCTTTCCGATTACCATTGCTGACAAGGTACTCCCAAATGAAGAAGGCAACCCATGAAAGCACGGATACTACGAGTAACGCGACCGTGACGGCAGAAGACCAAGAAAAGCGGATTGAAGCTTCAAGGAGGGCCGTGACAAGGAGGAAGGAGCCGCAGAGGAGAAGGCTAGCGCCAATGCCATCTAATCTTGACAAGTTGGCTAGATTAAAGGCACGACCAACTTTCGTATTGCCAGATGCCTCCGTGTGATGCGGAAACTGAGCTGGTATCGCAAGGGACAATAGGGCTAGGGCCACCACTCCTGCAGGAACACTATGCCTCACATTAGTATTATCAGGAGTAAGGCTGCTGAAGACTGGCTTGGCAGTGTCATACTTCAGATAGAATATCCATCGCCAAGTTGCGTTGTCGTTAATGAGACCGCCTAGTAAGGGCCCCATCAAGGTTGCCAAAGCAACGTCAACAGAGACCATTGCGCCATAGATGGCGAACTTTGATTTGGGCACAATCTCGTAGCAAGTAAGCACGGACATAGAATATATACCAGCAGCGCCGACTCCCTGAAATGTACGAAAGATTATCCTGGCCGTCCATTAATCCCATATCCGTAGAAGACAGGAGAATTTAGGAGACTAACAGCTGATTGATGGTCCGAGATGCGCCGCACCCCGCAGAGAAGACAACGAAAATGAACACCGTGGTGATGAAAGTCGGCTTGCGGCCAAATATATCGCTGAGTTTAGCCCAGACGATAATGAAGGCTTTTAACCGTATCAGATGGGATGTCCCCATATACAAATACAATGGAGATTACCGGTATAGGATAACAAATATCCGGTAACGATCCAGCTAGTCTCGTTGAAACCCTTCAAGTCATCTGTGATAGAGAGTAGCGAGGTGCTGACGATTGTTATCTCCAGGTTGGCGAGGAACAAGCACAGCAGTATACTATCAGGTTGATATGGATTAGCGCCCCTAAGAGCGACTCTCCTGCACGACTTACCCAGCGACGACTAGGGTCAGCCTCCAGCCGGTCAGAAAAGGTGATGGACAGCTTGGGTGCACATCTGTGGAGCTTGACTCTTCCTGTGACGACTGTACTGTAGACTCCCCCTGTGCGGCTTTGCCAATTGGTGAGTCGACGAGCTCACAGGTGTCTCCTGGATGATCTGTGGTAGCCATGCTGAGAGCTGCGCAGCCACAGGCGATTGAAAACTGCTTTCAACTATAAGGAGAGAGTAGCTGACAATGTCATGTCGAAGATTTAGTCCACAAGTACAACAGGCGAGAAGGGTGGATCACTGAGAGCTTGTCGATTGGAGGGCCATGAGCCGATACTGGTAGAGACGGCTTGACAGAGAATCGCACATAGCTGTATAATTGGGGTGTCATAACAGGAGCGAGCCTCATTCGTATCACAGGCAGACACTCGCCCGATCCTACATGGACAGGCTTGGTGGTCCAACTAGCCGCAGCAAATTGACCATGGCATGCATCAACAGTCCGAAGAATGTGACTATATCTGGAGAGTCGCAGAGCATTCATGCTCTAAAATCTCTTCTAGATTCGGAGGACATTTTCGCGCGTATACTACTTGTTGATGTAGCTTATCATTCACCTCAAATGGAGGTAGTCGCGGCTGAGTACGCTAAAGCTATCAAGGGCCTGGAATCTGGCCAAGCAAAAGCTGATCATATTACAATGATTTCTTCGATTACCGGGAAGGAAGCAACCAAAGACGACTTACGTTCACCACAATATTGGGTTGCAAATATGATCTCGCTTGTAAGGTTCTCAGAAGCGATGGAGCAGCTTTGCGACCAATCAGCACGGAAGGTCCGGAAAAAACTCGACTGTAGCCATCGAGGTCTCTTTAGGATTGATGCACTGTTGGAAGTAGGTCCCCATTCGGCATTAGAAGGACCCACGAGAGACATCGTTAGTGCGATCCTGGGGTCTACAGACATACCTTACAGCTCGTGTCTAATTCGGAAGAGAGCGGGACTGCACTCAATGATGACTGCTATCGGGCAGTTACACTGTCTCGGATTTTCCGTCGATCTGAGAAAGTCAATGGTTTCGGGGGCAAAGCATACGACCGTCCTCGAACCTTGGCAAATCTCCCGGAGTATCCTTTTGACCATTCGCGGGATTACTGGCATGAAAGCAGGATCAGCCGGACAGGACGCTTAAATCAGCAGATGAAATTAGATCTTTTGGGTAGACCGGTAGCCGACTGGAATCCGTCGGAGGCGAAGTGGCGAAATTTCATCCGAATGACGGAGCTGCCCTGGGTTGAGGATCATATAGTTTGTCATTCCAATGATCTGAATGCGACTCACTAACTGAGTCAAACAGATCAATGGGACCATGATATACCCGGCCGCAGGTATGCTCGTGATGGCGATTGAGGCGATGAACCAGATGACCCGGCCTGACCTTATCGTTGACGGCTTTGACTTGAAAAATGTCGTCTTCCATCGAGCCCTCACAGTCCCTCGGGATTCGAATGGTGTTGAGACTCATTTCCACCTTCGAGAACTCCCGGATAAGTCCTCATCATTCATTCCATGGTCAGAGTTCAGACTCTACAGCTATGAGCAAGCTGAATGGCACGAAAACTGCCATGGACTCATCCGTGCGCAATACTCGATACTGACCAATGAAGTCGAGAATGGCAAGGAAGCTTTGAGGGGTATGCAAGATATGCAAAAAATAGATGATGAGCTTGCAAAGACGTGTGACACAGCCATGGATCAGCATCGGCTATACACAAAGCTCAACGAATGCGGCTTTGGCTTTGGGCCTTCCTTCCAACGCCTCCGAAATGGATTCTGTAGCTCAAAAATTGAGGCCAGAGCGGAGGTCGACATATATCAATGGCCCGACGAGGATTTTCCCCAGCTACATATAGTGCATCCTACAACTCTCGACGGAATATTGCATCTCTCTCTCGCCGCGTTAGCGCAAGGAGGTCAAAGGTCAGTATCAACTGCCGTGCCAAGCTCAATCAAGAAGGCTTGGATCTCTAAGAGTGGACTAAGTCGATCTCAGCAAAGTCTAGCCAATGCCGTTGCAACCTTAACTTCGGAGGATAGTCGAGGCTTTGAATTTGATGTTCATGCCCTGAATCGTACTCGGAGTGATGTCCTTGTATCAATAAAGGGTCTTCGATCGACAATTGTTGCGGACTTACCAAAACTTGCCGGGAACGATCAAAACATGCAAATGTGCTATCATCTAGATCTCAGGCCTGACATCAATTTGATGGATCATCAGCAACTTCGGAACTACTGCGCCGAAGCCCAGTACAAAGAGCCAGAGCCTACGCAGTTCTATCGAGATCTCACTTTCGTCATGTTCGTCTTTCTTACTAGGGCCACCGTGGCTCTGGAAGCTTTCAAGCCGGAACAGCCTCACCTTCGCAAATACCTGGCGTGGGCCCACTTGCAGTTAGAAAAGTACCGCCAGGGCTGTCTACCCCACAGTCGGCCTGAATGGGTGTTCCTCATCAACGATGACAAATACGTCGAATCGGTATGCGACCTCGTTGAATTGGCGAACGACCAAGGTCGCGTCTTCGTTACCACAGGACGGAATCTTCTGCAGGTATTACGAGGGGAAATTGATCCGCTGGATTTCCTCTTCAGTTCAAACCTTTTGCGAGATCTGTATCGAGAAATCAACGATAACCGTACTTGCTTCCCAGAATTTGAACGTTATCTGGACATTCTGGCGCACCAAAACCCGAACATGAAGATACTAGAAATAGGCGCAGGAACAGGAGGTTCAACCGCCAAGATGTTACGAACATTAAAAACTCGTGATGGGGGCCAGAGTGAATCGAGGTACTCCAGTTACTCATTTACGGACATTTCTCAGTCATTCTTCGAAACGGCACAAGGAGATTTCAGAGACTACCCAAGACTATTGTTCAGTGCGCTGGATATCGAGTCAGATCCGGTGACTCAAGGCTATTCCGCCAATTCTTACGATTTGATAGTGGCTGCTAACGTGCTCCATGCTACAAAAGATATTAAGCAAACTCTGCGACACGTCCGTTCACTTCTAAAGCCGGACGGGAAGCTGGTATTGTATGAGCCTACACAGCCCGATATTCTCCGCACCGGCTTCGTAGCAGGTCTCTTAGAAGGCTGGTGGCTCGCTATCGAGGACTTCAGACCATGGGGCCCCTCTCTGACAACTTGCCAGTGGAATAGGCTCCTCAAAGACACTCATTTCTCGGGGCTAGAAATAGAGTTGCCAGACTTCGTAAATGAAGCGTGCCAGGAAGGTAGTATCTTAATCACCACGGCTCTCGCACCAGTATCGGAGACTTCTGGGAGAACTAAATTCGCTATAATCGTCAATCAGGATTCTGCTGGTCAAAGAGAATGCTCCCAGAAGCTAAGCGAGATGCTCTGCTCAAAATTGGACATCGATTGTGTAATTCGTAGTGCTGAAGAAGCAGTCACCTTGACAAGCCAAGAAAGCCGTGTTCTGATATTTTTGCAAGAGCTCGAACGACCAATTTTGACAAACATGTCCAAACAGGAGTATAGAGCTCTTCAGAGTTTACTGTCCAACGCGCAGGGGCTGCTCTGGGTTACCGCTGGTGGCGGCAGGGCTCAAAAGGATCCCGCGTATGGAGTCATTAATGGCCTGTCACGGTCGCTCCGTAACGAGAACGCGAACATACCTTTTGTGACGGTAGCACTGGAAATCTCCGACGGGCCTAGAGAGAGTCAGCTTCGAAGTATCCAGCGGATAATCGAGCAATCCCGACTCGGCCTTGCTAACGATCGCTACGAGCCTGAATATGTCGAGATTGATTCCATACTGCATATCCCTCGAGCTGTCCCAGCATTTCAACTGAGTCAAGATCTTCATTTTCGATCATTGACTAGGCGCTCAATTCTGCAGACGTTCAGTTTGTCGGTCCCCCTCCAGGTGTCTATTGACTCGCCGGGTATGCTCGACAGCATTCAATTCATTGAGGATGAGCTTTACATAGAACCTCTCGCAGTGGACGAAATTGAAGTCCAGCTTAAAGCTACTGGCATCACCTTCCACGATTGTCATGTTGCTCTGGGCAGGATTCCAGGTAAGACTTTCGGCAAAGAATGTGCCGGTGTTGTAACTCGCGTAGGTGGCAATTTCGACATCTATCCCGGCGATTCAGTATATATGTACGCTACCGAAGCTTGTAAGACTTATGTCAGAGTGAAGGTACAGTACGCCTGCAAGACTCCAGGAACGCTATCTTTTGCAGAAGCAGCAAGCGTTCCTTTACAATTCAGCACGGCATGGCAAATACTCAGCAATATTGCTCGAATTGGAGAAGGCGAAAGGGTCCTTGTTCACGCAGGCGCCGGGGGCACTGGCCAGGCAATGATCCAGATAGCAATGATTATGGGCGCTGAGGTCTTCGTTACCGTTGGTTCAACCGCCAAGAAGCAGCTTCTCATTGACCGATATGGCATTCCTAGCGACCATATACTTTACAGCCGCGGTTCAAGTTTTGGTACCAACATCATGCGCATGACGAATCAGCGAGGAGCAGACGTCATCGTAGGCTCCGCAACAGGGGACGTGTTGGCGGCATCGTCGGAGTGCCTTGCACGCTATGGACGCTTTGTCCTGATTCGTAGAAAGGACATCGCGGCAACATCTACTTTGCCCACGGATGTACTTGAGAAGAACGCAAGCTTCACGTGTTTCGATGTCTTTTCATGGCTCGAAGACCGACCCGCTGCTGAAGTTAGCGAAGTCTTCAAGGCTGTACATGGTCTCTTCGCCACGGGAAAGCTTCATGTGGTTCAACCACTTCGAATCAACAGTATTTCCGACATAGCGCGTGTTTTTCGATCGATGCAAGATGGTGGCCTTGGTGGGAAAAATGTTCTTGAGGTCACTGAGGATGCACAAGTTTCTGTAAGTAGATCTTGAGGCACCCAATGTGCGACTTGCTAACGAAGATCTAATAGACCGTCCTTGATAACAAACCAAACTTTACGCTGGATTCTGGAAGTAGTTATCTCATTGCTGGAGGTCTGGGAGGCCTAGGCCGCAGTATCGCTCGTTGGATGGTCAGCCGAGGGGCAAAAAACCTCGTCCTTCTCTCACGTTCTGGCCCTTACAGTGAGGCTGCTAAAGAGCTCCTGCAAGAGCTCAAAGAACACACGACACGTGTGGAAACTCCGTCTTGCGATGTCGCAGATGCTGTTTCCCTACAGAGTGTGCTTGAAAACCTTCAGCATACAATGCCGCCGATCAAGGGCTGTGTTCAAGCTTCTATGGTACTCAGGGTACGCTTCTCTCTCCGCCTTTTCTCAAGACCCAAACCTTACTGACAAGTTCAGGATTCGTTGTTTTCGGCTATGAGTTATGAAGACTGGAAAGCTGTAACAGAATGTAAAACAACCGGATCGTGGAACCTCCACACACTACTCCCTCGAGATCTTTCTTTCTTTATCATGCTCTCTTCTGCGTCCGGAGTTGTGGGACTCCGTGGCCAAGCAAATTACGCAGCCGCAAACACGTACATGGACGCGCTCGCTCGTCTTCGTGTCTCTCAGGGCGAGAAAGCGATCGCGCTGGACCTGGGCGCCATGACGGATGACGGCCTTTTGGCCGAGACACCAGGCTTCCTGGAACGTGTCCTCATCCACGGAGCTCTCAACGGCATCTCCCGCCAACAAGCCTCGGGCATCTTCGATCACTACTGCAACCCCGATCTCCCGGTCCTGGAGCCCACTCAAAGTCAGTCCATCATCGGCCTTGGCAGCGGAGCCGAGACCGATCTCGACGGGCTGGCCATATCGCGCCAACTGCTTTTCTCACACATCCGCCACGTAGACGACTTCTCTACCCTCAACAATGCGTCAGCCAATGACGAAGTGTTGGACTACAAGAAACTTTTGGTCGCATCGGGATCTCTGATCGAAGCCGGAACCATCGTCTCCGAGGCGCTGGCCCAGAAACTCTCTCGGAGTCTATCCGCAATGCAGGGCGAAGTCGACATGCAGAGACCTCTGCACAGCTACGGAGTTGACTCGCTACTAGCGGTCGAGCTTAGGAGCTGGATTAGCCGGCAGTTTGGCGCCGATGTACCGGTTTTTGAGATCCAGGGCGGATCTTCTTTGGCGACGCTGGGCATACTGGTGGCTTCTAAGAGCGAGATGAAGCATGCAGAGTGGACGGTGTAGACAAAAGAAAGGCGAGGCGCGGAGGGACTAGCCTCTACACTTGGCATTGCCTCATATAAGACAGTCAGCAGTAGAGACATTTTCCATGTTCGTTCTCACCTGCTATTTGACACTCAGTACCTCCTGAATTCAAATGACTCTTGAAGGCGGACAAGTAACCACCGCCTTCAAGGATCCCCTAAGCCGATACAGCAAGAAAGTAAGATGAAAGATTTCGGAGTCGAAGTCCGACTAGTCATGAATCAGCATCTGTGAAGGCGATACACTAAGATCCTTCTTTCATGTTTTGCTTCGAGACCTCAAAAGGCTTCACTGGCGCGCAAGCCATCAAGCGCTCACTCAAAGAACAGGATGTTCGATTTCTTGCAATTTGATTCACTACCAGGTGCGAACAGTATATCCGACGTAAGGTTTGATAAGGCACGATATCTGCATCCATCGCAACGAATTTGATCAACCTTTCCACCCGGCCATAAGAAAGAGAGGATATGGCCGCCTGTCCTTGGAAGCTTTTTCAAAGTTTCCTCCTCGTGTCACTCTTTCTCAGCAACTAGCCATGTGCTGGAAATTGAAGCTTACTGGTATCGAGCAGAATATTGCTGCAGAAAACTCTGAACGAATCTGCGTAGTCTCTCAGGATGATGTAACAATTGAGATAGTCCGCAAAGGATCAAAAGGGATGCCGATCTATCCTGAAAGCTCATATTCATCCGGACCTGGGGCAGATCATGTAGCTGCATCCTAGTCGGCATCTTGGTATCTCCATGATCTTACTTTTGGCTGCATACTAGTAACCCTGGCAGCGATAGCGGGAATCAGGGCTGGCAGTTCGGTTAGCGCTTGACATTACTTTCAAGTCACCTTACCCAACTGCTCGTGACTTTTCGTTTCTGTCCCTAGACCACGTCCGCTCGGCAACTTTGATCTATACTACCGTGCAATACCAAACCAATAGAGAAGCTGCTGCACCATGCCGGGTTTGCCGTTGCTTTTCTTCCGAGACATTCTGCCATCGCAAACAAACCCTCCTTAACCCTTGCCACGCCAAAGGGCCGACTTCATATTTGATCGACACATGCCAGAACTTATTTGCCACAGATCGTTTTGCCTAATATCGCTCTGCAAGTGTAAGTTGTTCCTGGCAAAAGATTCGGCAGTCACTACGGACCTTGTGCTGCAGCCTTCGCCAGGCACGTACGCTGACGACTGGACTTTATATAGGAAATCAATGACCTACGCTGCCTTCGGCACAGGCTAATGCCTTGGGGAGTTGTTGCTTCAAGTTCTACCCAACACTCGTCGGCCATTGTCAACCCGTTACCATAAGTGCCATGTTCGACGAACGTTAGCCTTCTAATAGAAGCCAGAGACCGACGGCCGCTCGAAAATACGTCAGACCCTGGTTGACGAAACTCTTACCAAGGACACGGAATCACGAGTGGTGTACATTCACCTGGGGAGTCGCGTGTGATTTTTGGTCTATCTGCCTGGTTGTCTTGGCATCTGCATGGAATTTCTTACAGGGGCCATTCTGCCTTCTCATAATCGGATGGATATAGCTGCAAACCTTGGCCATCGATTACACCGTGACAAGTGACGCATTCTTCGACAACTTCTGTCAGTATCGCTCGCCAATCGTGCCCGACTGGATCTGCAGCTTATGGAATGAATATCAGATCCAATCCCGTGAAGAGTATCCCACGAAAAAGTTCAATTATCCTTTCGAAAGCATCCTTCACAGCAGCGAAAGGACCATGCCGTGTAAGCCTCCGCATTATATCGTTCGCTATAGGACCAAGATTAGCACTTTTTACGAGACTCTTCCGACTCTTCTCACTTCCGCATCTGCTCTCAGCGATCAATAGGACATTCGCGAGAAGGCCACGGAGTTCTTGATTCTAAGTGATTATACCATCTTGAATTCCCAGATGTTCCACACCCACATTGTTGGGAAAATCACCATGCATGTATCAGATTTCGAAAACCTAATCCATAAGCTCAATGAGACTGGCTATCTTTTCTCAAAAAGTGATCCTCGATGGCGCTCTCGCAAATAGTATAGCACGGCTAAATTTCTATCATTTGGTATATTATTCCTCTTGGATTGCATATTTTCCATCAAGATTCAATGCAATACCAACAATATCAAGTCCTCATATTGATGGCAGAGCTCCTGAGATCGATTGCGCACTGTCGGTAAATTGACATTGACTTAATCTTGACGCTGCAAGCTCGCAGAATATACAGACAAACTTGTGACTCACGTCGCTCGATGCGAGAGCTTTGAAGAAGGTGAATCTGCTCGAGAAAATCTGGCGTCGATCGCATTGGCTCATCTACGGGCATAGGAACGATTCTTATCACATTACCCAGCGTGGCAGATGGTTAGAGACAATGGGGCCCGTGCTGGCCGACGCAGCAACGTTCCTGGGCCTTACCGCGCATGAACTGACCGCAGCGCAGCTAGCGTTTCAGCGCCTCCTTGAGAAGCTCTCGCAAAAGCACCGGATGGCGGCAGATGGACGAGACGTGGCGCAATGGGTGAGGGAATGAGCTAGCGAGTTAACTGTTGGAGTCGAGAAGCTTAAAGCCCATTTGAAAACCTGTAAAGAACAACAACAGAGGTTCGAATAACAATGTGTCGATTCGATCAGGGCGCTTCTCTTAGCCTCGAGGTTTCTGCTGCCAGGCCAAGATAGAGTCACAGAGCATCCTGCAATAGCGGTCGTGGGAGGTGATTCCAGCTTTCTCGAGTCGACAGATGATCACCCACCATAATGCGCTGCGGAAGCATCTATAACCATTTCCAGCCACCCACTTTCTTGGCTACGATTGGTCACGCTGGAGGCCGCCGGTGATACATAGCCACTGGAAGGGTCATTAGGGGACAGATATGCAATAACGAGGAGGTGTATCGGGCGGTTGTCATACCAAATAATTTAATAGACAATCAAGCACGCGCCTTATTTCCCTTCGTCCCTAGCACGAGCCCCTCTGTCATGCATGGCTTTAACCTTCTCGTACTGATCTCTCGAGAAATGACTTCCGCTTGGTGATACCCTATCCTGCTAGCTTTCAATGTATAGCTCCCGGCGCGGTCATACTTGAGTAGACATTGAAGTTTAAGGATGGGGGGCTTTAGGATACAGCACGCAAATTCTAACGGTACTACTATCTAGTGATCATTGCTTTCGAATTGAATAGTACGAGAGGATTCCATGTGTAATTCATCGATTAGAACTGGAACGCGGGACGAGAATCGCTTGTCTTTCATCTTAAGACCTGGAAATTAATCAACAATGTTTTTACAATCATGATATACTTCGAACTGTCTTCTACTAAACCTCTCGCCTATCACCAACCCCCCATTCAACCCCTAGGTCCCCATTTTTCCGCCTTTTGGTGAGACTTGTAGTGGACTTGTATACTATATAACGACGTCAGCTCTCGTTCGTTTCATCTGGTTGCTTCTTTATCTTCTTCGTCACCTCTCCCATTATTACCATCACAAAGTCCCTTATCATACGAACGCGCAGCGTCTGTTGATAAGCCCTCTCAGCATCAAAACTTCATAGCTACTGCTTTAGGGACTCAGAACAGGCAAACAAGGCCTAAATAGGCCATTTTCTATATATACAAGAGGTGTTTGGCCACCGGCCACCTCGTAGCACCTCACCGCCGCCTATTAGGCGTGCGGAAGAGGCTGCCGATGGCATAACGCCACCGGAAGGGTCACCAGGACTGCTCCGAAGCCAACTCCCTCCTATCTAGGCGACAGGAGCAAAAGGAGTGGGAGGGCGAGTCAAAGAGACAAATGCAATGAGGGAAGGAGGGAAGTGCGATGGGCAGTCACCATACTAAATAGTATGGCAAACGGCCAAGCACAGCCCCTTAATTTCCTCGTGCCCGGCACTAGCCCCCCTGTCGTGCAGGGCTCTCAATACTTCTCCCGCACATACCTCGCCCCAACGCAGAATTTAGCAACCTACAAAACCCCTCTCCCTCGCCTCAACCAGACCCACCTTTTCCCTTTCCTGCACCTATCACCCCCCTCTAACCACCATCTCCAGACTTCCATCTGCCATCTAAGCTTTATCAAAGATGTCTCCTTCTCCCCTCTAACACAGCTCCCAACCCCCATTTCCTCTATAATCCATCATGTCCACCCTACCTCGCAACTCCACGCTTCCCCTCACCTCCCGCACAAGCCAGCGACATAAACTTCGCAAAAAAGAGCCTATGTTCGATATGTTGACGCCAGTAGCTTCGACTACTGCTGTACGTATCTTGTACGCTAAATCCGATGTTCTTGGTGCTAATGCGTACCAGGTCGCGCAGCAGACTGAGGTTCGGAATGCCACGCTTGTGGGTCCTGGTGTTGCGGGTACTGCGGTAGGTCTTTGGTGACGCAGTCATGATATGAATTGTGCTCATTGCTTGTAGACTAATGGCGAACCTAAGCGTTCTTGGCTTCGCAAACTCAAAGCGAAGGCAGGTCTGGTAAAAAGCCTGTTTGGTAAAAAGAAGAAGGTTGAGACGTGGCATCCCGAATTGCAGAGAGAGAATGTCGAGCCGGCGAGGGATGCAGAGCGGATAGATACTGTGGGCGCTTGGTCTATCGACGTGTCGAGGCAATTTGGCTGATCTGTATGTAGAACAAGAAGCCCACGTTAACGAACCAAGTGTTCGGTTTGGAGGAGGCTTTGGCGACGGCTATCGATGAGAGTAGCTCGCAAGCGTTCCAGACCAAATCATACCTAGTGGGAATGCATAACGTACCTGAACTTGTAAGTCGTTGAATGCTTTAGGGGACGTGATTGCTATGGCTAATATCACGCGTAGCGCGCCCGTGTTCAACTGGCAGCAGATGCTTCAGCCAATGATGATTCTCGGTCCGGACGTGACGAAGCTGAGCGATCCCAGTCGCTATCTTCGGAGATGAATCGGGAGATTGCTGCAAATACAACCCAGAAAGGCTCCAAGATCGATGTTCAAAATGGCGTGGGGTCTAGAGTCGAGAAATGTGTCTGCTGAGCTTGAGAACAAGACAAATTCCGAGGCCGGGATGCTGAACAAGGTCTTGAGGAAAGTCGTTGGGACATCCAAGTCCGTCAAGCCATCGCCGGAGAGCTTCGTAAAGCACACGTTTGTTGACGACTCACCAGCTAGCAGTCGATATCGACATGTCTCCCGGACCTTGTTCAAAGGAGGCAAGGAGAGTCCGGCCCGAAACAAGGGGGCCATAGAAGATGGGACCAATATAAGTATTGCTATCGTTGGCGATGTACCAGATCATCAGTCAGAAAACGGCATCGAATCACCAAATGCCGAGACAAACACCGTCACGGAGGGTTCTTCTAACGTCGACTCTGTCCAAGAGGAATTAGCCAACGATCAACAAATCAACGGAGGCGAGGTCAACGCCCTTACTCTTCAGTCCGTCGCGCGCGCTGACCGTGACGACATCCTTGAGCATCAAGCACAATGCAACGAGACGATCCAAAACAAACAGCAAGACTGCGAAGACAGAATAGCCTACTCGCAGCGAAAATCCGAAGTCGACAACAAAAAACTCACGACAGATCTAGCGAAAGCGCAAGACCGAGTCGCACAATTCGAAGAAGCGTGGAAGCAGGAAAATAAGATCAACGGGGTTGAACTTGAAAGAACCCGCGAAGAGTGTGATGAGCTTCGGAATCACTTTGAAGTGCTTCAAGCGAAGTTAGAGGTAGAAGAGAAGCTCCAAAGCGAAGTCCAAACGCTCAAGACCGAACGCAGCAAGCATGTCAATAAAATCTTGCTTCTTGGGAAGGAGCTTGAGCAGGAGAAGAAGAGTTCGGCACAGTTGAAGAAGTTCACTGATATCGAGAGGAAGAGCCTGCAGACGAGCATACTGGCCAAAGGCCAGAATCATCAAGCCGAAACGCAGAGATTGATGGACCATCATGAAAGCAAAATTGCTGGACTGCAAGGGAAAGCAGAGACCGACCGCGCAGAATCAAAGCGAAAAGAACGCAAGCTCAAGCATGCCCTGAGAGATATGGAGAAACACTTTTTGAAGGCACGAGACGGACATACGATCTGCCGATGTTGCTCACAAGGACGAAATACGAGATCTCGAGAAGCAACGGGACAAAGCCCAGAATACCTTGGAGAAGATCAACCTGAAGAACGAGGAGCAGAGACTTACATTGGACGAGCGCGAAACACAGGCCGAGGGTTCTTTGCCAGAGTTGAACGAAGATTTGTCTGACGATCCTTCCGGTACAGGTCCCTCCCAAAAGCAACTCCAACGCTCGTCCCCAAAACTCCAAATACTCGTCGAAAAGCTCCAGTTTCAGAACAAGCAGCTCTGGGAAGCTCTCGATATGGGCAAAGAGGAGTGGCAGATTGGGCGGAAACAAATCTGTAAGGCCTACGTCCGGACCCAAACCGATAAAGAGCTCGCCGAAGAAGAGATCGAGCGCTTACGTGAAGGCCACAAGGTTGACTCTGTACGGAGATCCCAGTGGGAGCGGCTGGTAGAGAATGAGACCGCGTTGTGCAAACGCCTTGGAGAGCAGCGTGAGGAGGACCAAGAGAAGATATACCGGCTAGAGGTTAGGCTTCAAATCAGGAACGAGAAGGCCAACGAGGACAGGAAGGCTTCGGTGGTTGAGCGCGTGCTCAGCCAGAAGCTCGTCGAAGACTTGTCGAAGACTTATCGAAGAGCCAAGAGGGTTTCCGGGAGGTCAGCACGAAGATGTTGACGATGCTGACGCAGCAAGCAACTCCCCAGCAGTCTGACGGTACGGATACCATCGTGGAGCGGTCAAAGCTGCCGGAAGAGGATAATCAAAGTCTTTCGATCCACGTCAAGGTCTGCTCTGCCAAGATGGAAGAGACACCGGAACTGCTTGGCGCTGAGCGATACGAGAACGTAAAGCTTGGACAGGAACTGGAAGACAAGACAGCCAACTCCGAGGACCTTTGTGGGGACAATGCCAGTCAAGAAAGCACATTAGAATGGCAGAAATACGCAATTGATGATTTGATCCCCAAGCAGCACGCGATAGAGATATACCTTAAAGTTTTTACGATCAAAATCAAGGAATTGGACGTATCAATGTTGGAGCAGCAAATTGAGACACTGAGCCAACAGAAAGCTGACAAAGGCACGTCGATGGTTCTGCAAGAGAAGAACAAGACCATCACGAAGCTCAATGGTGAGCTCGGGCAGGTTCACCAGAAGAAGGAATACTACGAACGGCGGTACAACGCCCTAGTAGTCTCTACGGCGAGCATGCAGGGGGATCACGAGCTAACGAAGGCAGCCCGAGAGCGTGAAGGTCTTCTGGCCGCAGTAGCCGAGGAAGAATTGAATCGCCTACGCTACGAGATGGCCAATGGCAACAAGGAGCTTTGCGATCCACAGCAATGGGGAAACTAGCAGAACTGGAAGACGGCCACCCTTCATGCCCAAAAGAAAAAAGCAAAGGACGAAGAAACAGCCCGAAATGGGTCAGACCTGGTAACCAAGTTCGGTTAGGTAGTGCACCGTTTTTGGCGACATATCTATGGCTTCGGTGAGTAAACGTCTGAACACCTATTTCCCTCTTAGAGGGTCTCGAGGAGCTTAAACCACCTCTCAGCAGCATCCCCTTCGAGCGGCCTGCTTCGTGATTTGTGGCGCTGGGCCCATAAAAGCAATATTGACTCCGAGACTACATAGAGAACCTACTCAGCCCCGCTCTTTGCCCAACGCAAATGGCATATACCCGTGCAAGCTTGGTAGACGAGTCTTTCGAAGTATTAGGAATCAACTTCAACGACAGAGTAAACAAGGAGGAAGCAGCTGTCATGGACATGAAAGATAGGCGAATTCCTGAACATCTCAAACCCGGTTTCGAAACAAGCTTGAAAGGTGTCTGAGCAGCACCCGCTGCAGAGGCATGTCTGTAGACTCAACGGTTTGACGTGAAGGCGGAGTACTGACTTCAACATTTACTTAGAGTTCCTGGCGACTGGCACATACCAAGGGCCTCGAATTGCGCCAGAAGAGTGGATTACTGCTGGCGATAAGGCCAATGATGATGACTGGGACTTAGCCGAGGATGGATCAGAGGTTTCTGATGACTCGGATGATACTGTTAATTCGGAAAATCCTGATGGCATACCGGACTCAGAGCATGCCGAATGTGTTGTGAAAGGGTTCTTGGGCAAATGGTCTGAGAAACGAGCTATCTTGCAGGATGCTCTTGGAATCAATTCGGAGCCTGAGCCCGATAAAAAGCATACGGGCCTGGACCCGGAGCTGTGTGGTATGGTTGGGCCCGATGCCTCCGCAGGGACTGAAACTGACGATGGCTGCCCCGGTGACAAGACCCGCTCGGACAAACTTTCGGAAGCGACCATCTTTAGGGTTAAAGAATTGACGCTTGAGGAAATTAAAGATCGGACTCGCCGCCAGGATAAAGAAGCTCTATGACGACGCGACCTTGTCGGACACCGATGTGTTCCACGACGCAGTTGAAGACCTTGATGAAACAAGTGGCGCCGGTGACCTGGACGGCACTCCTACTGATCAGGAGTTTACCTAAATGTCGGCCCATCAGATTCCACGCCTGAGATATCCAAGACCTGTTGCTGCCTTGGAAAGCAAATGACTTCTGGAGCGATAGATAAGAGATTTCCCTGAGTGAGGCTTATGCAATGACAATGCACTTCAGCTAAGTCTTCACAAGAATGCCGATCCGCGTCAAGAAGAGGATGCTTCCGACGACGACGAAGTCCTAAAAACCGCTTGCGATGCTAATGGTGAACTCCTGATTCCGATGAAGTTGTGGGGTCTACAGGGAATGGCATTCGCCTTAAGCCTTGACAATACTGTCGCTCGGGCAATTGATGCCGACGAGCGCGTAAGGCAGGCGAAAGCGCGCCATGGAGGGCGGTTCTGTTGACGCGCGGGAGGAGGATTCTGAGGCCGCGTTGGCGAGCTGTGGCACGAATGATACAGCTGCTCCTGAACGAGATAAGAATCAGCAAGGGGACGATTGAGAGGACGCCGATATGGCAGATAGAACAAATACAGAGGCCGAGAAGGATCAGAAGGACGCTGTTAATTATGATAAGGAATGAGAAATTGGTGGCGGCCAGGTTCGGTTTTGAAACCATGCTGGCGATACGTGGGCAAAATACGACGGCTGAAAGGCGAAATCCATCCAATTGCTTCTTAGATTTCTTCCACCATTCTCGGCTTCCTCGGCATTCTGGACTGTGGCGATTAGCCGGGGCAAAGATCAAAATTTTGTAGAACAATGGGCGGGTTAGGAAATAGCGAAAGCAAAGTACTTGATTAGCTAGCCGTCTTAGGGCGTCAAAACGTTTTTCGGAAGATCATAAGATTGAAACGTAAAGTAAGTTGCCTGAGCTCTCCACGGTACCGTTCTCGTTGCCCCTCGAAAAGCTATTTCGACTCAATAGGTGATTTCTGCTTGAGATAGTCTGGACGATGTGTGCTGCGCTTGTTTCCAGCCCTCAAAAGCCTCCGTTCAGGAATTCAAACTCAGACTACACTTGGTTCTGGTTCTTGAACCCATTCGTGTACCAAAGCCTTTCCTTGCGTATTTCTCATATTCGAACCTTTATAAAGTAGACAGTCATTCGCAGAGTGCGGGGTTTACATGTACCTTAGACTGTACTTCTGGATGGACGTCCAACTAAGCTTTGAGCTCCGGCGCCAAGTCCGCTGCGGCGACGTCATTTGGGGGCAACTACGCGCTAACAAGATTGCAGGTTTTGGTTACTCTACGCGCCTGTCCAACGTCATCGTCCAAATGTTTCACACTAAGATAGCATGCTTGAACACTAGAGGAAAGTGTTGATCGCTCTGTGTGTTTGAGGAAATCGCCATATCCTTACCTATACAACTTGCATCTCCCTACAAACCTAGGCTTTGAAATCCACTCCGCTCGTTTACGTCCCACCGTCAAAAGATCGCCTTGCAAGGAGTCCTGCACTCCGAGCCAAATCAGAAATCGATATAGGAGCACCAAGCTCCTCCGTCCGCAACCATGGCTGAAGCCCTCAGCAGCATGACAGGCGTGCTTCAAGGCAGCATCGGCAACCTGGTGGGTAAAGGCCAAGACCTCCTCGACCGCTTCTTCCCACCCGAACGGCGTAATCAGCTTTCCGCCAAGCTCTCGAAGTTCGCAACAGAGAAACCTATGCTTGCCGTAAGTCTACCCACGGCTCCTCCACATCCCCCTTTCCATCTACTACTAGGAATTGTCTTGCTAACCATCCATGACTCAGTCCTTCATTCTCTCCCAAGTTTCCCTCTCCTCCCTTCCCATCGGTCTCTTCCTGATCCTCACCATCACCGTCTTCATCTTCGCACTCGTCGCCGCCCTCATTCTCGCCGTCCTCGGCGCCGTTGTCTTCACTGTCGTATGCGTCGGCATCGCACTTATCATTTTGCTCCCAACACTCTTCGTGACGACGTTCGCAGCAGCATTTATCTGGCTCTGGGGTGTAGGCGCATATTTCATCGTCAAGTGGTTCAACAAGAAGGAGATACCTGGCATACACAAACCTCTCGGCGAGGGCATGCAGGGCATGGGGTTGGATGCTCTTGAGGGGAAGGGTGCAGCGCCCGGGGACCCAAACGCTACTGACGATGGGGTCAAGAAAGACGCTGACAGAACAGAGGAAGAGAAGAAGCATCAGCCGAATGGTCACAAGGCTAATGGGGCGCCGAAGCTAGGCGAGAAGAAAAAAGTGCCTGGTGTGGATGAGGTGCAGAAGGCGACGGGCGTGGACCTAAGTGATCCGAAGAAGGCGGCGGACTTTGGGAAGGTGATGGGAAAGACAGGAGATGTGAACAAAGCCAAGGACGTTGTGGGTGGGGTCGCAGGTGGCGTAAAGGGGGTGACTGGGAAAGTACCTGGTTTGGGATAAGCGCATCAGATCGCACCCGAGCGGAGGATGAAGAAAGTGAGCAAGATCGATAAGAAAATCGCACGAGAACGGCTTCGTCATTGCATTGGGCTGGTCTTTGGCATGATGGTCGCATATCAAGGCGTTCTGTGGTACGTGTTTGCGGTAAGCTTGCTTTGTGCATATTCTTCTCCTGTATATACACTGTATTCTACTTCGGTTTGTGCGACAGATGTTCTGGAAAGCCGGTAAATAGTTCGGGAATTGTACCACGATTTGGGCAGATGCATTTTGCAAGAGTTGCGTTCTTGCCGATCTTAACTACGTTCGTTCTATCTACCTATTATCAACTTCCATAGCGATTCCATACTGGTCGAAACGCAAGGTACTCTCATTCGCGAGTAGACATATAGAACGCCTTTTTCAAGAATCGCACTAGGACTTGAACCAAGTGGAAATATGGTTCAATCTCGAAAAAAGTTTAAGATACTATCGGCACCACAAGGCGTTTCAAGAGAAGCTTTCAGCTTTCCAATCAGCAACTATCTCGTTTCAGTATTTCTGCTTCCATGCAGAATCTCATTATCTCGCCATCCTCCGCATCTACCTATAGAACAAAACCGCGATAACAAATAGCCAATTCCTCACGCCGAGTCTACCGTCTTCGGGAACGACTCCGACCTCCATGCAATTCGAACGTGGCGTCTTTGTAGCGAACCTTCGAGAGGTCTACAGCAGACAAAGACGAACACGTTACGTAAGCCTGATGCAGGACGAGTTGACGCGGCTGAGCTCGTAGCGCAACGAGTCGCCCCCCACAACGCTGAAACACTATCGTACTGGTCTTCTGCCAGGCAGACTCGGGTATCCATGGTACTCTGGTTTTCGTGTTCAGACTCGGAACTCTGGATGTTGTTCTCCTGCTCCGAGGTGGCCATCATCAGGATCATCGGCACTTCCAAGACTACTATCAATGTTGGTCAGCAGAGCAGGGTTAGTCACTTGTGGTGGACTTACGGGAGGGAAACGTCCGTCCAAATCTAGGTTTTCAAAGCTCCTCCTCGTCCTCCTCCTCGACAGCCTTCGAACCCCAAGAACCATCATCCGCGGAAAGGAGGCAATTACTATATGGCGGAGTATTCACCATAGCCCAGTAGGGTGAATTTCCATGTGCCAGTCCATCCTGCCGAATCAAGCTTGGAACAGGCGTATCCAAAAGATCTCTTCCAATGTTCAACTGTTCTATTCCGTCAGCGAGGTTGACGACGAGGCCCTTCAGATCGCTATCAGCGATGTCTGGTGGGCTTGGGGTATGACTTACATCTTCATCGTTCACGTGACCCATCACCACGTCTCCCGCCTCGGATGCGTCGTAGATCGAGGAGTCAGCGACCTCGTCTCCTGCGTCGGAATCGTCTTCGTTGGGTGATTTGAGGTTTTCATGCCCGTCCTCTTCGACCCTGGTTATCCTGTCCCCAGTCTCACAGGTCTCGCCATTTGAACGCTGGGGTTCTCCGACACCATCTTGGGTAGTCCCAATATCGTATCTCCAACTCCGGGCTCATCCTTGTGCGGAAGTCCGTTTCCTGGAATTATCCCCGAGCCATATTTTCTCCCGGCCTGAGCACTCCGGTCAATCATCGGGGGATCTACGATCCTATATTGCCCCGACCGCCAGAGCCTTAACTCGTCACTCTCTTCTGCGCAATTGTCCAGTTTCTGATAAGCGACGCCAATCGAGCGTATCAGTAGTAGCAGCTCGGCCACAGCTTCCTTCTGGAAGCCCGCAAGAAGCCTTATGACCTCGGCCGCCCGGTGGAGTTCGAAATCCTGATCTTGGAGCACCAACTCCAGGCCAACAACACGATCATACAATTCTTGGTTCTCTCGGTCGAGCTCATCAGCTCGGCCCGGAAGGTTGCGGAGCTTCTCGATTAGCCGCGCTTGTTCGTTTATTCTTTCGAAACGCTCAGCGCTCTCCGCGCTGATCTGTTCGATGTCGCACTGTTCGGGAAGGTTGCGGATTCGATTTATTTCGCTTGCCTGGCGCTCAAGCTGTGCTCGGAGATCGTCAATCTCTTCTTCCAGAGCGTCGCACCCCTGTGATTTTTCCACGTCCCTTTATGGCTCATTCGTCAATGGCGTTTGAGCATGGCCAGTCTCTTCTAACTGCGGGATCGGTAGTGCTTCGACCGTAGCTGACTCAGAGCCACCAGCGCGGCAAGTGCATGTCGATGATCGATTCTTCACCTCCTTGATGGTCTCTTCTCGTTCAACAATCGTGGACTTGAGTTCCTCGATCGTCTTAACTTGCTTGTCAGATAGCTCATTACCCTCATCTGCCTCGTCGTGCAGAAAGTCAATGGTCTTCTGCAATTCTGTGTTCTCTTTCGCAAGTGGTCCATCTTGAAGCTGCTCGATCTCAAACTCCTGATTCTTCTTCTGCACCGTCAGGGTCTTGATCCACTGGTCCTGCTGCCTAGTCTGTTGTTGTAGCTCGTGGATTGTCCGAGTATCTTGCGACAGTTGGTTGTTAAGATTCGATCGTAGCTGATCGCGCTCTTCCTCAATCATCCGACCAGGGCGAAGTACAGAAAGCTCGTCGAGCTCTTTTGTTGTCGCTCTCAAGGACCACTTCACTTCTGCAAGCTCACAGTTCGCCTCCTTGGGATTTTCGCTCACCGCTGCAGTCTCTTTCCCTGCCTCAGCACGCCCCAGCTCATACGCTGCTTTCTTCGTCTCTTTGCTTGGAGTCTAGGAAACAGAATCAGCCTTGGAGACTGTGGGCTTAGTGCTTTGACCCACCAGCGGATCTGTCAGCTTACCACCGTTCAAAGTTTTCTTCTCGTTCTCACCAGTCTTATCCATAGCATTCCCAAGGCCGAAAGGATATGGCCCCCCCGCAAAATCGGCAGCGTTCACATCAGGAGCATCAGATGCGGGCATGCCCCTAGACTTCTTCGCCGGCTGCTCAGAGTTCACATGATTGGGTGTGGCAGGTTCTTCGGCTGCCTTTTCTGTAGATGCGCCGAAGCTGAAGATCCTGGACTTCTCGCCAACCTTTCTTGCAGATTTTTTCAAGCGGAAAGGAATTGTGCACTCCGAAGGACCTGCGGGCTTTGCAGCGGGAACCTTGAACTGGAAGCCTGAATTCCCCGACACCTCGCCAGATTCCATCGCCGACGCTCCAAAAGTAAAGGGACTGGGTTTCTTAGCTTCATGGGCTGGCTTCTTTGCAGACCCATCTGTGTTGAAAGCCTTGGCCTTGTCACCGGCTATGACTGCTGAGTCGCCAACGTCGAATATATCTGTCTTCTCGACATAATCCGCTGGTTCCGATGGAGGAGCATTGGAGGTGAAGCCAGAGCTCTTAGCTTTCTTACTGGGCTTCTTTGCTTTATTGATTGGTTTCGCAGCCAGCTCTCCAGGTCCTAAGGCATCAGTCGTGGCTCCGGCCTCGACTGCAGAATCTCCAAAGATGAATGGTTCAGCCTTTGCACCCTTCCCGACAGCCTTCTTCGCCGGTTGTCTAGGAGTGGAATTAACCTCAGCCGGCCTCAGACCGCCACACTGACAGATTTGTCGATTCTGGAGCTCCGCGATGAGTGTGCCTTGCTTAACGGTCGTTGTAACACTTGCCTTGTACAACGCTCTCAAATTCGTGTTTTCCTTGGACAGCACCCCTTTCTGGAGCTGCTGCACCTTCTTCTCAAGGCTTGTTTTGTCTGCCTCGGATTTCGTGACGTCGTTCATAAGCTGCTCCGCCTTGCTCTCAAGGCTGGCTCTGTCGGTCTCGAGGCTGGCTCTGTCGGTCTCGAGCCCTGCGACATTCTCCGTAAGCTGATCCGCCTTGCACTCTAAGTCGGTATTGGCAGTCTCCAACCCCGCAACCTTGGCCCCTAGGTTTTCTTTCTCGATCACCACATTCTCATATTGCTGGCTCAGTTGCTTGATAATTTCTCTATCCTTCGACTGCTGCTCTGATAATTCTTCCACCAGCGCGGCAGTCACCTTCTCCGCTGCAGCACGACCAGCGTGATCGAAAGGCTTCATGCCCATATAATGCCCTTTGATCGTATTAGGCAATTCGAGGTTCGCAGCGTCGTTGTGGATCCACACAATTATCGCAGGATCTTCACTAGCGTGGAACAGGAGTTCTGGACCTTGTCCATGCACAAAAAATCCGATCCGCAGGTTCAGATTCCGTCCATCGGTGTGAGCCCAGAGCGTAAGTAGCGATCCCAACTGATCGACGCGGAAATTATTCTGGTTGGTCATGTCGATTTCGTAAGCGCTGAATTTCTCGGGATTGTAATCTTTCACGCTGAAGTCCTCGATCTGTTTCCGCCAAGCATCACTCTTGAGCAATGCTTGCATTTGAGGCACAGTAGGGCGAGGCAGTGACGGATACATGGCTTCCATGGTCTTGACCACGGCATCTAAACCGCATAGGAGTTTCGTGCCGTCCGTCTGGATCGTCTCGAAGCCTTGGGGAAACGTCTTGATGAATTCTAGCAAGCCCTCAGCTTTGTGCTTGGCCATCATTTGCTGGTTGGCCTGTTGTTGGGCCGATTCCCTCACAGCGGCAAGCTGAGCTTCGTGTTGCTTTTCTTTGGCAGCAAGCTGAGCTTCATGCTCCTTGTTACTTGCGGCGGTCTCCTTGCTATGCCGCCCCTCCAGTATCTGTTTCTGAGAAATCAGCGCGTTCTTCCGCTCCGTGTTTTTAGTCGTCTCCAGCTCGGATTTCTCTTTGGCGAATTTGACCTCATCCTCTTTTCCTTTAGCAGCGATGGTCTCGGCGCACTCCTGTCTGGTTTTCTTGTCCCGAGCGGCAGATTGCTCTTGTTCATTGGCAATCTTCTCCTCCTTCTCTTGTACCATCTGACGTTTCTCGGCGGCAAATTTCTCGGCGCATTGCTGCTTAGTCTCCTCTCTGACTGCCTTGAATAGATCATCAACCTCGAGGCTCGAGGCTCTACTACTCTGCAACGAATTCCACGACAGCCGCGATGCATTTGGAGTCGTGTTCGATGATGAACCTCCAGTCTCAATGCTTGCGATCTGTACATTCGACAACGGGCTTCGCGATAACCGACACGCTGTGGCAGTGGATATCTTCGATGGAGTAGACAGCTCGAGTGTCGGCGAGACATCTGATTCGTCTGTCGAGAAGTGTAAGTTCAACATTGCTAAAGAAAGTTTTTTAAGGCTCTTGAATTAACCTACCTCCAGAATCAACATGTGCAGTCTCTTCATGCTTCTCACGCGCAGCGACCTCCGCATCAGCAGCATGCGTGTCAATAAACTCCATGTTGGATGCATCCACAATCGATGTGCGAGCCGTCATCTAGCAGAGCCATCAGCTACTAGACATCATTATACGCCAGGACAAGACAACTTACTCTTGCCCTAGTACCCCGAATCCCATGCCTCTGCGTAGCCTCGATCAATCCGACATCGTTCTCAGCCACATCAGTCCGCTCAGCCTCGGAAGACAAGATCCCCCATAGAGTTGCCGGTGAGCCCTCAAAGGCACCGTCAAGCACTGTTTGAGGCGTTTCTTGCATTATGACCAATGAACCGGCCTTTTTGATTTCGTTAATGGTAGCATTGTCTGTCTTCACCCGTTCACCCTTCCAAGCCAATGCTTCTTGTAGCATTGTCGATGTGTCAATAGAATTCCCTACCTGAGCTGTGCAAGACGCCTCCCCCTGGGCTGGGCCAGCACCGTTATCAACCTCTTTCCCAGCGTCGGCTTCTAGGAAAACTAAATAACAGAGGTGTAACGCATCACAACCCCCCACTTGCTGAGCAACCCCATTCGACTGCTGCTCTGTCCCTTGCTTGTCGACATCCGCTTGGGAAATCTATAACTCATCAGCAAAGCCCGCTTCCATTATCTAAACAAAGCCAACTTACCTCTTCCCCTTCATTGCGGTCTTTCTTCTTCGACCTAAATAAGAAACTCTTCACCTTCTTACACACACTCTCCTTCTTCACCTTCGCCTTTTTAGGCCCTGGCTCGACATGAAGCGAACTCGCAGCAGCCGCAAGCCCCGTACTCACCAACCCGGCAGTACGGACCCCAAACGAGGAGGGTACCGCGCCGGGAGGTAGCGCGTGCAGTGAGGTGGCGCCGAGGAGGGCGAGAGATGAGATTGTGGATGCGCCGCGGGCTGCGAGTGGGGGCTTCTTGCGAGGTTTGGTACAAGGGGTTATGATGGAGAAAGGGGTTGCGTCCATGGTTGGGGTTGGGGTGTGCTGGTGGTGGTGATGATGGTGGATGTTTGGGGATGGTGGGGATGGTGGTGGTGGTGGAGATGATGATGGGGATGTGGATGGATGGATGATGGATGAATGTTGCTGATCGAGAACTAGATCTTGAAGATTGGAAGTCGAAGGAAGGTGAGTTCTACAGAGGGGGAAGGAGGCTCAAAATACCCAGCACTCCCCGCTCGTGTTCAAAACTCCCAAGTGAAGCGCCTCGCGTTCGAGTTCAAAACCCAAATATCGGGGTTGACACGAGTGATCGACTAAAAGGGTGGAGTGTTGATCGATGGGAATGGATGGGGTCTCATCTTGAGGTTGGAGAGGGAAAGGAGGTTCAACTCTGGGAGATGGGGGGAAGAGGGGATCTGTATGCTGAGAGAGGAGAGGTGGAGGGGGGGGGCGGGTGATGAGACGGGGTGTGTTCTGGGTTTATCAAATCCTCTGTGTCCAAAAGGTGGGTTCAAAACTTGTAGTTTTGAGACTTCTTGTTCAGAACTTCCGTGTCCGAAAGTTGTGGGTTCAAAACTTTCGGAAGACAGGGGGACGGGCCTGGGATAATGTGCTAGGGGTGCATTATGGGCATACATATATAGTATAACGAACAGAAAGGGAAAGAGGTGCGAGATATGAGATGGAGACCCTGTGTATGTCACAAAGAAAGGTAAGCGAAGGAGCAAACCGTTGAAGGAGTAGTGTTGTGCTGTCCCTCTTAGCTGGATCCATGCCGCTTGTCTATCCATGGAACAATGGAGGGAGAGGAAGCAAAAGTATCGATCGAGATATGATGGTGCGTTGAGTAGCAGCCCAAAAAGTTGGAGATTCATCAAAATTCTTCGTAGGAGGTAGTGTACTGGGAGCGCGAAGTTGGTGTATGCAAGCTGTTTTTAGAAATACTGGGTCTACTTGCGTGATATACCGTCACGATCAACGTATCTATCAAATTGCCATTGAGACTAACAAGGAGCTTTGCAATCGTCATGATGCATGTCCATCTTTAGCCCCTTTCCGTACAGTCCCAAGTCCTGCCCCTTTACCACCTATGTAACCCGTCAATTTCTGCCCGTGTACCAGTGAAAGCCCTGCGGTCGCCGCTAGAGCCGCTGTTCTCACGGATTCCATGGTCCCTGACGCCGCCTCTGTCCCAGTTGCACCAACTGCGCCTGCCCTCCTTGTCATACTATACCTCCAGCAGCAGGTCCAACATTGCCAACCCCCTCCCACCCCACAACCCTCAACCGCTTCGACTGCTCCCCCAACACCCATCTCTCCCGATCATGCACATTCACCCCCCTCTCTGTCAGTGGGACCTCTAACCTCGCCACTCTCGCCCACAAGAAACTTCCGAGTTGTTGGAGAGGCTGGATCCACTGCTTCAATACCCGCTGCTCCGTCTCGGTCTTCATCTGCGTCCCCACTTCTGCCCGAACTTCATCAGCGACCTGTAAGCGGGTTTGGGACTGCACTTCAGAGACGCGGATTGTGTGTGTCTTAAAGTCAACGCAGTTCTCATGTAGGGAGGAGGACTGAGACTCATAGGCCGAAACCCGGGAACGGAGAGTGTTGATTTCCTTTTGGGCGGCGGCGAGGCGGGGTGGGTAGGACTCTAGGTCCGCGAGGTAGTGCTGGCGGTGCTCGGAGTCTAATTCGCTGAAGACGTTCTTCGTGTGGAGATCTTGTTGTAATTTGTGGATTTGCTGGTTTGCGCTTGCTAGTTGAGTCTTCTGGGTGTCGATCTCTTGATCCTTTGAAGAGAGGAACCATTGAATGCACGCGTCGAGACTGGAGCGTAGCTGGGTCTCGATTTGGCCCAGCTGAGACTGCAGCTGCTGGATCGTGGAATCCTTTGCAGTTGTGACCTGGGAGAGGTCGCCAGCGCGGTGATTCGCTTCGACCTCTAGTTCAGTGATCTTGTTCTCGTGGCTCTTGCATTTGAGATCGAGGGTCTCATGCTTGACATCTTGGTCCTCGATCTGCGTTTGCTTCTCGTGGACCTGGACTTCAAGCCGCCCGATTGTGCCATGGCCTTCCGTCAATTGCGCTGCGCCTTTCTCGATGAGCGACTCCAGCTGTTTCTCGTATGTAACGGTGTCGCAGTAACGGTTCATAGCCCTAGCAATGGCAGTGTGATCATTGCACTCTGGTAAGTCCGCAATCAAGCAGTTCGTCGCGGACTGGAATGTCGCCTTACGCTTGCAGAAATTGTAGGCGACATCAGCAAGCATGTCGTTCTGGGAGGCAGCCGCTTTGAACTGAGCATTCGCAATAGTTTGCTCATGCTTACAACGTTTTTCAAGATCATTGAAGGCCGCCACCTGCTGGTTGTTCAAGGTTTGGCAGTCCATGAGCTGTTTCTGGAGGTGGTCAATGGTACGATCCATCTCGGCCGTCTTGCTGGGATCATCCTGCATCGCGAGTCGAAGCTGTATGTTCTTCATGCTTTCTTTCTCGTATAAGTTCTTGAAGTTTGCGAGTTCGGCATCTGCCTTGGTGGGGCTCGATTGTGCCGAAAGCTCTTTGTTCCGAGCTACTTCATACTCCCTAGGTAAGATTCAGAGTCAGCTTCGCTTCATCGGGCTTGGATGAGGTATATCTTCGTAGCGGATGCTGCTAAGACATTGTTTCCAGCATTTTGAAACGCTCAGAAAGGGGCAAGCGATGCTCAGAAATTTACTTACCATGCGGTTTGAAGTTGCGCAAATTCTTCGGCGGCCACGCGATTCACATGCCGTGTATTGGTAAGCTCGTTCTCCAAAGCTCGATTAGCTCCCTTGGCCTTGGCCAGGTCTCGATCTGATTGTTCAAGACGTGACTTGAGGAGGACAGCCTCGTCTGACGGTGTTACTGGCTTAGGAGCAAGCTTAGTAGTAGAGCTTGCCGAAGACTCTGCCTTCTGAGCTCTGAGCTCTTCATGTTTGGCGTACAGCGCCTGGTGCATGGATACAACCGTGGAAAGTTGCTCCTGCTTGTCCGATAGCTCGGTTGCATGAGTCTTCTGAACCTCCTCGAGGCGTTCTTCAGCTGCGTGAGTGTCGTCCTCAGACTTCTGAGCGAGACTCCGCACCACTATGCGGTGAGTCACCTGTTGGAAATAGTAAGCTCGCTTCCATCGCTGAGCCTCTGCAGTAGGAGACTGGCCGAGACCGCTGTCTGGGCGGCTTTGAGCTCCGAAACTAGAGCGGGAGGGCGTGCTCGGCGATGTCGCTAAGGGCGAAGAAAGAAACAACTCAGTGTCCTCTAAGTGCTGTGAGACGAGCTGCGACGTCAGCTTGTCAAGATTCAGTTGAAGTCCCTGGCCTTCTGAAGAACGAAGCTGAACCTCCGATGGTACCAACGTCGGGTGTGACTTGACGCGGCGTAGGGTGGGTAAGCCCGCTGTCACTTCTCCATTCTCCTCGATAGGTGACGCTGAAAGTTCCGAGGTCTGGATGTCAGGGGTTTCTCGGGGCAATTTCTTTTGGTCAACATAACATCCAGGATCTGACTTGACAATATGTTGTGCCTTTTGAAGCTCAGCTATTATAAGTGGTTCAGCGTCACTTGTTGAGACATCGTCCGCTGGAGCTACGAGGTTGGCAGTTTCTGCTCCTCCATCCTCTTTGTCCTGCTGCTGTTCCGAAGTTAGATAAGTGTCAGATCCTAAAATGCAAGGTGGACTACAGACCTCCTTTGAGGCGTCCAGGTCAAGACATTGTTCAAGAATGGCGGGGCGTTTCCTCTGGCTCATGAATGCCCGCTTGAACTTGCCCTTGAACGTATGAAGAGGCTTCTTTCCAGCTGCTGGTAGCTGGTTCTGCAGACCATGAGCATATCGTGAGTATACAAAGAGGGTACCGATGCTTACGTCCTCGTCTTGACGGTCTTCAACCGGCCTACCCACGGCTTTGGGTGTTGTCAGGTGGTGGAGGAAACCCATGTCGAAGAATACTCTTCAGCTGCTCTGAGAGATCGAAGGCGGAATGGGTTGAGTCAGAAAGACAAATCGGTTGATGACGTGTCAAAAAGTATTGAATCGATGATTGCTTGGATATGAATCGAAAGTTGGTCAATCAGGGGAATGGTGTCTCTGTGGAATGACTGGGAAGGTTGAAGGAAGGCAAGTTGCATTGAGATCGTGACGACTACAAATAGGCCCCAAAGATGGCTTGTGTTTGATCCGCGATCTCCATCACTGAAGCGGAACAGCACTCGCTTGAATGATCTTCAACACAGCTCTTACAACTCATTGTTCGTAGCAAGAGCTACTGCCCTGTATCCATCACAAGAAGCTAAGCCGGTTGATGGCGACTTGCTCGGTGTTGTATACATTGGAAGTACACGGGAACAGCGTCCCTCGAATCGGCCACTATCGCACGTGACCTATGATCAAATCCCACGAGGCACTGGGCTGGTCTCATCTCTTACCGCGCCATTCGTACAACGACTAGAAGAGTCTAAGTGTGAAAGACCGTATGAAATGAAAAACCAATGGAAGATATGGCAAGAAATATGAAGAAAGTTATACAGTATATACCTGGTTGTTTGCCTAAGAGGGGAAGATCTCAAAAAGATATATAATCGTTATATGAGATGTTTGCTCTTCACAAAGCACGGCACTCTTCTTCATCCTCCATTGTGCTCAAATCGGCTGCATGCGCTGGCGATGTAAGATTATCATCCACGTACGCAGTATATTACGTCAATTCCTCCACTGCTAGTTGCTCGGTAAGCTTTGGTGGGTATTTGATATGACAGTCATCTTTGCAGATTGCTGTCTCCGATGAAAGGCATCTAGTACTCCTTCACTCGCAGGTATCTATGACGTGGATGATTGCAGCCAGGAAATTTGGTCTCTTAACCATTACTGAACCGTTCATAGTGCGCGTTCACCATTTGTCCATCAGCCACTTGCTTGATCGGCCCATTTCTCTTACGTACTGGGCAAGCTTTTTATTGAGAGCCCAGATCCTATCTCGTTGGTATGATACGACTATCAGTGTGGTTATTTTCGAAGTCCAACCACGAGCGATGTGGCCATCGCTGTTGCTGTAGCTACTCTGCCTCATTACACCTCGCCTAGGCCACATTTATTTACTCAGCATTGCTGGGCCAAGTCTGATCTTACTCAAGCACTGCTCACTCGATGCAGCGAGGGGCTAGATTGCGCATGGTAATTGGTCAAACAAAAGCCTGCTAATTGTCGTCGCCATTCGGTCCGGTGCTCTAAATCCGTGAGCGCAAACGTGTTGATACCCGTATGACGGTCTTACAATGGCTCATGATATCCTTGGTTTCATTTGCGGGCACTCTTTGAGCTCTGTCGACATCAAGTATTTCTGTTGCCCTATTTACGGCATTCCAGCAGGTAAGAAAAACAGTGATCACCGGATCTAACCTCTTTCAGTGTAGCTCAACTCGACCAGAATGGGCTGCAAGTTTATGCAGGACTATCCAACATTCTTGGCAGCTGAAACCCCCCAAGTTCCGCTTGAAGCAGACATAAATACAATTCTGGGAATGAAAGACTATGAAAGCACATGCTAGTTGCATCTTACCAGTGAAATCGGTTCGCCATGTAGTCACTGGACCTCGTCAAGAGCCACAGACAGTCGTCCTGTGGCAGCCATTAAAGGACGCGTACATGAATCATGATGTTGTGACGGTTTCGAGAGAATAACGAGGATAAGAGCCGGTGATTCTGTGCTCTCTATCCCCCTTATACTACGAATACATCCGGACTTCTGACTCTTTGAATATCTGCGTTCCCCGTCATGGATCCTATAAGCGCTGTTGGCATTCTTGCTAGCGTGGAGGCACTTGCGGACGGCGCATTCAAGCTTGTCTCCTTTGTCAACACGATCAAGGATGGAGGGAAACAAAGATTGCGCCTCTTTACAGAGCTCAACGCACTTTGGATGGTGTTGAAGCTTCTCGAGGGTCACTTCGAAGCGGACGATGAAGAGCTTGGAGAGCCATGGCTTTGCACCATTGCGGTCCTTGATGAGGATAATGGTGTTTTCGATCAGATTTCAGCCGCCTTCGAGGATCTCGATAACCAACTCCGACCAAAGACCGGTCACCGCAAGATTCTGCAGACACTTCGCTGGCCATTCGACAAATTCGATGTCGAGGCTCTTGTGGCTCATCTCGAACGGTTGAAATTGTCCGTCGACCTGGCCATGAACTCCACCAGTGCAGCTGTCATTCGTGCATTGCAGAGTGATACAAAGGCTATCAAGCTTTCAGTGGCAGATGTAGAGTTGAAAGCCATACTCGATTGGATATCGAGCCTCAACTACCTCAAGCAGCAAAACGACTTCATCAACCAAACACGTGATGGCACCTGCCAATGGTTCCTCAAGAGAGATACTTTTCGCGAGTGGTCATCGACGGTGGAGGCAATGCTTTGGTGTCCTGGCATCCCAGGAGCGGGTAAGACTTTCCTTGCCTCCATCGTCTTCGAATATTTGAAAATGGTACATGAGGGGCAGAACATTGCGGTGCTCATTGTCTACTGCGGTTACAATGAGGCGAAAAGCCAGTCCATCGACAACCTTATTGCAGCTCTCATCAAGCAGATCGTCCAAACCCGTCCAGATATCAGCAAGGAGTTGAAGGAATTATATGATCATCATTCTAGAACAGAGATCTTTCCATCTTTGAAAGATCTAACCAAAGTTTTTCGTTCTGAGCTAGCCAAATTTGACAATTGTTACATTATAGTTGATGGGCTTGATGAGATTTTGGATGAATCCAATCGGCTTGAGTTGTTAGAGACGCTTACACATGGCAAAGTCAACATCATGGTGACATCGCGACCTCTGGAAAGTATACAAGAGATATTTGGCTCCGTCGACGGGATCAGTTGCGATGGTTGCGAAGAAGAGCATCTCCGGTTAATCTACCATTGCAAACAGTGTTTGGGCCGGGGCTTCGATCTATGCGACACATGCCATGGCCAGGAGATGACTTGTCCTCAAGAGGGTCATTATATTGTCAAGCGGTTCGGCTCTTATCAGATTGACATAGGTGCTACGGAGAGCGATGTGCGTCTTTACGTGGAAGGTCGTATGGATCACGAGCCAAGGCTAATGGGAAATGTGGCCAAGAAGAGGGCGTTACGAGAAGAAATCTCTTCGACGATCGTGCAACAATCTAATGGTATGTTCCTTCTAGCAAAGTTACATATGGATTCGCTGGCTACGAAACGGACTCCGAAAGCCGTGCAGGAAGCCTTGCAACGTCTCCCAACAGAGATTGGCGATACTTATGAACAAGCCATGCAGCGCATCGAAGCTATGAATGAGGAAGATCGAAATATTGCCATGAATTTCCTCCTATGGATCACTTTTGCTGCAAGGCCTTTGAGCGTGCAGGAAATCGAACACGCATGTTCGATCGACGCTGAGGCCCGGGAGATTGACCCGGATGAAGTTCTCAACGCCCATGATCTCACTTCGATGTGCAGTGGACTTGTCATGATAGATGCCTCTGATATTGTACGCCTTGTTCATTTCTCAGCTCAGAATTATTTTTACGACAATCGTGAAAGGTGGTTTCCCAGTGGCGAGATGGTACTTGCCGAAGGATGTCTTAATTATCTTTCCTTCAAAGCTTTCGATGCCGGGCCCTGCTCCGGGCCGACAGAGAATGCCGAGTTCGCGACCAGGTCATTGCAAAACCCCTTATTGCAATATTCGTGCTCTTATTGGGGTCTTCACGCTAGATCTACTAAGCAGGCGGAAGCGATTGCGGAGAGAATCATCAGCTTCTTGGGTCACACACAACATTTCAATGCTGCTGTTCAGGGGCTCTGGTACTCTGATAGCCCAGTCGTTGCAGGCTGGGATGTGAAGAGCGGTGTCCTTGCTTTACACTTGGCCGCCTACTTTGGTCTCACCCACGTGGTATCGAGGCTGCTTATAGCCGGAGCAGCAGTTGACTCGCGAGACTCTTTAGCAACTACGCCTCTCATGTACGCTGCTGCCGGCGGCCACGCGCCCGTAGTGGAAGAACTCCTGAAAAAAGGCGCAGATCCGAACCTTGTTTGCGACCGTGGAAGCTCATCATTACATCGAGCTATAGCTTTCGAAAGAATTGATGTAGCCCGGAAGCTGCTGGATCACCCAGACACCAACGTCAACATCGTAGACAGCAGCCGCGGTGATCAAACACCACTGATGCTAGCCGCTGGTCTGAGACTTAGAGAGATAGTGTCCATATTAGCGAACAAGCCTGAGCTTGACGTGAATCTTCAGTGCGGTGACTCCCAAACAACGGCACTTCATTGTGCCGTAGAGTCAGGCAGCGCTCGGATTGTCAGGATGATTTTGAGTCACCCTGAGATCAAAGTCAACAAGGGAAATCGTTGGTGCACGCCCTTGATATCGGCAGCAACGAGTGGCTATACGTCTGTAGTCGAGGCTCTTCTTGACCACGGTGCCGATACTGATCTGCAGGAAGGTGCCGATAAAGCGAGCGGAACCGCTTTAAACCGTGCAATCGACTATGGCTATACCAGTATAGTCCGTGTATTGCTGGACAGGGGAGCGAATCCTGGGGTAATAGACATTTATCAGCGGACTATCGTCCACAGCGCGGCCGTTAACGGCAGAGATGAGGTACTGCGCGTTCTGTTCGAAAGATCAACTGGTGTGGACATCAATGCGCAAGGTACAAACGGAAGAACAGCAATCCACGATGCAGCCTACTTTGACTTTTGTTCGACCATTAAGATCTTGTTTGCGAATGGCGCAAGGACAGATATCCGTGATAAAGCAGACCGCTCTGCCCTCGGCGTAGCCAAAGACAGGAACAACCTTCCAGCAATCGAGCTGCTTACGAGGCTCCGGAAGGAGGAGAGTGCTCGTGACCATTCTTTGGGACCTCTTAGGCACAGTACGACATCTATCAGCAGCGATGAAATGGGTTTTCTCAAGGCAGTGAAGCTGGGAATGACGGAAACCATCGCATCTTATGTTGCTCGCGCCCGGCAAGAGTCATCTTTTGATCTAGATACATCCGATCTAGACCAACATACCGCCCTTCACATAGCTATTCAAAGTCGCCATCTCGATATTCTCAGCCTCCTCATAGATGCTGGCGTCAACCTCAATGCCATCGATCGTCTTCAACGTACTCCGTTACATTGGACATCTCTCTACGATAACTTCGAAGCCGCGGTACGCCTTCTTGATGCTGGAGCCAGTGCTGGCCTGGAAGATCATTTCGAAGAAACGGCCCTCGACATCAGTCTTAGCTATCGATACTACGATCTTGTGGCGCTCATGCTAGAGCATGGGGCTTGGCCTAAAGCCAGAAGACTACAGGTCGCTCTTTACGCTGTAGCAATGTATGGCAGTGCAGCAATGGTGGAAAAGCTGGTAGATGCTGGCGCAAACCCGTTGCACAAGGATAGCTACGGTCAGAGCCCATATCATGCAGCTCAAGATATGGAGAACAAGGAAGCCGCGGAGATGATATTGAGTCTTTGTGAGAGACCTAGGCAACGCAGCCAAGATTCTGCAGAGAAAGTGATCATACCTGTCCGAGATTGAAGATCGGTACTAGGATCGTAACAATGACGCCGGGGTTCATCCAACTTCAGCTGATGCTTTGCACCTCATACCGCAAACAGGCCTGAGCGACAGCTTACCTACATCACCAGGTTGACTTCGGAATTTGACATAACCTGTGACGACATAGCGCCGTGAGAGCAGACATCACGTTTATTACATACATAAAGTTTTACGTGGTCAGCTAGATAGCTTGCCGTGCTGGTCAATTCTCTCGATTGGTTGAAACGCAACGGCCCAGCAAGGCGCAGCAGCTGAGCAAGGGTAGTTCCCTGATTGAGTATAACTGCTGCATGCAGAGCTCTACTCAGCCAGCCACTCATAGTCTCATAATGCTAACCCATCCTGGGTGGAGATCAACTCCGAAGGCAAGCCACTGCAATCTGTAGCAACCGATGGTCCCAGAAACCTTCGAACGACAGCTTGTATAGCTGATTCGATTCCATCGCCTCTTCGAAAAGATGCTGTTTCTCCTTCATGGGCTAACTTCGATGCAAGCGGCTTCAAAATCTGTTGCCGTTCCAGCACCAATTGTGCGTTGACCAAAAATTGCTAGCGCTCATCAAAGTCAGCCCCTACACCCCAAGTTAGACGGAAAGAAACTGCTTCGATACGCCAGATCCCCCATGGTCCTTTGTGCTTCTCAGAATTGAATCGACGCAGAATGCAGACTGAGTGCAACAAGACGGACCGTCTTCTCCGGAGGCGGCCTGGTAAGTCTTGATACATATTGGATAATAGATTTCAATATAGAAAACCAGTCTACACACCCCCCTTTTCGATAATCACACCCCCCTTCCGGAAGGTACCTGTTTCTGCACCAAAAACCAGGTATTTCCTGGATAGTGTAGTGGGCGACCAAGCATTGCCCGCCTAATCTTTCTCGTCCCCGAAACTAGCCCCTTCCTCAAGCAGGGTCAAATCCAACCGTCTTGTATCGAAATCATGGGCCCGAGATACTACCAGAAGATACCTATTTTCAAGTGCAAAAACAGGCACTTTCCCGGAAGGGGGGGTGATTACCGAAAAGGGGGGTGTGTAGACTGGTTTCCTTAATGAGCGTTCCTGATTTCCTTGGTCTTTGCGAAGTAATAGCACTTTCACAGGGTAAATCTAATACCTGAGCTGTTAATTTGGTCTCGAAATTACCACCTCTGAATCCGCAACCCAGCATCTCAGCAGCCAAGTGCGTATCGTCATCAATTTCGAGCTTCATTAGATGACTGACGACCAACATGTCTAGTACCTCAAGTCTCCGATCCAGCACACTCAATGATCTCTCCGTCCCGCTGAGACCGTTCGACTCCGACATAGAAACATACATGGTCCAACAGATAGGCCCTCCTATCAAAAGCGGCCAATTGATTTACACGCTGCTATGTGAAGCTTATGCATACTGGAAGCTGGGTGACGAGATCATCACACGCAATGAGAGGCAGCGCTATGAATCTTTTGCTGATATCTTGCGCATTGTACAGCCGTTGCCTCGCTCAGGGGATTTCGTGACACCGTTGCATATAGGTATTGCAAATCTACAGGTCGTAAACAAGAAATTCGCATCGGAGGGTTGGCCCGGCCCTTGTGAGGTTGGAGCCACAAATTGTCCACCCATTATACCTCCATATACGTCTCAAAGGACACCCCGATTGCCGTAGTGGGTCTGGCATCGTCTTGGAGGAATGACACTATTTGCCTGCGCCGGGTAACGGAACAAATGGAGTGGTCACCCAAGCGGCCGTTCCCACGGCCAACCACCTTTCCGCGCTCTCAGCGGTAGCAATCAGAGAAAAAGACTGGCTTGACTGCTTTTCAAACATGCTGGTTTTCGCGTTCTCGCACCACTATCAACAGCCCGTAGCACTCAAGATACGGCCGAACGTTCCTGAGACGTTCCTCTCCCCCAACTGGAAGGCGAAGGCAACTCTGACGATCACCCTGGTGCCCCACACTCTTCTCACATGGGTGCAGCTAGTAGAGTGTCTGTTGGCAATTCTTGCTGAATGGGCAGAGATCGATGTCTGGCAGAGCACGGAGGAACTCAGAATCTGGCCTCATGGAAATCTTGTCGCCACTTTGACCATTTTGCCTACGTCAGGGGCAGGAGGTCTTACGGCCGGCGAAATCGTTGCAACGGCTTGATTTTGCATCACATCAGTCTTCTCCGAAATGATTGCAAGAGAAGAGCGATTCTGATAGAATCCAGATAAGCCATCATGAGGGAATCAGGGGAGAGAAGGGTTTGGTGTCGGCACTAGCTTCCAGAGCTTGAACAATCATCGGAGATGCGTTAGTTGCTCTTTATGGCTGCTCACATCAGAAGCATGCGTGCTATAGTCACAGCCAGCTAGAGGCGCTATCGGTATTCAATAGTCATATAGCCCCGGCTTACATTCCATACAGACCTCTTTGCTAGGCAACATCACGAACTGGATGAGGGGGACTATCACCGACTAAGCATCCCAGTGGATATCCAGCAGTATTATCATCGAATTTAGGCGATGAGGCACCTAGAATGGGATTTTCCCGCCTTCCCTTGACAGCTGACGGCGACGATGAGTAAGGATCCCATACATAGGCAATCAGGTCTCTGCAAGCTATTCTGGCCGCAGACAATGTCATTCAGCCCCAACGCCCTGGCGGTTGACCCAGCAAGTACCAACGTACTCCCTTATGCACGGTTCTGCCAGACGACGCGATAGTGCTGGCGGCTTCATTCTTGGCGCAATTGTATGAGCGGAAAAGACATTCTTAGTTGGATCGGACGAAGAGGCTCGACTCCAAGCGCAGCTTCCAGATCCATAAATTTTCTGCAAAGACTCAGATACGTTGCAATCTCCCATCTCACGCCTCACCAGCCTTCTATTCCACACCCAACCAGCAGTCTATCACATGCAGACCCAAACTAAATTCCCCTTCTCGAAGCCGCCGCTCGGAATGCACAAAGCGACAGCTCTCTTCCGCAGTGCTACCGCCCGGCATCCCACACTGCTCAACTATAGCTACAAACAGTCATCCTCCTTCCGTCATTCCATATGCCTTCCCACTGATTCCACAGTCCCTGCCTCTAACCTTTCAACTTCCCAGGGGGACATGAAAGTCAAGGCCCTTTTAAATCTCAAGTATCAGGAGCGGAGCGCGAACCAGATTGTACACCCAAAATTGTTTTTTTGAAGGTTGTCTCCCTTGATTTACACTCTACTTGTTATGATTTTCCGCTGCCCTCTATTCGCAAGAATGGGGCTTCCATATTTGATCTCAAATCTTCAAGAGTAGTTAAGTAAACGCATCTAGTCATTACCTTCGATCGCACAAGAAACACCTCATCTGATCCAAAGTAAACTTGATTATAGCCACAAACACTCATCTTACTTCCATAATTCCCAATGCCTTTCCACTCATCCCACAATACCCCCCTTCAACCTTCCAACTCCACATGAAATCATAATGTCAAGCCCTCGTCGAAAACCTAAACCCCTGGCGCAGAGCTCGCGCCCCAAAACTCTCCATCTAAGCTCTCGACTTGAGGTTCGTATCTTTTCCCCTGGGCTCCACCTAGCTATAGGTGGAGAAACGTCCACGAAAACAAGCCTCCTAACACCGCTAACCCTCCTCCCAATCCCCTTCCTCTCATCCCCCTTCCACCACCCCATAATTGCCTCACCTTGTAGACCCTCCATCTCCCATCCCCACCTCCCCTCTTCCAGAGCCACCTCATCTGTACGCACTCTGCGAAGACTTGGTCGTGCGTCAGAAACGTCATTCTTATCGAATCCAACGTTGCAAAACCTCGAGACATTCAAGCTGCCACTGGGCCCGTGCTCTAAGCAATCAACCGCGAAATAATACCTACAGTCCTACAAAAACCCACGCAGAGACGGGAGCACAAACGCGGCGTGATATCTGATCGTCAATGCTCTCTTGATCTCTTCCTTGAGCTCCAGTCAAGGGGGCATCCAACCAGGTCCGTCATCGTCGAAACGCATCGACATTTCTAGGAGGAAAGCCGAATCATCTAGTTCTCCCCCCCTTGGTGAGAGCAGTCCCAGATAATCAGCATTAATTTTTCACCTGAATCGCGGTTGCGGACCTCAGTGAGAGATATCGCACCCAGAAAATCGACATTACGGCCGCGGAGTTGTCCTCGCGCAGGATAGCATCACTCAAACATCGCTTAGAGAGTTGCGTAGTAGAATTGTGAGTGCCTGGTAAGCGCGAACATAGAGACGAGGTCCGGAGCCTGCTTACAAGTCTGAATGCTTCAGCTTGTTTGGCAGGGCGGGGCGAGTGGTGTTTGGTTGTGGTGGGAGTTGAATTGGGGATGTGGCAGTTTGGGGTAGGGAGGACTAGGTGGTATGGGCCGAAAGGAGAGGTTGGAGGGGGTTAATTGAGGGGATGCTTGAGGAATCTTGGTGGGTGAGTGGCTTGTGTGGCGGCGTGTATGGGCCAGTAGGGGATGTCGTAAGTTGAGATATACTCTTCACACTTCCCAGTGAAATAGTTGCGTCAAAACAACTCGAAAATGTTTTGACCGAGGCTAGGAGGAAGCTTCAACAGATTGTTCGGGTCGTCACATACAGTGGGTCTCATGAGAGCCGACAAATTTCCTGTAGCACCTACTCTGAATTTCCGATAGATTGCCGCTGCTTCGTATGATAATCCGCGAGCAAACATGCACGCTTTTGCTTCCATGATAACCTAAAGTACCGAGCACCCCAATCAACCTCGCACTATAGCACTTCACCATGGTTGAGACTGCCGTATGATTGGCGACTCTAGCGCTTTGTAAGGCTGCAGCAGGATATAGATAAGACATCCGGGGTAGTTGAGGTCTTCTTCGAAGTGCAGCTGCAACGATGAGTGTGTAGAGTCAGTACTGCCTTCATCCTTCCAGTCGACATCACGATCACAGGTGATCACGATCGTCTTGTACGTCCCCCGCGGCGCCCAAGACCTCCATTCATTTGTCTGCCTGACGAACGCGAGCATGATCGAAAACTGGATGCTTTGACGATTATCCAGCGAGTGTACCGCGTCGGGCAAGCCAGGTAGTAATGTAACACTATCATTATCGTATGTGAACGAGGAATCTGTAGAAGACCTGAGAATCGGCATGGCTAGAGAGCGCTCTTTTGTAACTATTTGAGGTACCGAGTTCCGGACGCGCTGATGGAAGAGGCCGAGTTGTCTCCAGGAGGGTTGGCTAATGTCAAGCTCGAAGAACGACATGTCGTTCGTGGTGAGGCTGTGCGTCTCCATTTCGCGGGTCAGGACTTCCATGAAGATCTCCTGGCTTGCAGGGATATAGGCTTGGTGATAGAGACGTGTGGCATGGGTTAAGGCGCGGAGAGCGGTGGTGTTGGGAGAGTGTCGTAGGATCTCGAGCTTGATCTCTGTTGGGAGCGCTTCTAGGGGGAATAAAGGGGTGGGTTCCTCCTGCGTGATTTTAGAAAGTCAACGTGGTATGTTGGGGAGACTACCATTATTTCGCACTTTCGAATCGCTATGCTTGTAGCCCGGATTGAGAGGTTCTGTAAGGAAAAGATATTTGTAAAGCGTGCTTGGAGCACGAAGCTTGGGAAGGATGGACCCTAAAAGGCCACAAAGTGTTTTGAAGGCTTGTTGAAAAGAGACCTTCGGAAAGGGGAGCGTGGTTATCGAAACCAAACGGAATGGTAGTGACAGAGAAAATTGCTAATGACAGCCAAGCTACCGTAAGTATCTGTCACATCTGTCATGCTGTGAATTTATGCCTGAGATTCAGCGGTGTCAGAGGTCCTTTTACTTCCATGACCGAGTCATATACTAGTAAGTACTGTGACAATGAGTCTACAGAGTACCGACAGATAAATGATATGACGGCCATTGGGCAAGCACCCGTCATCCATACATCAGGTTATTCGCGAGACTGTTGCTAGCATGCCCAAGTGAAACAATCCCCTGGGATCAGCAGTCCTAGACACTATCGTGGAATCGGTGCAACATCCTAAAAACCTTGTCCAAATTCAAGAAAAGACTGAAAATCCCTCATGCTTACGTCCAGCTCGCATGCACGTATGTCCATTATTTCTTTTTCGATTTGGTATAGCTACATCGAGCGCCGTGCCCAGTTTAAGTTCCGAGGTGCTTCAATGCTAGTCCATCTTGCCGGGAGGCGGTTCTGGCACTTCGTACGGCCGCAGAAGGATATATCTCATAGCTCTACATCTACCCTTATTAAGGCGTTGGAGTTCCCTTGATGACGGCCATTGAACACTAGTACCTGCTGCATGAGGAGAGAGCTGCTGCCGCTCGAACGGTGGATTCGTTCCTGGTTTTGCGTGTAGTTTGACCTCGAGAGCCTTGTAGACACCAGCTGGCGCGAAGGACTGAGCTCGGCCGTCGTAGAACGCCTCCTGGATCAACCAGCCAAGCGCACGGTTGATATCGTCCTTAGAGCGGAATCCGCGTTGATTACAGCGCTGATAGGTGGTTTGACTGTCACCATCCCAGGTCACGGTACGCTCGGAGACAGAAGTGAGCACCGGTACGACTAAAGCGTGCTTAATCGAGGGTCTCCCATAACCCTTGTCACAGGCATATTGATAGCAAGCCTCGATTTCCGACACGCCTTTGCGGGCACCTCCAAGGATGAATTCGCTTTTGAAATTTTCGAAGAACGCTATGCCTTCTACGTCGTAGCCACGAGTATTCAGCTGACGTAGAAGAACTTCGGAGAAGATGGTCTGGCAAACAAGTCTGTAGGCTTGGTAGTAGCGATAAGAAGCATGCACTAGGTTTCGAAGTGTGTTGGTATCAGCAGACTGTCGGAGGATCTCAACTTTTATCTCCGGAGGAAGGCCTTCGAGTAATGGCCGTGAGGCTTTCTCAGTATGGATGTCGTTACGACTCGGCTGTTCGTGATTTGTTATTGAGCTTGCCATGATCCTAAGCGCTCGAGTTGCAAATTCTCTCACCACAGCCATGCGGACGCGATGCTAGGGCGCCGGTACGTGGGAAAAGGGCGGTCTCGATCGCGCACGGTCTGATGGTGCTTGATCTGCCCTCGGCTGGCGGCCGAAGGTTGTTGACAGAGGACAGAGATCGATGGATAGTATGAGAAGTCTGGTAGGAAATTTTCTTTTACAGTCGGGGTGGCCCTTTTCCTTTCGAGAGCGAATTGAAGAAACTTGGAGGGGATTGTGTTGTGTGTTTCTGGGCAAATGTGATGAGACTCCAGAGGAACTTCGGGAGCCGATTTCCCTCAACACCGAGTTCTGGCTGTTCACAGCAACGTTGAGCCAAGTTCTTGCGTACTCTTGATTTTACTAATCGGCCAAGGCTCGCGTATCACTATTTGTGTGAAGGTTTGTCCGTCAAACTGGTTCCCTACGAGCCTACATGATCAGCTCAGGATAGTGAACAGCGTGCGATCGGACATTCGAGCCATGGCGAAAGAGATAGGCGTACCGGAACTTCTTAAGCATGTGATGCTGGGGGTGGAACTTCCAGACTCTTGCAACTAGATTTCTGGATTGATATATTTCGATGGCGCGTCACTCTTTAGCGATCTTAGCCAGCGGCGGCCCGAAGACATCTTCACCTTCCTTCATCGAGTTCTGTCTCTCAAGCTTCCTCTTCTTGACCACCTTTTCATCCAGCCCTAAACCATCCTTAGCCTCGCCATCTCGCTTCTGCAACTTATTGATTGCCACCAAATCGACCTTCTCCGGGTTTCGGCATTTGTATAGCTTTTTGTCAATCCTTGTCAACTCCTTCAACTCCTCTTTTCCCGGCTTTATTGATACCGAAGCATTCATCATGGCACCGCAAGAGCTCAGTGTATTTACTATCTTTTCTCTCACTGGCGACGACAGTGGTATCTTAGATCTGATATAGAAAGATGCAAGGATATCATCAGCTATGAGGAAAGCAGCGAGCCAAATCTGAGGTGGCGTATAGAGGAAGTAGACGTCTGACAGCAAGGCAGATGTCTTGAGGATCTCTTTCGCGACCGTGTGCGCGGCTTGTATACGCTTGACCACATCCTCTGGCGGATTAGGTTGAGGGCCACCCTTGTCCTTGCGCTCCAGCCTCACCATCTCATTTTGTAATTGCACTTCCGAATCGGTACTCCCAGGCGGTAGCTTGGCCTTACCGCGCGCCATAGCTACCAACTCCATAAAACCACCTTCGAGACCGTGCTGTGGATGCCGAACGTCAAACGTGAAGCGTAGACCTTGGGTGAGCAGGAATTCTGGAGCAACGACTCCTTCTGGTGTAGCCTTTGGTAGCTTCTCGGCAAAGGCGCGCAGGGATATGTAGTTATTCTCCGTCTTCGTTGCCAGAAAGAGGGCGGAGGGCATCATCTCCTTTGGGTGGTACGTCATGGGCGAGTTGGAAAGGTAGAATCGTTTGAGGAACTGGACTGCTGTTGCCTGGCAGAATACGCAATCATCAGCCTCCCACAAGAAAGACAGAAGGGGGACCTCGAAGATACTTTCACGTTCGTAGGGAACTCGCAAAAGTCCGCAAATTCGATAGTCTTCATGCAGTAGAATCCCACCAGCTTTTGCTCCTCCTCGACTGTAAGACAGTCCACCTCCCTAGTCTCTCCTCGTTCACTAGCCGGAGCGCCATCCTTACCCCCGTTTTCAGCGAGATTGCTTTCCGCTTTGGCAGCATCAAGCGCTCGGATGGCGGCCTTCACTCCGTCTGCAGCAGTAGCGTTTGTGGTCGACCTGAGGGATGCGAGCGATTCGGGCGTGAAAGACCACAGGCGGTACTGCGTAGATGTCCGGTAGATTTCATCTTCAGTCATGTTGGATGGTACGACCAACGCTGGGAGAGGTCTGCTCTCTAACGAATGGCGATTACGTCGCCAGCGTCTGTTTTGACGATCCGCTGAGGAAAGGACGTTCGCCGTGGCATTGTCGATTTGTAAAGTCCAATGCGTACAGCGCGCTGTTCCACCGACGCAGCGTCTACCTTGTGTACCAGATTATAATGCAGAGCATCGCGCATAAATGCACCGTGAAATTCCTGATGTTTGCATAAAGATTGACCCTAGGAGCAGCCCTAGAGTGCTAATCACGGTTCCTTTCTTTTTATACACTCGGATTGAAACTTAGAACGCTCCGGCTCGGTGTTCAAAGAGCTAGGCTAAGACATTTGCTGATTGCATGAACAGACTTCTGATCGTGCTGAAACTAGAAAGGTGACAAATCATAAGGGCCAACGCACTTCACGTCTCAATATCAGGTTCTTACTATCATCCCACATTTGAATTTACAATTGAGTCTAGAGGATGGATAGATATGAGCTATGTCGTGTATCGAAAGCTGGGATGCCTGTATCCCAGCAAGCCCGGATCGCCCTCAGCAAGACGATAGTCACGCTCGCCCCTTGCCCGCTTCCGGTTCTCCCACTTGACATACAGAATGTTGACCGTCGAAAGGACCAAGGATAACACCAAGAAACCAACGTTGATCGAATGCCCGGTTGTGTACTTTGGTCTGTATTGACAGCGTGAGCGATATGCCGCGCCATGTGAGCAATATCAAGACTTACGCGTCTTTCTTCAAGTATGTGAACGTGGCAATGAAGGCAGCGCAATTCGCGATGGCAAGCTGGAAGCCCGTTCCTGTGGCTCTCGTGTAGTGAGGCGCGAGGTTGTTGGCAAGCCTGTTGTATCGTCAACCTTGCGGTAATGCAGACACCATGGCGCGGAAGCGTTACCATCCCATCACAGCTGGGGAGCTCGGAAACACGCCTTCCGTCGTTAGCCATGGTCTGGGCAGGTAAGAGCTACGTACCAGCCGCGACGAGGAATGTGCCTCCATAATGAACGACAGGCCTCGCGGGTACCAATAAGAGTATATAGCCTACAATAGCGATCAAGCAGCCACAGATCATAATTGGACCTCGAGCTTTGATCTTGTCGGACATGAAAGTTCCGAAGATAACAGCGAAGAAGCCGGCCATGTTAGGTGGGACCGTGAACAGTTGAGCTTTAACGCTCTGATAGCCAAGATTGCGGATGATTGTTGGTAAGAAAAGGGAGAAAGAGTAGATCCTATTTCGTGTTGAGTAAAACACGTCACATGGTGAAGGTTCCGGCTTACGGGGTGATTATAGCGAAGAAGTTGAGGCTCAAGATAATTGTCTGAACGTTGAAGAGGGCCCGACGAACCTATGGGTTCTCAGCAGGGATTCTTTCCTTACTTCTTAGAAGCCGGACTTACCCAGTGCCACGAGAAGGTCTCACCTTCCACAGTCGATGCTGTACTCGATCCGTGGGCATCCAGCCTCAGTCGATGCACCGCAGCTAGCTGTTCTTCGCGAGACAGAAACCTCGCACTACTTGGGGTATGAGGGAGGAAGAACATCGTAAGAACGCCGAACAAGATTGTTAGGGTCTTCGTCGGTCAGGTCAGACATTTGGGGCATGGGAGGCTGTAGGACTCACGCCTTCAACAATGAAGATCCAAGGCCAGCCTCCACAAAGTCAGCAGAGTCAGGCTTGAAACATGGCGAGCTTTACGATTGTAGCCGTTATATCGGATTTCCGCAAGCCCAGTGGCGAGCAGTCCACCGAAGGCACCACTCAGAGGAGCCGCGCAGTAGAACATTCCCAGTCGAAAGAGCAGTTCATGTCGGCGGTAGAACCTGCACTGTGGTCAGAAGAGTTCTTCGTGAAGGATCAGGCTGCTCACATAGACAGGTAAAGAACCATGCCTCCGAGCAATCCGCCCTCGCAAAGTCCGAGAAAGAATCGGGCCGCTATCAGTCCACTGTGTTCTGTTTAGTGGTTCTGCTAGCTGGGGGGTGGAGAAGGCTGGAGTACCTGTAGGACTTGACGAAGCCAATACCTTCGAGCCCGCCGCACTCAGTATACAGTTTTGTGAATCGATTCCACGACTTACAAAGCCCCACAAGTCCCCACCCAAGCATGAGCCCAGGCAAGTAGAAGCCAGCGCCAACATACTATTGAGATCAGGAACGCTCCAGAAAAGCTTATATATCATATCATCGAACCTTGATAAACCAGTTGCTAGGAACATCTATCAAGATATATGGAACGTAGAACACGGTCAATGCAACGTTGAAATCGTTCCCGATGAGGTGCAGATCGCTGGGCAGGCCGACGATGTTGGCATTGCCAATGTTGCTTCTGTCAATAAAAGCTAGCAGCCAAAGCCCGAACAGCCAGGGCACGATATGAAAATCGAACTTCCGGGTGAGCCTGCGATCGAGGGCGGGGTCAATGTCTGCGAGCTCTGCCTCGTCATCGTCAACCTTCCAAACATCCTTTGACTTCTCGTCGAACGCCGACATCTCGCCGATTGCCTTCAAATAACCATCTCATCTAGTTATAATCTCGGAGATCAGTGGAATAGTGGACGCGAAGGAAGTCGAAGTTGTAGACATGGTTGGAGATTTGGGGGGAAGTCACTGGCTAGACGCCCCGACGATCGCTGCAAGGAGCCGCTGGTCCGCAGTGCAAAGGCCCCAGACATCCCCGCCTGTCGATCAGTGAACATTGTCCGTACTTACAGTAGATAATGTAAGGTTGATTGGAAACTTGGATTTCGATGTGAGACAGATATCAATCGGGTCCAGTCCATCTGGTCGATGATGGGAATATGTATCTTAATGTAACCCACGGGCGCATACCTCACCTCCCTGATGACTCCCAATACATCCGAACCCCCAGCCCGCTTCAAAAACAGCAAGGAAAGGAAAAGAGCAGAGAACAGACCTGGACATTTGCATGCTCGCATTATGGTTCCCCCAGTAGTCTTGCAGTGATGTCCCCCATGTAAGCTTCCTCCAATTCATAATCCTCTCCATCATTACGATCGATTCCAACATAATCGAACGCCGCCACCACTCGATCCAGGTCGAATCCCATCAACACAAAGCGGTTGATGAGGTCCTCGTTGTACCCACCAAATCTGTACTGGTTAACATACGTGTCCGACGACGACGGGTTCTGGGAGCATACTGAGCCACTCTCTCTGCTTCTTCCTGTTCCTTGCTTTTCTTCTCTCGCTGTTTCGCCATTTCGTTGGCCGCGCTGCCTCCGCTGCTCTCGCCCCTCGACTTTGGAGGTGCTTTTGCGAATTCAACAGCCCACTCTTCCGCGACTCTGGCGAACTCTTCAGGATGCTGTATCAGCATGGTAGCGACCTTGGCATCTTGCGGGTCCTTGGGTTCCGGGGTGCTGAGCAATGACTGAAGGGAAAGGAGGGCGGACTTGATGGTGAGGACGGGTGACCAGGCGGTGGAGAGGGTGTCGAGGCAAATGGCGCCCTAGAACATACTGTCAACTAATTTGCGAGATTCCAATCAAGAGCAACTGCACTTACGGTTTGACTACTGATGTTTGGATGCCAGACGCTTGTTATGAATCTCATTTTTGGCGGCTTGAAAGGGTAGTCAGGCTGAATCTTTATTTCGATTTCGTATGTGCCTCCTTCGTATGGTGTACCAGGCGGACCTTGGAACGAGCCTTTAAGGTCTGTAAGACTTTCGACGTGTGTATCTGGGTCTTCGACCATCTGTATGGAGATGTTGGAGACCGTGTCGGCGTGGATATCGGCGATTTCCTTAGTTAGCCGACGAATGTTTGGAGCCATAGTGGGTTGCAATCGAAATCGCTCGGAATGTTGGGGGCCCTTGTAGCTTCCGTAGGATTTTGTTTCTCGGTGTGTAGCGCGCTAGGTGTGCCGTAATGCCAGCGGGGGGGTGGGTATTGATATAGAGTGAGAGATGACAGCAGTGTTGGGAGAACAAAGAGGTTGTCTGCCGAGGGTGATGACGATGGTGAGGTGATGGCGTTGGTGAGAGGACAAAGGTATTGTCCGTAGGGGGAGAGCGACTTTTCTCAAGATACGAACAATGAGTGGAGAAGCTCGTTGAGGCAGCAGTGGTAGCCTTAGTTAGCACCCTAAGGTGGTCCGAGGTTGATCGAATTATATGGTTTTAGATGGATGAATGAGGGTGGGAAGGGTATTTCGAAAGTCTTAAACGGGATCAAATTCAGTGGTAGAATGGAGCTTGTCTGAGCAGATTAGGATCGTTGTCCGAGGATGAGAACGATATTCCGGATCTGATGAGCTGGTTCTTGGCGGTTGTGGCAGAATGCGGAACAAAGTAATGCCGGCCGCCTGGGTGGTGAAGCTGGTTTGTTGGCCAATCAGGATCGCATCCGCGTCAGGAAGCTTTTCCAGCTGCCAGCAGCTGCTCACTATTCCACGCCTCGTCATCAGACTGTCCTTGCCTCTTCCTGTCTGCAAGTCATCGCTCGCGACTTCGAAGCCAGCTCATCGTCTTGCGGACCATCCGTTCGTCTTGGGCAGCTCGGCCCATTCACTGCGTTCTGTGATTGGTCATGGTGAGCTTCTCGGATTGCCATCGACCTACCATCTACTAATCATCCGTTTGCAGGGGCAAAACGCTTCCAACCTTGGTGGCCCGCCGCCTGGAGGGGACGGCAAAGAAGAGAAGGACAAGAAGGTGAGTAGGTCCTCAACCGAAGTCTAGACTCATACATTCACTACATTTCCTTGGGATCAAAGACTAACGGCATGCCGCCGCAGAAGGAAAAGCCCAAGTACGAGCCGCCACCACAACCCACAACCCGCATAGGCCGCAGGAAGCGTAAGGCAGCTGGACCAAACGCGTCCTCCAAGCTCCCCGCCATCTATCCAACCTCCCGATGCAAGCTCAAGTACCTGCGAATGCAACGAGTCCACGATCATCTCCTGCTAGAGGAGGAGTATGTGGAGAACCAGGAGCGATTGCGCAAAGCTAAGGCTGCAAACACGACCACGCCAGCTAGCGCCGGCGGCGACTCCGATGCGTTGGATAGGAACGCAGATGAGAGAAGCCGTGTTGACGACATGAGGGGGAGTCCCATGGGCGTAGGCAATCTGGAGGAGATGATCGATGATGACCACGCTATCGTTTCGAGTGCCACGGGGCCAGAATACTACGTCTCTATCATGTCATTCGTCGACAAGGATCTTCTCGAACCCGGTGCAAGCATCTTATTACATCACAAATCCGTCTCGGTCGTGGGTGTACTGACCGACGATGCTGATCCTTTGGTCTCGGTCATGAAGCTGGATAAGGCGCCCACAGAATCTTACGCAGATATTGGCGGCTTGGAAAATCAGATACAGGAGGTGCGCGAGGCAGTCGAGCTACCCTTACTGCATCCCGAGCTGTACGAGGAAATGGGGATAAAGCCACCGAAAGGTGTCATACTGTACGGTGGTCCAGGGACGGGCAAGACCTTACTTGCCAAAGCAGTTGCAAACCAGACAAGCGCCACCTTCCTCCGCATCGTTGGTAGCGAGTTAATCCAAAAGTACCTCGGCGATGGACCGCGTCTGGTACGGCAAATCTTCCAGGTCGCCGCAGAGCATGCTCCCTCGATCGTCTTCATCGACGAGATCGACGCTATCGGCACCAAGCGATACGAGTCTACATCCGGCGGAGAACGCGAAGTGCAACGAACGATGTTGGAATTGCTGAATCAACTGGACGGGTTCGACGACAGAGGCGATGTCAAAGTCATTCTAGCAACCAACAAGATTGATACACTAGATCCGGCGCTCATTCGACCCGGAAGAATTGACCGCAAGATCCTTTTTGAAAACCCAGATCGTGTGTCCCTTTCCCTCGCCCTTGTTTTCGACGTCTGCTAATGTCTGAACAGAAAACACTAAGCGCAAGATTTTCAACCTCCACACCTCCAAGATGTCCCTCAGCAATGATGTTGAGCTAGACGAATTCATCAACCAAAAGGACGACCTCTCTGGCGCAGACATCAAAGCAATCTGCTCCGAGGCCGGGTTGATGGCCCTTCGCGAGAGGCGGATGAGGGTGCAAATGGCGGACTTTAGATCTGCGAGAGAGAGAGTGATGAAGACGAAGACTGAAGGCGAGCCGGAAGGATTGTACTTGTAGTCTATGGGAGAATTAATACTTTCTGGCTGCTCGACTCAGAGCTAGACCATTGTGTTTTTAGAGAGATATTTCAGAATTGGGAGCTAAATGCGACACTCCGTGTCGCTCAGAACCATACCTTACCCTTCTGCTTGCGCTTGCGTCGACCATTCTTATTGTCCTGGCCCAGTACTCTGTTGCTCTGCGTTGACAAGGTATCTTACGTTATTGATGGCATGACCGAATGCGGTTAGACCAGTGAGCACGCCTCAAATGTGTATTCAACACACCCTCCACTCCGCTACCTTTATTTTATGGATGTTCTTCCGTCGTATCCTTCTATTAGGCTAATTAAAGTACTATCGGCTAGAGACAGTTCCTACTTTACGGAAGACTATCTCACAGTTCAGATCAATTTGCCCCACTTGAGGTCTGCTGGAAGCGAACAGCTCTACCGTTAGATCTTAACAACTCCTGCTTCAACCGGTTGCTCATCCTCGAAGACGGAGTCTCAGGATATATCAAGACTCCATCAACGGAATAATTGCGATAGTCTGAGACTAGATGGTCCCGAGGTGAAGCCTGAACAGAGAGTATATGCTGTGATACCACAATACGCCAATGGAGTACCGCTGGAGGTGCTTAAGCAGGAGGCGATATTCATCCACATTGGAAGCTTCTCGAGGTATCAGTACGCAACCGAGCATCGGTCGATACCTGTATATGGAGAAGCCAAGGACCTTGCCCCCTATACGTATCCGTCTGTACTAGGAGTCTAGTCACTCGCACTGGTCAATTCACGCGCAGGTTTTAAGAACGAAAATGGAAGTCATTGTTATTTGATTGTACCTTAAGATCAAATTTTTTACTACCAGCTTCCTTGTTTTCTATTGTATTCGGTATACTTGTTTCATCGATTCGACATAGGTCAAATTGAACACGATGAAACGAGTTAATTGTATACCCGTATAACGACGGCCGGTATAAGGACCTGTCGATCACCTTGAAGAATGAATTACTTAGCAACAGTCTCATCTTAGACTAAACATTTGGGTTGCCGGCGTTTTCACTAGACCGCAGCTCGTAAGGTTTCTCGGGAAGAAGCCAATGAAGCCCTGCTTTTCCGGAGGGAGGATTTCCTACGAACCAAAATCCTCCTGCCGGATCCTAGGATGAATACCCGGGATTAGAATGGGCGCATTACATGGGTTTGAGGCTGCTGCGTGCTGATTCACTAGTACGCGCTCTTTGGTCTAGGTCAACTCTACGTTATAACTTCTACGTTGCATTGATAGATCGTCAAATGACTATCCATCCTCATGGAAATTCTCCTGCAGTCACTTTGCTCAGAGAAGTTCAACGCCCGGCGACTAGCCCTCGGTAGCCAATTCATCGACCGCGCGATTATCAACTTGGCCATTTCCAGGACCGCTCGCTCGTTCTGGCCTCTCCAATTGGCACTTCGTCACTCGTCAGTGCACGCGAAAGAGAAGATTTTGGGGATCTCGGCAAATATAAGGGCACCGAGATTGATCATGTACCGCAGCCAATCAATTGAGCTTATTGACAGCCTGCATCATTCTCTTGGCAGCCACAATGTACGAAAATAGATGGCCTTGCATGTTAGGCCATACAATGCAGAAACGAGGCGGATCAACGCCCCTATGGAGGGCGTGTGTTGGCCTTTTACCGCCGCCGTAAGAACCTCATAACTCATAAGTCAACCAGCAGATAATGGTGACTGGTCAGCCAAATCCAATCTGACGATTTATGGCCGCTGCAGCGTGGGGTCTGCCGGCGGTTGTAATAGTCGCGATGGCCTCGAAGATCATGTCTGGCCTCGTCGGCAGCTCTTCCTGTGCTGTGCGCAGTTGCACATATTCGTCCGCCGACTGAACGGATTGGAACAGTCGTTTGTCGGTTCAATCAAGTATTCTAGGAAGGCGATAGTCCTTGGTTCGCTCCTTTCTCTCATGCACTTCTCAATGCATACAAACAGGATATGAGACTGACCGCGGAACCGAGGCCCAATTGTTTCTGTTCGCCATGGATCCTCTCACCGCCTTTAGCCTTGCGTGCGGCGTGATACAAGTCGTAGACTTTAGTCTCAACGTTGTGGGAAAATGTCGGGAAGTATACAGAGACGGGACATCTACTGAACACTTGGGGCAAGTTTCTCTTATAATGCTGGAGATTGAATCCTTGTGTGTGATTCAAATTGTTTACGACGTATTTCGCGACTGGAGAGGTTTTGGAGATCTGTATTGGGGAGAAGGGCAACGTCGGGTGTCCTAACAGAAAACGTTTTTGTGAGGGGAACAGAAGACTCCTGGCTGCTATTGGATCGTAGATGGGCATGGGCGGCAAAAACCCAGCTATACTCTGCACGTTTGTGTACACACATGACTCAGCTCTGCGAGAACCAGTTTTAGGTCGCTATTTCAGAGGAGTTGCTGACTTCGCAAGTTTCAACAGGCTTAGTTCTATGGCAGCGCAGCTACAAAGCAGTTGCGTTGATTTGAAACAAAATATAACGGCACATTCAACAAATTCTCAAACTCTTAAGGACAATGATCAAAGGCTCCTGGCTATATCTCAGAAAGCCTGTGACATCGCCCAGGAGCTCATATCTGAGATTTCCGAAATCAGTATGCAGGGGCAATCTAGCAAACGAAAGGCTCTTGGCAAGACTTTCCAGGCCATATGGAAAAAGAGATCGATCGATGACATTCAAAAGAGACTCGAACAGTATCAAAGATTATTAGATACGCAGATGTTGACAAACCTTAGGTGAATAATTTCTCTACATTCTACTAGCGTCAACGTGCGTTGGCAACAGAAATTGACATAGACAAACGTTCTTTCCCAGGCACCGACTTTTACGCCTATCTCATGATCAAAGCCAAGGCTTTAGTGACTTGGGTGGTCAGGTACAAAGCCTCATCCTTGCTGTAGCTCTGGAACAGAACGATGTCAGGGATATTAGACAATTCATCTCAGCTCAAGAAGTGTCGGCAAAGCAACATGTCACCAACGAATTCGAGATGCAGCGGACACGGCTGGTAGCAGAGACATTTCGGACTCGTATTCTCGACGATCTATTTTTTCCAGCGTTGAGAGCTCGGCAAGAAGAGCTCAAAGAAGCTCATAAGCAGACGTTTCAATGGATATTTGATAGAACGGGGGCTGCTCTTCGGCCATGGAGTAATTTCGCGGAATGGCTCGAGGGCGGCCAAGCCATATACTGGATCAATGGAAAGGCCGGGTCGGGAAATCAACATTGATGAACACTATCTACCAGGATAAGCGAACCGTCACTGCCTTGAAAGTCTGGTCAGGATCTAGACAGCTTCTTACACCTACGTTCTTCTTTTGGAGTACCGGCTCTGAGTTGCAAAAGACATCTGTTGGGCTACTGCGATCTCTTATATATCAGATCATTAAGGCAGCTCCAAGCCTCATAACGAGACTCTCTAAGTCTATTGAAAGTATCTGGCCAAATGTCTCTCAACAGCTTCCAGTATGGACTGAAAGAGGACTGCGCACGCTGTTGTTCCGTCTCCTTATGGTTGATTTAATTGCTTCCCGAATTTGCATTTTTGTGGATGGATTGGACGAGTTTACTGGCGACCACGACGCGCTGCTTTCTCTTATCCAAAGGCTTGGACGTTCTCACAACATCAAGCTCTGTGTTTCGAGTAGACCGGACCCCAAGTACGAAGCTAGTTTGAAGTCGTCAGCAACGCTGAGGCTGCAAGATCTGACTAAGGGGGATATTGGTAATTATGCGTCAGCGAGACTTGCTGACGCTGCTCCCCATTCTTCGCACGCGTGGCATACTTTCAATTGGCTGGGTTCCACCGCCTCTAAAATTACAGAACGAGCGGAGGGCGTCTTTCTCTGGGTCGAATTGGCAGTCAACGATCAAATCCAGGGTTTATATAACGATGACACAACACAAAGCTGCAACAGAGACTTGAACGGTTTCCAAATCAGTTAGAGAGGGTATACGCACTCATGTTTTAGGCTATCGATCCGGTCTATCGAAAGGAAGTTGCGCTTTACTTGAACATGGCAATCTATATCGAGGGTCTGCTCCTACGCCACATGGCGCTCGCTGCGTACGATGGGCTTGATGAATTTCTCGAGCTCTTTCCAAATCAACCAGCATTCGACTTCCATGGGCATTGTCATTCAACAAGCCGTCGGGTTCTGACAATCTGCAAGGGCTTCCTTGAGGTACAGATAAATCCATATGATCTGCTGGAATCCTATGTCACATTCGTACACCGAACAGCAGCGGAGTTTTTACAAGAATATGAGGGCGCGCAAACAATACTCAACTTGGAGGCCTCGGTCGAAGTCGATATACGCCTATTGCATGTCAAGGCACGAATCGCGAATTTGATCCTCAACGATTTTCCCCAGCCTGACGAGTGTCATGACGCAGACCTTATTTCATTCGCACGGGGTATCATGCGCGGTTTGGCTCGGTGCGAGCAAGCTACGGAGAAGACGTTCGCGGCTCTGACCGAGCTTTTAGATCGGGTTCTATTGTCACCGACACGCTGGTACAATCCTTCACCCGTTCATTGGTCGGTATTGAGTGGCCTCATAGAGGCTGAAGACTCCGACATGGGCGACTCTGTTTCAAGGTACCCTGTTGACCTTCTCGGTAATGCCGCTCGCTCTGGTTTACGTCTGTACGTACTACAGAGTCTTGACTCAGATCCCGCCCTACAGAAATCCCGTACCATGAATTACTTGTTGCACTGCGTGATTCATCAGGAGCTGCCTGATGAGTTAGAGGTCCAACACCTGAGATTGATCTCCGCTCTGTTGAAACGAGGCGCATCCCCAAATAGCGTTAGCGAGATGGCAACAGCATGGTGTCTCTTTCTAGGACATTTATATGACATAACGGTTGATAGTATGCAGCACTACGGGCACCAGTATCGAACTCATGCGGAGAAAATCTGTGGCGATGTAGTTCTGGCCTTTCTCGATAGCGACACAGAAATACGGAGCACGTATTCATGTGACTTCAGGTTGCCGGTAAAATGGACTAACGCTATGCGAGAGTCGGTTCCTGAGCTCGAAAACATTTTTGACCTAACGTTAGAGTCTGAATTATCGCCATTGACCATGCTCAGGTATTGTTTGGTAGGCACAGTCGATTGACCTCGTGTGGAGCGTGCTTTCACAGCCCGCCAGGCAACCAAGCCCTCGGTGTGCACACATTTGAGTTTCGAATTCAGAGGCGAGAAGAAAACCACGTGTAGACTGTCGGCGACGCAATCCACATGCCTGTTCGATGCTTGGAATCAGTGTATGATCACACCGATCAGCGAAGCAGGCATGGCAATTCAAAAGCTCGGCCACACATTTCCGCAAATGATCACAGAGTTGTATGACAGGGCAGATGATCAAGATCAAAAGCAACCAGAGCCGTCGGATGTCAGCAGCTTGGCATCTGAATCATCTGACGAAGCATCCTTCCACTCGGCAAACTCCTAAACCTCGGAAGCTCCCTATGCCGGCATTAACGGATGCATGCATTCTTGGAGCTTCCTTTGCAGAACGGAATAGCGAGTTTTTGTTGGGCTGATGAGCGATGAAAACCCAAAGCCAAAGAGGCAATCCGTCAAAAATGCCTTGGAGAAAATCCGGAAGAAGGCATGGAAAACTACGCTAGCACGACTGACCCTTAAGGAGTGCGCCATACCGGCCATTTGGATTTGAGCATGGGATGATGTAAGTTCTGGAAGATATCAGATAACAGAGATGCACCGACCAACCGAGCTTCCAGAGGAGTATTGCGTGTTCGACGCCTCCACGAACTTGAGATGGGGAACCCCATCCTCAACTGGCACATGAACGGCTCGTGCTATTTGTTTTTCCTCTCCACTCTCTCAACTCATGCCATTGATTTGGCATTCTCATATAGCGTTGGGCCGGTTCAGTATATGAGTCACGATATATATGATAAGCTTGGGGAACTATTACCGGTACATGACTAAAGATATCAACAATCTGCGCTGTGGGTCACATATATGGACATACATTTACGGCACAGTTTTGATACATAGCGAGTCGGAATAATGAAAATAGAGCAGGAGGATTTCGTTTTGAACGTCGCACTGTCTTTATCGATCATTGATTATCTATAGCCATCTTGTCATTGCGAAGACTATATAGTAACCTCGGGTTCTACGGGACATGGTGTATGAAATACGGCTGATCGTTTTTGACTGTTGCGCAGCTCTAGTTGTGGGATGTATAATATTATTCTAGCATGAATTCAATACATTTATTTACTTAAGCATGAAGCATGTTGCCAGGGCGTGATCTGAGGTCTTGAACATAGGACGGTCCTCGACCAACAATCACATCTTCGCTAGTATCTCCTTGTGTAACGAGCTTCAATGCGCACCCTGCCCGCGCTGTCTATGAAACGACCGTCCACGATGACCGAGGCTCGCCATAACCGGTTGTTCTGATCCCTGTCATAGTGTTCTTGTACGACAGGCTACCCTGAAAGTTGTGGCTGCGAGACGTGACCGTGTCGCTCTGTCTTGCAGGTCTAGTCTGCATGGCGTGCGCTACAAGGACAGCGCTGCAGCGACTCTGTCTTATTCTGCGGGTAGCAAGTGCTGATATGTCTTATCTCTTGCAGCCCTCATTGGTCACCTTGTAGACCTCACGCTCCTTGCTCTCGGCTTTACTAGTTTTCATCGAGAGATTCGATCCTTACCTTGTCCTCACGCTCGGTGCGCTAGCCTGTATTTCTCTGGCGGTGGCTAATGTGGTTCTTGCCTTCGGCGCCGTAGAGACGCTTCGGTGGGAGACCTTGCGATGTTATGATGATACAACATCAGATGGAGAGTACGAGGTTAACCTGGACAAAGGCCAGCCAGGCCAGGCCAGGCTGATCAAAGTCCCGCCGCAGATGCGCTAAAATGTCTTCGGACTTTGAGGGTGAATGTGCAGCGCAGGGATCGTCTACGTATAAGATACATCGGAGAGCAGGCGCGGGAATCGCTGGCTATGCGGTTGTATCGGTTGTGGTGTGTGTACGATATTGCAGTCATGTCACAAGGCGATTCGCTAACATGTGTGTTCAAGGGTGTTTTGCGCCGTGTTATTCGTACACACATGCATCGCGGTTCATGGATATAGAGAGGCGACGTTCAGTCTAGACAGGACCCACCACGAGCAAAATCCACCTATCTATCACGCCTTGAGTTTTCACCCGTTCAATCGGCCAGAAGGAGCAACATCGTTACTCATAGGGATTCTGTACGATTCTGAGAGTCACGACAGTTGTAGGTTTTACTTCGAACGGCTCTGAAGGCAAGAGGAACGAATCGCTTTTGGCTGCTCAAGCTATAAGCGCTCCTGAGAAATTCTTAGCAGAACCAGGGATGCCAGCAGCATCTTGAAAGAGGAAAAGGTTCTAGACTAGACCGGCCATCATCTGGCTCTCCTTGTGCAGGGATAAGGTGGAAAAACCGACGACGCTCTTTGATTTCTGGAGCTTCCTAAGTCGTCGGACACCATTTACAATAATTCATCACTAGCGAACGGTGCGGGCTCTGAGTGGGGAGATTAAGGTCAGGATCGGCATATGGAATAACATCGCTCAGCTTTTTCGGTCACAATCTGCTCTGGGAATATCTGGGAGGGCAATGCCCAGCGAGAGTGTGAACCGTTTCATGACTCCCCAAGGACTTTGACTAGTGTAGCCCAATTGGGTTAGCCTGGGATGGTTGCCTTGTGGGGTGAAGCTTCATTGGCCACAGAAGCCTGACTCGAACCTGTTCTCAAGGCAGATGGCCCTGCATCTGGACCTGACGCATTTGCGTTGCTCGGAAATCCTGTTGGAAGTGGGGCTGGTAGTGAGTCAAGCTGCACTGGCATCCTTCGGCTTGTGGTCAAGCCAGGCAGCTACCCGCACTGTAGCCTGGTAGAACCGGAGAACACCAACAAGCTTTTCAATCATAAAAGGCCAGTCTTGTCACTCTTTCTCATACTTGAAGATAGGTCGCACCAAGCATCACTCAATCATTCCTATCACTCCATATATATTACCAAAGAGACGCAATGGCCATCGCACAGATTGTCGAGTTCAATGGTATTGCCGTCGCATCTACTAGCAACGGCACTGTCAACGGCGAAACCCAAGTCTCGAAAGTAAAGACTGGGATGATTTCCGGGGTGAAGAACCTTTACCAAGGAAAGCCTGACAGTCGCGGCAAATCCACCTGGGTTGATAAATACCCTGATGACTTGGAAGAAGCTGCGGAGAATGCCGAATCAGCTCGGTATGCCTTGCTCATTCGGAACAAGAAGTGCTACGATGGCCGCAAGAAGCTAGAGATGGACTCCATCGTCGTTCAGAGCCCGTTACTAAAGAAGGCGCTTGGCTCTATCCTCAATGACTACCCTGGCGTCACCACCACACTAGATTGACTAACGTTCAAAGCTCCATTCAAGCCGTTCGTGCACCGGTGGGCGAACCTCGTTGCTGCACTCAAGAATGATGCAGAGCTAGAGACCAGGTCTCACCTCGATCTCTTCCACCGCATCATGGGAGAAGAGCTCAAAGACGACCTCAAGGCCAGAGATGACTACATCTTGAACAAGGTTATTACCTGGGACACGTGCTGGATGATCTTTGAGCCCGGCACTATTGTTTTCTCTGTCGAGGACAAAGAAAAGTGCGCTTTTCGATTGAAGAACGGAAGCTATGTCGAAACCCGATGCGGTCCAGCATTTGCTCTTGACTGCGAAAAGGTCGATTGGGACGGTGAGAACTTCGGTCTTGGTCAAACTCGGCATCTCATCTATAGCTTTCCTGGAACAAGGCCCATTCCGAAATTGACTGCTTTCCCACTGGAGTACCATGAGGACATGGTCGAGGTCAAAAAGGAATTGATCGAGAGAGGCAGAGCGTTCGAGCGGCTTGCCGGTTTTCACTACAAGCATTACAAAGGAGTCGCTATCGGTTACTCAATGTATGGTCCGGTCAAGTACAATGTATGCCACTATATCTGCGATGACCGGCTGATTCACTGACATTTACCAGGTCGATGGTCGTATCATAGTTGATACCTATGCATGGAATCGATTCAATCCGAATCGCCAAGTATCTCTAAGTAATCTAAGCCAACCCCGTCCTCAGCAATCCGATGTGCAATCGGCTGCAGATGGCGACGATGGTAGTGAAAATGACTGTACAGACTACGGAGATGAAGATCTGGACGAGGAAACTATCGATGAGGCCAGCCAACCGGGTAAAGCGAGGCCACAAGCACTGACGAAGGATCAACTACTTCTGTGCAGCGCCTCGTTGAAAGGTTACTCTCTAAAGAACAAAAAGTGGCGTAAGTAAAGACGATCGTGTTGTGCTACCTACAGAATGAGCTGATGTTTAGTGCAGTAACGTTCTATATCGGCTCCGTTGGTGATATCATGTGGAATGATGCAGCTTTTGAAAGCCTCGTTCTACCGAGCGATCACAAGGAGCTTATCCTTGCTCTCACCGAAAGTCAGGTCGCCAACAAGGAAACTTTCGATGATGTGATCCAAGGCAAAGGTATACCAATGTTCCAACTGCTACTCGGTTTGTATGCAACTCTGACGGCTGCTGTTAGGAAAGGGCATGATAATGCTATTGAGTGGACCACCTGGCGTGGGGAAGACATTGACGGCCGAGTCTGGTAAATTAAGCTCTTCATACCCACTTACCCTGCTTGGCTGACTTCCTCAAGTCGCCGAGAATATGCACGCACCACTGTACATGATGAGTGCAGGAGACCTTGGCCTCGAGTCTTCTGAGGTGGAGTCGTCGCTTTCCAATGTTCTTGAGATGACCAGCAAGTGGAACGCCGTGCTGCTGCTAGACGAAGCCGATGTGTTCCTGGAGCAGCGAAGCGCTCATGACTTGGAACGAAACAAGCTGGTGTCCAGTGAGTGTCTGGTCACAAACATCTCACAAAGTATACTAATGAATGCTGCAGTCTTCCTCCGTATGCTCGAATACTACGAAGGAATCTTGTTCCTCACCACAAACCGCGTAGACAATATTGATGCGGCATTTCAATCTCGCATCCACATCTCAATGGAGTACGAGGAGCTCTCCACTTCTTCTCGCCGCCACGTCTGGTCGAACTTCCTGTCTGCAGGGAGCACGAAGGCGCACGGCTTCTCGGATACCGATCTTGATAAGCTGGCAGATTATCAGATGAATGGACGGGAGATCAAGAATGTCTTGAAGACTGCGCAGCTTTTGGCGGGCAAGAAGAAGCAGAGCTTAGGTGTCTCCCACGTTGAGAGCGTGCTGGCTATTGAGAAGCGTCATATCAACAACAAGCGGGAGACCAATGTGAAGATGGAGTAGGATTGGAGATACGAGCACTGAATTAGAAGTTCTTACATCATTTTGCCCTGGCACCCCTTTGATTGCAGCATTTTTCTGATATTCAACCGCATAAATTCCTTACGATTACTTGAATTTACTCTGGTCCGGATTTAGAACACTTGGGTTTTCTTACAGCAATTGCAGAATAACCAAAAAATTGAGCCTCTTCAAGATTCATCTTCTTCAATTATTGGGTCCTTATACTATATTATTTCTTAGCTCTCAGCCACTGACAACACCATACGCTAAGATTGCTCCTGGGCATCTGAAACTTGAGTCCAGCCACCATCACTCCAAACGACCGCGTATAGCGAGCTCCGATCGTGCTCACTCTGATGTCCGAAATACTAGCCACCTTCTTTTTTCAGGTGTAACGGCTTGAACAACCACTTGTCGAGCTTTACGATTATAGTCTCATTCAGATCAGATACTTGAGGGAAACCAGTGCACTTCAAGTGAGTTCGTGAAGATCTTCCTTGGAGCAGGTAAGGAATACTACGGTTATGCTAAAGGAGACTCAGCAATACTCCATGGCCGTTGGCAGGATTTAGACATCCAACGTTCACGTTTTCTGTTGACGATGGCAGTAGGAGCACAGCATGGGCTCAAGTGTACATTATGGGCTCTGACACAATTAGATCTCAGCACAAGGAGCTCGCGAAGTATTCTCCAGAACGACATTTACGGAACGATCAGAGCGCCAACACTACGGTCATAGGTACACTGAGCACTTTATCTTTTGCACACCCTCAATTCCTTACAAATATATACAAATTCTATAGAAGCTCGCCTACCAATACCTCATGGTACAATTGATACGTCGGTCATGCACATTATGAACTACTTGTGGTTACTACCGTTAGCGAGTTTCGAGACAGACAAGTGCAGACTCATTAGGCTATCGTGATACATCTACCGCCTACCGAATCATTCAGCCGCAGCTCAGCCGAAGATTAATAAAACATCTTAGCAACATCGCCGTCAACTTGACTATCCTCGTCGAATCAAGTCAGCAACAGTTAACTCGACATCCAAGCTTCCAAACGGATTTCTTTCGATTTTGCACGTACACCCTCGCCATAGCGTCTGCAATTGTCGGTAAAGGCCATCGCTGTGGGAAGAAGACCAGACTTATCACACAAAATTCTGCCAGACTACTTTGTAATGGATTAACATAAGCGGGGAGAATTCTGCCGAAAACTGAAGCCCTGATAAGACTTATACTATCTATACTGGATTACTATATGATCCTTTCCCTTGACTTGACTTACAACCGCAGCCTGCAAGCACTCAGTCACCATGACATCCGCTGTCAACTATCACTGGAAACAGTTACCGAAGGAGCTCACGACGGTCTCAATCGTTGACTTACCACCAGCAGCTCTCGAATCGAATTCAGTCTCGCTTGAAGGGCAATCCAAGGAAGAGGATCAAGCGTCACGTCAGACCCAGTAAGCTTATTTCTGTTGGAAGAATGCTTGAATCATTCGTTATTTGCCATCTTATACAAACACTACTGGCTAGGAAACAACATCACTTTACTATGCTCGAGGTCCTGTTCGGTACTTGACCAGAAGTCGAACTTTCGACCAACGGCATGAAACAAAAGGGCTAGCGGTTGTGAACTTCTCTTTGGAAAATACAGGTTTGCGTTGCACAAGCTTGCTCCTGTGTGATGGTTTGCGACTGAGGTGATGATTTGAGAAGTACAGTTGCTCGTCTGGGGAACCGTTTCCGCGGCTCGAGACCGTATGTCAGCCTGTTCTTTTGCAGACTCAAGTTCACCTTTTCCTAGCGAAAGCGAAAGCCTACTTCAGCTAGCTCATTGGCCGATTCCGGTGGTAATTCGATGGTGTTGGGCGTTATGCGACGTCTAACGCGCAGAACATCAGCGAATTCAGCGCCATGACAACTGGGCCGATCTTCCCTCTTTCAGATGCGCGGGATAATACCTCGATCATAGCGCGCAAAGGACTTCGCCCAACCAAGAGACGCCCTGTCCCGACGGTCCAAGAGGAGACAATGAAGTTACGGATTGCTCGCCGAGGATACAAAACGATTATCAGGATGTTCAAGGAAGTCTTCTGCATAAAAATCTGGACAGCTAAACCCATCGATATCAAACAAGAAGACAAAATCTGGGCTCTACTCCTTACAACGCAGACACAAGATGATCGACTCAGAGCAGTCGAAGCAGTCTAGGAGTGCATGCGAGCATTTTTTTCCAAGATAAGTCGCATCGAAGCGGTCGAAGCCTAATTATACACCATCAAAGTACCAGACAGAGACGACCGGAACTTTATGAGTGCGCTCGTCGATTCCCTCCTAGTACGACGCATAGAGATGATAATCAGCAAGATTGACGGAGACGACAATCCGGAGACGGAGGCCTTGGGGCGATCAGGCTTTGCAAACTTTGTGCGCCGACGTTGCCAATCCTTGCTGAATCAAACCATCATAACAAGGGAGAAACTCCTCCGCCCAATTTTCTATGCGATGATTCAGAGGCAGCGGCGACTATCTCAATCAATCAGCGACTTTTCTTACTCGCAAGTCCCTGCCTTGCCGCGAAGTCAGCCGTGGGGAAGTCTACGACATCACAGGGAGTTATAAGCACACGCCTCGCACCTATATTGAACGCTACTTCAGATCACTACAAGCTGAAGGAATGTGCTACGATGCGCTCGAAAGCTTGGAACTCAAAGAAGTATGCCCATCTCCTTCGCCCACCACGGTGCAGCGGCTTTTCCCTCCCACGACTTCTGCAAAATTGAAGGACTCTAGAAGAACATATGTCCAGGAGGAAGAATTGGATTCTTGGAGGATAATATGCCCCCTAGTATCTCTTTCTTTATTTTCAACTATCGCTGCGTAATCACCACCCACCTCGATATACGAGTCAAAGGGAGAACATCCGAAGGGAGAGACACCAAGCGGGAAGTGTCTTGTGTGACTGTAGAGAACGAGGGCTGAACTCTTGTTGAAAAAGTGGTGGATTCGAGTGCGTTAACGGAAGTGTCTAAAGCAGGCTTTGATCGAACGTTGGCAGCAGGAGCGGAGATGTGTGTTATTGGTTTTGAACAAAGTCATATATATACTGATGGCTTGACGAAGGAATTCGAGAATCCAGGCCGATTCTTAGTTTACTACATGCCTGACACCAGCTCAATCAGTTGAAATTTAATTTACGGAAGTTGTGTCTTGCTGCTAGTGGGCATGTTGGGACTACTGATTGGCAGAATAGGGTCTGAGTCACTTTCTTCTCAGACGGCACAAACAAGGAGATAACTATTCCGTGCATATACGTCGGCTGGGCGTTACTTTACGACTATCCTCTCACCCCTTCCTTCTTGCAGCGAAGGCAATGCGTCGACATTCCATTCGGTACGGCTCACAGACTTCTCGATGCTATCATGCACCTACTACAGTGGGGAACCCGCGACTTCTGGAGGTGGCGCGGACCGGATTACCTGTAAATTAGGGGTGCATATAGAGAGTCTGCGAACGAGGTCGGAATGGAACATCTGGTTCAAGAGATTATGGAGAGCAAATTGGAACATTCGTTTTGCATCAACAATTTCTATGAAATGAGACTTTCCACCATTTACAGCTGGGTCGTTTATACTAGTCGAATCCTCTTGGCTGTGAAATTTCATGTATTTGGCTTGACTATTCGGAAGCTCTTGTTGCTATGCAATTTGGGTCTGCAACTACTCTCGAAGAAGTTCCCTCTTGCGACTTGGTTTATTGCGAGTCCTAAATAGGAATATTCCCGAGAGACTTATTCGACCATCCGAGGTAGTCTAGAAGATTTTCTGCGAGTCATACCGAAGCGACCACAGATGATGCTTTGATACTTCCATTGATCTACCAGGGCGTGCCTTGAAGATTGAGTCAAATATTCGAGCACTCCATCATACAATTCCGCTTGCACGCACGTCTAGGAGGTTTAGAGCCAGAGCGTCAAAATAGACTTATGCAATCACGAAGGCGATGCCATTGTAGTGATGCATTCCTATCGTGGACCACTGAGCCAAGAGAAGACTATTACCAGGAAGTCATCACAGATCCCCAGCCAATGCGCAGAGAAACGAAGAGCTTGACAGATGCGAAGCTGTTCAGAGATGGTTGAGGTAGATCTGTATTATCGCGGACCGCCGCCACGGAATGGTCAAGTCACTCTTATTGGCTTGATCGCCAACGGATGCTGGGTGTTGACTGGCTTGTATACTGCTTCGAACTCTATCTCTTCTGCTCAGTCTGTGGTTATTGCGCTCTTGAATACGATGTGCACGATTACGTTCTTGTTCGCCGATAGTAAGTCGTGGTCATGGAGACAGAGACTTTTATACCATTGAGCTTCTTCAGTCGAGTGGAGAGGCAGTAAATTCGATACTTCTGAGAATCATTTTTTATTCTTCTCAGGCTATGTTACACGTGTCGGCTTCGAGCCTGAAGAAGGCACTCACGAGCAAGATACGAAAGGCACTCATGAAGTCTTTGAGGTACCACAGATGATGATACATCCATCATTCCGCGGTGTCTAATTACACGAAAAGAGGAACAGTTCTTTACAGATGTTTAGAATAATCGGTCAAGGCTGGGAACAACATTATATATCCGGTCTCAAGATCCGCTCTGAAAGGAGATCTTATTATTGTACCATGCGTCAAGAAAGGAATTTAAATCTATATTGCCTCTACTATTTGATGTAGCAAATGTCTCCTTGAATCATACACGAGATCACAGCTGCAAATTCTGCAGCACTCCGATACTCCCAAATCCGCGTCGGCGTGGAGAGCAAAAAGGGGAGAACGAAGCCAGAGAGATGGCACTGAGCGCTTCTCTGTAGGCTTGATTGCAACATCCAACAACGCAGCTCATCGGACTATAGTGACGCACTATTCCACGTCAACGATAGTCGACCAAAGCACCCTGTAATTTCAGCGATACCGATTCTTGTATATACGGCTCGCAGCCCCCGGCATCAATCGATACATCAGCATGAGGAGAAGATAGCAAGCGCCTGGCTTGGGAGGCGACTCTGGGAGTGAATTTGGGGGCCATCGTGAGGAAGAAAATGCTGGGAGTGAAAGTCGACTCCAGCGGCTTTTGGGAACTCCAGAACCAGAGAAGCATGGTTTCAGCAACAGACTCCAAGTTTGAAACCGCCTGTTTCCGAACAGTTCAGCTGGCTGTGTGGGTACGGGTGGAGACAAGGCAGATTTTCTTAAATTACATTTATCTCCCAGTCGCAATTGCGATTCTTCCCCCTTTAGCAGACACCTTGGGCCCGGCCCGTGACTAGAATTTGTTGAAGCGCTCCAAGTATTCGTAACATTCCAGAAGAGTCATAACACCAACCATTTGCCGGTGGGCTCAGTCCACATTCCAACCAACAATATCACGATGGAGTGCAACGTCTATGGTGCATTGCGTCGCAAAGGCGTCATGCCAAGCTTCTTCTACATCCGTTGACTCGGCAGAGCCTGGGTCTGTACCCCAATAGGCCCTGGCTTCTTCGTATTTGGTAGTGGGGTCGGTGAGTTCCTTCTTACTCATGGGAATTAAGGTCTTGGACTGTTATCACATAGCTACAGGCATGAAGCAAGTCTCCTGGTTGGCCACGCATTGGTTCGTGGATGTTATCACTCGATAAGTCTTTTCACTCCCAGCCGAGGCAAGTTTGATGATCTGGATCGGTTTTTGACGCTGTTTGCAACTGGTTCACTAATCAGCGTCTCTATCCTTGTGTACGATGGCTACTTCCTAATCTCGGACGCGAAATTTCTCCAAGAAGTCGAAGATTACGACAAAGGAATGGGTCCAGCACAAGTTAAATAGCAGCGGTACAGCTATCGGATCAAACCTTGACCGCCCCTCAAATCTATGAGGCCGGAGACATACGTGTTCCATAAGCATCTCAGAGCATTCAAATGACTTAGCATTATTCTCGAAATGACCCTCACGTTACTCCGATGAACCAGATCAGATTCCAATTGAAAACCACAGAGAGAGAAAGTAACGGCCATTGCTAAGCTTATCACGAAACACTCAGAGTGTTGAAAGCTATCAAAACACGAACAGATAAACATACATGAATTGTCAGTCTCATTAAGGCTTTTCAAAGTCTATACTCGCTAAAAATCTTCCAGCTGCTAAGACAGACCACCAAGATATTCGTTACATGGAAGATTGTACTAGATAATGGCCGTCCGAAGTCTTCAGTCTCGTAGCTTTCCTCAAATTGGTATGTGTTCGAAGATCAATACTATATATAGATCAACAGTCGCGAGACCTACCAAGTGGTAAAAGAACATGCCCTTTGAGCGCTCTCTTGACTACTGTTATGAGAATGGCACAAGGCGGAAAGTAGATGGCTCCTGATTCGAAATTGTTTTAGTGCTTCAGACCCCAGTCCTTTTTGGGAAAACGAGTATCTTCTTATGCAGAAAGACTTTCTCTCGTAAGGAAATCAAGCCACGCCTACCCCTGCCTTCGCCTCGCATGCTCGGATTCGAAGCTTTGTCTTCATGGTAACAAGCCGGTCTTGCGCAAGCGACACGAGTGTTTTCGTGGCTGACCAATTCGTCGATCTGGGCGAAAATCGTCAGTGAAAGACCAATGTATGAATATCGCGACCCACCACCACCACCTCCTCCTCCGCCTCCCCCAACTACCAAAGGTCTCTCACGACCGGCGTCATGGTGGGTATATGCGCAGACGCGTATTACCGGCAAAATTCGCAATAAGGACAAAGACTCGTACATTATGTTGGCTATCGGAGTGGTAGGTTTTGTCCTCGTCGCACTTTTCGGTCATGTCGAAGATCTGAGACTGAGACTGAAGGACCAGCTGCTTTTCGAGGATAATAGGGATCGACACCATAAGATCTCGGATCAACCTCTCGTAAGGGACGTCGAAGACACTGATATGTGCGCCCCAGTCTAAGTGTTGCCGGTCTGTTACTTCAGGGGATACGGAGCCATCATGCCTGTATCGATGTCGCAATTCAGACTTGACAATATGGGAAGCCGCGTGGACCAAGCGGCTGCAGGGTAGTCTGAGAAGCCCAATCGGCTGATCCGGGAGTTGGCCTTCAATACAGCAGGACACGCGATGGAGGTGACCGCCACGTTCAACAATCAGGTTATCCTTGCGTATGAGCTCAATTCCATGCCATATACCAAAGCAGCGGAGAAGGCTGTGAATAACAGCGTGGAGCCTTATCGAGGTTCCCTAAGCCGGTGAGTCCTCTCCGATATGTTACATGCCAGGAATGCCATGGAGTCCAAGCAATTCAAGCCTTTCCTCGGTAGACACAAGGACGATATTCTTATCCCAGACCAAAAACATTCGCGAGCCAAAGACTTCAGCCTTAGCAGTCCCATACCCCGAACGATAACGAAGAGGATGATCAACGGCAAGCGATCTGGTCTGGCTCGACTCGCTACAAAGACTGCCGTCAAATTAGTCCGGACGTGCATGGAACCTGTTATGAATAGGAATACCTTTGCACTTCGCTTCATCACCAGGTTTTATGAGCGAGAGATCCAGAAACTCACAAGTACTCGTTGGGTATGGTTTACAACAATTGTGAACTGGAGAATCGGACCGATGAACCCACAATGTGTACTACTCCATCCTCGATGCAGAATACAGAAGCTCGACACAGGAGTTATCTGGGGCTTCCAGTGAGGTTGGTGCATACTCCCGCGAAAATCAACGAGACTTTTGGGTCCAAATAACGACTGATGTTTCTACATGAAGCTGCAACGTGCACGGTATTAATGTGATTAAGCTTCCTTGGGAAATACAGTCAGATTTATCGAGATCAACGACTTTCACGACAAAGCTCAACTCCACTCACCGCAGGAAAATCGAACGTTACTCTTTCAGCGTTGTTTTCCTGAGCTCAAACAACACAGAGTTTGCCTTACCGAAACCAGCACAATGTCTGGGTAAATTAGAAAGCTCAAGTACGAAGGAAGCGAGCCTACCATGGACAAGTCATGCAAAGCAGCCGATATACTCGAGTAAGCTAAGACTGATATCTCATATCGTTTCAAGTTGGACTCTGTTCCGAGATATCTCTCTAGCGTTTCAGGATCTTTCGTCCTATGCTCGCTAGTAGGTTGGTCTGTTCTTGTCCAGATCTTACTCACAAGCTACTTTGTCTCATTCTCTTATCTTATTCTCTACTATACATGCAGGCTATTATGCGTCCAGAAAGCGAGCTTCGTACAAACATTTCGAAACACCTAGGATAATCCCGGACACGGCGCATCATAGGTACAGCCACAAATAAGCAGTGGCTCTGCTCCTGATTCACAAGGAAGAGGGTGGCTCTGACAGACGCCTTCCCGGAGGTACGAAGTCCGGAGAAACGGAGAACTCATCGGTTGAATCCCCTCTCGCGCGCCGGTAGCAACCTGAATCTTGGCTGAAGACTGGAACCTCGAATGTTGTAACTGACTGTACTTCATGGAGTCGGAGTCGGATTGTTAACCAGATCGTGAGTTGCAGACAGAAAGAAGAGAATGGCGGTTCTTCACAAAGCTTCCTTGTCTCAATGCGAAGTTCGCCAATCCCAGGCTGCCAGAGAAGAAGACAATAATGGAGCAAGTGGAAGTTGGGTCGAGCATCACTGCCCACGCCATGCGGGCTCGCAATCGCTCAAGCTCTGATAGGTACGCCAAATGAGGAGCAGACTTATAACGCTCGCTTCAAAGCATACAAGGATGAAAGCCTCCTATTGCTGTTTTTGAAGGAGGGGCTTTGAGATAACGTATTGGTCTTTATTACTCGAATGATTGAGATGACCAAATCTTTGGATTCTAAAGACAAGCTCGAGACAAATTCGAGACAAACTCGAGACAGTGACTCACTGAATGCTTACTCACCATGTCTCTCCGGACCAATATGTCCGAAAAAGCTGGGACCTATTCACGACCGGCTCTCTACGTCTTCTGGCAGTGTCAGTATTAGAAGCAGACCAAGCATCGTACTTTAACGGTTTTTCACTCAAAGTCTGCACATGGTGCTATGGCTTCGTGAATGCGCTACAGCTCTGCGCTAAGCACTGTGTCTCGCTCCCGTGAGGTGCGCTTTGAAACGAGGTCACTATGCTGCAATGTAGCACCATTGTTGCCGTGCACATCACCAGTGGCTATTGAACTTTGATTGCTGGCTGTAGTAGCAGCAAAGCTGGCCACGTGTTCGCAGGCGAATGACATTTGTTAACGGCGAAGTTCAATGCGTGGCTGTGTGGGCGTCTTGTACCCTAGCAAAGTCTGTGTGAGTGTCACGGACTTGCAAAGCTGCGGTAACTGTCACTCGGGGGCCTGCTACCTGTTGCTTTTCGGCTTTCAGAAGTCAGACCTTGATTGGCTTGGCCTTTGCTGTTGATGCTCTCAGAACTTACATCTCTGACGCATGGACGATTCTATATAGATAATCGTCATTGGAGTGAATACACTAGCGACCATCAGCTTTTGTACTCTTTCATATCGAAAATCGCACCAAAACGGCCTGGAGGCGACGCGTGCAAAAAGAATGGAGAGATGTGTCCGCATAGGACGGACTGAAAGTTTCCATGGAGTATCGTAGGCTTCGGTAGAGGCTGACAGGTTTTTCCAACTTACACCTTCAGACTGGGCTTCCACGGAGGCAGTGGAGATTATTTCTAAGGCGTTCAGCGAAGCTTTGGGATATCACACCGATCTGAATTTTTCTTTGAGAGAGCAACAATATAAGAGACAAAGAACAATACAAGCACCTCCAAATCCTCTTCCCAACCCTTCTTCGCTTCGTTTCTCGATGGATCGGAGCATCCACGGAGCGGTCCCGGTTAGTCTACCTACGAAGAAGAAGTTCTGGACCAAGTTGGGTTTCCAGCTATCAGGCATAGCTTCCTAGCTTCCTAGCTTCATGCTTCATGCTTCGGATTTCAGGAGCTATAAGGGCATAGCTCCTTTTTCAGAAAGGGGGAGGTTGTTAGGTGGTTCATTGCAACTGCTTCATTGAAGCTAAGCTACTCTTCCACTACCTGAATTTACCTTAGTGAAGCAGTAGAACTTTCAATCAGGAGAACCAGTAAATCTCTCGCACTTAAGCTTTGGAGAATGCCGAAGTTGCAGCAAAGACCCAAGTCGGAAACGATGAAGAGAAGGCACGTCGAACCGCAATTGAGAAGGAGCTTCGAAACCAGGTTACAGCTACAGTTCGACAGAACGAAGGTCTCGTGGGGTGGGAGGCCGCATACCGGAAGCAATTTGCTAGCATGGGTCTGCCTGCTTCGACCCCCTTACTGCCCTTGCCGGACGAGTTGAAGATAGCTCAGACTGAGGCCAACGTTCAGGCTGAGGCTAATAGAGGAGGCACTTCGTTCACACCTATCAACCCGACTGGCGGGAGGGCTAGGCCGGATTGGGTATAGTCAACAATGTGATTGTGCCCGCGTGGGAAAACTCTGATCAGCCGTTACCACAATTGCTCGATATTAGTCCTCTTGCCTCCCCTACACTGTCCTTGGTTTGGTTTCCTTGTGCCCTTTGCCTCGTATATTCGATATCAATGTGATTACCAACTATCAGCTGTCTCCCCTCCGATTGTTTTCTGAGGTCGATCACAAATTTTCGGAATTCTTGGAGCCATGGGCGGAACTCAACACAGACACTTGACCGCTTGGTGGGCGAATCTGCAGACATTCTTTTCGCAGCTGGCGGTCTGCTAGTGAACACAAATCCTGATGTGGCGAGACTACCAGTCGCGAAGATGGAGGTTCATTATGGGTTTACAGTTTTCCGACGGAACCTGGCAAAAATTCCAGAAAAGGCGCTAAAGACGGCGCCCAAGCTCACAAGTACATGCTTTATGTCTGGTGGGCATGCTCAACAAAGTCGTGTCTCAGGATTACATCGATATTAGACGGCAGAGTTCGTTGTTTCCTGCCAGTGATTCTGAGCACATGCGTCTCATATTCTATAACGTTCGAGTATCAGGCTCAACGTCACTTGATACATTCCAAGGGTACACGAAGAGACTCAAGTATCATCGAAACCCTCTTGATGGGATTACCGAACATGTGCAACAAAGTCCAGGCTATGCATCCTCAGGGCCCCAAACGGCAAGGAAGAACGCTGTTTTCTGGGCGGTACGTCACTAACAGTGTCAAGATCGCATAACCAGTATTTTTCTTCCTTATCTCAATCAATTCGCTAGACCTTTCTGATTCCGGGTCCAAGGAACGAAACCGCGATACCGCAACACAGACCTCTTCTTCAAACTTCGTCCTGACGCGTTATCCACACTTGGACGCACATCGACCAGGTCTGAGCCCTAAACATGTGGCTTTTCTCGCGACTATTGTGCGTCACCGTTCTGGCCACGATACAAATTATAAAATCGGAAGTCTTATGCGGAAAGTTCAGTTTAACGGGGTAGGACATTTATCACAACCATTCGAATTACTAGGTACTGATTCCTCCGGAAATCTTTGCGCCAGAAACAACCTCGGACTGGAAAAGAGCTCTCGTCAACGTAGCAACTTCTAAAGAAATCGCATGTCAGACGTTTCGGAATGGCCAACATACGAGAAGCAATAAGGAGGATGCTCTTTCCGGGCCACTATCGAGATCAATTCGCTCATCTCAGTCGCGCTATACTTTCTTTTGCCCTACAACTAAATACGCCAATTGGTTCAACCTTATCAGCAATGACTTCTATAGAAGCCCGGCACTAAATTTTGCAAACTCCCTAAGCTTATGTATGCACATCGAATCCGCAGGTCAATGTTTCTGCATGTACTAGCCGGTTAAGGTTTCTCTGACTATCTCGGGAACCTTGTTTGAGAGCAGCTTTGACGAAATGTTAGGTGTTTCTTCTGCTAGTGTCACAAGCTCCGACTCAACTACTATATACTTCTTCTCTACTGTCCTCGCTGTATCTGAATTTGTCCGCTCCATATGCTGTTTCGAATCTGATCTCAAGATCACCTGCTTAAAACCGTTTCGAGGATTCTAGTGAATCTCTGGGGAGTTTATTATTGTTAAAGACTCAAGATTTCGACGATGGACGCCTCACAGGGATGTAAATTCGACTGTGTCTCTTCGATCTGAGCAATTCCGCCTTCCGAACGTCTCTCGTCGGATTCATCAAAGCTGTCTCTCGAAACTCCGTTACGAAACGCAATTCGACCATCTATTTAGTCGATTGAGTTTTGTTTTTGACGACAAGAATGATCCAGGCATTAGTGCACCGGTAAAGAATCTGTATATGGTGCTATGCGATCTATCAACGTTGACGGACAATGCAAAACTTCTTAATTGGTTCGAGCAGCAAGATCCTGGCACGCAAGCTGAAGCTATAGCCTTAGAGCAAAGCCAGAACCAATACTTGCAGGCTCCGTTTGACCACTACTACCTGGAATTCACTCGATTGATAGAGAGTCATCTACGTACCATGAAGCGAGTTTCCCAGAAAAGAGGCCGCTCAGCGAGACTTCGTTATCCGGTTTTCCTAAAGGTTGCTGATAGTAGATTTATAGCACTTGCCTCGCCTGTGTTGGGCCTGCAAGTTCCTCTGGTGGCTCGAATAGCTCAGGGAGTTACCCGGACAGCTCCGTCGTTGAGCGGAAGGTGTTGCTATGTTCATCACGGCACGACTAGATTGGACCTACTGGTGGATCAACCACTTCCTCTAGCTCTGAGAATTTCGTCTCCCAAGTGGCGTACAATCACGTCTCTCGACCAGGTCTGTTTGCTTGACCGCGCATTCCTCGTCCTCGGTCTCGTCTCCCGCTTCTCGAGCACCATCTTTAGACAACCAATAAGTGTCTCTATCTTCGATCTCCTCCTCTTGGGATCCTCGTTCGCGGTCCTTACCTGCTGCATTGCCCTATCTTCGTTCTCCGATCAACCGAGCATCTCCCGTTCCTATTCAGCCCGAAGTCGACCTCGCATCTCGTCAAAGCTAGTGTGAACACCAACACGCCACAAGCTCTCAAGAAGCAAATACAACGGAATGTTTTGCAGACATAAAGCTCGAAACTACTACTATATCGACATTTATATATAATGCCGAAGAGAGGATTATTCATTTCCTGAGCTTCTCAAGAAGCGGTTGAAAACTACCTCAAGGACTGGAGTAAGTTCGCTGATACTATCAAAGATGTTCGAGATTTGGAATATATGTATGCACATAACTTGAGATGGTACCACGATTTCGATGCACAGCGACTGACGAAAGAAAGCGCCCACAAGTTACAATCGAATTCCAACCTAGACTGACCAATCGCAGGCCAGACTTTCTTGCTCCTGATCCAGAGCGAGACTACATGCAGTCGAAATGTCAAGCTGGGTATCACGAAAAGCTCGCTCGAGGCAAGATCCTCCCGCATTGTTCCATCGAGCTTGCGCCAGGTGACACATTTCGAGACAAACACCATAAGATCAACGCAACAGAATCAGATGTTGTAAGGGATATAGTGAGGATGACATAGCATGTGAAGGAGATGACCAACAGACAACTCATATTCTGGAACAAGCGGTCGGGGATTTGTTGAGAATTGAGATCGGCAAGGTATGAGAGAGACTTCCGCTACAATGGACCGAGAATGACATATCATCAGGTGAAAACTTGCGCTCGCTATCGAAATAGGCTTCCAAAGAGTTCACATCGTATATATATACCTTTGCCGATGAGCTTGAAGGCCCGCTTCAAGAGGAGGAAAAGTAAAGTTTCCGGTAGCTGAACCCCAAGACTTCACTCCCGAGGACTAAAGCGATGATCATGAAGCAATCCGCTCTCCATACTACAGAATATAACCCAAGAACAGGTATTGAGAGCAGACACTGAGTAGAACCGATAGAGATTACCACCGAGCTTGCTAGATGTGATGTCAAAACCCATTCCCAAACCTGGACCCAGCTCAGTCGGTCGGCCTTCCGAATTTCAATCAAAGTCTCGGATCCAGCTCGGATAGCAAGAGAAAAGGTGCTCAAACAGCAACGTAAGAGACCAAAGCCGGAAAAGCAAACACCCATTGTGTCTCCCATTCTTCGAGTATTCGACTCGCTTCTGCTGCTCCGAGTTTCGAAGTGAATCCCAGAGACTCTCAGATGATCCGAAAGCTAGCTCTAACGAGCATTTCGTATGTGTACAATAACTACAGCTATCGAGATAAAAAGCGTTGCCTTTCACAAGTCTAAATCTCTGCTCTTTTACAACTCGGGATACTTCAGAGGAATGCTTCGAATCGAGTCGATAGGCAGTGATAAAACGAGTACGGGTATTGCTCCGAGTGGCTAAGTCTACTATAGGTGCTCAACTGGGCCCTGAGCTAGGCGAAACAAGTATCTCTACATATTTTCTGGCGAGCAGCCCAAGGACCGGGGCAAGGCGACGAAAGAGACACGGCTGAGCTCAGCAATAGAACCAGAATTCTTACAATCCTTTATCCCCGAATTTTATTGTTGACAGGATCCGACATTCCAGCACAACGACTACTTCTTACACTCAACTACTTCTTACACTCAAAAGTCCTCCTCAAGCCCCGTCACTTGATGCTTTTTCGAAACCCTTTGATCTTGTTATTCAAGTTCTCCTACGCTTTATCTAATTGAAATTGGAAACAATCGGTCATTTAGCCCATTAGAAATCCGCCAGCTCTATCATCAAGGCTATGACAATGCTAAAGATTCAGATCTGAAGCTCTTTCACCTCACTCTTAGAGTGCAAGCCGACAGGAGTACTTGGTCTCCGTAGCGTCAACCATTCAAAAGAAAATATTGCGATGGACTAACGCCGAAGTGAAGAACTTATGCATGGACTCGACCCCTGGCCGTATGAAAGATGACTGTCCGCCATCAAAAGTGAGTCCAGCACCGTCCCCAAATCAGCGAGTGAGTCAGATTGGGACTGCGAAATATCACTGGCTTTCGTGGAATCGATCAAACGTGTTTGTTATAATCTCTCGACGAGCACTGGGTTTGTATGAGTGACTCGCTCGAGTACAGCGTGGCTAGGATGTGCTCTCAAATCTGGAAAAGTTCTGCGCTAGAGACAGAGAAGCCAGAAGACGATGATGTAATGATGCTCCAACTGTGGAAGACCTTGAAAGAGTAATGCTCATCGACCCAGTGTCTCCTTCCACGCAGCATATACAGCTGATTGAAGCAGACGGTTTAGGTCGAGAGTAGATCCTAAGATCATTCCCCAAGTCACCTTATATCACTCGGACAGCTTTCAAGCACTACAACTGCGATTGGATAGCTGTCGCTCGATTTGTATCACGCTACCTTTTCTTGCTTTTTGCTGTTGTTCGAGTGGCGCTGCCACGATCATAGGCTTTGTCACTATATTCTCAAAGCTATATTCTTTCTTTATAGTCTTCTTCAACAACAAGCTGCCGCATGCCAACTGTACAGGAATCCTTATATCTCAAGCACCGTTTGAGACTTCGACAAACTCTCGAAATCAGAGATGCTCCGCCAACCCCAGACGACAAGAATTGATCGATACCTACTTTCATTTTTTCTACTCAGAAGACAAGCTACTGCTTGTGGATGCTACCTTATAATATAAATGTACAAACATGCGTTTGGGCGGTATTGGCTGCAACAAGAACTGCTGCGAAGCCAACACAGAACACCTCGAGACTGCCAAAAACGCCTTCTATCTATACGACAAAAAGAACGACGTAGATAGATAGACAAAAGCGCGAAGCAACAATAAGAGAAGAGAGAAGCGTGTTGATTACATACTAAATAGTATGTAAGCGACTCAATCACACTTCTTAATCTTTGTATTCTTAACACTAGCTTGTTTGTCTTGTAGATCTCTGCTATTGCTTGTAGATGCTATCTTATAATATAAATGTACAAATATGCGTTTGAGCGATATTGATTGCAACAAGAATTGTTGCGAAGTCAATATAGAACATTTTAAAGTTCCAAAATAGATTGTCGTCAAAGATCGAAGAAAGCGTCAAAGACAACATTAATAATGACGAAGTAGCAATTCTAGAAGTAAAAAGAAGATTACAAGAGCACTTTGTAAACAAAAGCGCAAAGCAATAAGAAGAAAAAAGAAGAACGAGTTAATTACATACTAAATAGTATTAGCGCTTTTATATGTGTTTGCAAAGCTTAACATTAGAAAAAGATTTAATTTCTTATTATTGACATATATATATTCCAAGTTATCTTCTTAATTATCGTTATTGCATCTATTGATCTAATTAGAAAACTAAAGCTTCTATTTATATAACTTATCGAATTTATACAATTTTTAGATCTACAATATATCTTCTTAACGTCGCAATTAAGATCTTGTCTCTTTTTATCAATTTATATTGTCTTGTATCTCTAATAGATAAAAACAATCTATTGCTTGTATTGTTGTCGTTTCTAGAGACAAAGATTAAGAAGTTATAGATTGCGATTAAACACTTTTTCTCTTTTTTTCTTCTTCTTTTACTTCTTTATTAAACGATAATTTTGTTATTAATAACGACGATTGCGATGTTGTTACAAACATTCTTACTTTTTTACTATTAATTATGTAATCTTGTTGTATAGAATTTACGTCAATAATATTTAAAAGAAAGTAACAAAAGCGTTAAATAAAGAATTGCATTATTTATAAAACAAAGTTTATTATTTATAATTTATAAGGTATTGTTGTTAAAGAGAAACTCTTTAACATTATTATTTGCGATTTTATTAATAATATTGCTTGCAAATGCAAATACAAGATAAACAAAAAAATATTAAACGTTTGCGTATAAATAGAAGTGCGACAAAAGAAAAAGCAACTTAAATAAGCGAAAAATAGTAAGAAATATAATAAAGTTAAAATTCTTCGTTGTTTTTACGAAAAGCATAAAATTTAAAAGAAGTTAAATTAATTGTTTAATTCTAAATTGAAGAAATTAAGAATAAAGAAAAAATATAATAATTTTAAGACAAAGATAAAGATCGATTTTTGCGTTAATAAATATTTAGAGTAAGTTTATATTGCAATTATACAAACAATTAACGAATTTAATAACTAAGCTTTTAAACAATTGTTTAATAACAAATTCGATAAACATAACATTAATAAAAACTAGTATGATCGTCAAGTTAAGTTTTAACTCAATTGAATTAACTCGTTCAATCTTGATCCTAGAGTTAGGCAAATTTCCTAGCTTAACAAGATAAAACGAACGAAGAATGCGCGTCAAATATTTAACTCGACTTACTCGATCACGTGACGTCACGTGACGCGCTAATCATATGTGGCTAGCGTGAATCTTGCATTAGTCTAATTGGGCTAGCCTAAATCTTGCGCTAGCTCAATCGAGTTAGCGCATAGATAAGATAAGATAAAATAAGATAAGATAAGCGAATGCTAACGCGACGAAGTTAGCTTAAGTTCTTGACATTAATTCGACGAAACTCGATTCTAGAGTCGAGTTCGCGCCTTAACCCTGACCCAACCCTACGAGGTCCAAGAGAATGAATTGAATTAAGAAAAAAGTGTTCGATTCAACTTAACAATCACACTAATAAAAACTAGATCTTGCAAAATATTATAATAATTGTTAGAACAAAACACACAAGAGTTGTACAAGTTTATTAGTTTATTAATAACTTTTTAATATCTTAATAAAGCAAAGTTGTTAATATAATTAGAACTTAAACAACAAAATTCTATTCTAATTTAACAATTAGAATCGAGACTATCATTATTGTTAACAAAAATTTAATTGATTTTTTTGTTTTTATCTTACAAAAGCAATTACGCATTAATTTATTCTTAGATTCTTTAATCGATAATATTATATTAAAGATTAAATTTACTAGAATAGATTAATTATTAGAACAAACAAGAAGCAAAGCAAATATTGTAAAGAATATAGACAATATTAATTGTTAACTTATTACTTATTAACAATGTTACGACAAACGCTATATTAACTAGAACGATTATTGCTTTATTAATTATATTAACAAGTATTATAATATAAAGACTTTAAAACAAACGTAATAATTTAAAGCTATTATTAATAAGAAAGCAAATGTGTCTATATACAAGTTATCGCGAAAGTTATATCTATTGTAAACAAATCAAAAAAGTAAGATAATTTTTACAACTTGTATTTTTAAAGCAAAGTAAATACGTAATAATAATTGTAAAAAAAAGAATAACTTTAATAATAATTTAAAGATTTACATGTAATTTTAACAACAAATAACGAAAATGCAAATTTAGAAAAGCATTAACAAGAATATAATAAATTTAACGTTTAAGAAGAATGCTTTAATAATATAGCAACAATTTATATATTAACAACAATCTATATATTAGTAGCAATCTTTATATTAATCTTAATTGTCAATATATTATTCGTCTAATTATATATCTATATTGTCGAACTTTGCAAATTAAATATAAAATTAATATTAATAATCTTAACAATTATATTAATTGTCGCAAGTGCAATCTTTATTATAGTAAACATTATCTATTGTAAACTCTATATAATTGACAATAATTAAACGAAAGATTAAATTAATTGCTCTTGCTTCTTCTTTTCTTTCTTTATCTATTGCTCGCAAATCAAGTTTTATTAATACAAACGTTAACAATAATATTTTTATCAAAAAGTTCTTTAAATAAATTCTTAAAAAAATATCGTTAAATTGTTATATTAGATTAAGAAGAATATATAGTATTGTCAAGAATCAAGAGTAAACAATAGATAATCTAAAGTTAATAACGAATTTCTTCTTTATATTGTATTGTATTGTTATTAAAAAAAGCATATCTAATAAAGCAATACGTAAATTCAAGACAAAGTTAGCTTTATTTAATTCTTATTATAGAATTGCAAAAAGATTGTTAATAATTGCTCAAGACAATAAACTTGTTAATAAAAATAACAATAACGCAAATAATAACAATAAGATAAAAAACAAGAAAAAGAAAAAGAAAAAGATAATTTAATATTAAGAGAAATAAATCTATTTTGCATCGAAAATAAGATATTTCTTATGCGTATAATGTTGTTTTAAAAGATCTTAATTAGATTAAATTGTAAACTTCGATAATTGTTTAATTTGCAAACTTTATTTAATTGTTTTTCTAAACATGCAATTAATGCAAAGATGTATAAGAATATATATTTGTTTAATTCTATATTTAATACAATTTAATGTAACTTTTATAAATGTTTTCGATCTATTAATTAAACTAAAATCGATTTATCTATATCTTCAATTTAATCTCTCTTGAATTATCTCTTTAAGATATATGCACTTATATCTCTATATCTAAATTTTCTTCTTTTTCTTTTTTATATTTATCTCGATTTTGTACTTCGCAAGTCTTCTATTTAACTTTTGTATATTTTTCTCGAATATATATTGTTTATTAACGCTATGTTTGAAGTGCTTATGCGCAAAACAATTATATTAACTCTTTCTAATTGCGTATCGCAAGTATATATCGAAATTGTTAAAAAACGCAAGTCAAATAGTATTCTAATATTGTTTAATTTACGCTTTTAATATATTGAAACTTAATTCGATTAAATTGAAGTTTAACAAATAAGAAGACAAATATCGAATCTTGCAATTATAAATTTTAATAATCTCTTTAATACGCAAATTAACGTATACGCTAATATTGTTTATAACGATAACGCTTCGCGAAGCTAAAAAGACGTTGCAATAAAATAATAGATTGTTTAATATTTATCTTAAAATAATCTTTGCATTAAATTAGTCTTCGCAAATTATTATATAAGATAAATATTTGTTTACGATATAAATTAAAAGTACGCTTTAATAATAATCTTTAATTGAATTTACATTATATCTATTGTCTTTATTAATAAAAATATATATTGTATGTCTTTATCTTGTTATTTTGTTAAATATAATTTCGTTAATAAAGACAAATTGCTTTGCGATAATATAAAGAAAGTCTATTAATTAGATTTTGCGAAGTTTTTTATTTTAACAATATTTAATTTGTTGTGTTTGCTTTTTACTTAATTGCAACTTCTTTACAATTTTACTTATTATCGACATTAATACATATATATTTTATTTCTTTTATAAGAATTAAATTATCTCTTTCTATATTGTTTACAATTATTTCTCTAGATATGTAGTTAATAACTCTTCGACAATACAATAAGTTTTGTGTAAGTTATTTATAACTCTTCTACAAGACTTGAACGCTAATTTATATATAAATAGATTTTTTAATATTTTATAAATTGTTCGAATCTTACAATAAATCTTGTTAACGATAAATTCTAATTGTTAATATAATAGAAGATAGCAAACAATGCGAGATCGTAAGACCAAGAAAAGAGCTGCAAACATATCGACGACAATAAGAGAAAAGAGAAGAATGCTAATTACTCGAAATGCGATAAACGAGATTTATAGAAGCTTCAATTTGCTAATTAGATCAATAGATGCAATGGCGATAGTTGAGAAGGTGACTTGTGATATATATGTGCCGGCGGTGAGGAATTAAGTCTTTCCCTAATGTCAAGCTTTGCAGACACACATGAAAGCGCTAATATGTGAGCGACCCAGCCACACCCCTTAATCTCCGCATCCTTGGCACTAGCCCGCCTGTCTTGTAGGCCTCTTTTTATTCCAGTGAGTGGTTTGAAAAGCAATTTCGCATACCCTCTTGATCGCTGGCGCTCCATGCTATAGAATTGCTTCACGCAAGCCAATTATCATCTGCTTGAAATATCTTGTAAGTACGCTCCTTAAAACATCAGCTTCAATCTTCGGGATTTCGCCAGAATTATTACAACTTCGTCTTAATGAAACACACAGAACTCGTGGAGTGTAATACGCCCGAGATGCTTCATATTCCTCTATCGAACGATGTGCATTCAGTCCAGAGGTGTGGAGCGCGCAGAGAGGATTTTTGCTACGAATCCGAACATTCTGTGAGACGGTGTGAAGATTGAGGAAAGCGTCGAGAAGGACGGAGAGACTTCCGAGATTGAAAAGCTTCATGGGTCAGACCATCCTACCACCGGCACGGATGCGGTGACCATTCTTAATGATATGACCATCAATTATCGCGAAGGTCGCGGACCACGATATTGGTCTCCAACTCGTCAATCAGGCTCAAATCTTGCTCAATCTGGTTTTATCTCTGCTCAGAGTACCTTCGATCCCTCTCGTTTTTCTCCTTCTCGAGCCACTCTCTGTCAACAGCGCGAAGCTTATCGTCACATTCTCTAACTCCGAAGTTGACGAGCGGCTATGTGTGTTGGGTGTCTCCGTAAACCTGCAGTATCCGAGAAGGACCTCGATGTAGGAATCTAGACTTGGCTCCACCTATAACCTATGTCTACCAAGCAATACATCAACCAAGTGATCTGGGATCTGGTGGGCAACCTGCACACGACGAATGTTCAACACGCCATTTTCGGCGCACCTACTACACACAAGGTGTAAATTCCTCTCAAGGGCGTCGCTGACCAATTTCAATCAAATTCACAAGGAATACGTAGAAGCAGGCTGGCTACCACAGTGGAGAAGCTCATGGGCGTTTGGCTTGTACTAGAATCGTCCTGGATGCTAAGTTCCGTGGATGAGGTAATCATGCAAGGCACATATGTGCAGAAGGATCAGGTGACGCTCGAGAACGTGGAAGCTGCTTTAGCTTGGCTCTGCTTGTCATATAGGACTGATCAAGTATTCAGAGGTATTCTGATCGCCCCGAAGGATCAGGCGCGATAGCGGGGCGGGCTTTTTCGACTCTATCAACTCTGGATAAATTCGAACGCAGCTCAATGATAGGCTTACAGACGAGGCAGATTATTTTGCAATGCTCCATTTCCGTTTATGTGCGCGTTCGCTAGTTTGTTGCTCGTACGTTTCATATCCACATATAATGGCAACGCTTTACATTTTGCAAATGTGTGTCGCAAGACATGCAGTCTGGCGCAAGCAAGTCATCAGTGGACACTCTTGCCTATAAAACAACCACGTCCTCAGGCATTGGACATGTTGTATGCAGGCTTGAACAGACATCAACAAATAAACCATCGAAGACTCATGATGGGTCGGAAAAGTCGAAAAGCATTTCAGATCAGAGACGAAGGGTAGGGCGATGTCTGTCGCTCACTAATAATCTACAGATTAAGATCTGTCCTGGTCGACGCTCGTGTGGTGGATTACTTTGGTCTCTAGAATCAATACTTAACACCACAGCATATCTATCTGCGTTCGGCGAGAGGCATGGTACCAAGAATTTGAAGTCTACCCGCGTCGTTTGCTGACGGTGGCTTACCTGATTGAAGACGTGATTATACATTGCGGGGATTGGGGACTCCAAATCACAGGGCGTTAGTTGGCGCAAGGCAAAGGAGCTGTACGAGAGCGACCCAGCCAACGCTGGCAAATCAATCTCTATTCTCTACCGAAGACCCAAGCACCGACTGTCGGCTGGAGGTAGATTTTTGTGGTTTTTATGGCTAGATCCTAGTTCTGAAAATCCTTCTTGCCGCGGCTTTGCAAGAAAATCGCAAAGCATCAGAAGAGCACAAGGCTGTTGGTTCCACGACCTCGCTTTGAAGTCTTGTACAGGCAGATACTAGGGGATCTACCGTTGGGAAAGGACGAGAAGGAATCTGGCGGGTGCAGGCGCAGGCTGTGTTGACCCTTCAAGAGTCTACGGAGGCTCATGTCGAGACTTTTCAAGATAAGCGCACACAAACCGTTTTTGACGAATATGGTTATGGGGCTGACGTTTCGCTCGCGCTGGAGTTCCACTACATCGTAGGCGCCATTGTAAGCTCTGAAAATCACATACCTCAGTGGACATACACTCAAATGTAAGCGGACTGATCGAATTGATGGCGATGTTAGCTGATAATACCAGGAACCCAGGATCTGTATCGTCAATGGTCTAGATTGAGACAATGTCTCGGTAAGAATTTTGACTTTCGGTTAGAAGAGTATCTGATGATATTCTTCGACTCTCTTTGGCTCAGCCCGTAATTCTCAAGTTCGTTATACAGCAATGACTCGTGCTCACAGCTATCTTACATCTCTCTCCTGGCGTCCCAAAACCCACTCAGACTTATTCTCGCAAGCTGCTTCTTCTAGAGACGCTAACGAATCTACATTTCAACATTTATGTTGTAAATGTTTGAGTCTTCAACCAATTGTTTACGATCTAAAGAGCAATTTTCTTCCACTACTTTATTGATCTCCACCGTCTCTACAATCATTGCCTTGTAATACATTGTCAATTTTGTCCAATTCATTGCACAATCGAACCGACACGGCAGCATCGATTTTTTGGGCGTGTGGGCCTTGATTCCTTGAGTCGGTGTCTTCTTCGGAAGCAAGCTATACGCGGAAGAGATTCGAATTTGGATCTTAAAAATCCTGGCTATTGACCTTGGACACATGGAGTCTCCGAATGCTCTCAGATCGAAATCTTCCTAGGAGGTTGAGGGGGTATTCCATGAGCAGACTCGCAAGAAGACACCTAAGTGTAACCGAAGCGAAGCTCAATATCAGCTTTGCCAAAACCAGAATGACTCTCTTGAAAAGCTCATCAAGCTTGAAGTCGGCAGGCCAACTTGGCTCTCAACGATCACAACGCTCAGGCATGAGTTCTGCTTAAGCTAGCAGCTCCGCATACCGAAGCACTGGACCAAGATTGGGGCAAGCATTAGGCCCAAATTCAACGCACTCTCTTACCTCACGGCCAGAAAGAGCGTTGTGATTATAGGCTGGCTGTTGAATTGTCTCTTAACACTCTCCCTATTCTTGAATAAAATCTTCTATACTATATCATTAAAGGTGTTAAACAGTGTTAGACAAAACTACTTTTCCATTGCGCCAATAGATCAACTACTTTTGAACCTCGTTGAAGTCATACTTCCCAACAAACAGTGCTTTCGGGAAACTCCTTCGCCCCCGTCTCTGCCCCTGGGCCGTTCAAGCGCTGCAACCACGACCACCACAACACGGCAAGATTCAATTCAGCATCTTCTTTCGCCAATTCCTTGGCATCAAGAAGATCGATTATCTGCCTCATCTGAAGCCTCAGGTACCATGTCACAACCAGCCACGGCAATAGCAGAACTGCGTAGAAAACAACACACGAACATCCCATCCCCACAGGCCAGTATAAAGCCTGCATTGGTAGGTCATTCATCATGGCTCTTGACTCCGAGTACACCTAGACTGTGGTTCACTGACAAGGAAATAAATTAATAATGCTGAGGTAGCGCGTGCGTGGGGTGCGAGTCTCCCACAGTGGATGGTCGACGCAGGAATCGCCTGGGTGCACGGTACAGCCCGAAAAGACCACCTTCTGAATATGCAAGGTGTGTCTGCGTTCCGCAGAATTGACAACCAGGCCCTCAGAGGCCAGAGGCCAGAGGCCACTTGGCGAAGAGCTCTTCTGACATAGCCGCCAATTCGCAACCTCCGAATTTGGTGACTTTATGAGAACGCTGGGACCGAGTATGAAACGCCAGTATTCGCAGGGAAAAGTGTTTTGAGTTCGTTGACGTATGTAACGCAGCACAAAAGCAGCGTTGGTGGAATAATTAAGATATCAAGAATCTTCACCAAAAAATATGGCAATCGTATCTTCTTCCCGCTCTTTTCCTTTATTCTACGAACGCTTGGATGGCTCGCGTCCTGCCGAAGTTGCCCCCCACAACAAATCTCGGACCGGGCCAGCGTTGGGTCTAAGGTCACGACCGAAACAATGCGAGTTTGGATCAGGGAGGACAATCAGGTTGAAAGTGGTGAGAGTCCCCGCCGGTGGAGTCCCACGAGCCGCTGGAGGAATCGTTATCGGACTTGGAAGATGAAAGATGACTTGAGTCGAGCGTGACTTGCGGGCGAGAATGGAAGAGGCGTGCCAAAGAAAGGTGTGACGACCCAGAGGGGGTCCAGCCCAGGGAACGATTTGATGCGGATCTCGACAAGCTCGTACGCAGGAAGTATTGGACAAGCGGATAGCGGATAGGGATTTCGAGATTGGTGCGACTACAGGATGTTGGAAATCGACATCGTCGTTGACCAGTGCTGGTTATATGTTTTATCACGAGGTATTCTAATGCTCAGCTACAGGAGCAGGACAACACCGGACCCGCTTCTAGGCACAATTCCGGACAGACTGTCCATCTACATCGCGTCGCCTATCTAGCTTAACACGGACAAGATGTCAGCCTTGGAAACGTCCCGTCTCACCAGTGCGATTACTGGCCTCACCTTCTCAAAGAGCCTCAAAAATCAAATTCTTCTCAAACCTACAGCGTGTGCATAATCAGATGCCAAAAACACTGTTGCGAAGTCCCTGATCTCCGCTTATATGCTCCTAAGTGCATGTATTTGCCTTGTTATAATCTTAATTGTTGTCTAATAGTGATTGAAAAGTTTCCCCCTCCATGTGCTGGGTTCAAACTCCGAAACAGCCTCTGATCGCTCGCAGAATCATGTTACGCTTAGACAACACCAGGGTCTCTAAATCCATTGCGGCGGGGAGATACTTGGAGACCAGTGGTAGAACGTCTTTCTCTTGGAACGCAGTGAAGACCGAACGCCAATGCCCAGAACCTCGCATACAAGCCTTCCGTTGATGGTAGCTTCATATAACGAGACTGAAGACACTACGATCACGAGAAACGAACGATTGAGTCTCGGATACCATGAGATTCCGTGAGCACCTGGATGTAAAGCTAAGAGCTATCTGTGACACGGATCCAAGCGCCGCCGATTGTTCGATCGATTTCTATCTGTCATATGTTGGACACTCTCAGGCTTGGATAGAACATATGTTCAAGGATGTGACAAGACTTACATCACAGGTCTGCCGATGGGTGCGCTGAGAGTGATTGATGGGGACAACTCTCGCGTGGACGCTCCGGTTGGTATGCTCCCTTGGCAGCGAGGTCAAGCCACTCACAAGAAGGTGGCAACCACTCTGTGAGAGATGGGTGGATGCGCGAAGGTATTCTAGCCAACAGCCCACCGAGACGACGGAGAATGAGTAAGGGTTTCTCGGTGTCGAGCAGTAGCGCGTTGGAGAAGAGCGTCACTACATGGAATCCGAGTACATGGAAGAATTGAAGGAGGTGTTCTATGATTCCTCGTCTTTGACTACATTTTGAAATTGACGGCATCAAAGTTGACGGCCTATCTCGAGGAGAACACTCCCCCAGTTACCCAATGTGGAAATGGCTCCTTGAAGATGGTGTGCCTGCAGTGGACTACTGTAATACCGTGGTTTGTATAGAAAGACTGTTAGTATCGTTGAGGAAACGAGCGCGGAAACTGGTGAGTAGAGCAACAGATATGGTTCTATATTTCACCCTCTTCTGTACCAGTGTTCTCACGCAGATTATTCTCTTTTTCTCCCTTGTTCGCTTTCTTACTTCTGCACTTCTCTTCAAGCCTCTCGTAGCGAGCGAGATTCCTCTGGGAACTCACTCAATGTAATAGATTCAAGCAGCGATCCTACCGAGCTTGTAACATAACTCGCACACAAAACCATACCAATTCCTTCAATCACAACCAATCAGAGCTACAAGCTGACGCTCATCTCCTGCTGCTATATATTATGCTACTCTACACCAACACTACTATCAAAAAAGTCGGCGCGTATTGAAGCAACGCACTCCCTATTCGCAACAGATGACGAACGGTAGAGCTTCTCAGCACCCTCATGCAAGTGAATTCCCTCGCAGATCCCAAGACTGGTGATCCGTTCCGTCCAAAGCAGATCCCTTGTTTGCAGCTCAAGCACCAGCACCAACAGACATGTCAAGAACATGGGCTGCGAAGGCCAGCGCGCTCTTGATGTATTATGATCTGTTGTGCAAGGCGCCTATGGAAAGCGTGCTTCCCTCTCAATACCCATGAGCGGGTCGGGACTTCAAAGAAGCATTCCGCGGAACTCGCCACAAAACTCTACGAAGAGAGATATCAGAGGCAAAAATGTAGAATGGTCTTTGAGAAACTTCGTCAAGATCAGAGAAATCTTGCAACGAGCTAATTTCGCGTTTATCGAGCTTTGTTCGAGCAAAAACAGGAACCGGTCTGCATCCAGCCAGATCGTCGATCGATTTCCTGCTCTTTTACAATGATAGCTGAGTCAGGTGTTTATAGTCTGCGGTCTGTGAAACTCATCATGAAACTCGACGACGAGCGATTACGCAAGCTGGGAGGATGATGGTCTTGGATGGACTTCTCGGAGCTTGCGAGGGCCTCACCTCATGCCTTCTAGCTGGTTTTCGGTCAAGTCCCAGCCAGATCCTCGATCCATCGCCTTTTCACTGACGATCATGGCTGAGTCTCGTGGGCTCAGTCAAAATGCCGACGCATTAGCAGACGTCATCGCTGGATCATCTTTCTCCAAGGATGGAGATGAACTACAAACCAAACCTGAAGCACCAAAATCAACGTCCTCTTCGGGTTGCATGGTGAAAAACTTCTACCATACTCATAACATTACTATGCCTTTTGAACGATAATAGACCATCGAGCGTTGCTGCGACGTCGCATCCTATTGTCAAATCGAACATGTCTTCCGGCTGGGAGGGCTCGTCTGGTGTGGGAAAATCGAGGAGTCGAACGTCCAGTAATTTTGGCGATTATTCATAAACCTACCGACCAAAATGAATGGTTATTTTCAGACTGCATGGTGAGAAACTTCAACCATACTCGACACCGGGTTGTGCATCTCGAACCGCAACCAACCACCGAGCGTTCGTACAGGCTCTGAACGTCAGCTCGAATACAGGTGTGGAGCAGTGGCGACCGTTCATCACCACGACCCCAATCCGCCTCGCTGCATCATTCTGAATCAAGGGTGCACCGATCAACGCCTCCCCTCCACCCCAGGACCAGATCAAGCTGTCAATCTAGATCAAGTTACGCACGAACCAGGATGGCAGGGACTAGACTTGATTAGCTCGTCAGATGTTGAGATGTCGAAAAGCATCAGATTGATGACTTAGTTCTACGGTTCATGACCCATAGATGCGTTTTCTCTTATGTCGAGCTTGATGGAACTATATATGTCAGACAGCAAGGGGTTTTTCTTCTTCAAGAACACGAGCATATCCCTTCGAGTCCCTTGGCCGTAGCTAAAGTGTATCAAGGAACCCTCAGTGCGTTTCACTGGGCTGTGTCGTTAGTCGGTCAGTGCTAAGACATGCACCGACTTGGAATGGCACAATACGAAATCTGGCGACCACTTCGAGAATATACCTTACAGACCCCTCTTCAGCCGATGGCCCAGATAACTACCCCCGATATGGATAGTTGATGTACCTTCATGGGGGGGGTGGAGCTAAATCTAGCGGCCGACACAAATGCCGAAGAGGGATCAGCAGGTCTTGACGTGCAAACGCCAGAGGAAAGAGCTGCACCAGCAGCTCGTCACCAAAACTCGGCAGTCCCGATACATGCGTGCCGAGGCAAACAGCGATGAACTTGGGTCAATGGGGGATGCTGACATTGCTGAGGATGGTGCTTTTTTCGTAAGATTTTGTGATATGACCTTGGAAGTGTTGTCTGGTGAAGAGATAGATGATGTTTGTGGAGGTTCGGATAATGAGTTGAGGGAATATATCAAGTCACCGTATGAGTTTGGAATCCTGAAGGGGTTCTTTTCCTGATATGAACCTTTGGATGTTGGTTGGTCGTTGCTAGGAATGTCGAAGAAGACAAACGTCCTACGCAGAGCAATGGCCAATATTAAGGACTTCAGCTACAAAAGGAAGAAGGCACATTGATTGCGAGATTTTTCATAAGGATTTGAGGAAAAGAACAGACCCATCGTCAAGACTCGAGTTTCTAGGTTATGGTCTGAGATGCTTAGATGGAGGAGCGGATACAGGGGTTGTTTGAGATGTGGCCAACACCGTGTCAATCATATGTATGGGGATAGAATGAACATGAGCGCTGCACTTATCGAATGTATGGAGATTTTGACTTGCGGTACTCCAACAAGCGCCTGTGCGTGAAGTATTGCAAGAGAGTGAGTACATGGCACTTGCTGAGGCGTGGTGGGGAAAAGATCATGTTCTACGTTGGCAAGCGACATGTCGATATACGAAGGATAAAGGCCTCCGTTCAAGAAGGTCGTTATAGGCGCAATGGTTCTGCTTTCCCTATAGAGTTCTGCCACAGTCCAGCAAAGCCTTCTCGACTTGACTGTAGTAGCTCACTGAGATTATGATCGTAGTCCGTAGTCATTTGTTCCGCTCCTAGCATTTACGGCTCCGGCCTTAGCACTCGCTGCAAGACTCCCTTTGCCGCTCAATCAACTTTAGAAATGATCAACATAGTTATTACCAAACTTCACCAGCTCCGTTCAGTGCATCTGTGCATCATAATCCCCAGATCAGCATCTCAAGGTCTTACTACCCATGAGCGGTACCTCGGCGGACCCTACGTATTTTCAGACGGTCCAGGAGGCGGAGCAACATCAAGCTACATGCCGCTGTCAAGTGTGTAGGGCGATGGTTTCGCCTGAGATGGGAGCCGAGGGATTCTGTATTGCAATATCGTGGCGTAGAAACTGTAAAGGAGGATAAGCTGGTGAGAAGGATGTTGAGATTTGATCGGGCCTAGATCCCCCCGACTTCGGCTCGATGCAATCTTCAAAGGATCATGCTACGGGGTAGCAATCCAGTCAGAAAAGGACAACTCGACTCGAACACTTGTTGGCTGTATCGGCAGATGTCCGTCTCCTTGACCCAAGTTGATTAGATTTTGCGAAGGCGTGGACGTCTCGCGTGCTCCTGACTAGATCGTTCAATGAATGCTACAGCTTGGGTACTTGTGCCGTCACTACAAGCTATCAAAGTCGCACCTAATTGAGTAACTCAAGATTATCGGCACATAAATACTGTACAAATATCGAATATGGGCGCAAGGATCCCAGGCTACTTATGATGGCCCTCCTCGCAAGATATGTCGTCTTTGAGTCGATTCCTCAGAACTTCAAGAATGAGTTCTTCTACGCGAGCTAGCTGTAAATACTCCGGTATGATGATATGATCGGCTGATACTGTGATGCAAGGGCCTCGACGCGGGCCATCATGTGTCGAGTCCGCTCGCTGAGAGCTGCCATCATTCGAACGCAACTTTTCAATGTCGTTTGCATCTTCTTTTCCAACGTCGGCAGGCGTCCACCAGTAGAGCGGATAACGACGTTGGATATTGTTTATCAAGAGAGACGACACCAAAATCAATAAAGCGCTAAGGAATACGATTGGTAGGAAATACCATCCAAGAGCAGAGATGGTCGGATCTATTGCTGCCAGCAGGGCGGTTGCTCCCGCTGGCGGGTATACAGCCTTGGCGAATACCATTGCCGCCGAAGCGAGTCCACAGGCCAGGGCTCCGGCAAGCCATCGTAGCTCTTCGAAGTTACTGTTGAGCATGAATAGCTTAGTGATGCAAACGCCCACCAAGGCAGCTAGAACGTGTCCGAGCACGCTGTTTCGAGGTTGGGCAAGTGGCGACTCAATGAAGTTATACTCCAATATTGCCGCGGCACCCTACGATATTGCGTTAGTCCTTGGCTTGCATGAACCTGACGTTTGTCTTACGAAACTAGCAACAGCTATGGGAACGCCGTGATTGTTTATCTCGGGGATCATTAACACCGCTTCGATGATTGCAACTCCAACAAAGGCTCCGAAGAAGGCCCACCACGCCACCAGCACGTTCCCAATCGGCCTCCGTTGTCCTTCGCCTAAGAAACGTGAAAGAGGAGAGGGCAATCTGTCAAGTCGGTTCCGGGGGATGTAATAATTGAGCCATCGATCCACGTCGAGATTCCAGCTGCGAGGGCTCAGGCAGGGCATTGTGGCGGTCGTTGTGTATAGACCATGACGAAGCAGAGAGGAGGAACAACATTTTCAATACTACAGTCGAGATGGCCACGTGCGTTCAACCGCGGAGTTCCCGCTCTTCAGGATGAAGGGAAAGTGAATGACGAGAATGGGTCGGACATCCGCATGCCAGTGCCCAAACCAGCTGGTGCGGATGAAACCATGACAAACGGAATCGGATATAACGCAAGGCTTGAGCGTCGCATGGTGGGGTAAGCAGAATAAACCGTTTTGACTGGTTATACAGAACAAGACTGTGAATCTCAGATGGAGTATAAGCTTGCTGAACCATCAAATAGTGGTACTGCAAGAGATGAACTCACCTGCCTTCGACGTTGTTGGTGAAGCAAATGGTGAAGAACGGAGCTGGCAGGAAGATCGACGCCAAGTCTGGGGTACCAAGCCGCTAGTGGCCAAAGAGGCTTAGACGTCACCGTAGATGCCGCCCACTCTGGGGTAGACGTACGTCAGCTTATACGCGAATCGTAATCGCGATCGCGAGAAAGACATCGTTGCATCTCCGAGAATCTGTCAATGGACTTGGGACAAGACCAATGACTCACGGGATGAAGGGCAAACATCTGACGTGCCCGAGCACCCATTCAATATATTATGAGAATGTCATGAGTGTGGCATACAGAAACTATCCTAAAGGCTAACTCTTGGATGACCACATCAACATTACCTACCTAGAGCGCGCTTTTCATCTTTGTCACATTCGATACTGCAACCCGAGCGAATGGCCTTTTCGAGTAGTCTTCGGACGAGTGCCAGCGCTTTCGAACTGTGTTGGTTGTGGCCCCTCTTCGAAAAAGCACCTAAGGTGTAGCGGAACGATTGAAGGAGTAATGTTAGACTCCTCGCTTCCAACCCAAACCGATGTATAGCAATCGACAAGACACGTAAAGTACACGGCATTGTCTTTGAGCTTCGAGGTGTCATTGAATGCTCAATCTCCCCAGCTGGTTGCCTGTGACGAGCATAGATTCTTTCAACAGTGACAGCACAAGGATATGAAGTTAGGATTTCCTCTGTCCTGATACTGGTCAATTGACGGACCAGACGCCTCGTCATAGAAATGCTGATCCCTAGAACTCTGAGCGATGGTGTCCAAATCATGGTTGAACTTGAGGAGCAAAGCTGATTGACGGTTCTGCCTGGTTGAACACCACGAAGAACGTCAGGAAGAACGGCGCTGCCACGCTTCCTAGACCCGGTACTCCTGCAATACCGGATGCTCCTTGTAACGCGCCTCGACACAGGCCTGAATTAATTGACGTCAGCAAGCCGCTATCAACGTACAAGGCTTTCAAGAGTTTGGGCTCATCCCTAGTGAATGAAGCCCGGCAAGGATGATCGAGCATGCTTACCTTCCACTCCTTTGACAGGGCCCGCATTAAAGGTAGTCCCTGCGATCGCATGGGATCCGGCTTTCCCAACACCTACCTGCAACTCCGGAATCTTAGAGCTACAAGGAAAAGTCCAGGATCCTGACTTATTGGAGGAGCCTGAGACTTGGCCCCAGAAATTGTTCACAAAAGTTGGGTCCGCGAACATAGCATCGGCGCCGCCGCTATCTGTATGCTGGTCAGCCATTATGCCTACCAGAAATTGCCTGGGACGCGTACCAAAAAGCATCTGCTGCGTAACGGTGGCCTTGCCAGCAGACAAGGTAAGACTATCAACAATCCAAGCAGAGCGACTATTGTCTACGGATGCCGTGATCAAGTCCGCTTGGTATAGCGACTTGTCGACATATCCGAAATTGAGCGTGCCGTGAGAGTTTGGCTTGAGACCGATTGTGAAAATGGGCTGCGGAAGTTTCTGTTGCACAGCCTCCATGAAGGTCGGTTGTTGTGTTGGCCGGACTGCATCCTCGATCATTAGTCACTGCTTTAGTGAGACCCACGAATCTTGGAGGGATCCACTCACCAGTATTCAGACCTTGGAAACCCAGCCCCATAAAACCATCGAATGGGTAGTTGAACCCTTCTTTGGTCGCGATCCCGACGCCAAAATTAGGGACACTCACGTTCCCGAATTTTACTTTGGTCGAGACGACTGGCCCAATAGTCGGTGCGTCTGGTTTGGCGGCGTATGTTATGTCGAAATTCTGTTTCTGTCCATTGATTTGCATCAGAGGTGCTCCGCGCATGTCTCCTCTAGAAGACGGTGCTTTCGTCCCTTGGAGCCAGCTGTGTCCAGTAAGTGACTATCTTCGTAATTCATATGAACATCGTGGTCCCAGCCATCCATCAGACAAGAGAAGACTTACAAGTCAGAGGAGCCAGTGTCAACCATAACTTTTACATCTTGGCCATTGACATTCGCAGTTACCCACCAGTACAGTCCGCCCGTAAGCTTGGTAGTAGGGACGGTGGCTGCTTGAGCTCCGGCTCGCGGGAGAATGACACTACGAGCAGGTTCCTGAGAAATCAGATCCCCGATTATGGTAGGCAGAGCAGCACTATATGAAGCCAACTGCAGACATGAGACGATGCTCCATCTTAAAGAAGACCGCATTGTGAATTCAGAATGAAGAAGAAAAGTAGCCCTCCGATGTGTAGACTATAAAGAGCGTATCTACAAAATGTGACACAGTATGAAGTGTTTTAGAAGCCTCCTTCCTCCGGATCTTTATATCATTACTAGACGCAAAGTCGAACGATTCGTGGCCAACTTGACATAGGAAATACTAAGATTGGCATCGTTCCAGGCCCTGAATGCGATAGAGCAGGCTTATTAGATTCAAGCGCAAGACGCGAGCCGAATGCAGGAACAGAAGCTAGAGACCAAATTCGTCAAGGAGAAGCTGGCTTCTGGCATGAGTGTTGCCCTGAGCCCGAGATCTATTGGCACTGGCACCTTTTAGCTAGCCGTTGCGCGTCTCCAGCTCGCACTCATCCATTTCAAGACAGCAATCCCGGAATAGATCTGCAGCCAGCATGACGAGGACGGATCGGAAGTTTGTGGTAGATATAGCCGCGCACAAGTGCGACAATGGACCACGGCGGCGCCGTCTTTTGCACTCGTGGCCCGCGTTTCAAGTCTATTCTTCCGATGAGATCAGACGAGAATAGCCATTTATCAAGATATTCGATCACTGGGACAGATCCCTGACATCCATGACTTCGCGGCCTCGGACTGCCTTGAGCGTTCTCTGGGACCATGCTAATCCAGGGGTATAGCGGGCCAATTCTAGAAAGATACGCATCCTCTGATGCCGAATGGGGCTGAAGTTGGGAGCCCATTCACATCGCATTGGAAGTCGCTATTGAGAGACCACGTCCTGGCTTGTATGGGATAGCTGGTAGTATGAAAGAGGATATTCGAGATGGGATCCTGGGAAATCCCCACAAGACCGGCTTCCGGGCCGGGTGTTCCTCCGTCACCTGGCTTCCTGCCAAGCCGCGCTAAACTTGTCAAAACAAGCATACCTCAATTCATATTTTTCCTTCATTGCAACGTTAATTAGATATGCTATATAAGTGACCCCCAAAATTTACGAGTTCTACGTTCCTTAACTGGCTTGTTGGCTTCCTTCTGATACGATGTCCAGGTTGGATTTCGAGAAGGGGCGAGCCAGGCTGTCAAGACCAGTTGAATAATCACTAGGACAATCATGCAAAGATTCTTTGTAATAAAGCCAAGGCATCAGAATCATCCGATCTGCCTAACCCGAGAGGAAGTCACACACCCAGAAAATCGCGCATGGTATATAAAGATGGTTGTTTTATAATCCACGTACGAGCAGAAGTCCCAATTTCAGGTTCTATGCTGAGCCGATGCGGTCGACATGTTCATCTGGATATAGACTGGCTCAAGTATGTCAGTGTTTCCACTTGAACTGACAGAAGCCTAGACCTGATGACAGCATTTCTGACACGTCCATTGAGCCCGACAATCCCTTCCTGAAGACAATATCAGCCTGCAGGCAGACAGAGCCAGAAAACGCCAACATCTAGCCCGCCAAAAGCCCTGGAAGCTGGATACAGTGAGCGAATTCTTCTCATTGGAGTTTATCTAAATTTCGAATATCTGCAGTCTTTCTTAGATTCAGTGAGCAAAGCCAATCAGAAGAGACAGCCCAGCTTTGGTATTAGATTGACGCGTACTGCAGGGGTTGTGCGATGATGTGCAACTGCAGAAAGAGAGAAAAAGACCGTCTCAATCCGTTTTCTCGGCAGATTCTAGCTGCATCTGCATTCATCTTATAATCAATAAGGCTGCTATGGTTGCAATATCTCTGCTGTCGAGCTCGATGAAGATATCATTAGCATCGAAGAACGATCATAGAGTCGCCCTTGAGAAGGAAGAAAAATTGACTGCAGCTGTTATTCACCAGCCTCCATATCCTAGCTTCTTCCTAATATCCTTTCAAGTCATCAACCAACTTATTAGCCGTTGCTAGTCTTGAGCGAGATACTTTCTCCTCTCTTCCTGGTATCCCAGCTTTAATAATGGTTATCTGATGGGTTTGTCCCACAGGAGTAACGTCCTTTACAGAGACCATAATAGATGCAATGTCTTACGCATATCTCGGGTTTCTCGGTGATGGTCTTGCTGAGCCAGCTTTAGTGCTTGCGCACCAGCATCAAGGGCTCACTTGGCCTTAGAGCCTAAAGGTTCTACATATTCTCTCTCGGGGTGATTGTTCCATTTAGAAAGAAAGGTTCAATTTTCCCTATGAATCCTATCTTCAGGCTCAAAGTGGCATGACCCTTCTCTGACCTCATAAGGCGCTGATACTTGGTACTTGGGCCAACTTACCAGCAATACCGATGTCAGCCAAGCCGAGCCAACTCCCAGATCGCCGGTATAGGTCCTCCATGTTTTCCTAAGCAATCCCTGGATCCTAATTATCATTATAGGCCAGCTTCGAAATCGCCCGCGTCTGGGGATTCGGGACCACCAACAGCGCCGCAACCAGATTGTACGTCTGCTACCAAGTCCTCAAATCGAGCAGGCAATACTGCAACAGCGATGCTAGGAACAGTATTGGCCGCCTGGACTGCGCCATCTCCGCCGCCCAAATCTACAGCCTGAAGTTCGTTCTCCGCCCGCTCAACAAATTCACGACCTGGGCGGGAATAAACACCTACACTATCGCCTACGGCGGCATGCACGCCTTTTGTCAACCGGTACAACTCCTCGATTGCGATCTTTAGCTGGGAACACTGTTACGAACGACGCTGCTGCAGGGGCTCCAGCTCCGTCATCACCAACTGGGCCACGACGATCAGCAAACACATCAAGTCCCTCAACAGCAAAGACTTGGTCTCCCTCAACGATTTAGAGTAGCTCCCTCTCTTCTTCGCAGGCGGCAACGGCGGCTACGCCTACTCTGGCTATGAAAGCGTAATCTCATCGAAGACCTCGCCATCCCCACCCTCAAATACTACACCTGCCACCTGTACTCCGACTTCTGGAGCTACAACCACACGTAGGGATTCACCTGGATCAGCCAACATAACGCCTTTGCCAAAGCCGCCGCAAAACTTGTCGTGTCGGAGGAGTTTGTGGCGCCGACGCCGGCGCCGAGGGGGCAGTATATGTCGCTGTGGCAGAGCACAGCGCTGAGCCAGACCGAGTATTGCGAGTGATGGTCTCTGGCAGTTTGCGATGATGCGGTGAACCCGTATGATGGGTATGCGATCTACTACATGGCAACAAGTAGGAGCGATGGGCAGACGCTCAAGGATAGACACGCAACAAAAATAACAACAAAGAAAAGAACAACAACAATGTAAACGAGCACTCGGTCAATACGTTGCATGGCGTTCGGTAGCGCAACAACCGCGCAAGACGCTTTGCGGGTATATGTCACGTGAGATCTACTCACTCAGACCTCTCTACTCTCACCATCCCCACGCCAGCGCAAAGAGAAGGTCTAGGACCCGAACTAACCTCGCGAATCTGCAAAGTACCAACGTCGAGTCTGAAACGAAAAGCCGCACGAGCATCCAACTATCGAGATCCATCCCTTCTATATACATAGCCGCCCGAAGCGACTGGAGCGCATAATGCACAAGTCTAGCTTCGGTCTCTGAAGCTTACTGCTCCTCTCTACTGCAGGGCGTAGAAGCCAAATAGAATCTTCAGACACGCGATCTCGGGTTTCAAAGAGGCTTACTGCTCCTTTTCCCTGCAGGGCATTGAAGCCAGATAGCATCTTCAGACGCTCAATTCTAGTTCATGGTCCTTACCCGCCGGCCAGCCTGTTTCCATTCTTAGCTCCCAGATCGATTCCACGGATCTCGCAGCACTGACACTCTGCTAAGCATATACCCTAGGATGCGTATCTGCGTGGGGCTAAGCTTACTGCTCCCTCGCCTCTCGCCTCCAACGCAGGTCCATGTCTCCTTTCTACACCCCCACAGACCCTCAATCCCCTGCCCCCTCTCCGTCTTCCTATCCAGCGCACCAACCCCCCATCCTTGTTAGCTCCCACACCGATCCCATAGATCTCGCACCCCCGAAACCATGCTAGGATCCTATGGCTCTGACGCTACACCATGAATATACTCCAGGTTATCTACTCCTGAATGCTGGGGTCTTTGGGCTCAGACCTCGGCCCTCGGACCCCGAGAGAGATGTACTGGTGCTGATCAGCCGACATAAGCTTCTGCGCGTCGTGCGTGTTTCATGGTTGGTACGGGGAGGTGAGTTTTGAAGCTGATGGAGGGTGGGTCGGGGGATGGATTATGGAGTGAGCGCTGGGATTGGGGTTGATGGGGGGTGAGGGGTGGGGTGGGGTTTGGCAAAGGGGAAGGGTGTTGGATGTTGGGGTTCGGCAAAGCGGGGGGTGGGGTTTGAGGCGGAAACGGAAGGGGGGTTTTGATGGTGGGGTTCGGAAAGGGAGGATGAGGAAGGAGATGATGGGCCTTGGGAAGGTGAGATTACATCTGTGTTCTGGGTATCAGTGTGATGGGACGAAGGCCGAAGGGTTGTCGCTCGTAGAGGTCGCGCAAGGTTTTCTGATAGGATTAGTATAACATACCAACAGGGTGTGAACCCAAAACACCCTCTATTCCTAGTCATAACAAGCTGTCCCATAGCCATACCTGCAGCAGCCACCTCTCTAAAACGTACAACCGAGCAACAATCAAGCATGACTTCGTACATATCCCGGCGGCGGCCTATGCAGCGCAAACCCCTTCTCCCCACCCTCCTTCTCCATCTCCGAGCTCTGCACACTCAGTTCCGTACGCACCTGGATGCCCTTCCCTTCCTCCCCCCCCTTCCCATACCGACTCCCCTGCCGCGTCATACTCGGCGTGCTGTACGCCTCCACCGCCGCACCCTTATACTCCGCGCCGCTAAAGCCCCCTCCAGGGAGACAACTGGGCGGGTACTGCACGATATGCTCGTCGCTGCCGTTGACCGTATCGTTGGGCACGCTGAGCGGGTGGCGGAAGCGCTTGGAGCGCTTGTTGCTGGACTCGCCGCTGCGCCAGGAGGCGAGCTTGTAGGAATGGGAGTGGGAGGCGGGGGCGGAGGTGCGGCGGGTGAGGTATTGAAAGAGGGAGTAGAGCATCGGCATGTTGTTGACGAGGACGGCGACGAAGGATTCGCGGATGGACCATTCGCCGGCTTGTTCGGCGCCGTTGGCTCCGGACTGTGAGGGAGGGGGTGTTAGAGTGGGTGGGTGGTGGAGTTTGGGGGGGAGGATGGTGGGGGAGGGGCTTACTTTGAGGATGAGGATGCAGCGGAGGAGCCCAAATATCATGACTAGGAGACCGCCGCTGAACATTATGGAGAGAGCCCACTTCTTTTTGGCTTGGAGGCGGGACTTCCAGATCATCTTCGAGGTGTCAGCGGATTTTAGCGATGGGATGATGATAGTGGTTATGGTTCTTGTGCTTACGGGTAGGGGAATTGACATTAGGTAGAAATCGGTCGATATGTTAAGCGTTATCAGGACAGCCACCTGAAGCTTCGAGACTGCTGGTTGGCAGCGATCTGCGATTCTTGTAAGTATTCTGTCGTGGTTGGTTTCGGGCGTGAGTACGTACTCCCTGGATCCGGGTTGGTTTGCCAGTGTTTCTTAACAGGATAACAGCCGAAGAGGATGGCAAAGAAAGTCGCCACAAAAGTAGTGGCTAGCAGGACAGCACCGATGCGAATGCGTATCTTCATGTGCGTGACGTTGTCGCTGAGCTTCTGATCAGCGGGATGGTTCTACCCAGAATGGGTGGATCTCATGGCTACTGACGTTAATCGGGAGAAAAATATGAGCATACACGTCTTCAGCGTCCAGAGAAGCACGGTGTAGACGAGCCACCCAAATAGCTGATTCTGCGATCCTTTGACTCGCAGATGCCACTCCTGCCCAGCAGGATCGAGGGCTGCCCTCTGCTCCGGCGTCATGCTGTTGTTGGCGAGTCCATGCCAGTAAGCCCCGACAACCTAGGCGGCGACGGTTTCCGCGCTGTACAGACACTGTTCAGACAATCAGTCTTGGCTCTCTTAACGTTCATCAGCCAGACAAATGCCTACCCCAGCAATTATCATTAAGAAATCATCTGCCGCGAGATTCCGAAAGCCAACAGTGAGAACTCGGGAATAGAGACGGCAGGCAATGACAAGCAGACCGATAGCCAGCAAGCTGAAAGCTTCTGCAATGAAATTTTCGACCATCTTTGCCTACGTCGAGGAGGACTCAAAGCAGTAGAAAAGCGACTGGTCAATCAATGACCGAAGAAGCGTAAGGATAAGAGAAACATATGGAGAAAGACAATGTACTTCGCTTCAGACATGTCATCTTTTAGCGCGACACGGGGGTTCTATCTGGGCAAATCGACCGTGCCACGCTGACAGTTGGGATGCCGGATCCGTAAAGGAGACCGTAGTTCGTCCCAAAGGTCAGGGATTTCAATAGTAGCGAGCACGCGAAACGGACCAGGTGCGGCAAGGGCGGAGGGCTGGCAGCTTTGCGAACCGACCCATGCATGTGCCGTTGCTCCAGCTCCAGACCCCACAGAAAAAGAGAGTTTCTTCTTCATTTCGTGCAGCCACAACATGGCCCCGCGCTGCCGATAGGTCGGCAGGATTTGCCGCAATGCACTCAGAAGGCTAAAATGACGACTGACCGTGGGATGGTACCAGTACTTTGGAAAAGCCCTTGGCTATCATGAAGGTGTGAGGACTAGGACTGTGCCAGTCTCGGCGGGACACAAAAAGAAAGCGCAGTGTGACAAGGGCCACTAGCTGACGATCGCCTCTATGGTTGGCAGGACGGTCGAGGAGCTTCGACGCACCCAGGACCCTGGCCATGGGGTAATGACCGGGATTTGACCCTCCGGTTCATGTGACGATGGTGATAAAATGCAGGAACAGTGATAGAGCTTCTTCTCATGAGCCAGAGCACATGGAGCAGGGCATCGAGTGGGTCAGACCCAAGCTAGATTTTCCCCTGGGCAGCAGGTTCCACTCTGGCCGTCTCGACCATTCGCCCGGCTGTAAGGACGAACCTTGAACTAAAGTACCGACTGTCAGTGCAATGATCATTCGCGACTTGGACCGGGACATGGGCCATCATGCGACGGCAATTCGACGGATGAAGCCAGATGCGCTGTGCCATAAACGTGCCCGTGCTCAGGGCGACGGGCCGGTTCGTGAAGCGACAAGCAAGCAAAAGGAATGGCGAAAAGACGGTTTCCACACTCTTCAGGCCATCGTACATGATTCGTGGGTTGGAAGACTAGAGGACGCTTGCACGGGATCGAAACGGCCGGTCTCCTGGGACGTTCTTGCCTCGGCATCTCTCCCCACCTTGGCATTATCGATAACAATCCAGGGATGCCACCGAGTGGTGGGGCAGCACGTGCGCCAGTACTTTACCTTACCTGAGGTTCTTTAGCCGACCGAGTGTCAGGCCACCTTAGGCCATGGCGGGGATGCATTCTGCATTCCCTTTCTTTGGATCAACATAAGGTACGCCTTACGCACAGTTCTCGGAGCCCGACCTCCCTTGCACCTGCATTCACCACCCACAACCTACATCATGTCGGGCTATACCGTTGTCAATGGGGTAGCCAATGGCGTCGACGGCCATGCCCCTAAGTTGGATTTCACCGTCAGTAGCACACCGTTCAAGGCCAAGAATGCTTCCATATTGACGATGCTTACAGACCTTTCACAATGTCATCAACAATGAATTGACCTCCACCTCCAAAACCCGCCACAACATCAACCCTGCCACCGAGCAGCCAAACGCCGAGGTCCCGATTTCCACCCAAGAAGATGTCGACAACGCAGTATCTTGCGCACGGAAGGCCTTCAAGCCTTGGTCGGAGACACCGCTGGAGAAAAGACGGGAGGCTCTCCTAGCGTTCGCTGATACCATTTCCACCCACGAAAAGGATCTCGCTCATCTTTTGACTCTCGAGCAAGGCAAGCCTCTCTCGCAAGCCTCCCAAGAAGTTGGTATGGGAGTGATGTGGATCAAGGCTTTCTGTGCAATGAAACTGCCAGAAGAGGTCTTGGAGGAGGACGAGGAGAAAAGGGTCATCAATCGCTACACACCTCTAGGCGTATGCTGTGCAATTGTGCCCTGGAATTATCCCGTCCTTCTTGCGCTCGGCAAGATCGGTCCGTGTCTGTATACCGGAAACACAATGATCGTCAAGCCGTCTCCATATACACCATACTGTGATATGAAACTTGTCGAGCTTGGTACAAAATACTTCCCGCCCGGAGTGCTTCAGATTCTCAGCGGTGGTGATGACCTTGGTCCCATGCTCACGGCGCATCCGGACATTGACAAGATCAGCTTCACGGGTTCAAGCGCCACAGGCAAGAAGGTGATGGAGTCATGTGCGAAGACTTTGAAGCGAATCACGCTTGAGCTGGGCGGCAATGATCCGGCGATTATCTGCGAGGATGTCGATATCCAGAAGATCATCCCAAAGGTAAGCTCAGAAGTATTGAGTGACGCAGATGTTGATATGTCTGAGCTGACACCGTGCGATGTAGATTGCCCTACTGTCCTTCCTGTGCTCGAGTCAGATCTGCATGATGATCAAGCGGCTATACGTGCACGAGAAAATATACCAGCAATTCCTCGAGGCGTTGGTAGAGCACACTAAGACTCTCAAGTCCGGTAATGGTCTCGAGGACGATGTCTTCTATGGACCTGTCCAGAACAGCATGCAGTACGATAAGGTCAAGACGCTCTTCGACGAAATTCCCAAGCAGGGCTGGAAACCGGCTCTTGGCGGGAAAATGCCCGAGAACGAGAAAGGCTACTTCATCACGCCCACCATCATCGACAACCCGCCTGAGGATTCCCGCATTGTGACCGAGGAGCCATTTGGACCTATCCTTCCAATGCTGAAATGGAGCAACGAAGAGGACGTGATTGCGAAGGCCAACGACACGAAGATGGGGCTGGGTGCCTCCGTCTGGAGCTCCGATGTCGAACGGGCGACGAAGATGGCGAAACAACTGGAGGCTGGGAGTGTCTGGGTCAACTCCCATTTCAATGTCGCGCCCGGCGTGCCGTTTGGCGGTCACAAGTGGAGCGGCATTGGGACCGAATGGGGGACGAACGGGCTGAAAGCGTACTGCAACTCGCAGAGCTTGTGGATCTTCAAGCCCTAGTTGGAGCTTCTGTCTTCCAGGACTTTTGGAGTGGCCTTCTCATATTTCAGACTGGGTTTGCGATATTCATGTCTTGAACAGCTTTTTGTATATCACGATCCTGCACGAAGACGAAGCCTTGATTTCGCTTTCCTGGGAGGATCTCCGTGTGATGGTGCAACTTCTGACAGACTGATCATATGACTCGACCAGAACATTGCAGCAGTATCGAGCCAGCAATCAGCAGGTCTGGACTATGCATGTTTTGGGGTGTTTCTGGTACCGCATTTCGAATCAACGTTGTTTGCGCATTGAGAGTGCCGGGTTTGTTTGATCTTCATCAGGCACGTGACTCGGAGGACCATACGGCCCGAACGAGCGCGAACTCTTCTGTCGAGCAGTGGCTTACAAGGCTGTTTCTACATTCAACCTACGCACGGCACTGGGCTTCAGTCCGTCCTACTCTGTCTAGGATAGAGTTTTGGGATGCAACCGTTAGGAGATGGAGTTGGACCCAAAATGCACCCGCATCGGTCCCGCACTAAAGAACGACAACGAGCCCCAGGCCCGTCATGCTTGGAACAGATATTGAGAAGAGCAGTTTCCATTCTTAGACCTGTTATTCAGCTCTTATGCTCAGAGTTGAGGTCTTTGAAATGTGCTGATATCGTACAAGCTCAACATCTCTCCCATAATTGCCATCAACATCTTACCGAGCCCATCCAGGATCATCGCCACCGATGCTAGCACAACTAAATGGCCCCCTCACAGAGAGTATGGCATATTAGATGATGGGCTTAGTCACCGCTACCGTTTACCTCGTGGTCTTCCGGTATGCTGAAACAGCATCAGCATTCTTGCTAAAAAAAAGTCGCATCTCATAAGGCATGGGAAGGCGACTTACGTTCCATCCTCATCTTCATGGTCAAGCTCATCCAGTGTAGCGACGTCACGCTTCTCCTTAGAAGGCGACGGCACGCATGTACACACGCCATTCTGTCGAACAGCATGTTGCATGTAGTCGCAGTTGATCTTGAAAGCACAATTGACTTTCCGCTCTTCCAGCGTGCGTTCCTCCGTGGATTTCGTCATCTCCTTGGATATGTCACCCTTCGCTTCGAAATGCATTAGGACGCATGTACACTTGCCCTGCCGTTGAACAAGTTTTTCCCCTTTGGAACATTCCATCCAATCGCAATTGTTTGTGGCTGCGTGCCGATAACGTTGTTCATGCTGTGAGCTCGCCGCAGTGCTACGCTTCTCCTTGGAGCCCAGAGGAACGCAGGTGCATACTCCGTTTTGGCGGACAGCGTGTTGCGTGTAGGCGCAGTTGATTTTGAAAGCGCAGTTGACTTCGGGCCGATGAGGTTGTTCGTCAGGCAATGTGCTCTCCGCAGTGTCACGCTTGTCCTTGGAAGGCGACGGGACGCATGTACACACGCCGTTCTGCCGAACAGCGTGGGAATGGTAAGGACAATTGATCTTGAAAGCGCAATTGACTTTCGGGGCTGCGGGCCGATGAGGTTGTTCATCAGGCAACGTGCTCTCCGCAGTGTCACGCTTCCCGTTAGAGCCCGGAGGAACGCAGAAGCATTTACCATTTTGATGGACAGGCCAAGGGCAGTTGACTGGGCAGACGATGTTAAGAATACCACGCTCTTCAAGATCTTGCTGTCCATCAAGAGCCTCGCTACCCTCGGCAGGTGCGTCACCCTTCTCTTCAGATTCATTCGAGAGGGGAATGTATGCAGGCCGCCCGGCCGGTAGAGGGGAACATTCGCATTTGCCGTTGGTGAGGACGCCCACTTGACCGTTGGGACAGAAACAGCGAGGGCCCTTGGCTGGACAGTCATTAGTCTAGAGTCCATGGTCTAATCTCACTATACATCTTGTGCAGTATGGGGAGCTGGCGACGTACAGGTATTTGGAACAGCTGTACCCTGCGGCGGCGGCGGCGGCGACGCCTCACCTTTCATTACAGGAGGAAGAGGCTGGTGCCAGATGTCTTCATAGTCTGCGGAGGAGCATCTGTCAGCCAGATTCATGCCATCGACAGATATCGACCTACCTCCGTGATTCTGACGGATGAAAAGCTCGTTACCCTCATACTTAGGCGCAGCGATGCCCAGGCCAGCAATCGAAGCTGCCACGACAGTGGCGAGAACTTTTCGAAGCATTGTGAAAGCCGAGAAAGAGAGACTTGCCAAGGGTAGGGCTGGGTACAATCACAACTCGAAGCTGAGAGTGGATCTTGCAAGAATGATGGTCGTGCACGTAGTACTGAGAAGCCACCGGTTTGGCTTGTGAGTACGGTAGGAGAGAGGAGTCTACAGGCCTTCAGGGCACATTAAATATAGGTGGGGGCCGAGGACTTTGAGTGAAATTGCTGTGACCGAACGGATGAAGGAACGTTGTTTGGGAGGGGAAGCTCTTCTCAGTAATTTTGCAATGATTGAACGAATGAAGTAAGTTGATACAGGAAAAGGAGGAAAACTTGCGCCTTGTCGGGTGGGGCCGCCATACTGCTCTCAAATTTGCCTTTATATGGTATCTGCGGTGGTAAATGAGATCCATCTCCTTGAGTACAATACGCGTCCGTTCGAGGATAATTGGTTTGTGCCGACCGAAGTGCAAATCATTCTGTGCCGCCGATTGAAGTATTGCCGTTCACTGCGCTCAGAATTTCTGTGATCTCGATGTGGAATCTCCACATTGAAGGACCTCGTTCGCAAGCTGCATCATCCTCTTCGACCCCTCAATCTGGCTGCAACTCTCCTTGTCTTTTTCTTGGGTCCACGAATGATGCTTCCAGTGGAGTTTCAGATTTCTGTAGTGAGTATCTGATCTCATTGGCTAGGAACGTTCATCTCAAATTAGGAAAGTCAGGAGGAGCTGCTGGTCGGTGGGCTTCTCGCCAACAAAACAGCGGAAAAGGAGAGGTTCATTGAGATACCAGGCCATAAGGCGGGTGACAGACCAGCCACTGCCTCATTCACATCCCTCCCCATGAGTATGATGAAATGCGGTGCTGGAGAAATTCAATACTATGCGGATCCAAATTTTGACTTTACCATATGCAAAGACCTGCCCTTTTGTATGGGATGTATATCACTAATGTCCTACAAGACGTTGTGCAAAGTTTTGTGTGCTGTGTAGATAGAGGAAATGATATTCATATTTCGAAGAAATTCATAAGATAACTCTTTGATGGCGCGTCTCAAGGAGAAGCAACACAGACTAGTATAGCAATCCAGTCCATTGAAGATAGTGTACGAAGAGAGCTAGTCGTAGACCTACGCACGCCCTTGGGACCTGACGCATCCTCCAGGCAAGTTCTGGACTGGTTGTTCTTCGATTCGTGACAGATGAATCGGACTATATTCGTACTCATTGAATTGTTTCTTAGGATCCACGCTCAAGAATGGAAAGCGCATTGCGGCGTCTATCAAATCGCCGGAAACTCAAAACGCCATGGCTACAGTAAGTCGTTGAAGTTTCTCTTCGCCAAAGCAGTCGAACCTGATTCACCATCCGTCGGCTCATCCAACCCACCCATCGGCGTCGGACCAATCGACAATTTCAGCACTTTCCTCGGTCCCACCGCCACATATCCCGCGGAAACCCCGTGCACTCTCCCTTTAACGCACTTTGTGTAAAGAGCTCTGAACTCAGCCTCAATCTGCACCAGCGCGAACTGATCCTCCGCCGCTGGATCGTCCAAAATGTCGAGTCGAAGCATACAACCTGTGGGGGCGGCGCTGTAAGGCAGGAAGTTGTAGCCGGGTTCAGGCTGCATGTGTTGCGGATCGAAGCGTTTCCAGTGCCATTGGATGCGGGCGAGCATTGGGCTTGGGAAGTTGAAGAAGTGGTTCGCCGTGTCGATGCATTCGCGGGGGAAGGTTTGGAGGATGTGCGGTGATGAGGTGGACGAATTGCCTAGGTTCTCCGGAGTTGTGCAGACGGGTTCGGGAGTGACGGTCAAGGCGAGGTTGGGTCCTGGGCTGGCTGCAGCAGGGCCAAGAGGACTCGCAGCGCAGGTCTGGATGTGCAGGGCTAGATTGATGGCGAAAGCGGCTTGTGCCAGTGTGAAGCGGTTGATGTACATGGTGAAAAGAGTCACGCTTTGTGAGACGTCTGAGGCGGAATCAGCAGATACCGCGATGTTTGACTCGAAGAAGCAGTCTCGGACAGTCGGTCCTTGACGTCGGAAGGACGCAGTTGATGGATAGGAGGCAGAGCTGACTCTTTAAGTATTCCGGCATGTGGTGCATCTCGACTTGCGTCTGGAGAACTTGCGATATCAAGCGACATCCGGGACGTATTGCCGCAGCGCATGTGCGCAGTGGCGCGTCTGTTACAACGATGCTATTTCATATGATCGGGTATGCATTGCATAGCGACTAGCATGTAAAAATAAGTGACGTCGAGCGAAGGCCGGTTGTGTTGTCGCATACTTACATGTAACGTTCGAAGTGTGGACTATCTGTTATGGCTTTGATCTTAGTCTCCCATGTTCGGGACCGGATTGCTATCAAGGAAAGACTTGCACAAGCAACAACGTAAGAGACCGAGTCCGAGAATCCCTAGGATTGAGTTCGACATGGCTCAGTCAGAGAGATGGGGATACTTGGACCCATTGTTTACATTAATCTGCTATTACTCACAACCTAGAACGATCAGGCGTGATTGTCGAGTGAGTCGGTAAGATCTCCAGAGCCCCAAGCTATCTGACGACGCTAGCCTTCTTGCGTTTCTCGCGAGAGTGACACTAAAGTAAAGCAGCTTCACAGACGGCAGATGAAGAGATCATGTGTGTAATTGACTCGTTCGAGGTACTGTCAACTTGAGCAAGACATCTCTCGGAAAATCATGATTAGGAGACGTATGAGACCGCCATAGCGAAGTAGATTCAGCACATGAATATACCGTATTCAGCATGAACTACACATCCACCCATGAAGGATAGGAAAATACTTGAACAGAACCCTGCCTTGAAGGATCACTTTGGGCGGTCCGTAATAGATCCCAGATTTAAGCAGATTATCACCAAGGCGCTAACCTCTTTGGGGTTTAGGAAGTCTTCGTCGGATACCGAGGTTGGGCGTGCAGATATGGCTAGCTTCGGCAGCCCCTCTACACCATCAAGCTTTATCCTAGGAGTATTCAACCCATGATTGTAAGGAGTCTCCTTCCTCGACAGTCTCTTGATAACCTCCCCTCGCCATGGCACTTCGATTCCTCGACTTCCCGCCCGAGATCCGCGAGCAAGTCTACCACGAAGTACTCTGCAGTGCCCACTCATGCCATGACACCGGCTTGGCGGACGGCTCGTCCCACTACGATTTCCAGCTTAACATCCTCTCTGCCAACCGCCAGATCTACCGTGAGGCCAAGAAAATCTTCCAGGACAACGTCTTCGTCAAGATCACCACTCCTTGGCCCGAGGCTCTAGGGCACATCAGCTCCGAGGGCAAGGTGCCCATTGTTGCAGCTGGGCACAATGCAGCAAACTTCGTGGACTTCCATCTCTGGGTGCACATCGATGCGCCGCCTGGAATGGTCGACCTCGAGACTTACAGCATGCTCATCTGTCTTGAAGACGTTGAAGCATTCACACAAACTTGGCGATACTCGAATCTCAATCACCCAGGCTTGAATACCCGTCTGCGCCTCCAACTCACACTCCAAGATCCCCACGTTCATGATCGCAAGATTCCCAAGCATCTCCAATCCCGCCTTCTCCTCCCCTTCGGCGACGTCAAAGATCTGCAGAGCTTCACCGTGAAGGGTCAGAAGGTTCTGCCTTCCGTCAAAGAAGCCTTGACCAAAGCCCAAGCCAGAAGCGAACCCTCCCTCGAGGAATGCCTTGAAGGCGCAACGAGGTTCAAAGACGAGGGAAACAGAGCTTTACAGGCAGGCGACTTTCGTGAAGCCCTCAGACAATACAATCATGCTTTCGCCGCCATACACATTCGTGTCAATGGCCGCCAGAGGCATATCTACGCTGACGGCTACTACATCCGTGAAGTTGAATCAGGAATCTACAAAGGCGAGCGTGGCGACTACATCCGCATGGTCCTGCGCATCAAGCTCGTAGCGAACACCGTCCTCGCGTATCTGAAGCTGGAAGATTGGACGGAGGCTCTCTTTTGGGGGAAGCGGAGTATTGTACTTTTCCGGCACGGCATCACAGGCTCACCAAGTCAAGATATTGAGGATGATATGGCGCCGTCCTGGGCCGCGGAGGCTTTCATGATGAATATTCCCGTAAAAGCCGAGATGGGCAAGATATTCTATCGGACCGCCTTGGCGAGCAAGGCGTTGGGAAAATGGGCGGATGTGAGGACATTGATTAAGGCGGCGGCTATTTACCTTCCACATGACGAAGTGGTACAAGCGGAGAAAAGGGCGTTGAATGGTTGATGGATAGTGCCCTTGAACAGGGTCCCTTCGAGGTACGGCACACGACGGGCGATCGCTTTCCGGTCGCGAGCAGATGGAGAGAAGCAAGACAATGTGCTGATTGGCTCTTGGTCCGGCTCCTGTATCAGTGCGAGCCGAGCATTCGTGATCTTGGGGGCCAGAGCAGCCGCGACTTTTCTAAAACGATTGAAACATGAAAGGAACGACATGCGGTGGAGCCTTCTCTTGTTAGAAAGCTTTGAGCGTGCTGTGAAATTGCAACAGTGATCTCCAGAATTTTATGAGCGCCGACTGCCTGTGACGGAAGCTCATAATCAATATGGTCGCCGTGCTTGTCGATATTTCAGGTGCCTATTCCCCGGTGTAGCCCTTAACGTCCGTCACTACCGACTGGCTTATCAAAGATTGAGTCCTGTTCCTAGAGATATAAGATGCACTCAACACATTTGGCGTCACTGGGATGCAGTTTGTTCGCTGGACAACGCCATCAACATGCAAGCCTCTGAGTCACGAGCTGAATATACACCTTGAACTACTATCAACTCACAATATTGTACATACCGTCGTAACGTTGAGCTTGCCTCTGCAACCTCCGTTCCCGTCTGCACACTCGTCAACATCAAACCCTTATCAACCCATTTTCTGCATACGATCGTTAAAGAAACCCATCGAATACCGCTCAAGATGTTGAGGGCCTTAGTAGCCACGAAGCTATACATCGTCGCTTTTGTCTGGTCGTTTGTCCAACTCCAAAGCACGAAGCTGTTGCTTCCGGACGTGATGCTGGGGCCAGGGCTGCCAATAACGCCAAGCCGCCTATTAGGGCGAGCCAGACAATGATCTCGTAGGGGTGGTAGCCAAAGGGGGCGTTGCATGTTGGGACACGGAAGGCGTCGTACTTCTAGAAGACGTCGCCCGAGATGCCTGCGCTGGCGGGGAGATTCTTGCTCTTACAATAGTCTTTCTATGCAATCTTTTTACCACCCGGAGACTCAATCCCATCTCTATTGAACGAAACACGAGGAAGACTGTGGAAGAGATGAAGGAATATCTATCTTCTCTCAGCTCGTCTTCAAGTTCCCAATTTGATCGAGTGCCTTGCAAGCCATAGTCCCAGCTGCTTCGGCGTTGGCATACGGCTTGATGCTGTTGTCGCCATCCCAGCCAACGGTGCTGCTCTAGCCTAGGTTGGTCCGTCACAGGTAGCTGTCGATCGATACCGACGGGGTGGTATAGCCGCCGGCGCTAGAGCCCGAGATGCTATTTTTCGACCTACTTGTGGTATTTGGTGGAAGCTGTTATAGACTTAGAATTAGGGAAAACTGTCAATCGAGTTTTGCGATCAAGATGTAATTCTTTGTGAGTTGATGTCTTGGGATTTGAGGGTCCTGGCATTCTGCGGAGTGCGTCTTTGCTACATCGTGGATATCAGCTCTCGAATTTGGGTTGGTTTCTCTGAAAGAAGCTATTTCTTATTGACACCAAATCAGTACTCCCTTTACTGCCATTGCGGCTCATCCAAGGCCAGACAGGCGATGATTTGGTGGCGAGTCGCGCTTGAGGTCTGCCCTGCGGGCTGCTACTTATGATTGGCGGCGCCGTAGGCTATCAATTCCAGATGGGGATGGCTGCAGGCGAGCGAATCTAGACCTCAGCCTTGCTATGGCCGGGCGGTAGTCCTCGAATTCCATAGTCAAGCCATTCAGGATAACAATGTCCATGCTCCGTTGAGACACAGGAACACAATAACCAGTCACTCTTGGGCCTGCATCGGTCGGGATGCCAACGTCAAGTCGTGTACCCGTTGAAGGATGATAGCTCGTCATGGCCTGACTGAGGTTTATGCACCGCGGGAGGGAACAGATACAACCGCACTGTACGTCAAGCTACCGCGCATTGACAGACATCGACAGGGGCGATACTCACTGTATTGTCCGACCTTTCGTAGTACTCAAGGCTGACCGTTGTCGACAATCTGTCTAGCATCATCTTCGTTCATGGCCTGTTCGGCCATCCTCACAAGACCTGGGCTTCGAGGCCGCAAAAGAGCCGTTCAAGGTCTCCTCGGAACCGCCCCACGAGCAATCGGGATACTCCACAGTCAGTAGCGGGCCAGGATTCTCACAGCTTCGATACTGCAAGCGAAGATGGCGGCCGTGTGGAGAACGTTGCCGACCCTAGCGTATTTTGGCCACGAGATCTGCTTCCCAGTCTGATCTCTGACGTGCGAGTACTTACGTGGGGTTACGATGCGGGTGTTGATGGTTTCGGGTCTCGGTCGCAAAGCACCATCAACCAACATGCCGAAAGCTTGCTCTCGGACATTGCCGATCAACGCGAAGTCGCCGACCACTATAGACGTCCAATTGCCTTCGTTGTCCACAGTCTCGGTGGGATTGTCGTGAAAGCTGCGCTCAATAGATCATCAACGGTCCAGGGTACACGGCTTAAAGACATCGCGCCAGTGACTTTCGGGATCTGCTTCCTTGGAACACCGCACCGTGGGTCTAAAAGTGCATCACTGGGGAAAGTAGCTTATCAGATAACCGTTGCTGCCACAAGGCGTCCAAACACAAGGCTTCTGCAGGGGCTTGAGAGGAATTCGGACATATTGGACCAGATCGGGGACGCATTCGCGCAGACCATGCTCAAACCTGGAGCCAAAATCTATATTTACTCATTTCGGGAGGAAAAGGAAACGCGAAAATATTGGATCTTCAATACAATGGTTGGTCATCGTACATAGGCGGTGATCGTTGTGTCTTATTGTGGATAACAGGTGGTTCAACCCGACTCCGCTAAGATAGGCGACGGCCACGAAGAAGTAGGAAGTATTCCTGCCAGCCATAGCGACATGACCAAGTTCGAAAGTCTTTCTGACGTAGGTTTCAAGCGGGTCGTAGCTCAGCTGCGACGGTGGGTTCAAGAGCTTCGTTCCAGGGAAGACCTATCCGCTGCAGACATTGACGGTGCGTCATCATAGTTTGCCTTGTATAACCGCTGTCTGCTTATGAGCAATCAAGGTTGTTTGGCTAGTTTAAGTACGTCTGAAACCAAAACTCGTATCGTCGAAGTGCGGGAAGCACATGAAATGACGTTTCATTGGCTATACGACCCCAGTGTCGTATCCTTCAGCGATTGGCTACGTAACGGCAGTGACTCGACAGGATCGTTATATTGGATTCAAGGAAAGCCTGGTTCGGGCAAGAGTACACTCATGAAGTTCGCCATGAAGGACTCGAGGACCCTAGAACTGCTGGGTAAAGACTCTCAGCCCCAATGGACCTTTGTAGCCTTTTTCTTCCACGATCGAGGCTCAACCATACAAAAATCACTCTTGGGAATGTTACGGGAGATTCTTGATTCAATACTCAAACAGCTCCCGAAGCTCCGGCCGTACGCCGTCACCCAATACAAACAGCTCGTCAAGACGCAGAGAACAAGATCGCCTACCTGGAATCTCGAAGCACTTCAGGCGGCCATCAATAGCATGATGGAACAACGTGAAACACGGTTCAAAACCCTCCTGTTTCTCGATGCTCTTGACGAGCATGAAGGAGATAACGATCAGCTTGTCCAGATGCTCAAGGACTGGAGTGCAAAGGCAGATGGCTATTATATAAATCTCAAGATATGTTTGGCTAGTCGTTCGTGGAACGTGTTCGAGCACAACTTTGGACATGGCCCTAATTTTGCGATTCACCGTCATACTACAGAGGACATCCGTGTTTACACCGACTTACGGCTGAAATCTTTGCTCCACGGATCACCAGCTTTATTGAGTTCCAAGAGCTCTAATGCGTTGATCGAGCAAATCACCACCAAAGCACAAGGTGTGTTCATATGGGTCAGACTTGTCATGGATCAACTGTCCAAGGACATTCAGGACGGCACTCCTCATCAGATACTCACGAGGAAGATTGCCGAATTGCCTGAGGAGCTGAAAGACTTGTATGATCACACGCTCAGCAGGATCGAGGCGATATATGCTACCGAGACACATGTAATGCTCCATTTAGTACTCAATTCGTTCGAACCCCTTCCACTTGAATCACTGATCAATGCCACCGAGTACTGCTTGAATATGTGTGTTCAGGTCGAAGATCTGTCTAGCACAAGCACAGATACTAGATATTGGCTACACCTGAACGACGAACCGAGGTCCTTACTCCCTAAGTTGCGCTGGCTGACGAGCCGCGGTGGGGGCTTATTGGAAGCGTATTTGACCTCGCCCACCGAAGCAGACGCTAACGGTTCCGGCCATTACGTGCAGTTTCTACACCAGACAGCCAAAGAATATGTGCAATCGAAGCCATCAAATCGGCTGATGAAGCATGTGGAACCTCGAGTGGCTGAGAAGACAGGGTTCTACTTCCTAACTTTGTCTTCCCAATCGTCGTCCGGCTGGGTGGCTCCCATCAAAGTACACATGCTTCACTATGCGAAATTAGCTGAGAAAGAGGGGCAAATTGATGCACGGATTGATTTCGTTGACAGCTGGATGCCCCATGGTGAGGATAGCTCCGGGCCTTGCAATTTCGCGTGGTGGCTTGAGCGCCACAAAGACACATTTCCCATGCTTTTTCTCGATTTCATCGATAATGCACTCCCAACAAAAGGATCATCTTGGCAAAACGAGTACAGTTATCTTACGATTATCGTGGCTGCGAATCTGCTCTCTTTGATTGACAGTAGGATATCATCTTTGTTTCGGGAGTACACTCGCGAATCGTCCACAGAAATCTGCCTCTTACTATTCGCTATAGGAGGGCCTGATGTCGTGCCAATCAATCTTCAAGATCGCGCCGAGATGGTGCGCAAACTTATTTCGTTCGGATACCCACCTGATCAGCCTGTGAAGCCGTGGTATTTAGTCAATTTCAGTAAGCATCGTGAATCGTCTGGCACAAGCAAAGACCCGCGCTCAAGCGATGACAAGCTCGTGAGCGAAGACTGCGCTCAAGGCAGTAATTGTTCGGTGGCCTCTGGGAATACAGACCTAGACATCATTGGAAACCCATTTCCTATGACTCCTCTCAGCTTCCTAATTTCAGGCTGCCATAACGCCAACATCAGCGAAGAAACTTGTTTTGTCATAGCGAAATTACTGCTCGAGAAAGGTGCGAATTGGAACCGGAAAATACACTTTTCAAGATTCGAGGCTCCCTCCATGGAACCCGGTATAAGCCCTCTCTCGATCTGTGCGCAGTACAAAAGCGCAGCATTTGTACGGCTCTTATTCCAGTACGGTGCACGCGACTTTGATATCGATATTAGGGGCTGCCTAGCTTACGACTATGCCTTACTTCGCCAGGACAAGGCGGTTCTCGCAGCCTTTGATGAATATGAGGAAAAACCTAAGCGACAGCGACGATTACCAGGTGTCGACAGAGAAAAAGGAGAGGAAGAAGGCGTGGCATCAATCCTTGTGCTGTGCAACAGTATCCTAGCCTCCGTTGGGCACCCTGTGCTAGCATCAGTCACGTCTCGAGCCTGGCAAAGAGGAAGGATTGAAAGGATAGAGAGGGAACGTAGACTCCAGGAAGAAGCTTTCATAGGGTGATGTAAGCAGAAGGGGCTCAGGGTGACGCGAAGGGGAAGCGCAAGCGCCGTAGGCGGTACGATGATGCGGCGTCAAAGTGGGAACCTGGGGAGGTAGATACGGTAACGACAAAGCTGATCCTCGACCCTCAGCAAGTACACATGTCTCACTGTAGCTCACACCCTGCCCCTAAGGGCGCATATATCCTTCCACCTTGTCGGTAACTACCATTATTACTCCTTATACTTTACAGCAATTTTTCTACTTTGATGATCCCCTTCTTCTATCTTCTGTAACCCTCTAAGCCTCTCCTTCTTGTCCTTCCCCCTGATTCACCGTCCTCAACTTTTCCCCTCATCTCTCTCAACCCCCTCCCCTCTCCTCCAGCCACACTCCCCCTCTGTCCTCCCAGACTCGCAAGAACCCGCAACCGACCATCCAGTCCCTTCGTAGCCCGATCACCCACCCATCCCAACCACCCATCACATTTCCCAGTAGGCATACAGCTCGACATCACCTGACGGCATAGACGACAAGCACCACACTCTGCGCCCAAACATAATTGGCGCGATCTACACAACACACTGCACCGCCACCCATCCTCATCGCACCAAAAAACCCAACTCAGAACATGTCACAGCCCAAGAGAGCGCGACAGTAGAAGCCGACTTCCCAATCACAACCCCCCCCCCCCCCCCCCCTTTCCCCCGCAGCGCCCCCTCAAAAATCCCCAACCCACCAAACCCCATCCATCCACCAAGCTAATTATCCAGCGCCCTAAGAACGCGTGGGCCGTCCCCCTCTGCCTTGGTTAAGGCGAACCGTGCGGGTCTGGGTTGAACTCCGTTATCGCAGCGTAGTCTTGAGTCGGGTACTTTACCTACGGCTGGTGTTGTTGAAGGCGCGGGATGGGTATCTGAGTGCCCCCTGTTGCGCAATTCTGGGGGGGGGAAGAGAAGGGGAATTGGGAAGATGCTGCTGAGGGAGGGGGGGGAAACTTGTCTTGATCGTTGTTGCGATCTTGAGCTTGTACCCTATGGCTTGCTGATGATGGTGGAGACGCTTACGCTCGTGGGGTGAGAGGAATATGTATAGATATTGGGAAGGTGCTGGAGAAAGGGATTGGTATTTGAGTTCATGAACATGTGCAGTACAGTCTCTATCCTTCAGCTTTTCCTAAATCGTCTATATATCGTTACAGTCTTGGTCGAGTTCGTGACTCTGCTCGCTCGCATCTATCATCAATGGGCGCTCAACACGCAATCCCAGCCTCAACCTCCTCCTCCCTAACACTCACCCCCTTTCCCTTCTGCCATTCTCCCCTCGCCGTCATCGGCACCTGCTCCCTCTCACCCTCCCACCGACCCCCATCCCACGGCCCCGACAACTGACTCCTCCCGCGGCTCACAAGACTAATCTTCGGCGTCAAGCTTCCCTTGCTCCAACTCCACTTTACCGTACTTGAGCCCCAGCTCTGCTTTCCGTTCCCATTTGCGGTGGGTGATGTAGGGGATTTGGGGTTGGAGGAGGAGTTCCGCTTGCGGGAGAGGATGAAGACGGATTCGGGGAGGATGCGGATGAAGATGGGGCGCAGGGTGGGGAGGCAGGCGGCGATGATGTAGTTGGAGGGCTCGAGCAGGGTGAAGAGTGTGAGGATTAGGGAGGCGGTGTTGGTGAGGGGGCCGCGGCGGGAGAGATAGACGAGGCGGACGATGCTGGATATGAAGCCGCTGTTGTATTTGCAGTTAGTGATTGGATGAGAGAGGGGCGATAGAAGGGGGAGGGGGGCGTACATGATCCCATGGAAGAAGGTAGCTGTCAGCGCGATCTTCTGCTGGGTCTCGATTGCCAAGGCCCATACCACCGGGATCGGCATGGTCAGCATGACGAGCCCGTCAACGACATTTGGTATGCTCAGCCACTTGGCGACCATGCCGAAATCGACGCATTTCCCGCTGCTGATCGCTTTATCCCAAGCGAAAGATACGGGCGAGCATTGGAAGATGGCGACGAAAGCATAGGAGGTGCCGGTCGTGAGCACGATGAAAGCGACGATGAGAAGCGTGAGGGTGAACTTCTTCATTTGGGACGTGAAGACACGGAGGTAAAGAAGGAGGAGAGCGCCCTTCGAGAGGATGATTGAGAAGGCGTAGAGGACTTGGAAGGCTAGGGAGGCCTGGCCGATGGTTCTGCTGTTGAGACTGTTGGCGAGGGAGGTTTGGGTGACGGCGGCGATTCGGGGAACTAGGAGGCCGAGGGTTAGTCCGCGATCGGCTGGGGATATTGATATTGGGGGATTGCGGCAGCTTACAAGAAATGGCTAGTGCGCAGATCGCAACTGATAATGCCTGACTAGATATCAGAATAGGTGTCCGTGTACGAGGATTGAAAGACTGACCGTCGCCGACACAAGGACGTAATCGTCTGCGCCTAGCCTCACCTTCTGCAGTCGTCTTGATACCAGTCGTCCCGTCACCATCAAGGTTTGCATCACAATTAGCAGGAGTGCTACAACGACCACTCTGTAGCCATAGTCCTCAAAGCCCATAGTATTGGAAGACATGATACAGAAGAGGAATTATAAACAAAGAATGCGAGGGCCAAAAGCTGTCCGAAGAACAGAACCCCGCGCCTCGAGACGAATATATAGTAACTGAAAAAGAACAGAGTCTAACTATCTTACTTTTCAAAGACTACAGAAAGAGAAACAAATACTTCAAATGCCGGGCATCTCGACCCAGCTGGGATAGGGTTCGCTCCGCACCGTGTAGAAGGGGGTGCGGACGAAAGTGAGAAGACGTGGCCGAGGTAGGTTGAACAGACAGTAATAGCCGGCTTGATGTGAAACGATCGCACAGCCTGTGGAAGGACGTGCAGATGTTGGCACACCTGGTACACTTGGTACACTTGGCATGCATGACAGCCGGCAGCAACGTTCTACTGGCGCGACAGTAACAGGCCACTAAGTACAAGGCGATGGCGTAAGAGTTCGCATTGGGCGGTGTGAGTGGTGTCAAGTGGACGACTTGAAGCTTCGAGGTGGACGTTAAGCTGTACGAGTTCGGCAGCAATGAGTCTTCTATCGGGTACTTCCTAGACGTTCTCGATCAAGTACGTCATGGGCGCCGTGGTGGTGCAAGGTGGTGCAGCCAATTAGGAGTCAGTAGTGACAGCGGCACTGTACGAGTTGCCTGACTTCTAGAATATTTGCATTGCTGGGGCGGCCGCATATCGGCTTCCTGCAGCTTCTTCTAGCTTGTGGCGCGTATTGACACTGGCCCAGAAGCGTGGCCCAGATCATGCAGGCGGAGATCCAGAAGGGAGCACAGACAAGGGTAAAGTAGTTTGACCTCGACCATGGCTGCTTGCAGGCGATAAACGACAAGAATTTGGGTGCCACCAGTAAATAGTGTATAGTGGTTTGCAGACTATCGAAACGCACAGACCTCTTCTGTGTTGCGCGTAAACGGCATCAAGATCTATTTGCATTGATCGGGCCGCTTGTTATGCGGGCGAACGACAGGATGGGGGTGAGATGGGCAAGTCCTGGATAATGTTGCTGCAATTCGGATTATTTGAAGGGTGAAGACGGAGGACTGCATAATGGGTTCCAAGCCTTCCCCGGGCTAGATAACAATCTGGGGACTGTCTCTGAAACGAGATGATTCGGCGAATTGAATCGATTGCGCTGAAACGTGATACCCGCAGCTTCTGTCGTACGTAGCCGTTCCCGTGCGGCCCGAACAGCCCGTCAAATAGAACCCATCTCCACAACAAAGGAGTGTCTAGATACTACATCTAGTTTGCTGTAGCCAGGGGCTTCTTCCTTGTATACCCTCATCAGCTGCCATCATGAACGCCACCACTTCCTACCATCTAATAAACCCAAATTCTTCGACATCAATGCCCGTGCTTGACGTGCCCTGCGCAACAGTCCTCCTAAGGTGCTGCAGCGACCATGAAAATACGCTAAACCTCGACGCTAAGCCAAAGGTGGATGAGTTATTCTGCAGCAGATATATGGTCTCCGTTGGCTCAGACTCCAATCGCATCACTTGTGACCCAGAATCTGCGCCCCGGCAACAAGTATCCGTGAGCCTCTTAGAAAATATCCTTCCGAGATTTGAAAAAGTGCGTGGCGCAGAAAGGGGCTGAGCCGACGGAAACTAGGAGGTCGAAGTACCAGTCACACAGACAAGAAAGAGTAGCATCTCGTCCTCAGGCGTGAGACACTCTCTGACGCTTGTGTCGCCTCGAAGTCTTCATTTCCTTGTAGAACGCAGAATTTGGACTCCAGCACGGGCCGTCGGCGTATCTGCTAGATCGGACTTTCTGGCCGAGACATTCTCGGCTGAGGTTGGTCATGTCTCAGTCTCTTCGGGTAATTGTTGATTTTATTGGTATTGGTCAATGCGTCGATAGGGGTGCGAGCTGAGGAAATGGAATTAGAGCGTGTATGGTCATAGGTGGTAATGGTGGAGATGGTTGAATTGATCAGAAGCCTTCAAAAGCTTCGGGGATCGAGGTATTACGGCATGAGGTGCAATTCGGATCGGTATTTTGCTGTTCTGTGGGTGAAAGTCGATATATTGAGATTCAGATGTAGAACAAGGTTTTTTCGTAACAAACTTTCAGATGTACAAGAAGGATTCTTCGTGAGAAATCGTGTTATATACCCAAAGCGCTATCCACCTCATGCTCCAGCGATCCTCAGAACTGGTTTGGGTTCACAGAACTCAGTATGAACGATGGCTACAATTAAGTGTCATTGAAACGCCTTTCAATGCAGACAGACGTCGCTCAAGAATGCCAAGACCTAGATCTACAATAGCTCGTAGTATCATGAATGCCCTTCACCCTGCGTATTCTCGTCCCTTTGCTCCTCGTCCCCAGACCCACTGCTCTTGTCCCTCTTCAGCCTGAAGAACTCGCCCAGACTCACACTGAACGACCTCCCCTTCGGAGTCGGGCTGCCCGGATTCCCACCCAGCCCAGGCCGCTGCATCCCTCTCAGTGGCGAGCTCTCCGCTTCCGCCTCGCTAGGGCCATTATCACCGGTCAAGCGCTGTGAAGTGGACTTCCTCAACGTCGAAAGCCCAGGACGCCGGCCCGCTTCTCGTGGATCGATGCCCCTGCGAAGGGAGTCTGCGACGATAGCGCTGAGAGGGGACGAGAGAGGTGAGATTAGTGGACCGGGCATGATACGCGCTACGGAGTTTCGGGAGAAATTTGCAGGGCGGTCTGAGCGCCGAGGAGACATCTGTGGCCGCTCGGGGGTCAACAGTTCGCCTGCTCGAGCCTGAGTCGGAAGGGTTGGTGTTGAGATGGTGCTTTCTAGCTGTCTAGGTCGGGCGAGCTGCTCCCGTGTTGACTGCCATGGATTCTCGAGCAGGGGCGAATTAGGATCGTCAGTCTCGCTCATCAAGGGCCTGGAGGGGGTGGAGGATCTGGCAGAGTGCAGGCGCTGTGGAGTTCGAGGTTGCGAGCTTGGTCCGTCGGCTTGCGGCTTCGACGGACGTCTAGAAGGATTGTCGAACCGGATGCTTGGGGTCGACTCCCTTCGACTGCCACCCTTTCCAGCATCTACAACGTCCACATCGTCTTCGTACCGTTCCTCATCAACAAGTCCTATGGTATTTTCCTCGTCTTCTGATGCATCGTCCTCGTCATTGGATGGTCCAGCTCTGTCGCTCGTGATGAGGTAAACGCCAGAGAAAGTCAAGGCGCAGCCTCCAACAAATTTGCCAACACGGTCTGCTGTAGCAGATTCGAAGTCCCGGTATAAGACCGCGCTACCAATAATGACGGAGATGGTGAAGAGGACGAATTGCGTAGGGATGACTTGAGTTGAGTTAAACCGTTGTAGGGCGCGGTTGAGGTATCGGATCTGCAGTAGAGCTGAGACGACTAGGACGAAGAGTAGGAGGTAGGTAATTGGGAAGGTCAGGGCGTGCCACAGTGTGTAGGAGAGGAGGGATGCGATCCCTTTGGTAGAAAGCACAGTGTAGCCGCCTTAAAAACGTCAGCCTGTAGAAAGTTCATAGTCTTGAAATCTTACCCCAAAGCCCAACGAGACCTAAGTCGATGAGTATCGTCCTTTCTCCGTATTTACCACTAGCCCACATCAACCCGATGATCACGAACGCGGTAATGCCCATGTAAAGCGCAAATTCCCACCGGGCGATATGGGACCAGAGCTCTTTCGGACCCATCTTGTTCTCCAAGTTTTTCGCACTGAGTACCACCACCACAGCTCCCGCGATAGCCACCACGACACCAGAGAAGTCCCGAAACCGGAAACGTTCTCTGAGAAGGCAGGGTGCAATTATACAATTTGACACCAATGCCACAACACCTAGGGGCGAAACGATCGATGCTGGCGCAAAGCCATATGCCAGGAAATTGCCGGCTTCTCCAATCACCATGAGGATGATCCCTGCCCACCAATACGGCGATTTCAGGTATGACTTCCGCTCCCCATGTTCTGAATGCTTCTCGGACTGCTTCACTGTCGACCCGGAGGAAGAGCGTGAGTGGATCGATGGACGCGGCATGTAGTCCCCACCGTTTGAAACCTCCGCCTCTGTGAGCTCGCCATCCCCTAGCGGAGCCGTTAGATTGATCTTTGCTCGCTGTTCAGCTATTTTGCCCCGCTCTTGTGTTCCGTATGTCTTATGCCGACTTTTGCTGTTTTCTGGTGGGGCCTCCTTGCCGCTTTCTTCCCTGCCAAGTCGAATGTGGGCATAGCGCTGGATGTTCAGGGCAAAAGATATGAGGATGTTGCCTACAATGGCGGTGACGATGCCAATCAGCGATGACCATTCCCTGAGCTTCTCAGAGGCGCTTCCATCGCGTGCAAGGAGCTGTAAAGGTCCTGGCATAAGGGATGTCTTTGGGGTCCGTAAAAGTGTTTCGTACGTCGCAGGCAAGGACTTCTTATGCGGTACAGGGTCTTGCTCAGAGTAATTGAGGGGCGCGCCCCAAAGTGGACATCTCCAGGAAGCACTGACGTCTCGTAAGTTGGGGATTCATATCGTTGTCGAAACGTAAGTGAAGTATGTGAAAACTCGACAATGACGACCGTCAATGCATGTCTTGGCGGACCCAGATCCAATTAGCGCTTTCACAACGGTTGTTGCCTCTTGACCTTATTTTTAGATTCTCGACCCCAACTTATTTACTTCTGGCAAGATAATTTCAGTCAACCTTCGCATTTCTTGATTTATTACTATCAAAATCTTATGTTTGATAGAATGGACTTTGCGCTTTTAACAGTATATCTTTGATAGAGTTTAAATCAATATTGAGATAATTATCTAATTGCAAAGTTTTTGTGTTTTAGAGCGTATCTCAAAAACAAAGATCGACTTAAACTTTTTATATGTTAACGATAGCAACGAACTTTGCAGTTTCTATAGCTCTAGCAATTCTTAATCAAAACTTATAAGCAAAGCAAATTTAGAAAGCGCATAGTGTTCAAAGTAATATTGATTAATTTTGTATATTTTAATAGCGAAATGCGAAAGTTGACCAAAATTATCTTGCCAGAAGTTGGGGTCGAGAATCTAAAAATAAGGCCAAGGGGCGACAACCGTTGTGAAAGCGCTAAAAGCCGATGAATCGCTTGAGGAGATCGCCGGGCATCATATTCGAACAATGACCAAGACTCTCGTAAGCCTGATCTAGGCGTAAACAGTCAGATGTATAATAGCTGACCAAATCCACAGTCAGGAACAAGCCTTTCCCCGATCACTTCCAAGCTACTTCGTTGAGGCTGCTGAGCGTACATCGAGTAATGCTAACTAAACACTATTAGCAACCTTGTAGAATCTTCCGCCACGCAACCTCCTCTATAAGAAGCGTCCATCTCTTGTCGTCTCGTCTTTTCCTTTACAACAAAAACAAGAACATCACCTAACGTCATTCCATATATGTGCACAATATCCAGAATTATGTCCAACGCAAAGATCACGTTCCGCCCCTCCGCTGCCCGAGGCCATGCCGACCACGGCTGGCTTAATAACTACCATACTTTCTCCTTCGCCTCCTATTCCCACCCCTCCTTCCAATCCTTTGGCAGTCTACGCGTGCTGAACGAAGACCGTGTCGCTCCCAAGACTGGCTTCCCCACACATCCGCATCGTGATGCCGAGATCTTCAGCTATGTCCTTTCCGGGGAGCTGACACACCGCGACTCGATGCACGGTCAGAAATCCCCGACGGACGCAAAAGGTCTGAAAGACGTCAGTAGCGACGACTATTTCGTTATGAAGCGCGGGGACGTCCAATTCACCACCGGCGGCAGCGGCATCGCGCATGCAGAGCAGAACGAGCATCAGTCGCAGACGGTGCATTTCTTGCAGATATGGTGTCTGCCGTGGAAGAAAGGCTTGACGCCTCGCTACCACACCATGAGCTTCGGCGAAGAGGCGAAGCGCAGGGGATTTGTCACGATCTTGAGCCCTTTGAAGGGAGGTGTTGAGGCAACTGCTGGAGAAGAGAAGCAGGCGCTGCCTGTGGTTGAGGGGACGATTCCTATCCATGCGGACTTCTTGATGGGTGTGTCTATCATTGCGCCGGGTTCGAAGGCCTCGTGGAAGATTGGTGGCGACGGTTCGGTGAGGTCGAAGAAGGACAGGAAGGTATATGTACATTTGCCGATGAGGGGTTTAGGGGCGAAGGTTCGGCTGGCAGGAAGGGAGGATAAGGTATTAGGAGAGGGCGATGGGGCGTTTGTAGAGAAGGTCGATGCAGGAGATGACTTGATGGTTGAGTCTGTAGGGCAGGGTGAAGCGGAAGTTGTGGTTTTGGATTCAAATTAGCTATTTAGGGGTTCTGGCGTTGGTGACCTGTATATAATGTTTTCGACAAGAGTAGGGGTCTTCAGTTTCCACCCTAGCTCCTGCCGTTGTCTCTATACTGCTACTCTTTCATCGAATCAAGAGTTTAGCAGCTCGTTGAACCCATACGCGCTGTTAATGCCCCATGTCCCCCTCACAGATGCAAGGGTTCGCTTCGCCTTATATCTGTTATGGCTCTTGGCAACTATTTGATTTCCTACCTTAGAAAGTTATTGATGGGAAGTCTCAATACAGCAGATACCTCTAGAACAGGTCTAAGAAATTCGGCCTATACAAATTAAAGGGGACGAATACAGTAAACCTTTTCTATAAGCAGTTAGTATTTACGAACAATTGACTGCTTGTAACGCGATACTGCTTATATCGAGGGTCTTGGCACTTATAACGCTAAGCTCAATTCGACTAGCGCCTATCTCTTGTTTAGGCGAGATCACGTGTCTGCGAAATGCAATAGAATAGGAAAAAGAAAATACATTGAATTACTATCTGTTTATCGCAAAATCTAATATATTGTCTTATAAATTTCTCGAACGTGTTTAAAATCTAAAACATATCTTTTAAATATTTAGAATCGACTATCTAATTAATTGTTTAGTGCATTTATCGATCAAGAGTTGTTTAATTATTATTAAACACCTTTTTGCGTTCTATTGTTCTTCTATATAAATCTAATTATTTAATTATCTTTATCTCGTTGTTCTTCTATTGCTTCTTGTATAATTAAAATATATTTAAAGTTTCTAAAATTTAATTAATGTCAATTCTTGATATATTTGTTTTTGTCTTCTTCTTTATCTTTATTTTTGTCTTCTTTATCAATATTTCGATAGATTGATATTGCATTAGAACGTCTATTATAATATCTATATTATTGTTTATTATTATCTTGACAACAAGTCTTTCGTAATAAGTTAAATTAAAGAAGAAGAAGTTTAATACACGTTAATTGCGTTTAAGAATAATAATATTATAATTATTTGTATACGAACGTCTTGCAATGCTTGCTCTATCTTAGATATTGCAATTATTTGTTTTCTATAAGTTTTATTTTATTGTCTTTCAATAGACACGATATAATTTGTCGTTAATATTGTAGATTTAAATTAACAATTAGCAATAGTATTAATAGTAACGTTAAACTTCTATACTTCTATTGTCTATCTTATCGTCTTGTATAAATTGCGCTCAATAGATTTTGCATTATACTTGTCGACATAATATCGAAATTATTGCTTTCTATATTAAAGCTTTTAAGCAACAATAGTATTTTAATTAAGTAATTAACACATGCTTGTAATATTAATTAATGGAAAGATAATCTTAACGTTTTGTATAGATTTGTTTTCTTTCTTTCGACATATATTAATGTTAGCTTTGTAAGTTGCAAAGCTATCTATTAAAAGTATACACTTTCGATTTTCTACTTCTTGTCGAAATTAGTTTAGATATTTCTTAAATATCTTTGTAGTTATCTAGACTTTGCGATTAGATTGTTATATTATTTGTAGATTTTTCGCATTAATATCTCTTGTGTCTATTATAATATTCCTAATATTTCTATTATTAACAAAATATGCTTGTCGTGAAAGTCTTTCGCAAACAGGCAAGCAATTTCTTTTTGCAGAAAATAGCACTAGTAATATATATAGTTACTTATAATAGCATTAATGCAATTTAGCTTCTTACACTTATAACAATTAATAGCTTTAACAAAGTTAATATTAGCATTGTTTATATTATCTTTTGCAACAATTATTAGAAGTAAAGCTTCTTAATTAGTTTTTTTTCTTGTGAAAGTAATTTATTGTTTGTCGCGAATTTCTTCTTTTGTTAATCTTTTTATTGACAAGAGACGTTTTGCTTACTTTTTGTCAAGCATTTTAGTATCTTTTATTAACAATAATTGTTACTTATTCTTAAAGTCTTTCTTGTTATTGTAATTATTAAAATGCTTTACATCAATATTTGCAAAAGACTTTCTATTATCTTATCGATTAATAAAGTCTTTCGCAATAGACTTTTTTGCTCTTGTAACGTTATTTCTAATATTGTAAGTCTTTTATCAACAACTTTTCTAATCTTACTATTAATCTAAATTAGCGTAATCGTCGAATCGAATTTCAATTCGATCGAATTAACTCGCTCAATTCTAATTCTAGAATTAGCCAAATTTCCTAGCTTAACAAAGTAGAACGAGAGAAGAATGCGCGTCGAGTGTTTAATTTAATTCACTCGATTATATAACGCTATGTAACGCGCTAATTATATGCGATTAGCGTGGACTCTACGCTAACTTAATCGAGTTAGCGCATAGATAAGATAAATTAAGTTAAGTTAAGTTAAGTTAAGTTAATGCTAACGCGACGAAGTTAGCTTAAGTTCTTAACATTGATTCGACGAAATCTAACTTTAAGATCGAATTTGCGTCTTAATCCTAACTTAATTCTACAAGATTCAAGAGGATAAATTAGGTTAAGAAAAAAATGTTCGATTCAATTTAACGATTACACTAATCTAAATTTCGTCTTAGAACTTTTCGTCTCTCGAGAAATCGTTATTCTTGTTTATCAAATTTATCAATTTATTTCTTTCGATTATTAATACGTCGTATTTGTTTTAAATCAAATTAAACAAACAATTAAAGTTATTGTTAAACAATAGTTTTGTTCTTTATTTGTTAAATTAAATATTAGATCTTGTTATACTTAATTTACGAAAATAGAATTTAATCGAATATAATTAGTTGATTAAGCAATCAATTGTGTTAAGTTTAGAAGACAAATAAACGTCTTTAAAGCGAAATTTAATCAACTTATTGCAAATATTCTTTCTATTATTGCAAAATTTGTTAAGAATTCTTTTGCTTTTATCGATACTATTGTAAATATATCTCGCTTTGCGTTTAAAACTTTCTTCGATTTCGCATTTAAATTTTGCTTCGATTTTTTTTTTCTTTTTTTTCGATACAACAAAAGAGATAATTCGATCGAATCTTAATATAATTAATTTTACTAATAGCACAAATAATAAATGCGATTAGACAAATATCTTTACGAAAGCACAAAAGCAAGAAATAATAATAATAATTGCGAAAGTCTTTCGCAATTACAATAACAATAGAGATTAGAATTCTACTTTCTTATTGAATAATTCGCTCAATGTTAACAATCTTAATTACGATTAAAAATCGAATAACATAGAATGTTTTAATTCTAAGTACAAGAATTTTGTTAACGTCGACTTTCTTATTGTCAATATAAATAGATACGTTTTTTATCGAAACGTATACGCTTTTGTTAATTGATTAAAGAATATAATAGTTCTTTGCGAAAAAGCAAAGCTTCGAACAATGTTCTCGCAATACTTTCGTAATTTTGTTCTTATTTGATATTCGATAAAATTGTCGAATTTCGAAAAACAATTGCTTCGCAATATTGAGCTAAAAAGCTAATATAAAGCTCTTATATATTGTTTTAAGAAATGTATATTTGTTGTTCTTTAATATTTGCAACAAAAACAATATACAATAACAAATACTTAATAACAAAAAAATTCGCATTTATTTGTTTAAAAAATCTTTTGCTATATTAAGACAATCGAAATAATGTTCTTGTACAATCAATTGTTTATAGCTTGAAACAATCTTAATTAAGAATTTTGTCACAATATTTTGAAACTTGATATTAACATTATTATGCAAACTTTTCTTAATTAACTAAATAACAAATCTAGTATATAATATAAGATAATAAGATATTTTGACAATTTCTTATTGTCGCAACGTTAAACGTTTAATATTACAAATTTTAATAAACATAATTAACAACAAACTCGAGACAATTTTTCTTAATCGATCTTCGAAAATTTCGCTTTTTAATACTTTTCTTAATCGCAAAACTAAACTTTTTATTAGTACTAAAATTTTGCTTATTAGAATTATTAATCTTTTAATTTCGAGCAAATTATATTTGCTTCAATTGTAGTTGTCTTGTCAATCGCAAAATAATTACTTTATCTTATATTTAAAAACGCATTAAATTTCAAAAATTAGATAACTCAATTAAATAACGAAAAATCTAATAATTGCTATTTGTATAATAAATGCTTTTCGAATAGATCTAAAGTCTATATAATTAATAAAGACGAGAAAAACGTCTTTGCAAAAGACTTCGAAAAAGTTTAGAACAATTATTATGTTAACAAGAATTTGAACTACTAAGATTTTAATAATAATAACAAATTGCAACTTAAGAACGTCTTTGTTAATCTTATTATTATAATTGATAAACAACTTTATTATTGTTGTCTATGCAAATAGATTTTTTTTAAGCAACAAACTTTATAGTTATTTACGTGTTAATTGTGCTAAAAAGAAAGACGTTCTACGTAAGACTTCTTAAGTTTTTCTAAAAAAAACTTTTGTTAAAGCAAAGTTTGTTAACAAGTCTTTTGCAAACGTTTATCTAAATAAGATATCTATTATTAAAGTTACAAAAACTTCTATAGAAATTAATATTTTTATACAAGATTCTTTTGTTAATTCTAGTTAAAATATTAAGATAACATATAACTTTTCTAATTAATTTTACTTCAAGATAAAAACAACGTTAAACAAAGACTTACTCTTAATAAACGTTTGTCTTAATATTGACGTAAAAATTACTTTTAATAATAGAATTTTCTTCAAATTCTAAACGTCTAATACTTAGATATATATTATAACTATCTTACTTAGTATACGTAATATTGATACGCATAATTATAGATTAGACAAGTACGCTATTGTTGATTTCTACTTTAACGACATAAATAAATAGAAAAATCTAGTTCGAACGCATTTTTGATGTAAAATTTATCTTGTTAATAATTTGAAAACAAATATATTTATTAAAAAGAATATTCTTGACTTCGAAGAAAGTGTTATTGATTTTTTGACAAAAATTGCTTCAATTAAGAGTTATAAAATTATTATTTCGATAGAAGTCAAATTTTGTCTCTATAATAATATTGTTAAGCAATTAGTTAATTTACAAAGTACAATTGTTGTTTTCTCAAATTTACAAATTTTCATGTTTGTCTATTATAATTATTTATTAAAGCGAGACTTTCTATTCGAACTTAAATTTTAAAGCGATATATTACTTTTTACTTATATAATTGATGTCTTTCTTTATAATATATTGATTCGCAATAAAGATAATTATATTATTTAGCTATCGCAAATTTTTTGTTTTAAAACAATTCTAAAACTTGATTACTTCAATATCTTTCTAATTGATTTTAATAAAAATATAATAAATTTGACAATACGTAAATTGAGATCGACATATTAGACAAGCTAATTTAGAAAAGTTATAATTGTTATTATCGATATACTTGCTACAATAACATTTGTTTTGTGGAAAACTTTTGCAAATTCTATTAATATAGTATTTACATTCGCGTATATTATTGTTATAGCAAAATTGCTTGTCGCTATAATTTTTGACTTGATAAAGTCTTTCGCAAAACAACTTTTATTTAATAAAATTATTATTTATAATTTTAAGAACAATGTAGTTTACATTCTAAGAAAGATTGTAAAAGTCTTTTTTACTTTTTAAAAAAAGAAAAAATTTGTCAAGCTTTTTAAAGAGAACTAAATAAGAATTTCTCTTAAATTCGATTAAGAATCTTATATATTTAATAAGATAAAGATTTACTTTTTAAGAGCTTGCGACAAAGCATTAATAAACAAAATCTTCGATACTTTATACAAGAAAGAAAAGCTTTTACAAATTAATAAATTTATATTCTTTAGCTTTTTAATATTTTGCGTATAGAAAAACAATGCGAAAGACAATCTTAAAGATAAAGTAATAATAGATATCTAAAAATTAAATGCAATCTCTTAATTTAATATTTATCTATTGTTATTATAGAACAAACTAATTATTTTTATACAAGATTGTTAATACATTATTGTTATTAATTGCGTTAGCTTCTTCTATTAATAACGCGTATATTTACTTGATCGATATAAACTTACAATAATCTCGCATTGTAATTAGAAAAGCTTTAGTATCGCAATGATAAATTATTGAAATTTTATAATTTATATTTAACAACAAATTAATCGACTTTTGCCAACATTTCGCGTCTTCGCGCGAGCTTACGTCGACAATATTGTTATTGCGTTTGTTACGTTCGAAAAATATATTTAACATCTTACTTAAATATTCTAGATTCTAATAGAAAACAATCTTTTTATCAAGTTTATCAAAACTTTTATAGAATATTCTATTATATAACTTCTAAGATAACGAGTTAATTCTTTCGATCTTTTTACGTCTAAGAAGAAACTTCGCGCAATTGTTTAGATTAAATTTTTTATTATTCTCGATTTGCTAAAAACTTATTTAAATTTAATTAGTTAACTACGAGATTACGTCTTTTTCTATATCGAAATTTCTAAATTTTTATAGAAAAGAAAGATTAAGTTGTTGCGAAAGAATTTTGTAATAAAACGAAAACGAAAATTCTTCTTTATTAAAATCAAGCTTTGCGATGTTATTAAATTAAAAAAGACTTTTTTCGCGATATTTTAATTTTTGCTTTTGCGATCTTTCTATATATTGCATGTCGACAAATTAAAACAATTGTTTATTAATTTCAATATTAATTAGAAATTCGACTTCGAAGCGATAATCTATTATGTTAAGAAATAAGCAAACAAGAACTATCTTAAATGCAAACAAATTTAATCTATTTTATTTCTTAGCAAACTATTAATTTTTGTTGAAACAAAATATTAATTTATAAAACTTGAGCTAACAAAAACAGTTTAAGTACTTAAGAAAATTTTTTATTTGATCGAGTCAATCGATTTTGCTTTGTTAATAATTATTTTTATCGATTACAACGTCGCAATAGACATAGACAAGCAAATTTCTCTAATTACTAGTTGTACGAATAAGTTGAATTTATGTCTTGTTTGCGTCTTAAATTATATTTAACGCTTTAATTTAAATTTGCGATATAAACTTAATAAGTTGCGTATTATTTTTAACGCATTGTCTTATTTAATTAGCAACAATATAAATTTTCCGAAAGACTTTTATAAGAAAAACGAATTAAATGTCTTGTTTATTTATGCTCTAATAGAGATCGATAAAGTCTTTCGTAAACAAATAATCGATAAATATTTTTCAAATCTAAATTGACAACGCATTACTAAGATTCTCGATGCTCTTTTAATAAACAAAAACGTTAGCAAGCTTTCTTTTGTTTAAGAGAACAATTTTATCTTTTGTGCAAATTATTATATTATCGAAGTATACGCTTATTAGTCTCGTCGATTATGCATTTCTTTCGCAATTATTAAGAATATATTTAGCTTCGTTTATAATAACAAGAATAAACATTTCGATTTCGCAAAATGCTATAAGCGCATATTGATATTCTAATATATCAAAGAATTGTCGCAATATCTTTGTAATTATCTAAAATATTGTTCGAATTGCTAAATATATTAAATTAGACATTATTACTCTTATAAATTATTGTAGTCTATTTTTACGTCTTTGATATCTTTTTATATTCTAACAATTAACTTTATTCTTGTCTTATATCTTATTGCGTTCAATTATAATATTGTTATATTTATTACTTGCAAGTTTATTAAATGCGTTACTCTTATCGAAGAGAAAATTACATAAAGTGTTTAGCAATAAGATTTAGCGCTTCTAAATCGACTTAATATTGTTAATTAAGAAATTCTTAAAACAATAATCTTCGATTAAAATCGAAAATTTCTCTTAAAAATATAAAGAAAATCCTTCGAATAATTAGAAATTCGATTTCTTTACTTCGCAATCTATTACTTTTAAATTAGTAATTAGAACAAACAAACTAATCAAATCGTAAAAATCGTCTTAAAATTTTATATTATTGATATAAAAAATTTAACTAATTAACTAACAACTTTGTCGCGAACTTAGAGAGAATTAAACAATTTAATATTAATTATTATCGATTACTTTTCGAATAAAATTATATATAATTTTATCTTCTTACAAGTAATAGATTTATTGAAGTCTTCTCTTGTTTCGAAGTCTTAGACTTATTGTATTGTCGTAACTAATATTATTGTCTTCGTTCAAATAATTGCTAAAATTATATATAATCGAAAGCATTAAATCGTTTTTCTTAAGATTAAAAATTACGCTTTACTTCGATTATATTATAAGTATAATATTTTATTTATTAAACGTATTAAACGCAAGCTTAATTAACAATATATCGACTTATTTTGCGTTCTCGAAAAAATCGAAACTCTAATATATAAACTAGACATTCTCTTTTATTAACATATTTAATTAGTGTTTACTATTGCTTAATTAAAATTTTGCTTGTCTTCGAATTTTGATCTTTACAATAAAAAACGTTTTAATTATCTCGATTTCGTTTTCGTAAAAAAAGATATTGCTAAGATAAAGTTTTACAAAATCGAAATTATTCTTAATAAGCGTAAGATTATTAATTGTAAATACAAATATCTTGTTTGTTAAAAAGAATATAAATTAGAGCATAATATTTAACGAAGTCTTTTTAAACTAAAAAACGTCGACAATTTAGTATAGAATTATAAGATTAATCTTTAAAAAATTATTTGTCTTTCGAATTGTTTATAAAAGTCTTTTGTTGTATCTTTTTTTTATAGAAATATTTCTTGTTATTATTGAAACAAATTCTTGTCGAATATTCGCAATAATAATATCTTTAAAAAGTGTTACTTTGTTTATTTAATTCTTGAAGTCTTTAAATATTATTAAATAAATTGTTTTGCGAAAGTCTTTCGCGAATAACATTTCTATTACGACATTTTCTTTCGAATTGCTTTTTTGTTATTTCTCGCGTTTTAACAAACAAATCTTAAGCTTCTAATGCAATAATAAATATCGCAAACAATATAATTTATAACTTTATAATATTGAGAACAATGTCTTACTTTTCTTTTAACAACAAATTGTTATAATATTTCTAATATTTCTATTATTGACGAAATATATTTGTTGTAAAAGTTAGCGCAATCGTTAAATCGAATTTTAATTCGATCGAATTAACTTGCTTAATTCTAATTCTAAGATTAGGCTAGTGTGATCGTTGGGTCGGGTCGAACACTTTTTTCTCAACCCGACCCACCCTCTTGGGCCCCGTAGGGTTGGGCCAGGGTTAAGGCGCGAACCCGACCCTAGGGTCGGGTTTCGTCGGGCCAATGCCAAGAACCCAAGCTAACTTCGTCGCGTTAGCATTCGCTTATCTTATCTTATCTTATATACGCGCTAACTCGATTGAGCTAGCGCAAGGGTCCACGCTAACCATATGCGATTAGCGTAGACCCTGCGCTAGCCCAATCGGGCTAGCGCGTCACGTGACGTCACGTGATCGGGTGGGTCGGGTTGGACACTTGACGCGCATTCTTCGCTCGTCCCACCCTGTTGGGCTAGGAAATTTGCCTGACCCCAGGGTCAGGTTTGGGCGAGTTAACCCGACCCGACGATCACACTAGATTAGGCAAATTTTCTAGCTTAATAGAATAAGACGAACGAAGAATATGCGTCAAGTATTTAATTTAACTTATTCGATTATATAACGTTACGTAACGTGCTAATTATATACAATTAGCGTAAATTCTACACTAGTTATATATGATTAGCGTAAATCCTGCGCTAGCTCAATCGAGTTAGCGCATAAATAAGATAAGATAAGATAAGCAAATATTAATGCGATAAAGTTAACTTAAATTCTTAACATTGATTTAACAAAATTCGATTCTAGAATTAGATTTGCGTCTTAATTTTGACTTAATTCTATAAGACTCAAGAGAGTCAATTAAATTAAGAAAAAAGCGTTCGATTTAATTTAACAATTATATGTAATAGAATAAAATTTAAATCAATTGCGTCAAAAGTACTTGCGAGATGTTCGCGCGTTGCAAACACTTGCGAGAAGTAATATATATAAAGAAGACGATCTAATCTATTATAGTTATCTCCCCTCCCAATGAATCTCGTCCCGAGATTCAGGGTTATTTCAGGGTTGACCCAGGGCTACGCCAGGGTTACCGAAAAATTCTTGGTGTGTTGCGCACTTAGAGGCCACTTTGAAGACATAATGCTTAGCACATGCTATTTCTCTTGTCGCGTTCGACTAGCACTCACGTATTATATTTAGAGATCGCGCACAACATGTTGCTCACGTTAAACGAACACACTTACGTCTCGCTTTATGCGACGACGTAACATGCGATCTAGGTTACTAGATCTTTTACGTAGAATATACGACGCCAAACTTTTGCGTTTACGATCGCTTAATTTATGATCACAAAAGAAATTAATCTTGGGACCTAGACGTAATGCGTCGCATCAAGTCGAAGCACGAGCGCAAATACTATTGTAATAGAATAGAATTTAAATCAATTGCGTCAAAAGCATTTGCAAGATGTTCGCGCGTTGCAAACATTCGCAAGAAATAATATATATAGAGAAGACAATCTAATCTATTACATTATACTAGTAAAAGTCTTTCGCAAACAAACAAACAATTTCTTTCTATAGGAAATAGCACTAGTAATATATATAGTTACTTATAATAGCATTAATGCAACTTAGCTTCTTACACTTATAACAATATTAAAAACATAAGAGTTACTAGCATTGTCTATTATCTACAATTTGAGCTTATGTAATTTAGTAATATTGCAATATTAGACTGATCGCGTCGAGTCGAGTCATCGAGTTCGAGCTAGGTTCTTGGCTCGCCAAGACTCGATTCGAGTTAGAAATCTTGGCCCAAGTATTCGAGTCGAGTTAAAGGGTAGGTATGAAGTACTTAGCGTATGACTCGACTCGACTCGCCAAGACTCGAAAAATTTAAATTATTTTTGAAAAAATACATTAATCAACTTAATCAAATTGATTAATTTAATTAATTTGTTTATAATATTATATAGTAATGCATTTAGGTAATGCATTTGTATGTTATTTGTGCGTTATTATTTTTAAACTATTTTTAGTAATTCAAATAATGCGAATTTTTTTAAAAATAGAAAATCTTGGCATTTTGACGTCATTTTCGATTGCTTGGCGAGTCGATTGAGCCAAGTCAAGAAATCGTTGACCCAAGTCGATTCCAAGTCGAGTCAAGAGGTTGGTATCGAGTATTCGAGTTGGGCCAGAATGTTGATATTGAAACTCGACCCGGCGATCAGTCTATGCAATATAAGATAATAATAATTCTTTTCTTGTTTGTCTTAATACTATTAGTAGACTTGCTAAATAATATTGTCTTCGATATTGCTATTTAGAATAAACTTGTTTTATCTATATTGTAGCAATTATAAAAGAAGAAGTTAGAATCTAGTTAATTCTTAATATTGTTTTGTATATTCTTTAGATTGTTTGCAAGTTATTCGCAATTAATATAATCGAATTTATTATATCGATAACGCTTTTGTATATAATAACGAGCTTTATAGTTATTAAGTTATTTTATCGACGTCTTAAATAAATTCTGTATATAGAAAGAGAGAATTAAATAGAGTTTTCGATAGAAGAGTATTGTTATTTTCTTTATAATAGCTTCGATAATAGATATTTGTTAATCTTTCTTACGTATTTGTTATTTAAATAGTACGTTTTCTATTTTAATTTACTTGTTAAAACAATAACAAGTATAAATAGCTTAAATCTAATTGTTTAAGTAAATATGTTTCTTGTTAATTTATCGACGTATATAGATGTTATCGATTAAACTATCTTTGTCGAATTAAGTCTTAAAGATAACGACAAGCTCTTTATAAGATAACAATTTAGTTTCGCGAAAAACTTGCAAAAAGGAGAGCTTTCGTAATTATTTTTTTTGATATAGAAAATAAATAGTTTGTTGTCGCTTTGACAATAATATTATTATAGTTAAAAGCAATTGCGAAGAGTTTATTTTATACTTAATTAAGATAAATGCACGCAATAGAATAGTAGAAAAAGACATATTAAGACTATACGAGACACAAATGCAAAAATATAAAAAACTTAATTAAAGTTTGATCGATAAGAAGAAATTAGATTTTTCTTCGTTTTCTCTATAAGTAGTCTTATCAAAATAAGCGAAAAATCTATCGTCTCTTCTTATAGACTAAAACTGCGATAATTATTATCAAAATCGATAATTTTGACTAGATTGATTGCTTATAATATAATACTACCTATAACTCGACTGCTTATAAAAAAGGTTTACTATATAAAAATACAAGAATAGCATCAAAGATACGAACGACGAAAGAAATAGACTAATAACATTAAGAGCAAGAAGTCTTAAGAGATCTACATAAGTTTCACACGAATTAAGATGCTTCTTTGTTTCGAAGACATGCGTAGACCTTGTCTTATCTTAGTTAGATCTATCAAACACACAATACTGTACTCAACATTCATATTAAAAGTGAATCCCTCATCTAGGGACGATTAGCACCCCTAGATGAGTCTCATCTCAATTTCTAGATTAGCTCAATTGTTATATTTGCGATGTTTTTGCAGTATCTAGTATAACTTCGTCGCATCACATGCAAATTGAACAACCAAAACGACACATAAAAGCCTAAATCAAGCGCTACAAATTATACATAGTAAGTTAATCAATTGAATAAGAAAGTGATAAATTGTAGATGATGAAAAGGTTGCTCTTCCGTAGTCGAAAACAGATCTCTTCGGGAAAAAGTCAATTAGAAATCAATTACCTCATAAACGCGTATTATAACGATTGATTTAATATTATTAAATAGTCTTCTAGACGTATGCAAAAGATCTAGAAGATTAATCGTTAAAATAGGTAGAGAAAACACAATGTTGTTGGACTATCTAGATGTTGCTTGCACGAAATCTCTTAGGGCTATGCTTAGGGTTGCGATTTATTGGTCGAGGCAAAATCGCGAATTCGAGAAGATCCTACAAATGCGTGTTTCCTACATCTATTTCGCAGGCAAATGCTTAAGACAATTTGTAGATATTTAAATAACCTTATCGATGCTTAGAATCAATCATTTAAATGTGCATTTGCTTGTTTTACAAATTCGTGATAATTTCCTTCCCGGAAGAGTGTTTTTTGATCTCGAAGAACTGTCTTCCGCGCCATTCAAACCTCCACCATTTCTCCTCCAATTGATTAACTTGCTATGTATAATCTATAGAGCCTGATACGGGCTTTGATTTGACGTGCAGTTTACATAATTTGGATATGGCGGGGTGAAGTTATACTAGATATTAGAAAATTGTCGCTTTTTAGGTAATTGAGGTGATCTGGTAATTGAGGTGGGGGATCCACTGTTAGCAGGTTGTTTTTAATTCCCGAAAGCAGTAGAGAAGAGCGAGCTAAGCCGAAACAGGCAATGGCTTGATCTCTTTCAGCCGTGTGACGACACCACTAGTAGTATTTGCCTCACTCGAGCCTCAGTACTCGGACCTTTGTCGAAAGATACATGTAGGATTCTCATATTTTTTTGCCATAAGACTTGCCAGAGGATCTGAGTACTGAGGCAATGGCACCACGGCGCCTACGAGGCACCACTTACAACTATCTTAGCCACAAGCATCAATCAAAGTTGATGCGCAAGCACATACGGTCTACCAAGAATGGAGTCTACAGCCTATCGGTATCCTTATCCTGGAAACCGCCTGCAGTTACCCCCTAGGTCAGCGCACTCTGCCCTTTCTCCTCCCACCTCATCGACTTGTGCAGTGCCACACTCAGCCTTGTTATGTGTTCAATCCTCAGCCTTGTCCCCACACATGAGATATGACTTCCCTCTGCAGCACGAGAAATGCCGTCGACCCTTTTCTTACTTCTGTGACGAATCTCTGCTCTGAGTCACTGCCTGATAATATGCTGCCCAAGCGATATCTCGACCCTTTTGCTCAGGCAAAGTATCTGCTCCGGGCCTTAGGCTTCGACCTCCTAAGTACATTTCTTCGCCCGTGGAGAGCGGCTGAATTGCCAAAGCCTGTCCTACGGCGTAGCAGATGGATTGCGTTGAGCCGTTGCGCCATCCATATTATCCCCTGCGGCATCTTCTCATTCCTCATACATCTCAATCTCAGCGTCGTATATCTCGGGCCAGGTTTTTCCAAATCGCAGTCCGACGGACTCTACCTTGCCCTTTTTCAAGTAGGGGCCAAGATGTTGGAGCTTGCATGCGTGGCCAGTCTTACGACTGTGGTATTGCACGTCTTGCGGCATGACTTGATCCGGGATGGGGTCCCATTTGGCTTCATTGGCTCAGGTATATTCTTCAGTCAGGCCAACTGTCTCTGGGGCCCAGAGATGTTCGTAGGAGCACTGTATAGCGTCAGAAGCTGGCGAAGGTTGAGGTTGCTCTTGGTAATCGGTCTGTGCTAATCGCTCCATCGTCAGCTGTGCTGCTTCAGCCGCGACCTCAGAATGCGCCGGCAGGAGGAACAGAGTACTTCCTTCCTGCGACGCCCGATGAGCTATGGCCGAGTGTTGTGGACGGCAACGACGAGTTACCGGAATGTTTTAATGAAGTCGATGCACGGCACATTCTTTGCGCAAGTGGCGGGTTCGAATCACTTCGCACATACTTCCAGAATTTCAACTCCTCTATGGAGGTGACACTGGCGATGCTAGGTTTCATAACTCCGAGGCCAATAATTATTCAAAGTCTATCTGTTAAGATTCCACGTCTGACAAGCTCGGGAAATATTGTTGGTTTCAACCGAGAGACAAGCACTTCTCAAACGAACGCGATCACGGCGATCATACAGCAATCCTTGACTCAGGATTGGTATGATACAGCAAACGCAGGACCCCGGCAGGGCCTTTCTTCTGTTAAAGAGTACAGATACGCTTATGAATACATCTCGTCCGCTTCTACAACGAATCCTGTGGTGGGTGTGAGGTGTGCTATGGCTCAAAACATCTCTACGAACGTATTCAGCGTGAATTTCCCTGTCAGGTTATGGACAAATCGCGTACTTTCCCGATCCCAGGAAGGATCTTTGGAATGGGATGACGGAGAATTGCCTTTTGATATCTCGACTGTCAATCTCAAGTATTCCAATGACTTGCAAATCAATTGGGTTTCTCTTCCAACCGCTCGATTTGGGGCTGTGAGCGGTGGGATCTATCTCCAATTTCCTTGGAACCCAAAAACAAGATCACAGGCTGTGATCGGATGCTCAATTAGTGCAATGTGGTACTACACGGACGTCGCCTCGGATTCGACCATCGGTGACGGAGCCTGGTCAATTATTAAGTCAGAACAGTCTAGTCAAAACATCACGATGGATCTTAACGCCTCCTCCGCTCAAGCTCGTGACTACCACCGCCTCATTACGCTCAAAGAGCGTTGGTATCGCTCTCTCACACCGTCTACGCCTTCAGATGATAGCAAAAATCAATCTCAGTCCTATAACACCCTTCAACGGCTCTTTTCGGACGTAGGTATCGCCACAGACCTAGTCGCCCAACGAACGCAACCGCAACCTCTCTACGACCAGCTGACAAAATCGTGCGTCCTCAGGACGCCCGACGCCAACACTACGGATGTGGACAGGTTAAACAGTGAGAACTGCGGCGCCGGTGGAAAGTACCAGCTGACCGAGCTGATCCTCGCCTCCACCTTCGCGAACGGTCTGTCTCGATACAGTAGCCGTCGGGCCTTCAACCTCGCCGCTTCTCCAGATAACAGATCCAACCCGTTCAAATGGGATCTCAAGAAGCCGCCCCGAGCCCCTGGCTTCGCCCAGTCGCTCATTAGTCTCAAGCCCAAACACAGTGTCGTTTTGCCTGCACCTCCGGGCTCCGGTTTCGTCACCCAGCAAATGACGTGCGAGGTCTTCGGCTACGCCTGGTACGCGAGCAGCAGCTCGGACTACCTGGCCGCTGGCGTTGTGATGGCGTACATGCTCATCGCCATCGCGTACACGGTCTGGGTACTGTTTGTCACTGACGTGACGAGCAGCAGTTGGGACACGGTGACGGAGCTTCTGGCTCTGGCATTGCAAAGTCCGGTCCCCGAGACTATGAGCGGTTCCGGGGCCGGGGTGGAGAGATTCGCCACCTATAGCCGTTTGGTGCGGTTGAGAGCGAGAAGGGAGGAAGGTGGGGGACGGCAAAGGGTGCATGAGAGGCTGGTCTTTGTCGTCGGTGACGAAAAGATTTCTGGCAACGTGGAGGAAGCTTTGGGGGGTGGAGGGCGAGGAGGAAGTGTGCGGCATAGGAAGGTCATGGTTGATGAAGAGTATTTATGAAAGGATTGAAACGCCCTATCGCTCTTAGCCATTAGTAGCATGGCTTGCCCCCCTTCCCACGCATTCAAGACGATCCACTCTGCAGCAAATACATCGAAGCCAAATCGTTCAAAGGCTATCCTGCAAGCAGATCTGCATGCCACATGCCCCCTCAGCATCAATAAAAAACCGCAACGTAGACAAAACATGAATAGCAACAAACCGTTACAACCCACCCCCTTCTTCCGCAATCATGGATCGTGACTCACCTTGACCCTCTCGTTGATTAGACCTCAGCCTCCTGGTTCTTCCCGGCCTTGTCCCCTCCTCAAGTTGTGCCGGAAAGGCTCCAGTGTTATAATCGACACAGCCCATGAGCTCGTTCACCTTCTAGAAATACAACCCCTCCTTAATACGAGTTGACAGTCTTACTTAGATTTAGGGCATAGTAATGCGTGAAGGAACTCAGCGGCAACCAGTGTGGAATGTTTGACCGAAGGAGTGTTCATGATGGGAGCTATGTATATATCCACAAGGAAACAAACTATTCCACACGCATTTGTTCTACGATAAGAAACCCAATGAAAAAACGCACTGTTCTCGAGAATCTAATCTGCCTTTCGTTGTATGCACCGTGTTCATACTCACGGTCCCCCCATCCTTTACAACCACCTCACGCGGCAGGCTCGGCGCACTGCGTCCCGTTCTGAGTGCAGAAGATCATCTGCACCGGTCCACATCTGATACCTCGTCTGACCATGCGCTCCCTCATCTCATTCAGCCTCGGGCTAGCCTCAACCTGGCTCCTGTTCTCCCCGTTGGCATCTTTGGCGCCGCTCCACAAGACTTCCCCGGCGGCGGACGCGCGCGGCCAGAGATTGTCGTCTAGGTTCACGGGATCTGTCTGTTCGCTCCACATGTGCACTTCACCACCGAGCACAAGGTGGGAAGAGTTGGTGGGTACGCCGGACAACGGGTCGTAAGAGTATACCAACCGCCAATTGTGGAATGGGTCGCAGTAGTCTTTGAAGGGATAGAATTTTGCTGCGTTTGAGGGGTAGAAGTCTAGCCATTGCCCATGTCCGCAATCTAGATACTGTATACTGTTAGCAAGGGTTGGAATAGCTAGTGGTCCTTTTGAGGATGCGAGGGAATTTAGGGGCTCACCCAGTATTTGTAGTTTCCAGCCAGCGCTGCGTGTCCCTTCCCAACGGTCTGCGCAACAGCTTCGTCGCTTTGCCAGGTCTGGACCACAACGTCCGAGCCTAGCGTCAAGTTCCATTGGAGCAGCTGCTCCTCCCAGACCATTGGTGTAAGACCTGCGGCACGCACCTTCGCATGGTTGTGGTCGAGAAATCTTTGCAGTAATGGCTGCAAGACCGATGACACATTCGAACGGACACCTTCGTCGAGCAAGTACGCATTGGCGTTGACTTCGTCCCCACCAGTATGGAAATATGCGCTATAAGGGTATACTCTAGGTAAGAAGTCGGCCCACAGCTTGTCAAGGAAGGCATACACAGCGCTGTCATTAAGCTTCAACTGGCCAGATGGAGGTTCAGCCGAATAGGTACTCCAATCCGGCTGAACGTTGAACGCGGTGATCAGCTCTGGGTGCGAAAGACCTATCGACGACGTATGTCCGGGCATGTCAAACTCAATGTTGACTTCGACGCCCCGATCGGTACCGTATTGGAGGATTCCGGCGAGCACTTGAGGGCTGTAGGAGAGCCCCTTCATGTACGCACCTTTCGAAGACAACTCTGGGAGCGCAGGAATATCTACCGGCCAAGACTGCGCGTCTGTTAGATGAAGATGGAGACGGTTGAACTTATTCCACGACAACGCGTCAAGAGTGCGCATGATGTCCGAGGGGCTGTAGTAGTTGCGCGCTACATCGAGGTTTAGGCCACGATGGGGGAACTTCGGCGTGTCTACGATTGCCACCGGTGCATAAGGAGTGTAGACACCTGCATTGCCCGAACGCTGATAGAACAGCTGGGTAAAGGTCTCCAATGCATAGAGGATGCCGATGCTGGACACGGACGTGATCGAAACATGCCCATCGATCGATATGCTCAGAGTGTACGATTCATCGACAGCTCCAGCAAGTGGCTTATGCACGTTAACAGGATCGGTGGCATTCTGCTGGACGGTGACGCTGTTTATGTATGTCTTCGGAGCGGAGGGGCTGGGCTCGAAATCGGAATTCCGAAGATGGAACTTCCAAGGTGTGAATTGATCGGTGAAAATCCTATCCTGGGCTCGATGTATGGCAGCTTCCACGAAGGCAGAGGTGCTCGAGACATTGTTGCTTCCTTCGCCGGAATAACGTGATCGAGTCTATGTTGAACAGCCCCGGTTAGCAACTGCGGTTGCCATTCAAGTGCTTGCAGCAAGAGCGCTTACGGTATTGAGGATGCTGTAGTGGAATTGGACATTCTCGGACATCCATAGCACATTCTCGCCGAGCGAAGAGTACTTTGGAATAGGCCATAGTGGTGCAGCCGTGGAGGTCAAGACGAAAGCCGCGAGGAGTCGAAGGGCAATCGAGATAGACGAGATACAGATCATCTGCGGGAAGACGGGGCGGCCCTAGGCGCCCTTTAAGTCGCTGCTCTAGATAAGCGAGACCCACCGAGGCGACTGCCTATTGCTGCCAATGGATAAGCCTAAAACTAACTAACAATTGGGTTACTGAGGTTGGTAAGAATGGCATATATGACCAAGTCATCGAGCTCCCAGATGAAAGCTCAAGCAGTAATAAGGAGCCGTCACTGCTCTGACCCCATGAAGTTTGGCGCCGAGTGCGCCCCTTCCTTATCATCCTCCATTGCTTCCGAAGACCCCACCGCTCAAGGACGCAGTCCCAAGGATGGTTGGCATGATTGACTTCTCAACCACTCAATTGCTATCTACCCCTCACAAGGACTCGGCACCTGCCAGGAAGGTTTTAGCAGCCTTAGCTCCTGCGGTTCTCGGTACTTGTTGTGCAGCAGTTATTGCGTCGACATGATAGAGAAGACGAATACCAAATTCCAAACTTGCTAAGTACGCACACTTATTCTGGCACGCTCACGCCGATTTTCCCAGAATCCACATCTTGATGAAGAGAAATCGTAAATAATTCCAACTGTTATGAAGTTTGAATAACTCAACGGTTACACGACTTTACATTGTGCACCGTGACCAACCGATTTGTGGATTTCAGGAAAACCGGCCCAAGCAATGTTGGCAGGATTGAGGCCTGATTGAAGAATTCCGGATATCAAACCCTCACGCTCGCTTTATCGCTTCTATCAACGGCTTTGAGCCCACCGAGCATGCTCGCCTTCTGGCTAGGAGTGATTGCAAAGCTCGGCGGCACATCTAAGGCTGGATTTTTTAAGAAGAAATTCCTTGGTCTCAGCAACACCGTCATGGGCTCGGCCGGCATAACAGGATAGTCTTCAGGAGATGGGAAGTGCGTGATGCCGAATGTATGCCAAAGTACGATGTCTGTGTTGTCGATACTTTCGTCGCCATGTTTCTCGATCCATTCAGGAAGACCAGGCGATGGGTCTCCCGAGGTTTGTGGCACATGCCTACCGGCTGGATGGAGTTGGTCATCCTGATCTGGAGCAAAAATTAGCATGTACGCAGACATAGAGTAATTGTCAAAAGACTTGCATTTAGTGACATGGACTGCATGCCTCGCGAAACCAGCCCGCTTCCATACCAATCCTCCTTCTTTGGGTAGTAGGGCAGGCACCTCTCGGCTGACAAGCTTATAGCTGACAGGCTTATGGCTGTACGGATTGATCTTGTTAGTGTTCGCCATTTCCCATGTGCGGCTGGAGCTTCCATCATAGTCCGCTACTGCCTCCTTCGCGGTCGTATATTTGGTTTTATGCGCGTAGAAAGCATTGCCGTATTTATTCTCGGCGCTTCCCACGGCTCCTGGTCCTGTTTTAGCATCAACTTGGAACACCGTGTTCAGAGGCCCATCGATGTTGGGGTCCACCCTCATGCAGAAGAGATGTTGATGATTATGAGCATTGACACCAGGATAAACTTCCGTGCCCCAACCCTTTGTGTCCTCGCCGGGGTTCATCGCATAGGTATTGAGAATACCGGTAAGCTTGATCTCAAGCTGTACGGTACCGTCTTGGAGCAAGATCCAATAGACACAATATTCATAATTCCCCGCTGTAAAAACATGCGATATCAGAAGCTTGCGCCCCCGGGTGATGACTACAGAGTCGTCCCTGAAGTCCGTATGCTTGAATAGAATACCCGCATCCTCTTCGTGTATACAAATTGCATTCTTGATTGTCTGGCTGGCTCCTGCTCGATTGACAAAGTCCGCATCCATGTAGTGAATCGCGCCTTTGCAGTCACATCCGAGGGCAAGGCTGTTTGTCATGTTTCCACCGCCATATTCGCCCAGGTCAAAGGCGTGTTTCCTATGATGAGGATGCTCAGGATTCCCGTATGGGACTACCATTTCAGCTAGGGATAAGCGGTAGAAAACGCCCCTTTCGCTACCTTTGTCGTTATAGGTGATGTTGTTCAATACTATTCCTTCTCGGTAATTGAAGCCGACATGTACCTTCCAATTCTGCCATTCGATGACGCGGCCGTCGACCTTGAATGAGACTCCTTCTGGCTGTGTGATGTTGATTGGCTTCAGATCCTTACGATATCCTCCTTCTGCTTCGATCGCGGCGGGATGATAATTACTCGCTGGCGCTTGATTAACGGGTCTACGCATCGGAGGAATGTCGATGTGGATGATTTCTTGGGTGTCAGCGTTGAAGATGGGCGTGAAATCGAGCGGGAAAGTATACTGGCTGTCGTCGATGTGCGGTCTGTAATACATCAAGGCTTGCTGTAATCGAACTTTGTTGCCGAATCTTTCATCGAATCCAATGGTCCATGCTAGCGATCATTAGCACGAGAATTGAGCGGAAAGTTCTGTGCTACCCACGGTCACAATAGACTTTACTCATGTCCTCTTTCGGTATCCCTATTATTCCGCATTGCTCAATGACCTTAGGGTCCTCTCTCACAACATGCTCCACAATTTGTAGGTCCTCCATAGTGATCTAGAGCCCATCAGCCACGCCATTAATTGTTAGAGGTCATGAGATCTCACCAGTGGCTGAACACCCTCAGTATACTCCCACCTGACAATCTTCTCTTCCTCCAAATCCACCAGTCCATCGTAAACCTTGCTGCCCTTTCCAATTGCTACAACATCGGCGACTCGGTGTGGTCGTACCGTATGATCCGGATCTGCTAGCCACGCCAGCATCTCCGCCTTCCGCGGTTCCCATAGCGTGATCGCGTTGTAGTATAGTGAGCCGTGCTCCTGGCGGACCAGAGACACTGCTCTCTCGATCTCGGAGGCGGAGAGAGGGTCAAAGGGATGCGGTGGGGGGACCGTGCCTATGACATGCTGAGCTACCTGCTTTAGTCTGTCGAGTACCATGTTAGAGACTGTGAGTCGATGCTGCTCTACAGAAAGTAGCCTAAATGTGAATGCTGTAGGATTGAAGAAGAAATCTTCAGAAAGGGTGGCAATAGAGAAAAGGAGGAGCGAAAGAAAAAAGAGCAGTCGTTGATGACGATGAAGAAGAAGACTGCTCAGAGCTATAATCTACAGAGTGACAGAGAGGCAATGCGCGTCCATGAGCCGAATGAGGCCCTGATGCAGAGGGGAAACTTCGAGGAGTTGAAACCCCGCTATATGTCCCACCTTTCGTGCTATTGGGTGGGGGAACAGATAAGAAAGCCGCGGCGAAGACACTGCTGGATAATGATGCCCCAAGCGGCTAGCGGAAACTGGTAAACGACGATACGCCATTGCGTTTAAGTAGCGTGTGAGAAAGATGACAGTAAAGATTTTCAAGGACGTTGAAGATTGATTGTTCATCGGCTAGCCAGGCTCGTCAGAGCATGTCTTACTACCAGGTATTACTACAAGTCACAAAGCTGCGAGATGACCCTAAAATCTAAGCTCCCTTCGCCGGACTACCAGAGCACGCCATGAGAATAGATGTATAAAGACCGCCTTATCCCTTCTGAAATCGAAAGTTCCCAAAGACACCGCCTCCGCCACCCGGCGTCAAAGGGGCCATGCCAACGCCGTTGCCTTGATTCTGCTGATTCGGGGTCATCGCCGTGTATCTCGTATCGGGCGTACTAGGTGTGTTGGTATCATGATAGATCGTAGCGCCGTTAAGATTAGGTGTAGCCTGCTCCTCGTGGGCGCTGTAGCTGGTCGACGAGTATGTGTTGAGTGACGATCCTGCGCCATTCAGCCCCCAGACCTGGCCCAAGTACTTGTCGTCATCAATCGTCCCTCCGAAGATGCTCCTCTTCACCTCCCAGAACACCTTCCCAGTCAGAAGGCTGTCCGAACCAGCCTGATGTGCAACCCCGATACGTTTGATCTGTAATTCATCTGCAAGGTCCTGCAGCCCAGACTTTTGACCCAGACTGCTCAGGATGTTTGACGCTGTGGGTGATAATGGTGATTCGTTGACAGTCTGGCTGCGTTGAGCGTGCTTTACCATGAATTTGATGTCGTAGATTGAGGGGAAGAAGGTGGACAGTAACTTTCGATAATCGGTCTCAAACTCAGGCAGTGGCTTGCAGAGCATGAGCTTGACCAAATAGCCAAAGTCGTACCCGGAGTGGAAGGAAATCCATCGGACATCCTCCAGCAGAACCAGGCCTGAACTGACGAGAGCGGCGCCAAATTCATTGGGGTCGATCCCGTTCTGCTTGTGCTCCTCCAAGTGTAGCCCAGCACTTTCGAGAAAAGCAATAGAGTCGTGGTTGTACATATCCTCGTCAGTGGAGAATTGGAAGTTGAATTGCCATGTGCAGGGGCAAGGCATAAGGCTGTTCTGGTAGGAAGAAGCGGTCATGGTAGGAAGATCGGTGGGATGAGCAGGCGGCACCTCGCCTTCTTCGGAGAACAGGGTGATGCCAAGTTGGATAACTCGGAGTAGGTCAACGTTACAGCGGAGTGTTTGGTAATGGTAGTCTGCCTTGGTGGTAAAGGCGCCCATTGGTCGTGCAACGATACCTGGGAACTCTGTGTCCTGTGATGCTGTCAGTAAGCACTGACGGTTCTACGTTCATCTAGTCCCTGACACTCACCATACTAATGTACGGGTACTTCTCCACGAGTGCTCGCAGTATCTGCATTTCCTGGGCCAGATTATGCCGCCACACGTCCCGTATTCTCCCTTTCATCTGATGCTTTCCTCCACCTGCTCCACCACTGCTTCTTCGCATAGCATCACGGGCTTGCTGTTGTTGTATTGCGGCGCCGTGCGCGAACCCCATCACCGCTGCTTGGCTAGCGAGACCGGTACCACCTCCAGCAAGTCCACCGCCTGTGCCAAAGCCTCCTGCCAGCCCATTCGTATTTCCTGATGTAGAGAAAGGGCTTATGTTCGAGTTTGCATTTGCTTGGCCGAAGCCATGGTGTGAGTTGAATGACGGTGGGGGGAGGCCTGCAGAGCCGGGTGGTTGATGCTGGGACGAGTGATGTGATTGTTGTAGATGGGAGAAAGGACCACCCGAGAGTACTTGAGGGCCGAAGCGACTGACTGCCGGCGGCATTCTGTTGCACCTCGTACGTTGCTATCTTAAGCACGTGGGTCGGTAGAGTGGTCTGGTCCTTAGTGGTCTCATTGGGTTCTGCAGTTGCGATTTCCACACAAGTTTCTCGATCGTTCGTGAAGTAGCAAGTCTCTCTTATAGCCTTACAAACCCTAGATTAGTGGATTGTGTGTGAATAGCCCAACCGTTGCCCGGTTCTGATGGAGTTTTTCGAGTTTGGGCGTCACAGGCACCGAGCAGAGGGACTTCGGCAAAAAGTTGTGCCGCCCTCCCTTCGTGCTTTCAGCACTCCAACCTTCACCAAGGCTGTGTTGTAAGCTCCTCTACCAAGGATATCGGCGCTCGCATTCAGTGTCAAGGAGGTAATTGAAGATCTTGATTCCCGCTAGACTACTTCTCACCAGCACCGCAGGATCATGGCACCCCGGCCCAACCTCACCGGCTTCGATATCAAGAAACTCGCAGCATCATCCGGACAAGCGCAAAACGACCCATGGGCGAGATTGTGCGTTAATGCTCCGCACCTATACCACACTGTTAATCTCTTCGGGATGCTGATTGATCGGCTTCATAGGGAACAATGGCGTTATACTGGTCCATTCACGCGATTCAACCGATTCAGTGGAACGTTCCCTGGCTTTGGCATTGCAGCTGTTGCTTTCACGGCGTATTGCGGCTACGAATATCTATTCACGAAGAACGATCATCATGGCTCAGAAGCAGGTGGCCATGGAGCAGAGCATTGATTGAAGGAAGCAGGGTTCTGGCCCGAAGAACTGCATCAGCATTGCACGGCGTTGAGCGGAATTTGTGCTGTCGGCGTCTCCATGGCAGATCATTCTGTCTTCTAAGATGGCTATCCTTTAGAAAGACCTTCGAAGACGAGTTGCACAGCCTACTGCGCGCCCTCGTGCTGACGCATTGATTTGCCATGTCTGAGGACGCGGGTCTCCCATCGAGTATGTATGGACTCGGATTGCTGCAGGAGTCTCAGCACAGAGCCCGGTTATGGAGATGTCAGCGTAACATTCGGGGGTCACTGCGCAATATAGGTCGTACATAACAAATCATCGCTGTACATACTTGGCGTCTCCAAAGCAGTATGAAATCAATGAATGCTCTAGCAGGCTGCTACGTTGTGACCAAGGTGAGTAAGGTAAGCCTGGACACCAACTTCCGCGCTCAAATCAATTGCTCGAGACACAGCTTGCTTTCTGCATTTGAAGACTCTAATAGACCAAATGTTTAATGTGAAATCACGCATGGGGAGGACATTTCCATGTCTTCTACGAGTTGTTTTAGAATTTCCACATCCTTCTCATTGCCGAGCGAGGCGTTGAGCACCATGATTGAGCTATGCGCCAAAGCATACTTTATCATCATTAATCCTAATAGAAGGACTTCATACTCTGTCGGCTTGCCCATTCATGGCATGCAGCGGCTGCTGCGCTCAAGCATGTTCGTGGCTGCTGGTCTGTTTGGGTGGAGTGCAAGATAATGCGCTGCTCGGCGTGATCGACGGCCGACGCTGGGTAGGTGTGCTGACGAGAGCAGGCGTTCAAGTTCGTAGAGGGTCGACCACACTTAACTTGAGGTTATGGAGATCCCCGTTATTCTGCTCTAGTTACGAAGAACATCGATGGTGTTTTGTGGCTGCGGATACAAGCAATGCTTGTTGTATCAATGATGGAAAAGCATTCGCTCAGACTTGGTGTTGAGTTCTGGCTCAGATAATCTTTGAGCTTCAATATGCGTCAAGCAAGAGCTATGGCGCTTGTCATAACAAGTCCGCGGCATGCTACAATGTTTATCAGGACTACGTTCGAAAGGCCACAAGACGTTCATGATGGTCAGGTATGTTGGATGGTCCTATGTCAACTCTCTATTTAAATCGCAGACCTACCAGTGTGGGAGTATTTCCGCTACATCAAAAGTCTTGTATACACCGACTGGTAGCTCTCTTAGACTGACTAAAGCTTCCACAATCATATAAATCCTCGCAGCGGCATATAGAAAGACCATGGGCATTAATAGACCAATTTCCCAGACCAACATAGGTTTGGCGTGCTTCTGCTCCGTCTCAAAAGCGTCAAGGCGATTTCTTGTGTCTTGACGCTTCATACCACTCTCGGTATCTGGTCTTGGTGCGAGCATTTTCTTCTTCAGCCCTAGCCAGATGAGGTATTTGTCCCACCGACCAAAACGTTGACGAGCTGCGATGGTTTCAAAAAACCACCAAAAGACAGTGGCGCCAACAATCAACGAGCTCGAAACACGCCACAAAAGTGACTCAAGCCGCGTTGGGAACGTGAAGTTCCAGCCGATCAGGTGGAATGCTGCGTATCCCGTTGTCAGACAAAAGAGTGCAAGCTTCTCAAGACTGCCAATGTCGGGAAACCGATCGTTGGGAAAGCATCGGAGTGGTCTTTCACGGTTGTCGCACCGTAGATTGAAAAATCCCATCACATCGTAGCCACAAGTGAAGGATTGTTTAGCCACGAAATCAAGAGGAGTGTGACGATAAGGCGCATCGGCTTCGTCACCAGCGTCAACTAAGATTTGAGCAGTCGTGGCCTCTATGGTCAGCACGATGCCTTTCTGGACATCATTTGGTTTGTGCAGCCAGCAGACAAATGTGCCCAGTGTGCAGAGCACTATCGCACCTGCTGAGAGCTCGAGAGTTGATGTCGAGAGGCGTAGGATCGCGCGACCCAGCAATTGGATAAGGAGCCAGCAAACTTGTAGCAGAGTGAGGACACGTGCAAGCGTGTCTGTTTTTGACTTGTCCCAGATCTCTTCCGCTGCGATTTCTGGATAGTCCATGTATTTTTTTCCCACCAAATATGTCAATTGGCGGCTGTTGACCAAGAAAGGAGTACTGTCTATAGGCTGCAGCAGTATACCGCCCATGTCTGCAAAGAATCCGTGACGAAGTGTCCAAGCCTTATGTCCAAGTCCATGGAAGCGCTTCACTGACCGTCGCGCTGAAGCAAATTGACCGATTGCCACGGCTAGTACGAGCTCCGGACCTACGATGGCCCACAGCATCCATTTCACTTTGGTCCATAGCCTGTGCAGCGTGCTGGCGTCAGGATGCGGAATGTTTAGGCATACTGCCGTCCAAGTACATAGGAATATGGTAAGGAAAGACGACCAGACTATGTCTATCGTGCCTCGGCCCTCAGGACTAGACACCCATCCAATGGTTGAGGGTACCGAGTTGCGAACTTCGTTCATGACAGAGTAGAGGATCAAAAAGGTGTAGGGGTCATCTCACGTATGCATCATGACAATCGTGGACAAGACGATCCACATTGACTCTGACTTAAGATATAGAAAAGATCATCACTTATTGTAAAGAAAGACTACTCAAGGGGATCATAAAGCAAGCAGCGCCCTATTTGGTATATCCCCATTTTTGTGGTCTTTGCATGTCCTCAATACAGGCAATAGGTGTAGAAATTCTATTATGGTCTGAGTAGGCCAATGATAATTCAACGCTGACGCCAGGGTGGGCTGCTGAAACAGCAGATCGGCGGTGTGTTGTTCTCGACTTTCACTTCACGGCGCCACGGGCGCGTACAGCCCGTAATAGCCTTCTAGTCCTCACATCGAAACGCGCCCTCGAGTTGGAAAAGCAAAGTGTGATACGATTTCGTCAATGCACGACAGAATAATAAAATCTGGCGCTTACTGCTGGTTTCGAATATTCGTGGGTTGGCCAGTATGCTTGATCTGGTAACAGAGTCCAATGGCAATCCGTTAACTCATGATTGAGAACTGTTCCTCGAGGCGAGAATGACTAAGGTACTCTGGGAGCAATTGCCGACGAAAAGACATCTGGTTGGTCGATAAATGGGGCCCCAATGATACCTTACGTCGCCGCGTGCTTGTTAAGGCCGTCCTTTCGTGATAGGCATCAGGCGATGGTTTCAGCTCTATGGCCATTATGAATGGAGCTCGGGTGGAGGAGGAGGATGGCGGCGGCGATATACTTTAAACAACGGACGCGACGGGAGGACCCCAACTACCCGATTAGGCTTAGCGCATGGGAGTGATGTGCGAACAAAGTTGTGGGAGAGAAGTAAGTACATTAAGGGCGGGAGGGGTAGATCGGGGATTGATCTGGGATTCTTTTATTAAGAGGCCTGTCTAACAAGTACCTCCCACATAAGATGTTTCAAATATAGCTCTTAACAATCACAATAACAAAACGTTTCTCTTTGAAAGATATCTTAATAATTTAAGTCTTATACAAGTCTACTTATAGCAAGATCTCTTAAGATGCTTATAAGATTGTATTATATTTTAGAGTACTAGTTTAGTATTTAATTGCTAATTGTGCTTCTTTTCGCGTAAGTCTTTGCGACGTAGAGTGTAGACGTAGATATTCTCGTAGTCGAGTAAAATGTAAAGTAGTAGTAGTTCGATTCTCAAGTCTTAACTCTGTCGATCTCTTAATTTTGTATAAATAGTAGTAAAATAAAGTTTACATACATATAGAAATGTTAAGACTTCTACGTGTTAACATGTTACAAGTCGCGTACTAATAAATACTATTCGTCGCGTATTGTTCTTTACAAGATAATCAAGAAGAGAAGATCTATCAACAAGATCAAGATAATCAAGATAACTTAATTCTTGAATATCTTGAATTCGAATCAAAATAATTAAGATAATTAAAATCTTAAACATCTTGAACATCTTAAACTCTTAAATAATAAAAAGATATATAGCTTTTAAACACGACTCTCTTATAAATCGTGTTCAACTTATCTTAAGTCTTTACTTATTGTTACTTTGATTTATTGAATTATTTATAAAAATTTATTAAACATAAAATTGTCTATAGTTGCAATTATTGTTATCAAGTAATTGCTTGCATTGTCTAAAGACATTTACAAATCTCTTTAATAGCATAATTCTCTTTAATATTTTTTACGAAAGTACTAGCGTAACACTTTGAATACTCTAAGAATATCTATATTAGATCAACACGCCTTTATCTCGAGCACTAGCTCAATAATATTACGTCAATTCTTTATTAATAAAGACGACAAGATAAGAATTAATAAGTCTAACGTCTATTACAAAGATCAAATCGATCTAGAGAACTAACTTATATAAATAAATATTTATTTTATCTTCTATCTTGTTCTAACGAACAAAAAGACGATTTTCGCATTTACATTTCTTAAAGAAAGAGCTTAGCATTAACTTAAGTTAAACTTACGCAAGTATTTAGAAGATTATAACAAAAATTCTCGTGTAATGTTTACGAATTTCGATGATTTTAAGAGAGAACTTTAAAGAATCTTCGAAACATTTAACGAGAAACAAATCGCGAAAAAAATAATTTAGCACTTAATTTAACAAATCTTTGCAACAAATTACGCAACAAAATTCTAAAAATATATTAATTTTCGTACTTATAACAATGTTTCAACAAGATTTTAAAAACAATCTTAAGAACAAAATTATGCACAATAATAAATTTATTAGCGATATGTTTAATCTTATCGAAGTAGTTATCGATTTCGACAACATATTGTATAAAAGAATTATAAAAAAGCAATACAATCAATTTTATAAAAGAACGAAAATCTTTTTTGAGTTAACAATCGAATATTAGCAAAAAGAATTTTGTTCTAATTAGAAGTACAATAATTCAAATTATCGTAAATCTATATTTATAAAATTAAATTAAATTTAACAACGCAAAGAGAAAAACTTTAGAAAAAAGCAAAATAACAAATTTTAAAAAACATACTATTTATGTAACAAATCGAGTTACTTTGCAAGAAATTGTCAATTACAAAACTTAATAAATTGTCGACAAATTAATGTTATGTTAAAAGAAATATTTAATAGCTAAAATAATATTAGAAAGCAAATTGACACAAAGACAAATACTTTTAAGACTAAATTAAACAACAATTATTATCTAATAAAGAATTTAAATTAATTATAGAAAGTTCTAGATAAAATATTATTAAACAAAGTATTTGTATTTACGCAAGAAGTTAATTAAGCACTTTAGAAAACTATTAAATCTTATAATCTAGTTATCAACTTAAATAAAGAATATAATTAAAAAGACTTTTACAAATGCATAGAAAACATTACGAATTATCTCGAGACTTTAGCTAGCTTATCAAAAATCGTAAATAAATACAAGAAGAAGTTAAAAAGCAATATTATTACAAAAAAGAATATACTTGACATTATTGTAAAACAACTAAATCTTATAATATATGCAAATCTTAGTTGAACAACTTGTTACAACAACTTATACTAAACTAGACTAGTTGCGCTAACCCGGAAATGTCACGTGCAAATGCCAAGACTTGAGTCAAAAAAAATCGAAGAATCGAATCGCTTAAAGTAGTTTAGTCGATTACTATAAGTAGTTTAGCGCAAAGCGCGCTAAACTACTTTGAGCGATTCGATTTTAAAAAATTGTCGCGATCCAATCTTGGCGTCGAGTCAAGTTAGAGAAATGATATTATAATTCGATTTAACGATTAATCTATACTAAACTTATCTAAAAGAAAAGAACAAAATTAATTGATTTTTTAGAAAGTTAAAGTTAGCAATCTAGCAACAAAAGAAAGCTTAACGTAAACAAACGTTTAAAGCAAAAGTCGCAACACAAAAGCAAGAAAAAGTTTAAATTTCTTAATAAAGAATATATTAAAGAAATGCAATATGTTAGTTTAACAACAACAACTAAACTTAACAACGCATACACAATGTTTTATTACATTAATTAAGATTAACGATTGTTAACTTATAGGAATAATTAATTCTAATGCAATAAGTAATTTCATAATCAAAGCTCTTGTAAAGAGAAAAGAATATTCTACTTAAAAGAAGTTTAACACTAACAATTTAATAATTGTAAATAAAAATTTATTACTCGCAAGAAATAAAAAAGTAAATAAAGAAATAGAATTACTATTAATAGCTATTTAACAACATCACGAGAAACTAATTTTTAATATAGTAAAAATAATTATTTATAATATTGTTCTAGAAATGTCTTAATTAAAATAGTACAATCTAGAAGTTAACTAGAATATACATGTACTTAAATTCGCGCAATGTAATTACGCAATTTACATTTAATCTACGTATTAATAATGTTCAATAATAGATAAAAGATTAAGTTAAAACTTAATTGCAAGTAGCGAGCTTACATTCTTGCTAAAAAACAATCTAATAAAGTTTAACTTAATAAGTATCGACAAAAATTAACTAGATTACAAAGTTAAAGTAAATAAAGAAAATTGCGAATTTTTTAAGAGTTTTAGACTATCTAATATAACGAGAAAATTGCTAAAGCACATATTACGAATATACAATAATTAAGAGCATTTGTTTTAAGAAAAAAAACAATCGAGATTTTATTTAAACATTAATTGTAAAATTACGAGATTAAATTTAAATTAAACAAACAACTTACATTTAAATTTATAGTACTAGGACAAAAGTATTCGCGAACCTCGCTTTTATCTAAAAAATATCTTCTCATTTGCATTCATTGTATATCACGCAAAGAACTAGGAAGCTACATAATTTAGATAGTGATTTGCACTCAATTGACAAGTATCATCCCAAAATTTCTTAGTTCTAATACTTGATATATTATCTCTCGAACGCAATAAGTGCTTTAATTTTTCTTTTTATACTTTACACTAGATCATGCAAGTAGTTTTTATCTAACGCCTTTCACGCCTTATATAATGCATCAAATAAGGTCTCTTTGATTCTATTCTTATTGCCAATCACATCATTTATATGAAGATTAACTTTATAGACGTGTTCTTTAAATAGAAATTAAAGGTGCTCAATTAAGTTTATATCTAAACTATAGAGTAATCATTTCATGACGTTTATATCATGTTTGCGAAATCACAACGTCATCGCTTTTGCTATGTGTATAGAAGCGTTATCTTGCATGAAAATAAGACTTGATTAATAAACATTAAGAAAATTATCGTCAAATATATTGAGATAGAACTTGGCGAAATATTTATGCTTTTTCGTCTTAAAGTCACGCTCTAAAGCATAGAGATTTAAGCGTTTTAAATTTCAAAAACAAGCTCACATTATAATGCTAAAGTCGTATTCTTTTTTGTATAATTAAATTATAACTTTATTTTACTTTTGTGAAGGCGTACGAAAGCATCATTGACATCGTTTGCTCGTATCTCTTTCGACGAAATATTTGTCGCTTCATATAATTTTCGTTTAATTGTCAAATGTTCAATGTTCGTGAGTTAACGTTTATGCGTAACGTTTGTTCGCAATCTTAGACGTCAATAAAGATTTTTTTTTGCATAGTTAATTGATAATATTCTTCTCTTTTAGTATGCAATAAATGATTTTAGTGAAAACGTTAACTCTCGTCTTTGTAAGAAGATTTTTGTAAATAATCTTTAAATCTAAACGCACAATTCTAATAATATGACGATCATTACGTAATGAAAGCTTTTTAGAACGTTCTAAACGAGATTTAGATTAATCGTGATGTTGTTAAACGACGACGTTGCAAATGTCTCGAACGAAGCTTTCTAAAATCTCATGAAGACGTTGAACCTTTGATGACGTCAAATCATCACTAATGATCTTATAAATTTGTTCTTTTTAATAGAAAATATGTTCTTGTTTGTGAACGCGATTTGAAGAAATTGGACCTAATGAACTGCGAATCATCGTATAGTAGTTGAAGAAAGTAGATGGTTTGAAAGGGAAATTTAATGCGTGACGCGAATTTCCGCGTTTTCGCGAAAACTTTTGTCCGAGTACTGTATATATGTTTTATTGGAAAAAAAGTTAGAAATACTTCGCGAATATCTAGCAAAAAACAAAAAGAAAAAAATTATTAAAAAATTCTAATTACAAGTAGAATATTTAATTTCTCTTTGTATTTAAGAAGAACAAAACTCTTTATTTATATGTCGATTATCAAAAGCTAAACAATATTACGATTAAAAATAAATATTTACTATTCAATGTTAGCGAACTTTAGAATTAATTGTTCGAAGTTAAGTATTTTATCAAATTAAACTTACAAGAAGCGTACAATCAAATAAAAATAAAAATAGAGAAAGAGTAAAAAACAACTTTTCGCATATAATATAAATTATACAAATATATAATAATGTTATTCGAGCTTATAAACGTCTCGACAATGTATTAAGAAATAATTAATAATTGTAATGTTAGCGATCAATGACTTAATAAATACGTTAGTGCCAAGTTCTTGTAGTAGCGACTTGGCGTCGTGCAAAGTTTTTTTTTTAAAAATTCTCTCTTGAAATTCTTACGAATTAATGTCTTTTTGAACTATAGTTCTACATATTATGTAGTCTCGTCTTGTGTGCATCGATGTAGCAATGTCTTGTCACACATTTGTACATAGTCTTACAATAATGCATTACGACAACATTTAAATTGATTTATTATAGCATACTTGAACAATATTATAATTTACTCAAATATCTTAAAAGAATATGTAAATTATGTTTTCAAAGTATTAGAATATCTAAATAAAAAAAATCTACATCTTAAGTCAAAGAAATGCGAGTTTTATTAAAAAAAAGTTAATTTTCTTGAATTTGTCGTTGAACAACATAAAGTACGCATAAATTTTAAAAAACTACAAACAATTAAAAAATAAAAACTATTTATTAACGTCAAGAAAGTTTAATTCTTTCTAGATTTTATAAACTACAACAAGAAATTTATTAAAAACTACTTTGTTAACGCAATATTATTAACGAATCTTACAAAGAAGAAAACGTTATAAATACAAAAATTAACAAAAAAAATTATTTTAAAATCTTAAGTTAAAATGTTTAAAAAAATTAATATTAAAGATATACAACTTACGATTGTTAAACAAGATTAAAATTAACGCATTAAATCTAATTATCGATGCATACTTTAATTAAAAGCATAAAGACATATAATACTTAATAATATATCTTTTAAGAAAACTTTTGTTAATCGAACAAAATTATAATATTTACGACAAGAAGCTACTCGTTATTGTAATTTCTCTAAAATTATAAAGAGTATATGTCGAAGAATTATTAGAATTTACGATTTTTATAAATTACAAAAATCTTCTATACTTTACTATTATTAAATAGCTCAATAGAAGACAAGTGCAATAATTAGAGTAACTCGAACATTACAAGTTTAGAATACAATATATATTAAACAAAAATAATAATAAAGCAAACGCACTTAATAGAAGAAGTAATTATATAGAAACAAAGAAATCGTTGAATTATAATATACTTAAAATTAACAAAAACAAATTACTATTAGCGAACAAACATAAACTAAATGCTATTTTACAAATACTTAGAGACAATAAGAAATAATTTCTAGTAAAGAAAGAAAAACTCTAGATATTTATTGACAAAATTGACGAGTATATAAATAAACATTATAATAAATTATTGCAAGAGCATTTGAGAGTAATCAAAACTCTTTAACTTCTACGCTAGTGTTATTAATTTTCTTAAATAAAACAAGCTATCAAGATATATATTAAACGATGTCTTAGTTATTAGCAAAACAAACATAATATATATGCGAGCTATAACAAAATTGTTACGATTTTCTGCAAGTCTTTTCTATCTTAGGTCTTTTCTATCTTAAGCAGGAATTCTAATTAGAACTAGTCTCTTATATGTAAAGAGAAGATTTCTCTTCTAGATAAAGATTTTTTTTTATTACATTGTGTTCTTTATTACAATGCGCTTTTCGCACCAGAAATTTAATATTAGAAATTACTTAAATTGCTATAAAATAAAGTTACAATAAACTTTATTATCAAGTTACTTAAGTCGACGAACTCAATAATTGAAGACAAATATAATTCGATACTAATAATAATTCATAAACTTATTAAGTACTTATATATTATTGCATGCAAAGAGAAGTTTATAGCAAAACAACTAGAATACATTGTATTAAATCGACTTATATAATATTATAATATATTCAAAGAATTAATTAACAATAGAGACAAGCTCTTTACGTCTAACTATTAAAAGACGCTTCTACTAATGTTAGAAACGAAGCTCAAGATATTTATTGTTTATTACTCGATTACAAATAATTAAACAAAGTAAAGTCTAAAGTAATATCTAAGATATTACGTCAACAATACTTACAACAATTGAGTATTACTTTTATCTATAACACAACTAGCATCCAATGCAAAGATTTTAAATATTACTAAGATAACTTTATTCTTCGTCAACTATAATAGAGAATTTAATCTCTTCAAGAAAAAGCAAAAGCAGCTATTAACTCAATTAGTTATCGAAAGAGTAACAACATTAAAAAAGATACACGACAACATCTTAAAGATGCAAGAGAAGTCGATCAAGTATTAAAACAAAAAACAAAAAACGACATCTTAACTAAAAAAAAGAAATAAAATATATCTTTTTACAAAAAATCTTAAGACAAGAAAGTTAAGCAAGAAATTAAATTATATTAAAGTCGAATCGTTTCTTGTTAAGAAAGCAAAAAGATTAGTCAATTACGAACTCGACTTACTTAAGAACGTCAAAGTATTTCTAGTATTTTATATCTTATTGTTAAAATCAACGAATTTAATTACATCTTTATAAGACATATTTTATTTTTACTTACAAGAAAAGAAACAATATATGATTAAGAAAATTCTACAACAAGAAGATCAAAAATATCTTATTAAGTAAAAAGAATATTCTATCTTTAAGAACACATAAGAATTACTCAAGAATCTAAAGAAGTGCTCTAACAAATTGCGACAATTTCGCTAGCGACAAAATTACTTGTAAGAGTTGATAAAGCATTAGAGAACAAAAAAGCAAACAATAAAGAATTAAGAGAAATATTAAATAGAATTTCGAACGCCTCTTTAATACATTTGATCTCTCTCTTATTTTTCTTCTTTAGAATATTCTTTGACATCGCATTACTTATATTTTTCAAACGACAAAGCTAGTGTTTTCTTTGTTTCGTCTTTTGCGCAATTCTTAGACGCAACTTTGTTATTTTATTATTCAACTTTTTAATCTTCTAAATAGCTTTATTTATTTCTTGATAGTTAGAAGTCAAATTACATTTCCAATTCTTTCGATAACACTTCTTACACTTGAGATATTCTTTATTTATTTGACAAGATACGTTAAATAAGACGCAAACTCGACAAGAACGCATTGTAAAAAGAACGTACTTATAACAACAATTAGCAATAGAATTGCGACGTTGTTCAATAATTAACTTAATTAACATAATAAGAAAGAATAAATAATTTTGAGACAAAAACTCTTGAAAAGAAAAGATAGTGTTATAAGTCGCGTGCTAATAGATACTATTCGTTGCGTATTGCTCTTTACAAAATAATTAGAAAGAGAAGATCTATCAATAGAATCAAAATAATTAAGATAACTTGATTCTTAAATATCTTGAATTTGAATTAAGATAATTAAGATAATCAAGATCTTAAACATCTTAAACATCTTAAATTTTTAAATAATAAAAAGATATATAGCTTTTAAATACGATTTTCTTATAAATCGTATTTAATTTATCTTAAGTCTTTACTTATTGTTACTTTGATTTATTGAATTATTTGTGAAGATTTATTAAACATGAGATTGTCTATAATTGCAATTATTATTATCAAGTAATTGCTTGCATTGTCTAAAGACGTCTACAAATCTCTTCGATAGCATAACTCTCACTAATATCTCTTACGGAAGTACTAGCGTAACATAACACGTTTCAAAGTAATTAAATTTTTGTTAGAAGAAACAATCTTATCTCAAGATTGTTGAAAATTATACTAAGACAATCTCGAGACGTCTTAAATTCTTGAAAACATTTCGTGAATAACGTAATATCTCAAACGTAAGACTTATTAGCAAACGAAACGTTCCAGAGATACTCTGTAATTACTTTTTTTATAAGACGTATTGAGACGTTCCAACTTTTCAAGATCTATCGCAACGATCCTGGGTCAATCTACGATCTACCCCACCCGCCCTTAATGTACCTAGTGGTTACCTACATGTATCTTGCGGTTTGCAGAAAAAGTGGGACACTTTTAGTGAGGACTCCCGCAATTAGTGTCCCGGTTTTTCTGCAAACCGCGAGCCTATTTCTATTCCGAATGCGCTGGACGGACCTGAGGGGTTCGGCAAAAAGTACTTCTTAATAATCTCTTTCTCTACGTCCATCAACTATAACAATACATGTCCATCTAAATTGCACTTCCCGCTTCAAAGGCGCAAATAGTCTCCACTACAAACATGGTCAAAGACGCCACTCAATTGCCCTTCTTGCCAGTCCTTAACTCTGCAACCAGCAGCATGGCACCTACACTCGACGAATCTGCGGAACAACAACGTTACTGGCCATTGATCGCCTCCAAGGACGATATCCCAGGGTGGCTGCGCGACAACGATTATATTATTCACGGACATCCTATGCCAACATATTCATATCGACGCTCTTTTCGTCTTTGGCAATGCTTACACATGGAGACTGTTAATATCTGGACACATCTCCTGGGGTGCGCAGTATTCGTCGCTATAGGCGTCACTCTCTATCAGTACACCTCAGCTTCTCGAGGTCTTCGATTCAGCATAGGAGATCTCTTCGCTTTCGGTATCTCAATTACTGCAGCTGCCGTATGCTTCGGTCTGAGTACCGCTTTTCATACCTTGAGAAGCCATTCGTACAGTGTGCATCACTTCTGGGGGAAGATGGACATCCTTGGCATCTGTGTGCTTGCCCTTGGGGGTGGAATGTCTATGACATTTTACACGCTCTACTGCAGCCCAGCAATACAACAAGTCTATTGGACCGTCAATGCAATCTCAGCCGGCGCCGCTGCGGTCACACTGTTTGACACGGGTGGAGGAGGTAGCAAGATGAGGACTTTGCGAGGTGGCGTCTTTAGCTTGCTGGCTATCTCCGCTATGTTGCCAGCTTTCCATAGTGTAGGTTTGACGGGGTGGACTCGGGCGTGCCACGAGTTTGGCGTACATTGGTACCTCGCGGAAGCTCTGTCTCTATTACTTGGTGTAGGTCTGTTTGTTGGTAGACTTCCGGAGAGACTCAGTCCTGGAAGCTTCGACATATGGGGCCACTCGCATCAGCTGTTTCATTCTTGTGCTCTCTTGGGCACGGCCTTTCATGTTGTTGGACTTGTGGCAGGATTTCAATATCGTCAAGCAAATGTGAATTGCTGATGTAAAGTTTTTTCTGCCTATGATACATGGGTAGGTGGTTGTATGTAGAGGAGGAGGTGGTCTAAGAGTGAAAATGATCTCGCGCCAAAGGCAATTTGCGTGACCATAGATGATCCCTCGATCCGCCTGGCGCACAAATACCTGATATCGGATGTAAAGGTCGACCTTTTACATCTGATCAAGGCGTTCAAGCGGTCAATGGAAAGTGTGACCACCCGGCAAGTATAGACGCTGACGATGTGTTCTCCCTTCTCTCCTCGTCGCCCACATTCTGTATAACTTTCTGACTTCTCCAGCATCCTCGTCTCTTTATCCTCCTTACCTCCTTCTTGAACTCTCGCTCAATCTCCCCTCTTCTTCTCCTTTGCCCCTACACCTTTCTCAAAACCCCTTTCAAGTTTTTCATTTTCCTCTTGACCTTATTGGTTTTCTCCTCCGGCTCAATCCTCCTCAAAACTCCATTTCTGCTCCTCTTCCTCACCCTCACTCCCAACTTCACACGTTCAAAGAAAGTTTTCGAAAGAACAACACGTCATCCACATTCTCAGATTCTATGAAACAGTGGAAAATTGTTTACTAAGAAAAGCGCTATCTTCTAAAACCAGTCGTAAATGCCTCGCATAAAAATTGGCTCCTCAAACGTGGAAGAACGTTTTGAAAACACGAACCCAACCTACTTGCACCAGTATACAGTCACACTTGGCTCCAAATTTCAGGATACAATGACGCCTCGATTCTCCCAGCTTCCTCCTCAGCGCCCTCCACCATACGATAGTATAGAATAGGGGGGTGAAGTCAAGAATGAATGTAACAGAGATAAAGACAATGATTTGGAAAGTAGAAGAATTAGAGCGGACACTGACGGCGCATCGCTTGGCTTTGTCTCTATAGTAGCATTGAATTTTGATATTACATGAGTAGAATCATGATGGAAAGCGTAAGGGCGACTTTCATGGTTGTTCATTATCGCTCAGCTCTGAAAGAGCTCCTGGATGAGCTGCGAGCAACCCTCTATCTTTTCTTTGTGCCAATGTAAGCGTCCTATCCTCAACAACCCTGGCCCACTATGCCTCCTGTATGCTATATTGCTGGTATGAGTTTGGCATAGCACTGACGTCTCAATGCCATCTCAACGAACATTGCAGAGTTGGCATTAAGGCTGCCAAGAACACCGAAATGTCTCTAGGGTTAAAGTTAGGGTTATCTTTCTCTATCCAAGACCCGAATGCCTCAGTAACTCTCCGCCTTATCAACGCGATGAGATTGGAAAAAGCCGTAATCGCTCTTGCGACCGATCCACAGGATCCGGGAGGTTGAAGGCAGCTGGGCAAGTTGTCACATGTTGGGGTTGCCAAAAGTATTAACGCTGGGACCGTTCCTGAGCTCCCCGACTCTCTGTTCCAAGGAACTTGGAGAGCGTTAACAGAAGCACCTGCACAAGCAACATCCCTTATTAGAGACACCCCATCAGCAATCTCGGACCAAGCTACTGAGTTTTACCTGGAGAAGCCAAACGTGGCAGCATGGATGATGAAGAGGTGCAAATTGCGGAGGATGAAGCATTGAGGAACTTCTTGCCTGGCGGCTTTGGCAAGCAAACGAAAGAAACCAACGTCGCCAGGCAAATCGAGCAAAGCAAGCGCGAGACAGGGCTCAAAGTCAAGGATGATGGCGATCCACGGAGTGACCGCAGCTCTCCAAGCGACGCCGAGGACGAGGATGATGGCTCGGACGACGACGACGAATTCCCTATCTCGCACGAGCTTGTCCTCAAAACGCATGAGCGTACGGTAACGACGATGTCGGTCGACCCCTCTGGTTCTCGGCTGGTTACTGGCTCGACTGACTGCACAATGAAGCTGCACGACTTTGCATCAATGACGCCGACGACTCTTCGAGCCTTCAAATCCGTTGATCCTACAGGCACAAAGACCTCTGCAAACACGGAAACACATCCTATACATCACGTCGAGTTCAATCCGAACTCAGCAAGTCAGATTCTGGTGATTTGCGCGACCGCTCAAGCCAAGATCTTCAACCGGGATGGAGAAGAGCTCGTCGAGTTCGTCAAGGGCGATCCGTATCTACGGGATATGCACAACACGAAAGGTCATATTTCTGAGATTTCAAATGGAACATGGCACCCTACGGATAAGAACATTTGCGTCACTGCGGGTACAGATAGTACTCTACGCATATGGGACGTCAACCTAAAGCGGTCTCAGAAAGAGGTGATCGTCCACAAGTCAAGGGCTGCAGGCTCTGCGGGTCGGACAAGAATGACGGCCGTTGCGTGGAACTCTTCTCCTGGAGGTTCTAGCAGTCTACTTGTCGCCGCAGCTTTCGACGGCAGTATCGTAATGTGGCCTGGAAACGGTCCGTATACCAGACCTGCAGCCGAGATCCGAGACGCCCACCAAAAGGACACCCTCACAGGGGGCATTGATGTTAGCTCTGACGGCCGTACAGTCGTAACGCGCGGTGGTGACTCCCTCATCAAGCTCTGGGACACCCGCAAATTCAAGTCACCCATCAGCAGCGTTAGCCATCCCTCAACCTCGGATCAATACCCCACAACATCCATCCGTTTCTCTCCCACATCCTCGTCCATAATCACGGGTTCCGCAACAGGGCACCTCCACATCCTCAATCCCGCCACCCTGAAGCCTGAACATGTCACTCCGGTCACCCCGAATTCCCCACTGATCTCTGTCCTCTGGCACGACAAGCTCAACCAGATCATCACCGGCTCCGCCAACGCTGAGACCCACGTTCTCTACAACCCGGCAACTTCCGTCCGCGGTGCCGCAAGCGTAATGTCCCGCGCCCCTAAACGCCGCCACATCGACGACGACCCCACCTTGACAACAGACCTCTCGCAAGGCCTCTCAGGCGACAGCATCGTCAATCCAAACGGCCTCCTCACCGCCTCCAACGTCGCCTCAGCGAGCTACGCCTCGCGACATCCTACAGTTGGCATGACAGCCTCCGGACGAAGCAGAGACCCGAGAAGGCCGCATGTGCCGACGACGACGCCGTTTGCGAAGAGCCAGCCGGATGAGAAGCATATCAAGGAGAATATCCCGTTGAGTAGTATGCGGGATGAGGATCCGAGGGAGGCGTTGCTGAAGTATGCGGATAAGGCGGAGAAGGATCCGATGTTTACGAAGGCGTGGAGTAAGACGCAGCCGAAGACGATCTATGCGGAGGTTAGTGATGAGGAGGAGGAGCCGGAGAAGAAGAAAGCGCGGAGGTAATGCGGCGCTTTACTTTGTGTACATGTGAAGAATGTGGCTGTGTGCAAGGTTTTTGGCAAGTTCGTGGGCGTTCCCATGAAATGTCATTGATGGCCAACCTTTATCGACCTGGTGGCACAGTGCACGTCTAGAGGAATTCATCGAGTCAAGTACAATTACAATGCCTCCTCTGAATTGTTTTGTTGAGTGCTTTCATTGATCAAGACAGATGCTTTGATGGTTTACCTTTTTATTATTGGGTGTTCATTGATCCTCCAGCCCATCGTGAAGTCGTCTAAACGTTGTTCCAAGAATTGCCAAAGCTGCACCATTCCCTGCCACTGCGTAGAATAGGCGATCGCGAAGCCGTCACATCATTGGAACTTCTAACATCTATACCGCCGAGCCCTCGGACTGTCCACAATCGATAGCTTACCTTTGCACAACGGGTATCATCTCCAACAATTAGCACTCAGGACCGTACATACACCACCCCCCAGCTCACCGCTCCCGCAACCCCTCCAAATGCCTCCCAACCTCCTTCCCCAATTCCACCAGCTCCCTGGCCCCCTCCCCATTATCCTCCACCTCCTTCTTCCCCTCCTCCACCCACTTCCTCGCCTCCTCCCACTTCCCCATCTCCACAAGACACCGTCCTCTTCTCCACCACGCCTTCCCATTTCCTTGTCGCTTCAGCTCCACGCTGCAGGCCGCGTCCGCGGCGCCCTCGGGCCATTGCGAGGATGCCATGTAGGCTTGGGCGCGGTTGGCGTAGAGGAGGGAGGCTTCTTCGCGGAGGAGGCCGGAGGCTTCGATGGGGGGGCGGGTTAGGGCGATTTGCAGGGCGAAGGTGTAGAGTTTGATCGCTTCTGTTGCCTCGCCGTCCAATCAGCTCAATCCCTGCTATAGTGTGCTATGGAAATTGAAAGAGGGACAATAGGCCTACCTTGTGCCTGGCTTGGGTTATTCGCGGCCTTCTTCAAGGTGGTGTTGGCCTGCTCGCGCATCTTCTGGATCTGGGCGCTGCGCTTGGGGTTCGCGGGCAGGGGTGGGGGAGGGATGGCGTTGGGGAGGGTGAGGAGGGTGCGGTGCAGGGTGTTGAGGTGGGAGAGGGCGGTGGTGAGGGCGGGGTCGGTTGGGACGGAGGGGCTGCTAATAGCTTTGCTGGAGGGGTCCATGTGAAGGGGGAGGAGGGTGAATGTTTGGTCCATGATGGCGGGAAGGGAGAGGAGCGATGGGGATGGGAGGAGGTCGTGGAGATGGGGCTGACTGGTCGTTGGATCGCTGTGGCTAGTTGGTGCTGGTTTGATAAAACCGAAGCTCGAACGTGTCTATGCCAAGAGCAGATTCTCCGCTAGTGCGCACCCTAAGTCCGCTAGTGCATTGTTTAGAAAATCGAACCCTTGCTCGCGTTTCCGTGATTACCAAGCGGAATGACGCTCGAAAGCTGACAAACTGCCAGCAATGCAATCGGTGATCGAGGAGGACTCTCCGCACGTACTAAAGTACCTCTCTGATAGACTGTTGCATCATTCGATTGACTCTGGTCGGTGGTGGCTTGCCACCGACCGCTGACGTCAACGGATGGTTTGTAGTGGTGTCTCAACAAGCTTTCGACACGGATTCGGATTCGGATCGTCCTTTTCTACCATTCTTCAGTGGTTGGTCCATGTCGTTGGGATTATCAAGCAATTCTGACTCTTCTAAGGGAGATAGGAGAGGATGAACAGTACTCAGGTAGGAGGGATCTGGTAAGTAGCTCTATATAAACTATGACCGCTCCCTTGTGTCGAAAGTTCTCTCCATCCTTCCAGTTTATTTTCCGTGTGATCCTTCAGAGCTTGCGCCCATCGACCTATCCCTCTTCTGGTCGAATCTCTTGCGTCCCGATACTCTTTTTGCCTGTCGTTCCCATTCCTTCTCACAATGTCCGACCTGATCAGAGAAGCCCCCATTGGGCAATTCGTCCGATGGGCGACTGGAAACAGAGTCCTTCTATATCCAGAAGAGAAGCCTGGTTTCGAACTGCCAACCTCGTACATCACTGCTCTGAATTCAAATGAGAAGCCTGCCTCACTACTGGCCTCGAGGACGAGTTCCAAGGCTCCAGCAACATTTCAGCGAATAACAACAAAGACAAGCCAAGATGGCCTCGAAGACCTTGAAGCCGCATCGCTGACCCGGATAAGGAGTCGAGCGGAGACTCTCCCCTACACCGAAGAACGTCTCGAAATCGAGCAAACGCTGGCTTTGGAACGAACCAAAACTCTACCGATTGCTCCCACCAAGACCGCCGATGGCAACATCTTGGTCGATTGGTACACGAGAGATGACCCAGCGAATCCCCAGAATTGGTCCAACCTGAAGCGTGGATCGGTGGCGTTAATAATCTGTCTGTATACATTCGCTGTCTATACCGGCTCTGCTATATATACCTCTAGCGAACAAGGCGTCATGGACAAGTTTGGAGTCTCACCAACCGACGTCTCCCTTCCGCTGTCACTTTACGTCCTCGCATACGGTATCGGACCACTCCTTTTCGCGCCTTTGAGTGAGATACCGGTTGTCGGACGAAATCCAGTCTATATCGCAACCTTTACCATCTTCGTAATTTTGTCCGTCCCTACTGCTCTAGTCAACAACTTCGCAGGCCTCCTCGTGCTCCGCTTTCTGCAAGGATTCTTTGGAAGTCCTTGTCTCGCCAACGGCGGGGCAACCATGCAGGACATGTACTCTCTGCTCAAACTACCTTACGCACTCACGGTTTGGGTCTCGGCCGCCTATTGCGGTCCGGCTCTGGGACCACTGCTTTCCGGCTTTGCAGTCACTGCGAAAGGCTGGCGCTGGTCGCTGTGGGAAATCCTCTGGATCGCCGGTCCCATCCTTGTCTTAATGTTCGTTTTCGTTCCCGAAACCTCGACACCAAATATTCTCCTTCGACGCGCTGTCCGCCTGCGCAAACTTACTGGCGACTCGAGACTGCAAGCACAATCCGAAATCAACGAAAAGGGCCTCAACCCCACAGCCGTGATTATTGACGCCTTAATCAAACCTATTGAGATTACCATCAAAGATCCCGCCATCGCATTCGTCAATCTATACACCAGTATCGTCTACGGCATCTACTACTCCTTTTTCGAAGTTTTTCCACTCGTCTACCCGCCCATGTATGGTTTCTCACTCGGCATCATCGGCGTGGTATTCACCTGCATCCTCGTATCATGTGTTATAGGCATAGCGGCCTACACAGCCTACCTCCGCTGGTACCTCATCCCGGACATCCTCAAGAACGGCTTTCGCGCGCCGGAATCCCGCCTCGTTCCCGCCCTCTTTGGCTGTTTCGGTCCACCAATCGGCCTCTTCCTGTTCGCATGGACGGCGAACCCAAACATCCACTGGATTGCTTCTGTAATTGGCATTACCATCTATGGTTCCACGGTGTTTGTGGTCATGCAATGTATTTTCGTATACGTGCCATTCTCTTATCCACAATACGCAGCTAGTCTGTTTGCGGGTAACGACTTCTTCCGGTCGGCGCTGGCTTGTGGAAGCATCCTCTTTGCGCGACCACTGTTCATAAATCTCGGAGTGGGGAGGGGAGTCAGTCTACTGGCCGGTCTGAGTACGCTCGGAGTGATTGGGATGTTCACACTTTACTTTATGGGTGCGAAGCTGAGATCGAGGAGTAAGTTCGCAGTTGCTTGAGCGGAGGTTTGTATACTTGAGCACTTCATGCGTTCCGGAATCTAAGATATAGAGGGTACTTTGTCAAGGTTCCGAATCCGAATGAGTGTGTTACGTGTTTGCGAGGCGTTGGAGGCTTCTATCGATGATCTATAGACTTCTCTAATTATCATTTGAGCTCACTCGAGATTTGCGCATTTTCACAATGTGAAAGCCTGAAGGGAAGTTGAGACTAACTGCCGTGCTCCTTCACACCTCAGTGGACCCTGAACAATACTGTGTCTGTACGTCTTGTCGGTTGGGCTGCTTTCGGTCCGATAATCGTCCCGCTATCGATAAGAGGCGATCCCACAAGTGCGGGAATGCTCAACATCAAAACCTGGCCTACTCCAATTTCCCTATCCAAATCGTTCTACCAAATCGATCAGATTCCGAAATCTTTAGAGCAAAATGGTTTCCGCATCCAAAGCTGCCCGTCAGGCGAAGCGAGCGGAGGCCGGCACGGACAAGAAGAAGACCGCAACCTCCAAACTCTCCTCTACAGCCGCCTCAAAAAATGCCTCCTCAGCCTCATCTGTCAACGGCGACGAGACCCCACCGCTGCTCGACGGTGATGGCAATGCCCTATCAGATGACGAACAGCCAGCGATGAATAGTAAAAAGGCTTCGGAGGTCAAGAAGCTGACGGAGCAGATGGACAAACATGGTCTATCAGATCGAGTCACAACCGGCGTACTGGCCTCACTAGCGGCCAGTCGAGATGTGAAGATAAATTCAGCATCGTTGGTTTTCCATGGAAAGGTCTTGATCACCGACACCACGCTCGAACTCAACTACGGGCGGCGGTATGGTCTCCTGGGTGAGAATGGATGTGGTAAATCGACATTGCTCAAAGCTATCGACAAGCGGGAGTATCCGGTTCCTGAGCACATCGACATCTACCTGCTCAATGAAGGTGCACCCCCGAGCGATCTAGGCGCCTTGGAGTGGGTTGTCACAGAGGCGGAGAACGAGAAGGAGAGGTTAGAAAAGATGGCAGAAGAGATCTTGGTGAAGAGCGGGCCTGAAGACCCCATCCTAGAAGACTTATACGAGGTAGGCTGTCCTCTCGCTCTGGCTTTCCACAGCTAATCTCTTCAGCGCATGGACACCATGGACCCGTCGACCTTCCAAACCCGCGCCTCCCTCATTCTCACCGGTCTCGGTTTCAACAAGGTCACCATCCACAAGCGAACTAAAGACATGTCGGGTGGGTGGCGCATGCGCGTCGCTCTGGCCAAAGCCCTCTTCGTCAAGCCGTCCCTCCTCCTTCTCGACGACCCAACGGCGCATTTAGATCTCGAGGCCTGCGTCTGGCTAGAAGAGTACCTCAAGAAATGGGATCGCACCCTCATCCTCGTCAGCCACAGCATGGACTTCCTCAACGGCGTCTGCACCAACATGATCGACATGCGCATGCGCCAGCTGATCTACTACGGCGGCAACTACGACACCTACATCAAGACCCGCAGCGAGCAGGAAACCAACCAGATGAAGGCCTACGCCAAACAGCAGGAAGAAATCTCCCACATCAAGAAATTCATCGCCTCGGCCGGCACCTACGCCAACCTCGTCCGGCAGGCCAAATCCCGCCAGAAGATCCTCGACAAGATGGAGGCCGACGGCTTCATCCAGCCCGTCCACCAAGACCGCATCTTCACCTTCCGCTTCGCCGACGTCGAGAAACTGCCCCCGCCCGTCCTCGCCTTCGACGACGTCACCTTCAGCTACAGCGGCGCCACGAAAGACAACCTCTACGAGAACCTCGACCTCGGCGTCGACATGGACTCGCGCACCGCGCTCGTCGGCCCCAACGGCGTCGGCAAGTCCACCCTCCTGCGCCTCATGACCGGCAAGCTCTCCTCGACCGGCGGCGTTGTCAACCGGCACACGCACCTCAAGCTCGGGCTCTACAGCCAGCACTCCGCCGAGCAGCTCGACCTCACAAAATCGGCGCTCGACTTCGTGCGCGACAAGTACAGCGACAAGAGCCAGGACTACCAGTACTGGCGGCAGCAGCTGGGGAAGTACGGCCTCAGCGGCGAGTCGCAGACGGCGCTGATGGGCACGCTGAGTGAAGGGCAGAAGAGCAGGATCGTGTTCGCGCTGCTGGCGATTGAGGGTCCGAATATGCTGCTGTTGGATGAGCCGACGAATGGGCTGGATATTCCGACGATTGATAGTTTGGCGGATGCGATCAATGCGTTTAGTGGGGGGGTGGTGGTTGTGTCGCATGATTTTAGGTGAGTCGCTCGGCCTCTAGGCTTCTGGTGGTGGGCGGTGAGAAGGAGGGTTGGCTAATGGATGTGCGATGTAGGTTGCTGGATAAGATTGCGAAGGATATTATGGTGTGCGAGAATAAGACGATCCGGCGATGGGACGGGAGTATTGGGAGCTATAAGAACCATTTGAGGAAGAAGATGGTTTCGCAGGGGCAGGTTTAGGTTGGCGGATTGATCACGCGTTGGGGGGGATCACACGAACTGGTAATGTTGGTAAAAGCGATGATCAGCAACGGAGAGGGCAAGCGTGCGGTTCACGAGTGCCGAAGAACAGAACAGACGACCATGAACGCTCACCGGAAGGTACGGTAAAATTTTAGATGAGGCATGGGATTCTGTAGAGGAGTTTTTACCGATAGTGAAAATGCACGTTTACTTTAGACCCGCATCCCATTTCCTTCCACACTCATGGAAACATCCTATGATGTCCCGACTGATATCTTCATGGAAACCGATTATATCACAATGCATACATGCAGAGAAATTTCCTGATAGTGACAATGCACGCTTACCATAGACTCCAACCCCCCTTTCCTTCCTCCCTTCCACACCTCCCCAACCTTCAGACATCCAGCGTCCTTCCCTCCCGCGAGCTCCGCCTCGCCAGCTCAATCAGGCGTATCACATCTCGCGCCTCCTCCACCTTGACGGGCACTTCCACTCTCTCCCCCTCTTCTTTTCCCACCTCCACCCCTGCTTTCCCCGTTCCTTGAGCAGCTAGGGCGCGAGCGAGTTGGATGTAGAAAGCGGCGTAGGTGGGAGGTGGGGTGATGGTGGGGTAGGGGGTGGCGATTGGCTGGTAGGGTGGGGAGGAGGCGAGGGTTGTGAGTATGCCTGTGGGTCATTAGTATGGGGATGGAGGAGGGCGAGGAGGAGGGGAAGAGGGCTGGTGGGAAGATGGTTGGAGCGGGGCAGGGAGGGGCGTGCATAGGAGGAAGCTGGAAGAGGGGCAGGGGAGGAGAGGAAGGTAGGGGGGGAAAGGGAAGGTGGGAAGTAATGGGAGGGTGGGGGGAAATGAATGGGAGGGAGAAGGGAAGGAGGGAGAAAAAGAAGGGGAGCGCACCGTGTCGCTCAGGGAGTTCGATGCCGAAGCCCGCGTCGGCCGGCTTGCGGTTGGCTTTGAGGTGGTCTTCTTGGGGGTCGAGGTGGTACTGGAGGGGGTTGAGGTTAGTGGATGTGTGACAGAAGGGGTAGAACACGGGTAAAGGTAGGAGATCGAGGATCGGGTGGTGAAGTCGAGAAGTCGCCAACCCGTCAATGCGGAATCCCGCATCCGCCGAACGAGTTACTGGAAGAATAAGACCTACTTTCTTATAACTCCCCTCCACCCCCCTAACCCAAAACCGCAACTGCCTCTCCTCGCAACTCACAACCGCAACCTTCACCGTCGCCATCATCCCCTCATAATGCATCAACACCGTACACGAATCCTCACTCCCCCCTTCCTCGCCCTCCCTCTGCCTCCCCAAAAAGCCCGTAACCCTGCGCGGCATCCCAAACGCCACAACCACCTGATCAATCAAATGCACCCCCAAATCATACACCGCCCCCGCACCCGGCGCCGCTTTCGTCTTCCAGCCCCCACCATTTGCAGGGAGAGTGGGGCGGTGCCGATCGAAATGCGTTTCGAATTCTGTGATGCGCCCGAGGGTGGAGGAGCGGAGGAGGGCGAGGAGGGTCTGGAAGTCGGAGTCGTAGCGGCGGTCTGGAGGGGGTGAAGTGGGGTTAGTTATTTGGGGAGGGGTTTAGTTTTGGGGGGTGGTGTGGGGAGGGAAGGGGGGAGGGACGGACTTTGGTAGACGGTCAGGAGGCGCTGGTGGGTTTTCGCGAGGGCGATTAGCTCGTTGGCTTCGTGGGAGGTGGGCGTGAAGGGCTTCTCCACCACGACTTCTCATTCGCCCAAATCAGCCTTCCAGTCCGCCGACAAAAGGTGGACTGGGTATAGCAGCTACCATGCTTCCCATCCTCGAGCGCCAGCTTCGTGAGCGAGAAATGTGTTTCGGGGATTGTTGTTACGACGACGACGTCTACGTTGGGATCTTGGACCATTTCCTCCGTGGACCGGTAGCTCTTGATGCCGGGATGGTCTTTTTCCGCATCGTCGTCTGGCTTGGGCGTGCGTTGGACGATGGCGTAGAGGGTGAAGGCGGGGATGACTGAGAGGAGGGGAATGTGGAATATTTTGGCGGACATGCCATAGCCGATGATGCCGACGTTGTAGGTTTGGGAGGCCATTGTTCTTGAGCGGTGGGGAGGGTTGGGGCGGGGGATTGGATCAGCCGAAGTCGAGGCAGAGGAGGATGGAGTTGTCGAGCACGATTGAATCTTCCATGAATTGGACCATGATCTGGTCCCTGCTAGCTGCTAGGGTATGACGGAGAATGAGGTGCGGAGGGGTTTCGTCTGAAAGCATGGAGAGAATTGCCGCCAAGAGGCTTCGCTCCGATGAACGCTTCCAGCAGCAGTGCAGCAGTGCAGCAGTGCAGCATGACTGCTCCCACAAATTGTAGTAAACATCCGCGGGCCAAGACAGGGGCAAGTCGTTATGACATCTGTACATCTACTATATGTATTTTCAAGAAAGCATCATGAAATACGATAGGCACACTATGCAGCCGTGTGAAGATAGTGAAAGTCATGTCGACTAAAAATGTTCCAATATTCTTACCAACGCTATCCGCCCAGTCTCGCTCCTCGCGAGAGCATTAACTTTTACCTGCCTAGAAAGATCGCAGCCTCCAGAGGATGGCAGATCGCCAGCTAAGCCTTGACACCATTGGTGTGCCCATTGACGCCGTTGATATGGCCTTCGCTATTTCCGTTGACGCCGTTGGCATGGCCTTCGCTGTGTCCGTTGACGCCGTTGGCATGGCCTCCGCTGTGTCCGTTGACGCCGTTGGCATGGCCTCCGCTGTGTCCGTTGACACCGTTGGCATGGACTTCGCTGTCTCCGTTGACCAAACCCTCTTTAACAGTCTTCTTCACTCCGTTTACTACAAGGTTTGCATGCCCATTGATTCCGTTGTCGTTGTCGATCGGGATATGACCTCCGTGTATATGACCGTTACCATTCAAATCCCCCGCCTTCGTAGCAGCAACCTCAAGAGCCTCAACTTCGGTCCGGCTGTTATCGGTGTAGCCCGTGTCACTAGCGTCCACGAAAGCTTCGAGACCCTCGCCGTTGCGGGGGTAGCCCTTCATGAGCTCCTTGTGGCGGCGAAGTGCGGAATTGAGTTCATCGGCTGAAGCGTCGTTGATGAAGGTGCAAGTGCCAATAGGGTTGGGGACAGCGGCACGGAGCTTGCCGTCGCGTGTCTTGAGTATGGCGGCGGTGCCTTTCTCAAGAATCTCTTCATTGAATTGTGGGTGGTCCATTGAGAGTCCGGCTCTGGAGAAAAGGGACAGAATGCGGCGGTGCTCGTCGTCGGTGATGAGCTTGCGGTTATTGGCTAAAGTTGCGGAGTAGGCCATGTCGATGGAAATGGCATGTCCGTGGCGCAAGGGCGTTTCGGGGACAAGCTCGTGCAGTGGTGACCACCTACCCTTCTTAGCGTGGCTCACGGGCTTAGAGGCGGAATATAGCTTACGTGTGGCCGTATGCGATAACTCTGTCCAAGCCAATCTCATGCAGATTTGGCGTCTCAAGTTTCAGCATTTCATGGATGCCCTCCTTGTTAATCTTGTCCGCAGCATCAAGGACTTCAATCGAAGCACCATCAGTGCGTCCGAAGCCCGTTTTAATGAGCTCCTCGCAATATGTATCGAGGAGATTGAATGTGTCCAGATGAGAGCATGTAGAGATCTTAATGAGCTCCGCAAAGCCGTTCCTAATCTGCGCTGTTGGGAGCGTGCGAAGAAAGGTGAAGTCAAGGAACGTATGCATAGGAGCATGGTACGCTCCCAGGCGGTTTTTGTAGTTGCCGTAGTTGACTGCAACTTTGATCGACACCGAGGCGTCAATCAGACCGATGACGGTCGTCGGAACCCGAATGAAGTTGGTGTTTCTGCGATATGCAGCGCAAGCGAACCTGCATTGATCACAATTGGTTAGCACGTTGCGACCATGGGAGAAAACCGAAGGAAAGTGATGGGAGAGTGCCTTGATATAATCTCTGGCAGAGCGAGCTTTTACCCAGCAACATCGGTTACAAGGCCACCCCCAACGACCAGAACCGGTTCCTACAGACGTCAGTGAATAATGTTGTCGAGGCAAGAACACTCGAAATGAAATGTATGGCGAGTACCTTCCGATAAATGCCGAACTCGGTCATGGAGTCGACGATGCTCAAGAATGTGGGGATAGTCTTTGCCTTCTCTCCGATCTTGGTCTTGTGGACCTTGAGCTCGAGACCGTGGTGCTGGAAGTACTTTTCGATCTGCTCGCCGTAGACATTATAGACGTTCAAGTCTGTCACTGCAAGCACTCGTCCCCAGCTCTTATAACATTCGGCCAATTGACGATTCTCCGGGTTGAAGACCCCATCGAGGAAGGTGAAGTCGTACGAGATTCTCTCGTAGCCATCCACGTGGAAGCCATTCTTGGTTTCGGTGACAGATCCTACAAGATCAGACATTTTGAATGTATCGGACGGATGTTGAATTGATCGGGCAAGACCAGGGTAGTATGTGCAAAGCTGGGTTACAGCCAAAAAACCTGTTGAAGGAATCGTCTGGGAATGCTCCCAACTTAAGAAATCGGATGGCTGCGGTCTCCTTGACGCTACCAATGGAAGTGGTGATCAATGACATTCATCCAAGCAAGGCTTCTTCTCTTAGCGTCGTGGATAGAGGGCTAAATCATGTAGGCCAAAGAAGGGCAAGGGTAGATCCAACGTCCAAGCAGCAGTTTAGACTGGCAACGGCTTGCTACGTTAAGCCTATGAGCTCAGTCTCACACACCAGTCCAATGACCTTATCAACGAGATGTTGCAGGAGTAGCCTTACTAGCTTGACGTTATCTGACGCACACTGCATGGCGACAGGCGCGAGTCGAGGATAGTGATGATGTACAACATAGACTGATTGGGGCTTGGACTGGAACCTGAATGCAAGGTAGTCTCCACTGCTGCCGTCTCGCAAAAAGTCTCCAGCCAAACTCTCTTCTGCCAGGCGAGCGCATAGACATAAGACTAGCATGTGCGTAGGATGGGAATTGGCCTATTGCACCAGATGATGGAAGATGCACCCCACAGACATCCCGAAACTCTGGTGCCAGATCTCGGGTAGATTGAGTTCTGACGGTGGAGCTGTGTGGTCAAATCCTGCGCTTAATCCAAGCGCAGGGCTAGGCTAGGCTAGCTTCGCGTAGTTGGCTCCGCAGTCCGCCTCGCTTGTTGCCATCTGCTCAGGCCTTGGTAGGTCCTTTCGTGCGCATGGTGACTGGGTATGCTTCACTGAATCTTCTGTTACCCATTTCGCTGGCCTCCTCAATCGAAAAGCTCTGGCACATCAGGTATGCTGGTGAAACACGTACCTGACTTGAATGGTTGCGATATCGAAACTTTTTCCGACTAGCGGGGATGATGCAAGAATGCACGACGTATGAAAAGATGCAGCAGAGTTTTCTTGCAGAAGCACCGTAAACTCCTTGAGGTCAAATGAGGGGTTCGTGACGTCGGAATTCCTGACCGTACCACTCACCACCCCACGCCAGAAATGCCTGTCAGGCGCGCTTGTTTCGCTGTGCTTGGATCAATTACTCCTGTCTGAGCATCATGACGTTACACAAACCCTACCCGAAGCCGCCTTTCTTCACGTGTCTCCAGACCGATGATTGGTAGGTTGATGGACATAGTCGGGCAAAGTTAGGGTCGTTAGTCGAGCTACCTCGGTAAGAGGCTTCGGCCGGCGCAGCGGAGTCAATGGACCTTACTCCGGCGGATCATCGCAAAACATTTCTGTTGTGGAGCATTGTCATATCGTAGACACCACCGTCAATTATGGGACAGCCAGGCGCGAACGGTGTGAACAATCAAAAGGCGTACCAGGCGAAGGAGCCTGAAGGGACAGCTTTCGTGGGTAGCTGTCAGAATTTTTCGGTGTGGTTGTAGCTGACAAAAGTGCACAGTTCGACGATGGCCGTGAAATCGAGCTGCTTCATTTCGTATACGGCCATTCCTCGATTGAAGAAATTCGGGGCTCCCCAAGCGGTGTCCTGAAAGCTATCGATGACTATGCCCGCACAAAGAAGTATCTAATGAACGTTGGCGAGGAGAAAGGGAGGATAGTAACCAACCTGATCTCCGAGGTAAAACCACAGACCATGGTAGAGCTTGGCGGCTACATCGGGTATTCTGCTCTCTTGTTTGGCGATGCTGTTCGTAAAGCTGGTGGAAAGAGATACTTCAGCCTCGAGAGAGATCCGGTATTCGCCGCCGTCATCATGTCCTTGGTAGATCTCGCCGGCCTGACCGACGTGGTCGAGGTAGTTGTGGGACCTAGTGCGGACTCTATCAAGAGATTGCACAGTAGCGGAAGCCTCGCACATATTGACCTCATGTTCCTCGACCACTACAAGCCCGCGTATACCACAGACCTCAAGCTATGCGAGCATCTACAGCTTATCACTCCTGGTTCAGTGCTCGCCGCGGACAACGTCATCCACCCCGGAAACCCGCCCTACCTGGAGTACGTGCGCAGCGATGTGCAGACAAAAAGAGTACGCAGCGAGAAGGGGATTCAAAACGGTGATGATGCAGCCCACTTCCCAGACTATTCGAAGAACCAGTATCAGAAGAGGCAAGGGGACGAAAAGCTCAGCACGGAAGTCAAGGGCAATCCCAATCTGGTCTATGAAAGCAGACTGGTCGATAGCTTCGAGCCCACAGGTGAACCGGTAAGACTACACCACTACGACTTTCATATTTGCACATGTCTGACAATACACAGGATGGTGTAGAAATCACAAGATGCGTTGGAGAGCAAAGATGAGTGAGAGGGATCGCCTACATGATCTGACTTACCTTACCGCGGTCTTGTGCTTCATAGGATTCTATATCCCAAGGGCTGCAGGAACCAGCGATCATTGCGGCCGTCCAAGGGTAGCGAATCGTAGACCCAGGGAAGCATCACGGACGTTGAAGGGGTATATTAGGTTGGAGATCCGAGGCGGTATTTGATAGATGTCTTGCCACCATGGGCCATACATGCATGCGGCTGATAGCAATCAGATTATGAGAGCATGCTGCCCAACTCTCGATGTTGGGCTATCCGGTGTAGAGGTATGGAGAATTTGTCATGGGTGATGGAGAATGCTCGTAGGAGATGTGTTTGATGGGCGTGTTCATGTGCAATAACAAAAGCAGGCACAATTTGGTAATTGATTGATTGAACTGATTGTTTTATTAAGCACTCGAGTCTTCTCTATTCGGGAATGCTATGCGACTAGTAACTATCAATCAATTAGACTTTGTAGAAAGCTTGATTGGTTATCTAAGTACAACTTCTATATAGACTTTTATTAGACTAATCGTCGAGTCGGGTTTCGGTTCCAACATTAGAAATCGATCCAAAATCCAATTCGATTTCTATTATTTTGGAATCGATTCAACTCGATTCGAGTCGATTTTCGATTTCAATATTAGAAATCAAATCGAATTGTCAAGAATGTTAAAAATATTAAAAATAATATAAATTTAGTATAAATTTACATTTTTTTAATTATTTTCTAGATAATGCATATTAGTAATATATAATATAAAAATAGTCTAATATACTTAATTAATTAATTTAAATAGATTAACTATTTTTATTAAATTATTAATTAATTGTTACTAAAAATAATAAAATTTACTAAAAATAATAGTCTTAACAATTCGAATTAATTTTTCGAATTAAATTTCGATTTTAAGTATAGAAATTAATTCGAATTGTTAATTCTAATTTTAGAAATCGAATTATTAAGACTTTCGAATTAAGTTAATACAAATTGTTAAGATTTAAATCGAATATTTAATTCGAACTCGATAATTTAATTTAATATAATTAGTTTAACTTTTATAATAAAGCAATTTCTTTAAACACAATTATCTTAATTCTTATTTTAAATTTTATATTGCCAAGTAAATTTCTAATTTAATATATTTTTTATCGAACATTCTAATAATCTATTGCAATTAAGACTCGAAATTAATTAATAAATTAAACTATTTTATAAATATAATTGCTTTTTTTAGACTATATAAATTAGTAAATATAGTCTTAAGACTAAGCTTCTTTTAAGCTTCTTTTATTTTTATTTTTATTTTATAAGTTTTGTTTAAGATTAATATACTTTTTGTATATAAATAGAATATATTTAATTGTTTGTAATATTTATTTATATTAATAGCGTTTTGTTTCGATATTATATATTCTTTGTTAAAATAAAAATAAATAAAGTTTTATTTTTTCTATTTTTATTTGTATTGCAAGTGCATTAAGATTTTTAATTAATTTATTATAAAGTTTTAGTATTAGTTTCTTAAAATTTAATTGTATAATATATAACTCTTTGCTAGTTATATCTTTATTTTATAAGATAGTTTATTGTTATTAAATCTCTTTTGTTAGTATTATCTTTTTTGTATTTCTAAGATAATAAATTAATATTATAAGCTTTATTGTTTCATTTGTATTATACTCTACTAGTTTATGTTGTTTATTTTTCTTTTATCTCTAGTTTATTGCTTACTTGATTGCAATATTTGCTATTTTATTGTCTCTAATATTTATATACGTAAATACTTAGTATAGCTTAATCTTTGTATTTTTTTTGCGTAGAGTATTAATAAATTTAATTATATTTTTAATTAAATATTAACTTAAATTATTATCTAAATTTCTAATTGCTTTAATTGTTGCTTAAGTTAATTGTTTATATATATAATTACGTAAATTTTATTGTATTTGAATATATATACTAGTATTAAAATTAAAGTAATCTTGTATAATTTTGTCAAATAAATAATAAATATTATGTTTAATTCTAGATAAATTCTTATTGTTTTATATAGTAAAACAATTATTGTTTCTATTTTTTTGTTAATTTCGTTTTTGTCGATATATACTATTAGAGTATTTATTTATTTTGGTAGTTTTTTATATAGTTTTTTTACTGTTTTTTTGCTAAAATTAATAATAATAGTTAACAAAATTTACTACAATAATATTGCAAACAATATAATAATCTTTAAAGTATTAATACTAGTTTTTTTTGTCTCTTTGTTAGTCTTTTTAGTAAATTTATAATTCGACTCTTTTTTTTAGATTTATTTTTAACTATAAAATTGTATATTGAATTAATAGCTACTCTAAGCGCTATTGAATTTGTTATTCGATTTAAGTATATATATATTAATAAAAAGTATATCTCAATTTATAGAATTAAACGTAAAATAATTTTTTATACTTTATATTAAATATTTGCTAGATTGTTAACAATATTCTTTAATTTTTTTTTCTTGTACAATATATATTATATTAAGCAATTGTAAGATAGTTAAAACAAAAATATTGTATATATTGTATATATTATTTTAATTAGTTTAGTCTCTTATATTAATTCTATTAGACTTGCTAGAATCTTTATAGTTTTAAGTATTTTTGTTTTGTTAGTGTTGATTTAAGCTTTCTAGTTAAGTTTGTTGTTTAATATAATTTCTAAATATTTAATTGCTTTTTTAATATTACTATTGTATTTTTATTAATAATTATTGTATTACTAATATTTTATCTTTTTTTTATAATATAATACAATTAGTATTTGTTAAAAAAAACTAAATTTTGTGCGTACAAGTCTACTTTTTGTATATATTTGTATATATTTTAGTTAGTTATTTATTATTAACTTTAATATTGTTTTTTTTAATTAATAAGATTATATTATTTACAAAATTGCAAGTCTTAATATTCTTATTATATAACTTCTTTAAAAGCAAAATATTGCAAAAAAGAAAAAAGATTAACAACAATAGCAATTCTTGCAATATTTTTATTATAATATCGACTTCGTTTATCTTGTATTTCTTAATTTTAAAAATAGTAAATTGCTTATTTAATTTTTTTTTAATCTATTGTATTATATATTTATTAATTTATTTACTTCGAAAGTTGTATAATAATTTTAGATATAATATATTGTTAAATATCTTTAATATATTTAATAGTAAAATTATAATTATCTTACTTTTATTTTATATTGTATTTTTTTTTTTACTAAATAGTATAATATAAGTACGCAACAATAGCTTGTATATTTCTACTAAATAAATAATTTTTTTAATTAGTATAAACTCGAGTATTTTGTTTAATAATATTAAAAAATACTATAGAACAATAAAATATAATTATAAATAAACTAATTGTTCGATTTAATTTTTTCTTAAATCTTGAAATTGAATCGAATTTCTAATTATATTAGACTATATTAGAATCTTTAATCTAATATAATTAGTATTTGTATAATATTTGTATTAGAAATCGAATTTATATAAAATTTAACTTTTAACAATTAATCTAGTTATAAAATAATTGCTCTTACTTAATTTGTATAAAACTATAATAATTGTTAAACTAATTGTTAAGTTAAATTTCGACTTTAACTTTAGAAATCGATTTAATTTGTCAATTTTAATATTAGAAATTAACTTGAAATTTAATTCGATTTCTATTATTTTAAAATTAATCTAATTTAATTTAAGTTAATTTTCGATTTTAATATTAGAAATTAAATCGAATTGTTAAGAATATTAAGAATACTAAAAATAATATAAATTTAGTTTAAATTTAGATTTTTTTAATTATTTTCTAGATAATATATATTAGTAATATATAATATAAAAAAGTCTAATATACTTATTAATTAATTTAAATAGATTAACTATTTTTATTAAATTATTAATTAATTGTTATTAAAAATAATAAAATTTACTAAAAATAATAGTTTTAACAATTCGAATTAATTTTTCAAATTAAATTTCGATTTTTAGTATAGAGATTAATTCGAATTATTAATTTTAATTTTAGAAATCGAATTGTTAAAACTTTCGAATTAAATTAATACAAATTGTTAAGATTCGAATTAAATATTTGATTCGAACTTGATAATCTAATCTAATATAATTAGTCTAAACAAAATTATATAATACAAGATAATAAAAACTATAATATTAACAATTTCGAATAAAAATTATTAACAAAATACTAAAGCAAATTAGTATTATTATAGTATTATATCTATATTATATATATAATATTTACTCAAAGAAAACTATTATTTAAAATATTTTCACAATACAATTATTAGACTAATTGTATCGAATCGAATTATTAAGTTCAAATTAAATATTTAATTTAAATCTTAATAATTTGTATTAATTTAATTCGAAAGTTTTAACAATTTAAATTAATTTCTAATATTAAAATTAATATATTAAATCGATTTCTAAACTTAAAATCGAAATTTAACTTAATAATTAATTTAATTTTGTTTATTGTTAAATTTTAATTATATTAGTAATTTACTATATTTAATAAGTTTATTTGTAGAAATAATAAAAAGAATACTTTTAGCAAAATATTTGTCTTTTTATTAAAATTAATTGTTAATAATAATAGTAAATAATTATATAATAGTAGAATGCAAGCTTTTTGCAATATTTTTAAGCAAATTTATTTATATATATTTTATATTTTAGAAATTAATTTGTAATCTTTTTTCGATTTTTTTTAAAATTATATTTTTATAGTTTTTTATATTATTTTTTTAAGATAATTTTTGATTATGACATACTTTTTTTAAGTTTTTGTTACTTTTATTGCATTACTATATATAATAATATTTTTTAATTTTACGAAAGATCTTTTTATATTTTTTTATAAAGTTTGCTTTAGATTTAAATTAAATTTTAATAACTAATATTAAATTCTTAATAGTTGCTCTAATTGTTTTTGCAAAATTGTTTATTTATATATTTAGTTTATTTCTAAAGTTATTAAAGATATTATTAAATAATATAAATACTAACTTCTTAATAATTTTTTTGTTTAGAATTTTGTATAAAGTCTTTGTCTTTGTATTTATTTTGTTTTAGTTTTTTCTCTTCATAGATTTTGTAACTATTGTATATAAATTAGATATTATATATATAAAATAATAATTTAAGCAATTGTTTATATTTTTCGCAATATTGTATCTAATAAAGCTTTTTTGCAAAACTTAAAGAATAAAGATAAAATTAATAATACTTTGTTTGCTTTCTTATCTTTGAGTAATTATATCTTTTAATAATATTTTTTTTAATTTAAACTTTCTTATTATAACTACTAGCTTATATATATTTATATTAGCTTTTACTTTATTGTTATTTTATTTAAGATAATAAAAATTAAAGTCTTTTATTACTATATATTTGTTATTTGCTTTTTTTACTAATATTTCATATAAAAGTTAATGTAATTGTTAGATTAAGTCGAATACTTTTTTCTTAATCTAATTTATTCTTTTAAGCTTTATAAAATTGAGTTAAAATTAAGACGCAAACTCGATTTTAGAGTCGAATTTCGTTAAATTAATATTAAGAATTTAAGCTAACTTTGTCGCATTAGTATTTGCTTATCTTATCTTATCTTATCTATGCGCTAATTCGATTAAACTAGCGTAGAATTTATACTAATTGTATATAATTAGTATATTATATAATATTACGTAATTGATAGTGTGATCGTTGGATCGAGTTTCAATTCAATCGAGTTAACTCGCTCAATCTTAATCCTAGAATTAGGCAAATTTCCTAGTTTAATAGGATGGGACGAGCGAAGAATGCGCGTCGAATATTTAATTCGACCCATTCGATCACGTGACGTCACGTGACGCGCTAACCCGATTGAGCTAGCATAGAGTCTACGCTAATCGCATATAATTAGCGTAGATTCTACGTTAATCTAATCGAGTTAGCGCGTAGATAAGATAAGATAAGATAAGCGAATGCTAACGCGACGAAGTTAGCATGAGTTCTTGGCATTAACTCGACGAAATCCGACTCTAGAATCGAGTTCGCGCCTTAATCCTGGGCCAACCCTAAGAGGCTCAAGAGAATGGGTCGAGTTAAGAAAAAAGTGTTCAACTTGACCCAACGATCACACTAGTAATTGAGCGAGTTAAATTAAACGTTTAACGTGTTCTATGCGTTCGATTTATTTAATTAAGCTAGAACTTTTGTTCGATCTTAGAATTAAAGTTAAACAAGTTAATTTGTTCAAGTTAAAACTTAACTTTTCGATTACGCTAATAAAAGTAATAAATTGTTTTTATTCTTAATATTTTTGCACAAATTATAGATATTACATATATTAATTGTTCTTTTTTTTACTAATCTTAAAGTAAAAGAACAAAAATTCTTAAATTTGTATATTATTTTATATAACGCAAATACTATGCATTTGTTAACAAAGAAATATACTTTAATATTTTTATTATTTATATAATATAGTTCGAAATACTAGTTTAATCTATTATTTGTAATAGATTAATAGATTTTTCTTTATAATTTTTGAATAACTAGTATATTAAAGTTTGTAATATTATAATCTTTAATCTAGATTTGTTAATATTATATTGTAATATTAATAAAATATAATTCTCTAATATAATTGTTAACTAGATCGAGTTATTGTATTAATATTTTATTAATTTCTAGATAGAAGTTGTCTTTATTCGATTTTTTATATAGAGTTTTTTCTCTTTTTTTATTTAATTTTACAAATAATATAAATTAAGAGTTTTGTTTTTAATTTATTAATATTTACAATAAATTAAATATTGTTATTTTAAAAATAATTGGTCTTTTTAATTTCTTATTATTTTATTATTTTATATATTTTTTATTTGTAATTTGTCTAAAACTATTAATTATAATTCTAAATAATTAAAGGTTTTTTTTTGTTAAAGTAAAGTTTTTTTTTTTTTTTTTTTTTTTTTTTTAGAAATCAGTATAGTTAATTTTTTTCGATAATTACTTGTTATATTTTCTTTCACTTTTTTAGACATTTTTTTTATTATAATTTATAATTTTCTTTATATAGATAGTATCTAGATTTGTAGTCTATTAAGCAAGTCTTAAAATTAATAACGTAAAATTTAATACAATAATTATATTTTTTCTCTTTTATATATTAGATTATAATATATTTGTAATAATAATATTTAAAGTATTGTATAATCTTGCATACTTTATTATATATTAATATTAATTTAATTTGCTTATTTATTATTAAGCTAAAATTAAAAATAATATTAATTATTTTTAATATTAAAATCTTTACAATTATAAATATATATTTTTAATTCTAAGCAAATTGTTATTGTTTTTAATCGATTTATACTATTTTTATATCTTTAAGTTTCTTTATATTTGTATTTTAATTTTGTATTTTCTAAATAATTATTGTTTGCAATTTTGTACTTTTAAGATTTTATTTTTTAATCTTTATTTTGTTAATTATTATTATATATATTAAAATAACTGCTTTTGTTTTTTTTCTAATATAGTAATCTAAATATTCTTAATTCTTAATTCTTAATTTATTAATTTTCTCTTTATTAATTGTATAGATTGCAATATTTTTACTAGAAAGCTTCTTTATTGCTCTAATACTTTTAATTATTATTTCAAATTATATAATATATGCGTTAATATTTTCGACTATATTTTGAAAAAATATTAACAATTTAAGAAATCGATCTCTTAATTTTAAGATGCTAAGATAGCTCAAGTAATTTAAGATTAATCTTGAGAATACTCGAGAAGCAACGAGAAGCTTGCATTTGAAAAATCAAAAAAAACTTAACAAAAAGTATAATTTTAATATTCGAGATACGCACGAATTTTCGTAGCACTTCGATTAAATCTTTGCTTATTGTTCGCTTACATTATAGTAATTTATATAATAGAATCGAACAATTTGTAAGATTTCTACGCAAGAGTAATATATAGATAGAAGTATCTTCTATAGTTGCGCAATTAATTGCGCGTAATTGATTGCGTATAATTAATAATATTTGTAGATTATGCTTAACAAGTTGTTACGAGCCTAGCGAGCTTCAACAGATATATGAATTACGCAGTACGAGTAGTACAGAGTACGACTACTTGCATTGCTTTTGCGTCTCTACGCAGAAGCAACAAAAGCATGCTCTTATTGCTCTTGCTCGAAGCAACAGAAGCTTGCTTTCAGCGCTTCTTGATAAAGCAACAAGAGCAAGATACTAGTGTTTCATTGCTTTACGAGAAAGCAAGAGAAGCACAATAGAATCTCTTTAGTATATAGGTCTTGAACACGACTTTCTTATGAATCGTGTTCAACTCATCTTAAGTCTTGACTTATTGTTACGACTGATTTAAGCTGCAAATCTCTTGTTATTAAGTGATTGCTTGCATTGTCTAAAGACGTCTACAGATCTCTTTAATAGCATAAACTCTCTCTAATATCTTCGAAGAAAGTATCAGCGTAACACTTTGAACACTCTAAGAATGTCTGTATCAGATCAACGCGCCTCTATCTCGAGCACTAGCTCATCAGCATCACGCCGACCCTCTATTGATGAAGACGACAAGATCAGAATTAACAAACCTGACGTCTATTATGAAGATCGAATCGGCCTGAAGAACTAACTTATGCAAGTGAATATTTACTTCATCTTCTATTCTGTTTCAGCGAACAAGAAGACGATTTTCGCATTCACATTTCTTAAAGAAAGAGCTTAACACTAACTCAAGTCAAACTTACGCAAGTATCTGAAGAATTATGACGAAAATTCCCGTGCGATGTTCACGAACTTCGACAACTTCAAGAGAGAGCTTCGAAGAATCTTTGAAACATTCAACGAGAAACAAATCGCAAAAAGAGTAATTTAGCATCTAATTCAACGAATCTTTGCAGCAGAGTACGCAGCAAGATTTCAAAAGTATGTCAATCTTATTAAGTGAGACGATGTCGCACTTATGACAATGTTTCGACGAGATCTCAAGAACAATCTCAAGAACGAAATTATGCGCGATGGCAGATTCATCAGCGATATGTTTGACCTCATCGAAGTAGTCATCGATCTCGACGACAAGCTGTATGAAAGAGCTATGAAAAAGCGATACGATTAATCTCGAGAAAGGGCAGAAACCTTCTTTGAATCAACGATCGAATATCACTTGAAAAAATCTCGTTCTAATTAGAAGTACAGTAACTTAGACTATCGTGAGCCTGCACTTATGAAACTGAACTTCACTCAGCAACGTAAAGAAAAGAACTCTAGAAAAAAGCAAGATAACAAATCTTAAAAAACGTGCTATTCATGTGGCAAATCGAGCCACTTCGCAAGAGATTGTCGATCGCGAAACTTGATGAATCGCCGATAGATCAATGCTATGTTGAGAAAGATACCCAATAGCTAGAACGACATCAGAAAGCAAGTCGACACAAAAGCGAACACCCTCGAGATTGAATCGAACGACAACTACTATCTGGTAGAAAACTTAAATCAGTTACAGAAAGTCCTAGATGAAACATCATTAGACAAGACATTCGCATCTACGCAGAAAGTTAATTAAATGCTCAATGAGAGTATGAGAACGAAACGACCAGAAACGCCATACCTTCATCTAGTAACAGACTCGGACGACGAGTACGACTAAAAGAACTTTCATGAATGCTTAGACAACATCACGAAACATCTTGACGCTTTAACTAGCTCATCAAAGAAAAGATAGATTAGTTAGATCGTGAACAAATGCGAGGAAGCGCTAGGAAGCGACGCCACTAAAGAAAAAGACATTCTCGACGAAATCGAACGACAACTAAACAGTGTTAGTCTATCTAAACAAGAGATAGAGCAATCAAAGAAACATGCGACACTTAGTTGAACAACATGCTACGACGACTCATGCTAAACTCACCTAGAAGAAAAGGAAGGAGCCAACTGATTCTCTAGAAAGCCAAAGTTAGCAATTTAGCAACAAAAGGAAGCTTAGCGCAGACAGACGCTCGAAGCAGAAGTCACAGCACAAGAGCAAAAAAAAGTTCAAATTTCTTGGTAGAGAGCATATCAGCGAAATGCAATATGTTAGCCCAACAGCAGCAACTAAACTCAACAGCACACGCACGATGTTTTATCACATTAGTTAAGATCAATGGTCGTCGACTCATCGCAATGATTGATTCTGATGCAACAGGTAATTTTATGGCCAGAGCTCTTGTAGAGAGGGAAGAGTATTCTACTCGAAAGAAGCCTGACGCTTACAATCTAGTAATTGTAGATGAAAACCCATTACTCGACAAGAATGAAAGAGTGGACAGAGAAACGAAATCACTATCGATAACTATTTAGCAACATCACGAGGAACTAATCTTTGATATAGTGAGAATAATTACTCATGATATCGTATTAGAAATGTCTTGATTGAAGCAGCACAATTCAGAAGTCGACTAAAATACACGAGTACTTAGATTTGCGCGATGCGAACACGCAATTCACATTCAATCTACGCATCGACAGCGTTCAATAATAGATGAGAGATTGAGTCGAAACTCGATCGCAAGTAGCGAGCTTACATTCTCGCAAAAGAACAATTTAACAGAGTTCGACTCGACAGACATCGGCATAGATTAGCCAGGCCACGAAGTTAAAGTAAGTGAAGAAAACTGCGAATCTTTTAAGAGCTCTAAATTATCTGATACAGCGAGAGAATCGCTAAAGCACATATCACGAATATATAACAGTTGAGAGCATCTGTTTCAGAAAGAGAAAACGACAAAGACTCTATCTAAACATCAATCGTGAAATCACGAGATCAGACTTGAATCAGGCAAGCAACTCACGTTTGGACCCATATATGCTCTATTCGAAAAGAAGCTCGAAGTACTCCGCGGATACCTGGCAGAAAACGAAAAGAAAAAATTTATTAAAAAATCCCAATCACAGGCAGGATACCCGATCCTCTTTGTACCTAAGAAGAACGAAACTCTTCGCCTATGTGTCGATTATTAGAAGCTAAATTATATCACGATCAAGAATCGATATTCACTATTCAATATTAGCGAGCTTCAGGATCGACTATTCGGAGTCAAGTACTTTATCAAACTGAATCTACGAGAAGCGTACAATCAAATTAGGATGAAGGCGAGAAAAGAGTAGAAGACAGCTTTTCGCACACGATATGAACTATACGAATACACGATAATGTCGTTCGAGCTCACGAACGCTTCGGCAATGTGTCAAGAAATGATCAATGATGCATTACGACAACATCTGAATCGATTTGTCATAGCATACTTGAACGACATCATGATTTACTCAAAAATCTTGAAAGAACATGTTAGTTATGTTTCTAAAGTACTGGAATGTTTGAATAAGAGAAACTTACATCTTAAATCAGAGAAATGCGAATTTCATCAAGAAGAAGTTGACTTTCTTGAATTTGTCGTGAAACGACACGAAGTACGCATGAATCCCAAAAAGTTACGAGCAGTCAAAGAATGAAAATCATTTATTGATGTCAAGAAAGTGCAATCCTTTCTAGGTTTCATGAACTACAACAAGAAGTTTATCAAGAACTACTTCGTCAATGCGATATCACTAACGAATCTTACGAAAAAGAATACGTCATAAATATGGGAACTCGCAGAAGAGAAATCATTTCAGAATCTTAAGCTAAAATGCTTGAAGAAATCAGTACTAAAGATGTACGATTCACGATTATCAAGTAGAATTGAAATCGACGCATTAGATCTAGTTATCGATGCATGCTTCAATTAAGAGCATGAAGACATATGACATCTAGTGACATATCTCTCGAGAAAACTCTTGTTAGTCGAATAGAATTACGATGTTCATGACAAGAAGCTACTCGCTATTGTAGTCTCCTTGAAGTCATGAAGAGTATACATCGAAGAATTATCAAAACTTACGATTCTCACGAATCATAAGAATCTTGTGCATTTTATCATTATTAAACAGCTTAACAGAAGGCAGATACGATGATTAGAACGACTCGAACAATATAAGTTCAAAATACAATATACATTAGGCAAAGATAATGGCAGAGCAGACGCACTTAGCAGAAGAAGTGATCATATAAAAACGAAGAAATCGTTTAATCACAGCATACTTAAGATCAACAAAGACGAATCACTATTAACAAACAAGCACGAGCTGAATGCTATCTTACGAATACTCAGAGACGACAAGAAAGAGTTTCCAATAAAGAAAGAAAAACTCCAGATATCTATTGACAAAATCGACGAATGTATAAAAGAATATCATAATGAACCACTGCAAGGGCACTTGAAAGTAATTAAAATTCTTCAGCTTTTACGTCAGCATTGTTAGTTTCTTCAGATGAGACAAGCTGTTAAGACATACATTAAAAGATGCCTTAGCTGTTAGCAGAACAAACATGATACACATGCGAGCTATGACGAAATTCAATATCAGGAATCATCTAAATCGTCATGAGATAAAGTCACGATAAATTTTATTATCAAGTTGCTTAAGTCGACGAACTCAGCAACTAAAGACAAATATGATTCGATACTAGTAATGATTGACAAACTTATCAAGTACTCACATATCATCGCATGCAAGAAAAAGTTCACAGCAGAACAACTAAGATACATTGTATTAAATCGACTCATACGATATCACGATATACCCAAAGGACTAACCAGTGACAGAGACAAGCTCTTCACGTCTAACTATTGAAAAACATTGATATCAATGTTAGAAACGAGACTCAGAATGTTCACTGCCTATTACTCGGTCACGAATAGTTAAACAGAGCGAACAAATTAGAGTCTGAAGCAATATCTAAGACATTACGTTAACAATACTTATAGCAATTGAGTATCACTTCTATCTATGGCACAGCTGACCCTTAATGCAAAGATTTCGAACACCACTAAGATGACTTCATTCTTCGCCAACTATAACAAGGAATTTAATCTCTTCGAAGAAGAGCGAAAGCATCTGTTAGCTCAGTCAGTCATCGAAAGAGTAGCGACATTAAAAAAGATACACGACAACATCTCCAAGATGCAAGAAAGGTCGATCAGATATCAAAATAAGAAACGAAAAACGACACCTCAGCTAAAGAAGAGAGATAAGGTATATCTTCTTATTAAAAATCTTAAGACAAGGAAATTAAGCAAGAAATTAAATCATGTCAAAGTCGAATCGTTTCTCATTAAAAAGACAAAGAGATCAATCAATTACGAACTCGACTTGCTCAAAGACGCCAGAGTGTTTCTAGTATTTCATATCTCATTATTGGAATCGGCGAATTCAATCACACCTTTACAGAACACATTTTATTTTCATTCACAAAAGAAGAAACAATATGAAGTTGAAAGAATTCTACAACAGAAAGATCAAAAATATCTTATCAAGTGAAAAGAATACTTTACATCGAAAAATACGTAAGAACTTCTTAAGAACTTGACGAAGTGCCAAAACAAGCTGAAGCAGTTTCGTCGACAACAGTCTCGACAAACATCTTTAGACTTCCATCAAGAAGGATCAGCGAAGTAAAAGATCAATTCTTTGAAGCATTAGAAAACGCGATCTGTTTCGACGCAACATCAATGAAAGAATCAGGAAATAGGCCTGGCAACGATGTCGTCTCTGCCTAAAGACTTTCCAGGGTCTGCAGTTCATCATTCACCATAACGCGTTGCTTTTCCTTCACGAAATCAATTTGACGCAGCAATCGTTGTTGTCGCGCATACGCTTTACGCAGTTCACTTTTCAGTTTTTGGCGTTGATTCTCGAGCCTTCGCCAGCGAGCAATATTCAGTGGGGCCAGATCGCAGGGCCGTTCGATGCGAACACACTCAACACATTTCTCGACGCCTTCAGCGACACGACAAGGCTTTTTCGAGCGAGAACAATTTCAGCAAACACGCATGTCGAGAGATTCAATTCCTAAGAAAGCGACTCTGACAAGACGACGATCGTAGGAATTAGAGACAGCAGATTTGTTACGAGACATAACAGAGAAGATTTACTTTCGAAACGAAAGCGTTGAAGGAGAGAAATAATGTTACGAGCCTAGCGAGCTTCAACAAATATATGAATTACGCAGTACGAGTAGTACAGAGTACGACTACTTGCATTGCTCTTGCGTCTCTACGCAAGAGCAACAAAAGCATGCTTTTACTGCTCTTGCTCGAAGCAACAGAAGCTTGCTCTCAGCGCTTCTTGATAAAGCAACAAGAGCAAGATATTAGTGTCTCATTGCTCTACGAGAAAGCAAGAGAAGCACGATAGAATCTCTTTAGTATATAGGTCTCGAACACGACTTTCTTATGAATCGTGTTCAACTCATCTTAAGTCTTGACTTATTGTTACGACTGACTCAAGCTGCAAACTTCTTGTTATCAAGTGATTGCTTGCATTGCCTGAAGACGTCTACAGATCTCTTCGATAGCATAAATTCTCTCTAATATCTTCGAAGAAAGTATCAGCGTAACACAAGTCTTAATAACACAAGTAATGTCTAGATAATATTTAATGTATTTCTTAAATTTTTGATAATACTTGAAGTCAATTTGAAATTAATTAAATCTACTAATATAGTTTTAGAACTAAAATATCAATATAACAATCTCAAGAATCTTAAATTGCTAATAAAGCTTCTAGAGAATTATTTCGAATGTTAATAAATATTTTTTGCAATATTTGTTTTTATTTATTGTTACTTAAATCTATAATAATTTCTGCATTTTTATTAATAGTTAAACTTAATTTAATAATTGTAGATATTCTTAAGATATTTTTGAAAAAAACTATAAATAACTAGCTCTATAAGTTGTTTTTAAAGTATATAAAGAAAGATAAGAAAAATAATAGAAAATTTTTTGTTATAGTTTTGCGTATAACTATAATATCTTTTTTTATTTTTTTATAATTGCAATTAATTTTAACAATTAGTTTGTTAATAATATTTATTATATCTGTTTACATAGATTAATTTTTTGTTAATTTTAAATAGCAAACTATTTTGTCGAACAATTATTTTATAATAAATATAGATATAATTTTGTTTTAAATACAAATAAACAAATCTTTAATATTAATATACAAAATAATATTGTATTTATAGATATTTTCGAAGAGATATTAACTTATTAAAGATTAATTGTTTCTTTTTATTATAACTATTAAATACTAGTCGATGCGCAATAGTTAGACAATTCGAATAACACGTCAATTGAGTCAATTGAACGTTGCGCTAATAAGTTATTTCCAAAAATGTAATTTGAGCATGTAGGGAAGTTTTTGGGCACAATTTGGTAACATCCGGCGCCACAAGATGAATCAGGGTTGAGAATGTAACCCTATTCCAAAACCTCCCTCCACTCTCCAAACCGACGGCAAACCTGCTCAAACCTACGGTTCTTACATGAGATATTGTGAAGATCAGGACCTTTGGTGCTCGACCAAGCCGACGCGAAGGTTCCCGATCCTCGCGGGCCCATATTCGTTGTCATGGTGCCTCATGCACAGGAAAACCAAAGTCGGTGTTCTCCTCGGGGATGTCAACAGACTTCCCAATATAGAGAACGCAAGACAACGAGTGATAATTTTTGATTAACGAAGTAATTGCTTTACTGCGTAATATCGATACAGAGTTGTTGATGGGTATAGAAACGCCGTGCTGCCATGCTAATTAAGACATACCCAAAACATCCGAAGTCATAATGTGCCGGTCAACGCCTCGCTGGAACAAGTACCAAAATCTTTTTGCGCCCACCTGTCCCCCTCATGCTGCTGTTCCCACTGCTGCCTCCCCGTCTTTAGCTTGACTCACGGGTCTGGTCTTCGGAGACGGCTGCTCGTCGAAAACCTCCTCCTCAGACAAGATGTTCTGGAGCCTGCCTACACTCTCGTTCTTCCCGTCCGGGCCAATATTTGAATGCCCCGGCCTGCTGCGCGAGTAGTCGCCCCACATGTGACTATTGTTTGGAACCCAGAACCTCTGGTCAACCCTGATGACGATGTATAGAAAGATGACTAGGATCTCGACAACGAAATTGAAGATGTAGAAGCATGCTTTCGAATGATACCACGCCGGGTCGCTACGAGGGCGAGGGGTAAGGTAACTCGTGCCGCAGCGGAAAGTAGCACCTAGGCAGAGCAGAACGGCAGCCGAGAGTAGGATATATATCTTTGACCTGAATCGCCCGCTGCCGAATTTCTCCACACGAGTCTTGCGCGGGATGACGAGACCAAGAATGACGAGCGGGATGGGAAGGAAAGAGATAACGGAGAACAAGGTCTGCCCGTAAAGCTGGATGTCCCGGTCGATACGGTGGGTGTTCGCATTGAGTGTGTAGGCTGACTGGACGACGCTGGTGATGAGCATGATCAGAGAGATCACAATGATGGCATAAATCGCCTTGAAGAACAAGCTCATCAGAGGATGCCAGCCGCTATGCGGGCGGGATGCCCTTATGATCCTCTGGGCGAAGATGAGATTGATGACGAAGAGCAGCACCACGCCCGCGGCGACGAAGATCTGGGCTGCAAGCGCGATACGGACGTTGAAGGGTCGTGTCGCCCAAACGATGCGCATGATGCAGCTGACGGTGCGGGCCATGCAGAATCCGAACATCATGCCGGACATGATGAACTTATGCCCCCGACGTTGATTGAGCTGGAAAATGACCATGTGAGTGATGGCGCCGAGGATGAAGAGGAAGAGGAAGACGGCGGTGATTGGAACATCGGTGTGGACGGTGGGTAGTCCACCTAGATTGGCGGTCGTGGCAGCATATGGGGGTTTGACAGTGGGGTTGAGCGGAGGTATGGCCTGAGTAAAGATGAAATGTCAGCGTTGCAGGTAAAAGGGGATCCGGTGTAAGACATACCGGTACTCTTGGGAAGAGAGAACCCATTGTGCAGACAGATAACAATGGCTGTATATGGATATGTGTAAGAGTATGTGGAAGTGTTATCAAGAATGTACGGAAGAACTATGGAGGGTACGAGGACAAAGAGAGGTCCCGCACGATGGGTTTATATCCATCGTGATCCCTTCGGACTCGCATGAGGAAAGGGCGACGTCTGTGTGAGTCGCTGTTGCTTGCTGATCAAGAGGCGGACTGGATTTGGGCCGAACGGACGATTGAGTTGGGCGAGGGGACGATGAAGCAGGGAAAGGAAGGCGCCCCTAAGGTCGGATTTTGGAGACGGGCAATCGCCGGTTCCTTGGTGACGCTAGAAAAGAGCTTGCACTGGGGCCGTGAGGGTGGATGCCCCTCTCTAATATCCAGTGCCCCCTCTACACTCCTGACATCTTCCTTATTTCTTAAAGTAGGTAGGCTTGCCTATCAATAGCTATCATCTGAGATCTATCGTGAACGATCCCAGCTGAATCACGCCTGCAATTGCCTATAGGAGGTTTCGATCCCTGACTTCGGTGCTCAGGCACCATGTTGATGTATGATGATTAACCTATGTACATGCCTATCTCTGATATCGACATTGTGACCGTGACCAGCCTCCAGTAGCATCACCTGAGCCATACTCTCTCGAAGCCCCATTAAGACTCGATATCAGAGGCCGCTAAGATACGAGACCAAACCACGGTCAGTCCGAAATTATGCTTCTATCTGTGAACTGCAGAGGAGCCCAACGACTGATGCTCGGCTCTTCTGAAGCTGATGGTGGGGATGTTGGAGTCCATGATACAGGACGAGAACCGATGGAGGTAGATTATCTCTGATAAGCATCTGCCGTGTGCATTATGCTGCTCATGATGATAGTGAAGAACCGGACATCAGGATACTGCGGAGATAACGTTCTCGTAGGGGTGCCCCCTATGAAGACGTGGGTGCAGAGCCACGAAGTAGGTTAGCCGCTAATTCCGAAGCGGTAGAAACCGTTTCCTCGCTTCGCGGATTCTGTGAATGTACACTCCCCCTTTTGGCTGGGCGACTTAATTGATGGTGTGGCTGTGATTATCTTCCGCCTTCAACAATGACAGACATCGGAAAGACACGATATCTCAACAGACAAACATCTTGGTCGTGCCAACATTCACCCGGCTCCATTTCTGTTGCCGTAGGATACAACGTAGGAAGTGGCCAGGCCAGTAGATATGGTAAAGACACCACCATGGCAGTGGATCCCACACTTCGAAGGTTCCGTCCTTCCAAAAGAGGAGATGCTCGAGGAAGGTGAGACAGCTTTGAATGCAGGCCGTGACGGTGGTTTTGCCCATCAAGACTTGGAAGAGTGGATAGAGCACCAGCGCGACCAAGTCGTGGCCGATCCAATAGTACTTGGAAGGATTGCTCGGTGTGACGGTCCCATGCTCGTAGTCTCCATTCAGCCCATTCACTCCATTCACTCCGTTCACTGGGGGTTTGACGGCACTCATGTACGCTCTCACCATGTCGGCGCTATTCCCATCAAATAGCACCACTGCGGTATGCGCCCGCGGATTGCATTCGATCGGTTGCAGAACCATCTCAGCCCCTCTCTCCGTAGCGACTTCATCGACCACGAAATCAAAAGATAGATGACCTGTGATACCTCCCTCGCTCCTCGCTGCAAACGCTTCGGTGAACTTCAGCATCGCCTTACTCAGAATGGAGCCAGCCGGCAGCGCTTCGTAGTGCATCAGCAGGTCCGAGGATGGGCACGCTACGAACGCCTTGACCTTGCCGTCGACGACGAGCGCATGCGTGCAGTATTCCCTTCCTTGCACATATTGCTGTAGGACCCATGGTTTCTGTGGGGAGATGGGCACGTTGGCTACGTGATGATATGTCTCGCTGGTAGTTCGTCGTGGAAGAATGGTCATGTCGCCTCTATTGGCATCATCTACCCCAATGCTCTTAAGGATGTACTTCTTCTTCTCCGTACGATTCAGGACCTGATGGACTGCCGTTCTGGAAGTGACATTGTAGGTATCTGGGGTTGGCAGCCTCAGCTGTTTCGCCTGCTCGATGAATGAGTGCTTCTCGTGCAGGGTTGAGGTGGTACGAATATCGAATTGTATGCATCTGCAATTGGATTGACGTTCAATGACTTCCTTCGCTAGCCCATCTTCCACCGCAGATGCAACCCCAGAGCAGCTAACCCAAAGGTCGACCTTGTCTCTCCGTACGATTTCGAGTAGTTCTTGGGCGTAGTATGCTGATCCATGCGGTCCCTGGACGGTGGGCACATTGTAGAACCTATCCAACGCTTTGGAAAACCTCCCACAGGCAGGAATGGCGTACGGCTCGAAGTCGGCCCCGATGACATTGTGACCAGCTTTGTAGAACATACGCGCCAATGTCAAGCCCTTGCTCATCCCGACTCCTGTGACCAGAATGGTTTTTGGGCGGAACGCTGGAGAGCGCCGTATGCGCCTTCGTGCTGCATGCTGGCGGAGAAAGGGTCGGGCAGCATAGCTAAGGAGAAGGACGAAGGTGTCGAAGGGTATGAAAAGAAGGCTGATGGCTATGAGCGCGGCATTCTGAGCGAAGTGTAGACGCCACGAGGAATGTCTGTTCAGCATGGCTCTGAGAGTGGAGCAGGGGTCGAATTTCCTAGCTTTGAAAGTCAAATGATTAAACTTCAAGCTGCACACTCAGACTCGACATTTGGTCGAGTAACATGGTTAGAAGGAGTTCCAGCGATCATGGATTCGAACTATTTAAGTTGGTGCCGCGCAGGTTTTCTGAGGTGTTGACGGACATGGTAGGGTGGCTGGTGAGGTGCAAATACGTCACTTCTCCCGTTTGGAGGCCAACATCAGACTAGGTAGGACCTACTCAGTTACTTTGTTGATCCTACCTAGAATATGACAATCAGGCCCTACATTACGTATTATGTTTCATATTGTATTCAGACGCGTGATAGGTGGAATCAGTAACTGCCCCGATCACACTGGAACGCTATCTCCTTTCTCAGCGTCGTAAGGAAAAACAGATTTATTCGACCAGCAATGGCCCACAGCAGAATGGGAAAGCGTCGAATCACATGTGCGCCGAATACCACGACGGCTGAACCGGTGGTTCATTAGGGAAGAGCAGTCGGCTGACTGGACTACTTTTGAAAGGTGCGTCCTACCAGTGCATAGTATGGGATATTTGGCAGCAAGCACATATTTGCAAGCAAAGGATGAGTAGCTCATGCCTTGAAGCAGGCTCGCAAATCTCAAACCTATCTTCTCAGATCCACCCACATCCCGACTACGAGCCAGATCACTCCTCGAGTATTTCCTTGCGCATTTCCTCTTTGGGCTTGCTGGCGTGCTTCTTTATGTGCACGCGGACATCCTCCTGAAACGCCAACTGGTCCCAATGGTATTCAAGGATCACCATGGTATTGCTATTTTCTGCGTCAGCTTAGAGGCCGAGGAAGATCCATGAAGGTTATCTTACACAGGATCGCTGAACTCAGGCGTCAACAATAATGAATAGATGGTATTGAGGAGTTGCACGTTTGATGTGTCTGCTGTCCAGTTGCCTGTTTGATGGGTCAGCTGGGGCTCTTGAAGTTCAGTGGGTGACTTTTACGATCGAGTATGCTGTGACAGATTCTGCCATGCCGATTGATGTTTGGATGCAGAATCGGAGTGCAGAATCGTCCTTTGGGAGGGAACGCTGGGTAGTTATCCTCCATATGTAGATAGAGCAGGAATGATCCATTTGAATAGGGGCTGTCCGGTGGGCCTTGCATCAAGATCTTCCAGAAACCCATATCGGACTCAGACACAAAGACCTCATAGTACGGATGGGTATTGAGGGAGACATTGCGGATCTCGGCCAACAGACGCGCAGGGCGAACATTTGCATTCGATCTTTGACCTGGTTCGCTCGACGCTGCTTTTTGGCTGGGCATACGGCTTGCGTCGGAGATGGAGACGAACGAATCACTTAGGTTAGGGTGCTGTTTCCTGCCAGGAAAGATATCTTGAGTGACAATATCCGCTGTCGCACGACCTGAAGCTGCTAAGAAGCTCTGACTCGTGACTGGCTGTCCCTGAAGCTGGACTGTCCTAGAAGGTCTGTCGAGTTGCGTCAGCACAGGTTCCATCTCACAGATGGCCATCGCTTGCTCCAGGCTTTTGGGAACGAATTCGTAGCCTCCAGTCAGGAGGGAGATCGTCTTTAGGTCTACGTTGTTCTCTGCTCCGATGCAGAATGCATCGACAATTATGCCGTTCTGTACGAGGTTGCTGCATACCTCCCAGCTCCGGTTTTTCGAGGAAGTATCCTGACCATCCGAAAGGCATACGATACGCTTTCGGACTTCCGGGTTTTGATGCGCGTAAGTAGATAGACGATCATTAGCCAGCGCTAGCGCATCCCAGATTGATGTATCTCCCCCGGCTTGCATCTGTCTCATCGAGGATCTAAAGTTTTCGATGGCATATGTTAGGTCTTGTGAAAGCGTCGTTACGTCACTGAATCTGATTAATCCTAATGAACGTCAGTTAAATTCAAGTGACAGCCGGACGACTGACCAATATGGGAAGCCAGGTTATACGCTAGCGTGCGGTTGACGAAGGCCTCAAAGATATGTTTGGCGGTGTCAAGCTGATTTCTCCATCAGCTATGGAACTTGAGGAAGGAGATGTACTGACTCTGGACATGGTCTTGGAATTCTTGGATGTCCTCCTTGCAAGAGTTTTTTGATACGCATGAGGTACCACCTTGTATTTTAGGACCAATAGATCACGATGTGAGAGACCCAATTGAGTCTCTTCCCTAGTCTCGCCAGACTCGTAGTATAGCATCTCCTTTCCTAGAACACCTTTCCCATATGTTGGCGGTAGCGAAGGGTCTATCCGATCCCAGGGTTGGGTGATACAACCAACGGATTTGCGATCTCCAACAGCTCTATTTGCCGTCCAAATGTCGATATCATGCTCTTGAAAGCCATTACCAAGTTCAGCCCGATACTTCCAATGACGGAATATCAAGCTTTCGAACAAGAAAGTTTTATTGGTCGGAACCCAGTACGAGAAGAGTTCAAATTCTCGATTGCCGTATACCTTGATTAGTGTTAGCTTTTCCCGCTCGCTATCACAGCCGCCCGCTCCAGGTTCCAACTCGGGCCTCGAGGTCTGGTCAAGCCGAGGATTGAGATTGATATGTACGACGGACCGATGCTGGAGGCCTTGCTGCTCAACTGTCTCTTGAGATGGACTGACCAGCTGACCACTGTGGCGTAGATCGAACGTCGCATGCTGCCCTCTCATCCCCTGGAAAGCATATCGATACAGGTTCGCGCCAGATAAATTTCTAGGCACATGACGGGGAAATGGTGTCCCAGGGCCAACAAGATCAATATCCATAGTCGCAGGTCTGGACGGCGCATACCGTGGTTTCTTTGGCATTGGTGGTGTCGATTCTGCAAGCATTTCGCCCTGAACCCATTTTCTGATATTGTTGGCAAGAGAGCCATTGCTTCGAAGCACTGTATCGTTTATTTCAAGGCCGGTAGATGGCGACGACTTTCGGATCTGAAACCAACGTGATATTGATCTCCGATCGTATGTAAAGCCATCGGAAGCAATAACCGGATCTAGATATCAAATCAGTCGGCTGATTGCCATGGACGCAAGGAATGAATAGAGCAGTATAGGACTTGTCTCTGCATGCATCAATAAGGAGAATGCGAGAACCAGGAGAATGAGGGAAAGTGCTACGGAGCAACAGCTTGCCACTAGGCCAACCATCCGTGACAACCCATTCAGTCATCACGTTGATCGGCGAGCAAGAGAGCCTTCATCGGTAGGAATCCGAGTGTTGACTTACCTTCGCATAGTTCTTGTGAGATCGGGCAAATGAAGTCCTATTCTACCATCAGTTTCGGTATCATAAGCGGATTCAAAAGCGCCACACCGTTGGAATACACAAGTCCTCGATCAAGATCGCGCATTCAGGCTGAGAAACCTTGGGACCTTCAGGGATGCTGTCTCGAGGTGTCCACTTCCATGGTGATGTATCCGCAGTGCGTATGCTTGCGCAATAGAGGAGATAATCACCAAGCGCTTCTCGATGGGTGACAAATCCTTTCATCAATCGTTTCTGAGTCGTCCACCGGGTATGCTGATATCCACTGGCCTGACGAAGGCGCCCAATTGTAGTCCACTGGCCGAAGGATTTCGCTTCTGTATCGTAGTGCTTGAGCTGGCGCGTGCAGAGCGTCTTCAAGTAGGCTATGATATAACGAGCAAAGGTCACCTTTAACGAGCCACCGCTATGTATGATGGCAAGCATATCCGGGAAAGATCCGTGCTGCGAAATGTGCTCTTCATCAATCAGCCTAGAACTTCGGCACCAAGCATCATCGTCATCTCACCTTTCATTTGACCGAAAGTTATACCTGCACATTGGCCGTCATCGGAGCCATCCTCGTCAGTTGGAGAGTGTTGAGATCCACGGCTCGCAACGACATCTGAGCCTTCATCTGTAGAATATCTGTCTTCGCTGTCGCTCTCCTCGCTATCGATCTCGGCTAGCTCTTCAAAATCGGACGGATCCTGCATGCTCTTGCTGCAATCGACACAGAACATTACGATCTCGTCTGCTTTGGTTTCTTTACGCTTGGAGCCGCCACCGAACGAATCAAAGATGTCCGTACCGTCTTTTACACGGTCTTCAAGGAGAGGCGCAATAAGCTGAGTGATAATTGCGATGTCGACGTGCTCTTCGCCGTAAGCAGGTCGAAACATGATATGACTGATGACAAATCAGCGGTGCCAGCGGCAGCAGATCAAAGTGGAGACGATGACTTACTCCTTTCCAGGCGGCGCGCATGCGGCCTTGCCTAAGTATACGGCTAAGAAACCGGCTCTATCAAGGGTCAATACTGGTGCTTCCGAACTCGGCAATCCAGACGGAGGCACGACTCCCAGACCTTGACGCTCAGATAATTCGGCAAGATGGTGAAGATTCCATGTTAATCTGTCATCTTTTGCTTGCAGTAGAGACCTGTCCTGTTGCAATTTTGAGGTAACCAAGTCCATATGTACGATTACTATCTCTGAGAGCTGGCCACCCGACAGATAAGCCAGTCGATGAGCTCGGATGTCTAGCTCTTCCAACTTGGGCGGCGGCTGTCCATTGCACCAATGAAGAGATCCCCCGGGCTGGAGTGCTTCGAAGTGACCTTTTTCCAGAAGTCCAACAGAAGTGGACACGGGCTGACGAATCGGCTGGAGCGTTCCGGCGTCTGTCAAATCGATCGTCTTGACGGAGTGTAGGAATGGCGTTTCGCTTGAAACAGCTTTGAGTTGTCGTGCTTTCGCGAGGATGAATCCAAAAGCTAATCGAGAACCTTCAAGATATCGCTGCTCATCTCCGCGAATAAGATTGGTAGGAATGATCGTCTTTAAAAGCTCGAGAAAGGACTGTATGAGCGCCCTGCATTGCGGTGATGTGGGCGTGTTGCCTTGCATCAAGGTGAATATTGTAAGCACCGCGGGCGGGAATTGGGTTAGGACATGGAAAAGGCGGATTATGGAGTCTTGAACCGGTTCTTCCATCTTGCTGGCGCCGATGAGCTCCGAGAACATGCGCAGTGAAGATAGAAAGGCAGCCATGCCTCGCCTCGATTGTTGGATTGGTAATTCCTAAGATTTGTTAGCTAGGAACTCTCGAGGAAGCAACTGCAGTAAAAGTACCCAAGCTGACGATATACCGAAAATGGCGTCTTTGCCAATATTAGAGGTCAAAGCCCCTCGAGTGTCCCGCTCTACGCAATAAATGTCAAGAACTCCATCAACGAGTAGATCATCCAGACGAGCTTGCCCGAGGGTCAGACTAGTACTAGTGACAGCGATACAGCCCTCCGAGGTATGTAAGTCCAAATCATAGGTATCCTGGACTCTCGCCCCAAGTTCTGTGCTGTCCAGCACCTCAGCTTCCGGACTCGAGTCGGGGGTTGCGTTTGAACTAGGCCGAATATCGGATTCAAGTTGAAGCTTTTTATGCTTCGCTGCGGCATGCCTCACTTTTGAGCAAATGGCGACGATGGGCATGGATAAGTACGCGTCCCTGCTGGGGATTAGCCTTTGGCGGTAACGCGAATACACTACGAGGTACTTCTGTTCTGTCTCAACGCCCCCTTGGACCGCTGCTAACTTCGTCTCTTCCCATTCGTCGCCGAGCTTAGTCCTTATGGCCAGCAAAATCGAAGCCCGGCTCGCTTGCTCTGCGCAGACTTTTTCAATCAGGCCGTCACCGAAAACCAGGGTGAATTCGCGAATATTGGAAGGCGCCGAATCTCTAGGGCCATCGGACACGACTACTCATTCTATGTCAGCCTTTGATAATTGCTTGGATTTGAGGGTGCAGACAGGTTTGACAGCTGGGAGGGCAAGTCCACTTCGCTGCGTGTGCAGCACATGCACTGTGGATTATATGCTTGCAATTGGTATCCATCCGAACAAAGATACTAGAAGTGCAGGTATCCCCTGTGGGCTTGTGTTTGCACGATTCGTCGTGTGCTTGAATAGGGGCGTTACAGACTGCACACTTGCTTGACAATGGACTCAAGTCATTTGCTGATTGGAATTGACAGGATGAAGGCTCTCCTCCAGAGTCTGTGTGTCCCACGCAATCGAGCTTTTGCCAGACGCCTTGTCTTTGTATGTACTTTGCGAAGGCACAATTGCATTCTTGCTGGTGATCAGGTCGAAGTCCATCATCAAGGACGTGACCGAGGGAGTTGGCAATCCTTGCTTTCAGGTCCCAGAGCGTCGTAGCTGAAGGAACCTTCATGCCACCTTGCAAAAGTGGGATGGTCTGTATACTATCATGAGCTCGGGCAAGAGCTGGCGTTATGATCCGGACTTTGAAACCATGTTGGTCGTTGTTGTCCAATGGAGCCGGTGGGCAGGAAAGAATAGGTGGTTGCTAGAGTAGAGGGTCTATGTTAGAGAATGGTCGCAAGTAGATGTAAGGGTTTAAAGTGTCGACGACTGACCGCAATACGCTGCTCATCTTGACCCCTTCTCTGCTCACGAGCTGCGGCCTGCGGCCGTCCAGTGGCCGTGGCGAAAATGATGTCGGCCCGAGGGTCAAGAACTACCTCTTTCAGTAGGTCGTCTGCGTCCACGACTGGCCCGTCCTGTTGCCAAAGACGGAGCTCGAAGGCTAGTTTAACGGGCAAAGCTAAGCGTTTAGCGAAACGGTGGGCAACCTCGCCAACGAGTGCAGCCACCGGTTTCTCATGATGCAATGGTATGAGCAGTTGGGTGGTCCCGGAGTTGTCAGGGTGGATGACAGTGACAGTGTATCTCTCCATCGCTATTGTCGAGTCTCACTGGCTTCTGTACGTCATAGTTGGGTAGTCAGTGAGCATATTGACAATTGACAGACGCGCGAGATGTGGATGCTTACAAGCGGGTGAGATTCGGTATAAGACAACGTCCCGATATTGTACCCATCAGCTGAGGTTCTCAAATTTAAGAGTATAGGATTGTGTGTGGTGTTGTAGTCTGATAATCTGACACAGGTTTCTGAAGGTGGTGCTTTCAAAAAGGGTTCTAGACAAGGCTCTTTGATAAGAGCTTCAGCCCTGCGGCACCTAAATGTCTTGGGATCTGTAGGATCTGCGATCTAGTAGGAATGTCGTCGAACGAAGCTGGCTACAGCAGCTCAAGACTTGGGTAGTACGCCATGTTGATGACGAGTCATGAGATTAGGGAGGAGTACGAGAAGGCAGGTGAGGTGATGCGAAGTTAGGGAAATGCTTAATCGGGCTAGCGCATACAACCGAATGATCCCTCTTAGAAGGGCTTCACCTAAGAACAAGAATAAGCTGAATCCATTGTGTTGACGGCAGTATGGGCAGTGAGTCCTCTATTGAAGACATTTATTATTCTTATCCGTACTATAGGTTTGCAACAAGCGGCACGAGGTTGCCTCTGGTTCCCAGTCTTTGACGTAGATATTGGGACTGCGGTGCCGTATACGATCATAAACCCTCGACGTCAACATGGCCACAGACCCTATTGACCCTATCCTTGATTATGTTGAAAGCGGCCGGTACACCAGCAGCTGTTACAGAAGGACTTCACGGCGATATTGTAAGGGATCGATCTTTGGCGATGAGATAGGGCTATGATGAGTAGACAAAGGACACGCAGGAGCAGGCTCGTCAAACGGTATCTCCAGTGTGATACGATCCAGATGCAGCCAAGGATTGATCTTGCAAAAGAAAGATAGGAGCTATGGTTCGGCTTTGGGAAACATGGGTCGCTTTGAGTTAATCAGGTGAGACATAAGAACTCACGCAATGCGAATCTCCATTTCTCATTTGCCTCCTGCGATATCGCGGCGATAAGTGGCAAGACATTTTGCGTAGATCGACGGAGTTCTCTCGCTGTGCTTGTCGTTCATGTGCAAGATGGCCTCTCTGGCACTAGTTGTTCGCCGAAGATCTGCCGAAGAGTCTTGGCAGCCGAGACTAAGAATAGAATAACGTGTTCGCGGATTTACGATTGTTCGGACGACAGCAATACTGCAACCAATGTCTTAGAACCTCTTCCTAGACTCCACGAGTCCTGTACGAGAGGTTCGTACGCAAGTCTGAGATGCAGCATCGCCGATGTCTCCCTCTGGTGTGTGAAGTCATTGTAATCGTCGATGCAAGAGCTCTTGCTGCCTGAGATGCTATGCAATGTTCCGCAGAGCATAGTCGGTATACTCAATTCTCAGCCGTTCTTGCATGATTTTCGGCCACGTTGACTGAAGAGATCTTCTCCTATTGACCATACTGGAACACTCCGCCCTTTGCGAGAAGACCACGTTCCAATTGCTGGAGCGTTGGTTTGTGTCGTATGCCTCGGATGATGAGTCTTGAAAGACGAGCGCAGCCGGGCTGCGAGAAGAGTTCAATCCATGGAGTCACCTGCTCAAGCTTAGTGGTGTAACGGTCACAATATACGGATGAAAGCTTACGTAGAGTGCTTCAGCGGGCCCAAGTCGCCAGTCCGAAAAGTCAAGTCCCAAGGTATGCAACGCAGGTATCTTTACATACCTCCAATAACCAGGGCGGTCGAGGAAAAAGTCTACCCAATCGCCGCATAATTCGTCCCGGGAGGGGTCGCGACTAAGGGATAGGAGCGCCCTATCAGAATCCACGGTGATACTCAGGCAAAGGTGCCGCACTAAAGAAAGTCTGCCGGCAGGTAATGGTTTGAAGCCGAAGAAGATTGTGCTTGTGTAATCTTAGTTCGCTGCCGTACCCGTGATGCGCATGGGTAAAGACTTGCCCCGTTCTTTTGTCAATCCATCCTCCTTGAAGGCATTCAGTGCCCTGATGCTGCTGAATTTGAAGATATTCTCGCCGTAGAGAGTACCAATGGCCTCGTTATAGGCTTTTCGACATGTCCGTAGTATCGCAGCATCAATGTCCGGGATTGGATCGTAGTTACTTTGCATCCTTCGTTTCAGTCGCTCTTTGCCCACCATCATCGACAAGCCCACAATGGTCTTTTCGGACACGAGCAGTTCTTTGTAGACTAGCAATCTGATCTCTAGCGGAAGCTTGTCGAAGAACGGACAACTGTCCTGCTGCCTTGCTGTTAGCGCCACCATTTTTGTGCATCAGCGGGTACAATGTTGTAAGAACTGTTGAATGCTCTTCGGGAGAGTCATGGCAGAACGTGTATTTGTGTAGATCGCTGCGCCCAGAGAAGTCGCAAGTATGAAGACCTACCGGGACTTTCTCTCCACCATTGACAGCTCCCAAGTGCAATACCTTGTCATAGATGCTCTCAGAACACATACTGTCGTCCTCGACCCTTGCCCAGTCCCTAGCGACCTGCGCTTGCAGGTTTCGATCCAGCCTACCATTCAACTCTATCAACTTGTCGTTGGTTGAAGGAGACGGTCCGATGCTGAATGAGCATGCGATGGAAAATAAGAACCGCTCATTCCAGCCGAAGTGAAAGCTAAGAGGCATGACGATATGCTACGACTAGGAACGTATGCACTCGTGGAGGAGTAGAAAACTATTACGCAGGGTAAATTGACATGGTGATTTTGAGCTTCGAATTTGATTAAGATAAATGGAAATGTAAAGGCGAGTCCATGTATCTCAGTGTCCGGCCCGAGTAGCCGAGGGAAGTGGCTAGCTTTCCCCTGTCTGTCTCGTCAGCTTCTTCACCAATGACCTTCCTGTACGATATGTGCCTTAGTCTATGAGCTCGATACATAAAGTAGGAGATCAGAACAGATGACTATGGGAATAACATGCGCTTCAGATCACTGTCCCTCCCGACATCTTCCTTCCCCGACCATCTTCTGCCATCGCCGTTGTATGCTTGGTCATTCGAGTATCTTGAATACCCCGCCCTCTCTCACCAACCCATCCTTGAGTTGCTTCAAGGTGGGCTCATGCTTGATTCCTCGAACCGCGAGCCGCTTCATACGTTCTGGACCGAACTTCGAGAATCGCTGGATATAGGGATCCACCTTGTTGGCATTAGTATAACTCGAATACCATGAACCTGAACAGCTCCGCACTTACATATAAGCTATCATCAGGCCCCAGAGTCCAGTTGCGGAAGTCTAGCTCCAGATTGTCTAGTAAAGGAAAATGGACTTTTCCGCCCTGACGATATGTGTCAGGCTTTCCGACCAAAAAGTCTAGCCACTCTTGGCATATCGCTTCTCGCCACCGTTGTAGGTCTTGCCTCAAATATGTATAATCCCTGGGGGTGGTAATCCGAAGTGTTATCCGTCGAATCAGAGTAAGTCTTCCGCAACGATTTTGTCGCAAGCCAAAATAAAGTTGGTGACTAGGGAGATAAGCTATGCGGCGTCAGCACAACATCCGCAACGGCCCCAATCATCAGTGTAATTTACCATTCTTTTCGTTCAGACCTGCGCTGCTAAATGTTGACATATCCCGAGGCCCTGAGAAGCAGAAAACATTGCAGCCATATATGATAGGAAGAGCTTCATCGTAGATGGCGCGGCAAGTCCTTAGTATGGTGGAGTCAATATCTGCTACCGGGGTGTAGGTAGCCAGCATCTTCTGCTCAATCCGCTTCAACCCCAATTTGTCTGAGCAGTGCTCAACTTTGTGCGCAGAGACCAAAAGCTTCTGATAGATTATAGCCCGGACCTCAGGGGGAAGCTTGCTGAAGAACAGGGATTTGCTCTAGAGGATTTCGTAAGCGAGCTTTCTTGGGACTGACATATGTGCAACAGCGGTCAAGTGATATCAATCGTGCTGGGGCAGATAACGAGATGGAGCAACCTACGTTTTCTTGCTTTGCCCAGTCAGTAGCGGTCTGTCTCTGCAAGACCTGGTCCAGTGCATGATCTATCTCCCGCTTTTCAACATCAAGATTGTCGGTCGAGCGAGTCTTCGATTTACGAGCCTTCTCCGGTCTAGGTCTCTGCTTGCAAGACTCGAGCTCGAGGTAAAGCTTGGCCAGGTCATCGGAGACTGGTGTATGGTGGTAGGCTCTAGGAGGCGGAGTCTCCGGCCCTTCACTTGTATACTAGTAAGACAAGGATTAGCGCCGTGTGTGATAGCTAAAGTAATCACCCAAGGGCGGAATGTGCGTTACCTCCATCTCCTTTATCCGCCATGTGCTGGATTTTCCTTTACCAGGCTTTAACTGGGGAAGAGGATCATTCGATCGGTAGGACACTGAAGGGGATAGATCGGCTTCGGAGGACGGTGCATCTGGCATTGGGCTGGCGAGCTGTTGCAGAGGTGGAATCAGCAAAATTCGCCAGTCGGCTCCGACATGACTAGAAAGAAAAAAGTGCATACCTTTAACCGCTCAGCTCGTGGTATATCCCGACCATCGATGGCATTTCGAGGGCCAGGGCCGGGGCCTATGCTGAAGGAGAAGGAGAAGGCGAAGTACTCTCCAAGGCCGAACCTAAAGCAGAAGGGCATCTCGATGAGTCAAGAAGGCGCGATGAGTATGAGTGAGCCTGAAGAGATCTCTCAGCCAGTCTAACAAGAAAATGACGCAAGGTTTTGATAGGTGTTGCTGGAGAGAGCAGAGAGTGAAGCTAGAATATCGATGTGTTGGATGCGGGGCATTTGCAATGATATCAAAATATGGCTTCTTGTCGGAACAAGGGGCGAATGGAGACAGGATCCAGCTTGTCTGGAGTGCTAAAAGAATATGGATGGAGCTATGATGTCCCAACAATCCGCGTTAGCACTGTTCAGCCTGACTTGCCCTTTTGAGGTTTTCTCTGCAAGTTGAATGATTGTGCTTTCCAAAGGAAGGAACAATGAAGAGAACTGTGTTTGTCACCAGGCAGCAAGACGATTGACATGCCATACAATGACAGTCAACACGTCTCGAGCATCACAGTAAGTCGTACAGCGGTGTGTCGATGCCTTCCTCGACTTCCTAGCACAGGGACAGTGATGCACCCCGGTCCATGTACCACCTGCCCTGATGGCTATTAGAGGATCACATCATCAAACTTGTATATGGCTCCACTGAAGGACCTGTTGAAGCACAAGGTCTAGAAGGGTGTGTGTCACGCAGCGACTGGGAGTCAATCGCGGCGACAGGGCTCGTCGCCTTCAGATCACCGCTTGAATTCGAAGCGTGAACCTTATGACCACTCCGCGGCCATACAATTCCTGTCTACCCTTGTTCGCCGAACCGAGTAGGGGAGCCGGAATTGAATAATGGGCATGAGCTTACCGTTCAGAGGCGCCGAAGTGTTAAGGCAACGCAAAAGCTTGAGCTGCGATCAAGAAGCCGAGGACGCAACAATATGATAGCTCATTCTTCGATATCTTCCGATCATTAAGGCTTGCAATGGGAAAGGAAGATGGGCTTGCAACTGGACCTGCCGGGTTTGTGAGCGCGAAATAATCAACATTCAAGATTGACTCAATCCATCCTTCGCGTAGGCCGGGATGCAGCGCCTAAAGCGCTCTAGGGCGACCGCGCTTCAGCCACGTTTCTCGTTACGCCACTCCTTCCTCATCTCGTCCGAAAAACATCCGTTCGGCGACTCCCTTTTGGTGCTTTTTCTCTGTGATCGTGATGCTATTAGAGCTCCAGCACATCTTACGGTCAATGGAATAGGAATTTGTCTGCCTGACCAAGATCTAATTGTCAAACATTCCTACAACTCAATCGGTAGCAGGGGAATCTCGCCGGGCTAAATGTCCATTCATGCTACAGCAAGGCTTGATATGCATCTGCTTGGTCTTAAGGTAGGCATTCGGGCCCGACAAGAGATCTTCTCATATTTGAATGGTGAGCTTGGTAGCTTCTTCGCTCTGTCGCCGTCTGTCATTGGTCGATCGGTGATGTCATCAGATGCGGAGACACGCGATGCACACGTGCTTCCCAAGATCTGTGGGGCAGAGAATATATCAATCGTTAACCTAATGAGTTGAACGAGGCAAACTTACCACCGCATCAGTTAAAGTAGCTACAGAGCTGCTTTTCTGACTCTCGAGTACATCGTACCGTTTACGCCTCCATCGACACACAATCCATCATGGACGGCGATACGTCCCCTTTGAAAGACCACCCGACTCATGTAGAACATACCACCAGCGGCATTTCGCCCCGAAAGGAACATGGCCTCACCGGCGCCCCTCTCGTCGCAGCCATCACCTCCGTCTGCTCTTCCGGCTTCCTCCTCTTCGGCTACGACCAAGGCGTCATGTCCGGCGTCGTCATCTCCAAGTACTGGCTCACCGCCATGGACAACCCATCCACAATCATGCTCAGCACCATCACCGCCCTTTACGACGTCGGTGCCGTCTTCGGCGCCATCGGCGCTGCGGTTCTCGGAGATCGCCTAGGTCGCAAGCGCACGCTTATTACAGGATGCGTGGTCCTGATCGTAGGCACGATCCTGATGGCGGCGTCTTTCGAGCGCATACAGATGATGTTCGGGCGCGTCCTGACGGGGTTGGGGATCGGCTTCATCACGTCCGTGACGCCGGTCTATCAGAGTGAGATCAGCCCTGCGAAGCAGAGGGGGTGGCAGGTGTGCTGTCAGCTGACGACGATGCTCTTCGGGCTCATGCTCGCGTATTGGATCAATTACGGCTTCTACTACCACAACTCGGATGCTCAGTGGCGGTTTCCCCTTGCGTTCCAGGCTGTCTTTGCCGTTTACTGCATCGTCGTGACGTGTCTTCTGCCGGATACGCCGAGATGGTTGTTGAGGTATAGGCCGCAGAGTGGGAAGGGAGAGGAGGTACTGGCAAGGTTGAGAGGTAAGGATGTTGGGCATCCCATGGTGCAGAGGGAGAAGGCGGAGATTGTGGAGGCGATCGAGATCGAGTCGAGGGAGGAGGGGAGCTGGATGGATTTGTTACGGGATGGAGGCGTTGCGGCCAATAAGAGGTTCTTTTTGGCGTTGGGCATACAATTCATGCAACAGATGTCTGGTAAGTTCTTTTTTCATCGTGAAAAGTCTTTCGATGCACCCCTTCTCTTGATGAAGACTCTGACATGATTCGACGGTTTGGCGGTTTGGCGATTTCGCAATGTTATCCGTGGTAGGTGCTAATGGTTGGATGCTTCAAGTTGGACATAGCCAGCAGGATCGCACCATCATCGAGCGCTTTTATGCAAACATTCTTCAATGGCTGGCTAGTATCTCGCAGGTATAAACATAGTGACCTACTATGCGCCTACTCTCTTTCAAAGCAGTCTCGGCATGAGCCAGCATACGGCACTCCTTCTCGGCGCCCTCCTACAGGTCTGGTACGTCGCCACCTCCTTTGTCACGGTAAGACCTGCCCTCATGCTCTATGGCTCATATGTGCCTGGCTGAACAGACCCAGTGGTTTACCATTGACCGCGTTGGTCGCCGCAAGCTCTTCATCTCCCAAGCGCTAGGCATGTGCGGCGTCCTCGTCGCCGAATCCATCTGCGTCGCCATCAACAATACCCCCGCCGCCATCGGTGCCGTTGTTTTTATATTTCTTTTCGAGGCCTGCTTCACCTGGGGTTTGTCCTTTCTCCTTATCCCTCCCTGTGGTTCCCCTTTCCCCCCGCTCGCTTCTAACGGTTTCACAAAGGCTGGATGGCTACTGTCTGGACCTACCCACCTGAGATCCTTCCTCTTAAGATTCGCGCGAAAGGCGCAGCTCTCGCAGCTGCCGCCGACTTCCTAGGGAACTTCATGGTCGTGGAGATTACGCCCCCTGGCCTGCAGAATATTGGCTACAGACTGTATATTGTATTCGCAGTGTTGAACATCGCGAACGCGGCTATCGTATGGGCGTTCTACCCCGAGACGGCGAGGAGCACCTTAGAGAGCGTAGATTTCCTGTTCACCAACAAGGATGTGTTGGAGGGAAGGAAACCATGGTATAGTGCTGCGCAGTGGAGCGTGGTGTATAGGGCGGAAGAAGTGATGAGTGTTGTCAATTCGAAGAGGGAGAGCGCGACAGGTATCGAAGGACCGTAGCAGTAGCCCACTTCGCGTCTCTTATTCTCAAGGGCGCTCCAGGATCGTTGACCTTTCAGGGCCTCAACGACGCGCAATGCACGGGAGGCCAATGATCATCTATAATGATGGCAGCTTTTTCCGCAGTAAAGGGCTTTTGTGTCGTGTGGGCCCGCCCCACTTCCCCGGTTGCACCTGCCCTTTACAGTACTTGAGGATTGACGTATTCAAATATGGTCACTAAGATGTCAGCGCATGCATTGAGGACGATGTCACCGTGTCGTGAGAATTGAGTAAGGCTCGGAGCAGCCGCCTGAAAGCATGGCAAGGTGTCTCACTGCTTGTATTGCATAGACGCTAGAGGCGTAATGGAGGCCTTGGCATAACTTAAACAGAGGACATATATTGCTTCTCAAAGGAACCCCTGCTGGCTGTACAACATTCATCATTACAGAGAATAGAGAAGCTGCTGGGTCATATACCAAAGCTACTTACTCTACATGAGTCTACTGCTCACTTCACATATTGCATGTGAAATATCACTGCGTTGAAGCTAAGCCGCTATTGGATGCATCATCTGCTCCAGGGTGACAACGTCATTCCTGCATGTATTCCATACACGCACATCGAAATGATGAAATCATTATTCGCGAAGAAAAGTCTCCAGGGACACCCATGGCATCCCAGTGGCAGAGCCGTCCCTCGACCGAGCAACTCTCCAAGGGACTGGATCGTGCAGCTTACAACGTCTTCGTTAACCCGGAGCGACACCTGATCTCGCCATTGCAGCTAGAGAAGCCAGAAGAGCTTACTCCTTCCAGCAGTGGTAGTAAACTTGCGGATGAAGACCTGAAGCCTGATGTTAAAGGCAAACTTCACCGAATCTCCAAGAAATTCAGTAACAATGTCAAGTCCAAGGCTGATGTCGTATTGCACCCGACGCAGCACAAGAAGGAAAAGTCTACTGATCCAACCACTGTTCCAACTTTGGCACCTCCACCGACGGATAAGGCCGACAATGACCGACTCTTCCACGATGCCCCTCACCAGACAGGGCCTCGCTTCCAAGATGTCGTTAAACATCCAGTTTCGACCGCTCAGAATGCCTTCAATAGTGCTGGCGGAGCCAAGTTCGCGGCTACCATGGACAATCAGGTTGTTGCTCATGGAGCCGACGTAAGGTTGGTGCGTGCCTACGACGAGCTTTTCAATGCCGAGTCGGAAAAGGACAAGACCAACGCAGCCGACAATCTCGAGGAGCTCAAAAAGGCGAGGCAAGACTCTTTCGTGAGATGGACTATGGATCGACACGTCTTGATGGTCAGCAGAGTCCCACTGTGCTCGATACAGTGGCCGCAATTGAAAGACTTTGAAGCGGAAAGCGATGATGGAAAACCTCGCAAGCAGTGGTCAGATTATGGGCACCATGTAGGTAACTATCTCAATACAGTAAAAATCTATCCTGTCGGTCACTATCATGTACTTGGTCAAGGCCTCACGACGGGAGCTTCAAACGCTAAGCGCCCAGTAGCTCCTACGCTATTTCATTGAGCACTACGGAGATCAATATATCGACGACAACCCAAATCTGCCTACGCCATCGGAAGAAGCGTTCAATACCAGCGTGGAGAGATTGATCATGATCTCGACACCATACCAAACGCTACTCATGAAGATACGTCGCATCTATCGCTGGGACGATCCTACCGAAACCGTGAAGTATCTGGTAGCTTACGTTATTCTCTGGCTCATGAGTTATATGACTGGAGCTGCTGTAGGTCCTATCTGGCACGCAGAAGGACAAGCACATTGGAGCTGAACATAGCGCCAGATACTCGCTCTCATCTGCCTCGTCGTGAAACGCCGGTACCAAGCTCCGACGCTCGAAGACATCCGTGCAGAGATCAAGCGCTCCGAAGACGTTGAGATGACTGCGCTGAATCTTACCCAATTGATCGAGCAGCGTGGTTCTCACGGATGGCTTGCCGTGCTTGAGGCGGACCTGGGCCCGTGGCTGCTACAACAACTCGAAGATCTGGCTAATGCGCTCGAGATCTGGAGAAAGTAAGTTCTATCCTCTATCTCGTGCGCTAGTGTTCCCCGCTTCACACGTGTGATCCCGCATTCTCTCAGTTCATCTTCCTATATTTCTTCTCCTGCCTGATTGCTCCTACTTGGTCCTGGCCCAAGAAAAGGTGTACTTCGTTGCGTTGCCTCTTGAGCCACGGGCTTCTCCTGGTTCAGTTGATCCAGCATCACTGCGTTGGCCTGTTCTACAGCAAATGTAAATGAAAGATGAACCATCTTCTATCGCCGCATTGGAAACACAGCCAGCAACGTCATTGCATCTGCCTGCTTTACTTGCACTCTAATATGCTCTATACCGTTAGTTCTTATTGATTTGTACAAATACACTCCTATACGGACCCTAATTTCTCCATAGTTTCTACGAATGGCGGGAGCCAACACGGACGAAGATCACACTGGTCATACTTACAACCTGTTGGCTGGCTATCACCCTCATACCGCTCCACGTCTTGATCAAGATAACCCAATTCATCATCGGCGTCATCTTCTTTGGCCTCTTCCCTATCGCTACTCATTATCCCCAGTACAGACTACTAGCCTCACCCACAAAGTGGCTGTTGTGGCGTGTACCCACTGATGGTAAGCTGCTCCACAGGCGCTTGCTCGATGAACCTTCACTGACTAAACGACATCAGCCGAATGGGCAATCGCTCGCCTCCAAGCAGAAGCCCGCCATCGCAAAGCAGCCATGCAAAAAGCCGGTCTGGCACCCAATCAAGACTACACCCCAAAAGAAAACTCCGAAAATATGGCATTTAACAAAACATGTGTAGCCAACCTGGGCAAATACCACTGCACGAGTCGCAACCATCACGGAGACCTACACGTCAGCTCCGAGGGCGTCAAGTACGTCTCCGCCATCGGGAAGCATCTCCTGTGGGAGGTGCGTTTCGAACAGGTGAAGCTGATGGAGAAGGTTAGGAGTGGGGCGGTGCTTCGCTTTGTGGATACCAGCGATGAGGAGTTTCGGGTTTCGGGATTGAAGCTGAGGAATGAGGTCTTTACGCAGATTGTTGGGTATAGTGGGTTGAGGTGGCGGGTCTCTGGGTAATGGTCCTACTCCGTGGGTCTAATACTCCCGATGCATCCCTGTTATTCTTACTTATGGTGGCATGGATCCTTCTCGGCCCTGTGCACTTTAGTCTCCAGACCTGTGCCGGGATAGGCTCGTTGTGGACATAGGAATGGGCGATACCGGGCTAAGGAGACCACCAAATTTCTTTTGGAAGGTCCTACAGCCTTTGTATTGAAAAGAGGAGCCGATCAGGAAGAGATCGTCACTGACGACGTTGTTTGTCTCAATTAGGGCTATCATTCTATGGTTTGACTTTTCCTTCTAATTTCAATATTCACAAAGCTGTTGTGCGCCCACGTTGCTAAATCTTGTCTCTGCAATGAGAGATAGGACCAGGGGCATCTTGTATCCGCGGATTGATTTTCTTTCATGGCGCTAAATGGGTCGGAACGAAGGGGAATGAGTGGGTGGGTATAATGGGATGCCTTGATAAGGGCATATATTCCGCTAAGAAGTTATCTCAGCTATACGCTCTACGGACTTGCTATAATGTTTCGATATGAGGCATTAGCCAACTATATAACAATGGTAATTGATTTGTACGGCAAAGAGCTAGCATGAAACGATTCACCAGCATAGAAACACAGCAAACGTTTGATAGCCTCGAGTCGTCATGCACGTACTTGATGTTCAGCAGAACTTCCAGGACAGCAATAAAGCCAGGTAGTGGCAGGATACGTAGGACAAGAGGTTTAGGGATTCACAGTGCACTAGATGGTCGAGAAGTAACTTCACAGTTCAATGGCAAGCTGACCGTCGTCTACAAGGTATCCGCCACATCTCAACTCCTAGCCCATTCCCTCCACCCCCACCCCACTCCCCACCCCTCCATCCCACCTCTCCCACTCCCCTCCCCCGCCAGCGCATCTATTTCTTAGCCTTATAAAGCTCCTCCTTTGTCTATTCCCCCCACTATAATCAGCACATTCCTCTAATTTGCCCCACTCCCCTTTCTCCACTGCCCTTCTCCCACTCATTTCCCACTTCCCGTTCCCCATTTCCCTTCTCCCACTCCCCTTTTCCCACAATTCTCCCACTCCCCTCCTCATCCTCCTCTATCCTCACTCCCTAGCAGACAACAAGGGAAAAGATACTCACCCCATGCCTACTCTCATCCATCTTATCGCCCAGCGCGTCTTTCGCAGCGGAGGCGCGCGTGCTGATCGGGACGTTGGAGTCTTTGGCTACGCCTGTTTTGCGTTAGTAGAGTATCCCTGCTGTAGGAATTGGTTTGGGGTGGAAGGTAGGGGGGGGAAAGGGGAGAAGGGAAAGGAAAGGGAAAACGGAAAGGGTGGAGGGGCGGGGGGAGCAAGAGGTGGGGGGGTGGTTTTTGGGGGGGAAGGGTGCGACGGGGAGATGAGAGGAGGGAGGGGAGTGGAAGGAATGGATGGGGAGAGGTGGGGACGTACTCTTGTTGGCTTCTTTGCTGGCCGTGGAGCCGGTCTTTTGGATCTTCTCGGAGACTTGGTTGCCGAAATCTCTGGAGGGTGTGTTAGAGGTGGGGCTTGGGGGGTAGGAAGAGGTTGAGCGGGGGAAGGAAGGGGGTGGACGGTTGGGGAAGGGTGGAGGGATAGAGTCGAGGGGAAGGGGGACGATAGGAAGAGGATGCGAGAGAGAGGGAGGGCTGGGGAGGGAGAGGGGGGGTTACTTGATGGACTGCATGTTGAGAGTTTTAGGCTTGGAGATATGGAAGAGGATGTTGCTGACTTGATTATCGTAGAGAGTGGGGGGAGCAGTAATACTTATGTCCACAGTAGAGGGAAGCGTCTGTTTATGAATGCAGCGCTTGTTGACAGGAAAGGCATGTGACATATGACGTCATAAGTGCCAAGCATTCCGCTTCAAGGGTCCTGGCCCAGCCCTTAGGTGGGATAATTGAAGGTAAAAAAGGTGCATGTGGCTTTTGAATGTTGAGTAGTCGGTATGTCTCATCCGCACCAGGAGCCTGTGTCCGTACATCTCTTCAGTTTTGAGGACACCTTAGATTTGCGTTCTCAATTCGACCTCTGTTCCGGTGTAGAAATCTATGAGGAAGAAGGCTATACATTCACATACTACTCAACATCTCAACACACCAACGCACCAAAAACCCGCTGCTTTCTCGTATGCCCCGAAAGCAAAACGTTGCCAGAAGGCTTTCAACCTCCTCCGATTCCCAAGACCTACCCATCCAATCACTGACTAAGACCGTCTCGTTCCTTCGATGGCTTCGCTCGATGGTTTGTACGACCACGGGCACACTTAGACTGCCTTGTAGGTTGCGCCTGTCTGCAAAGTGGCTGATCTGACCCGCATCGCATCTCTTCACAGAAAATGAAGCAGACGGTAAGTCGAATTTTGGGCGAAGATACCATACCGATGCGCCATTGATCTCACCTAGATCTATTGGGACTCAACCCTCGTTTGGTCCCAATTTTGAAGATGGGGCATCTTGTCAGAGGCAGAGCAGGAGACTCTTGAGCTAGCATTAATGACTCGGGAGCGGTAAGACCTTCCATCGAAGAACCGAAGACCTCGTGAGAATATCTTTATTGGACGTTATATATTCTCGCCAGGCGTTGCAATTGCTCACGAATCCAGTTCACTTGGCCTTTCCTAAGAAATCTCGCCACTTGTAGCATTTCTTTAAGCGGTGTAATCGTGTACCAGCCACCAAATGCAGCAGCATTTTGTGGATGAGCTTTTGGCAGCGCCCGTCCTTCGGCGCAGGGATATTTGTCCTTCGCTGCGAACATGGGAGTCAGTGCCATCCGATCGCCGAAGCAAAAGGGTATGCTTGCACAGACATCGTCCGCGAGGGTCTGCATGGTGGCCAATGTTTTCTGATCGTCTCCATGGCGAGCTAGGATGGCAAGTACGCGCAGCCGAGTCCAGCGCCAATCGTTCCATAGGATGGCAACCATGATGTCGGGATAGATGTCGCAAGCGTCGCCATAAATACCGGCATCTTGAACGCTTTGAGGTACGGCTTCTACTGGCACGCTGACGGGGAACCAATCTCTAGGAATGACATCGGTCCAGCGTTCAAGCCTACGGTTGACCGCCTTGGCCTGGACGAGCAAATCAGCGACGGATATTGACGGGTCTTCAATCTTCGAAGCAGTGATCGCTGCTTCGAAAGCCAATACATTCGCCACTTCTACAGACATCCAGTCGAGAAGCGTCGCCGGATTTTGAGGCATGTCATTATCATCTTGCCAGACTTCCCACCTCGTATCGATCGGACAACCGAAATGAATGGCTCGAAAGACCTGTATACATCAGCCTTTGAAGCAACTGAGTGCTGTTTAATCTGGCTCACAATGTTGCTTCGGACTGCTTGCTGCAATTTTTTGGATAATTCGCCGCTGCCGTGAGTCCCTTTCCGTTGATCGATCATTGCAGCAGCGCCCAAGAAGTGTCGTACGGGCGAAACCTTGGCTTGAAAAGCATGAACAGAAGCCTACTCTATATTAGCTGCGACTAGTATCTAGCGGGAAGGCTCCAAAAACATCAGCGAGATGAGGTGCAAAGGCTGCCTCACCTCGTAAAACCCAAGAAGAAGCACAGCCATCAATGTCTCGTCTGAGCAGCATTCGTTCGGATCCTGCAAGGCTAGCCTCATGGCTGATACTGCTTTTCCATAGGCCGACTGCATTTGCCGAGTTTCCTGTCTAACCCCACGTTCCCAGGCACCAAAGATGAAATGCGATATTGCAGCTAGAGAAAGTGAAAGAGGTGTTCCAGGTCTGAGGTCTGCAAAGAAAAGCGGTAGGATCTCGGTGACACCCCGATCAGTCTGCGGGTCACGAGGAAATAGCACCCAGGACGAAATAAAGAAGCAGAGTGCCTGGGACTGTTCGTCATCTATGGGAGATGGCGGTATCTTCACTTTCTGCCGCCTCTCCACTGTGGCTTTCACCACATCGTTCTGGCTCCGGAGGACCAGGTCCAGTCCATCTCGATAGCCGGTGCAGACTCGTTTGCCCTTTTTGCATCTGCCACAAGCGGGGCGAGCTTCATCGCACTGTAATTTCGTTGGCTCCAGTACGAGTTGTTATATCTGGCGGAGCCCTTACCTTTACGTGGCGCTGTTTGCAAGGCTGACAGGCTCCACTGGGTTTGCCGGTGTGTGGCATAATTCAATCTTAGCCTGGCGAATGTCGTTAAGGGTTCAAACGGAAATCTTTGCAAGTTTTCTGCCAGCAAGCATTTTATGGCAATAGCGATGTTGAGGAGTTCATCCCAGCATGACAGTTGGCGCACCAGTAGGATCAGGCAGCCATATTGCAGAAAGGGCTGTTTCATCATTTGGACCGGCCATGCCACACCACTATATACAACCAAGAGTTCAGATTCCCTGTTGAACAGTCATGAAGTGAAGTAGAAGTACAAACTTAGAGTATATTTAGAAGCTTCGGGACCAAAGAAGCAGCAGGTCTTGGCGCCTCGCTGTGATTGGACGAGGAGGCATGGCTTGAGAGCAAACAAAGTCCAGCTCGTCTTCTTCAGTCGTCAGCCTCTTCGTGGACTGACCGCGTCAACCAAGCCGCAGCAAGGCTACAGCGTCTTGTCGATCTCTTAGAGATTCAATCTCAAAGATCAGCATGGATTGACAATGTGTGTCCCATCTTGGGTTACTCATTGACCTCGTTTATGTGTACCTATCTGCCGCCTTCTGACACGCTGTTGTATGGCTTCTATCTTGCACGACCACCGATTCTTTGTATCTATCACTACTCCTTCTTCCACATAACATAAGTGCTCTCAGTGTTCTCGCGAATCGTCTTCGCAGTCTTACTTGCACACCCGAACAGCAATGCAGCTCCCAACCGAGCATCTCCAGAGGATCAAGAACGTGATCCACGGCGTCCAGGGCTTCGTCATCTTCGTCGCCTGGACCCTCACCATAGCCGTCTTTATCAAATCTGGCAACACTGATGGCCGGACGAAGTACTTCTTCGCTCTTGTACGCTCCTCTTCCCTCCCGTTCCTTCCCTGTCCTTGGTCTTCGCCATGACACCGTCGAATGGTCAGGCTGATTGACATTGTCATCATAGTGCTTCTTCACCATACCCTTCCTTATCTACCTCGCGGCTGTGCCGGTCTTCAATCGTACCAAAAGATTCGCCAATCCCTACGCCTTCGCCGCCATAGACATTCTTTTTACGATTCTGTGGCTTGCGGCCTTTTCAGCCGTAGCGGCCTGGACGAACGCTGGTAAAGATGGCGGGTGTACAAAATTCAAATTCGGAAGCCCTGGAAAGTGCAACCTCAGTGAGGTGACTGTTGGGCTGGGGGTTGCGGTCTGGTACGGACCAATCACTAGTAACTTTTGAATGACCTAGTTTGCTGACAGCAATGGGACCGCAGTCTTCTTTTCGTTCTCACCTCCGCGATCTCCGTATACGCACTACTCTATTACCGTCGCAACGGTAGCATGCCAGGCGCAACGCCCTCCAACCGCCCCATTGAAGACCAGACCAAACATGCCTTTTCCCCGAACCCGCATGAACATGACGAATTCAATACCTCGGATCCTGAACTCGGCGGTACAGCGCATGGTTACCAAAACCCGCACGCCGCAGCCGTAGATGACGAGGATGACTACGAAGTTCTACATCCACAGCCTGCAGACGAAGGCGTGGAAGCCTGGGGACAACGACACGGAAATGGTGAGCTGGACGGGGAGGACACGAGCTATCATGGCGCGAATACGGGGTACGGTCAGCGGCCACCACACCAGGACCCCTTCCGCAATCCCTCGCCATATAGAGAACCGAGTCCCGCGCCCAGCTATCACCAGGGAGGAAGCTATGAGCATCCGTCAGCATTGCAGGCTGGTGGAGGAGCGGGTGACCCATTCAGGGACGATCTGGGCCTGAGTCATGCGCAAGGCGGGTACAGTGCGGCTGGAGGAAGGGTCAACATTCCGGACGTCAACGACTTTAGACCGCGATGACATGGTGGAGGGAACACGAAATGAAGTGAGCGAAGGCATATTGATTGAAATCAAAATCGGACCGGGTGATTTAGCGACGGCGTGGGATTGGTATCTAAAACTTGTACAACTGTCTTCGAATTCAACGTTTGGATTCAACGCATGACGGACAAAGGTTGATGACTATCTTTCACATCCATTTAGCACGCAACTGGATATTACCTGGGGCCTTTGTCGATGTGAATAGCACCTTCCGCTGCTGCTCAACTCATCTCAGCCCCTTTATCACTTTGTCCTCCTCGAACCCACGCTAACAGCGCCAAAGCCCCTCGATCCCCAATACGGGGCGCTCCACTACCATTTGTCAAAGCTACTTTCAAACAGCAAGAAATACTCAGGATCACGCAAGGCAAGATGGTTGACCCGATACAAGGGTGCGGGAGACACCAGCTTGAGGATCTCTGGAGTTGTTGTGAGATGCTGAGTCTCTACACTAAGAAGTCAGTAATGTTTCAAATCAGAGGTATTGGCGCTCGACGAACGTTCAAGTACAAGTACGTCCCTAATTATCCCTGGTGCACAACCTCTTCCTTGGGCAGATCCTCCGGCCAGATAGTCTTATTCCGCCTGTCCTTCATATCATCGCGTTTGATGACCCCAGAAGGTTTCACTCGGACAAGCTCTGGATGTTGCAGGCTTCGAGTGTACCCATGCGTGGTTTGATGCGTTTTGGCTACGGCTTGTTCGGGGTTCTTCACCGCCACGGTGACGTGGGGATCGTCGGGTATCCATTGACTCCCATTCCAGGTCGTTTTGTGTATTGGGGCACTGGGAAAGTTGTTAGATTGAGCTTTCCGATGAATGGAAGGTTGTATACCGGATCAGAACGGTGGTCGTGTTAGGATCTGTAGCCATTGCGCTTTGGTAAGCCGCTGCCATGAGCTTTCGTGCTGCAGTATCATCGACAGGGCGAGACAACTTCCAGACGTATGTGATAACCTTGCTAGCCATGCTCGGGGTTATGCAGGTGTACGAAAAAGAAGATTCTCCTTCAATGTATTGGGAGATGATATCAAGATCCCAAGCTTAGAAAGGAGATTCCAGTACAGGAGGGGAACGTTGTAGATGAAAGGCTTATGGATACCTCATGCTTCATGTCTTTTCAATGCTTTGAGCAAGTCATCAGGCCAGCGCGGTTCTGACATAGTAGCCATCGCCGGCTTGTGAAACAGCTTCAGCTCGCAAGCAGGTAGGGGATGATCATGACCGCCGTTCTGTCTCCACTATCCTCCGTTATGCAACAAAGAAATGAAGCCTGGTGATAGGCACGTGTGCTGAAGTGGTGGAGCATCCTAGTTCCTGAAAGCGCTCAGATGTAACAAGAAGAGTATGTCTAGCCATACGAATTTGCAAGCTGGCCTTTGTATTGCACGACCTATGCAACCAACTTCTAATGATCATGCGCCAAATTAGGATGTTCGCAAGCTTGTCTCAGGAGCAATGAGCGAACCCGAATAATCTCATGATATCGTTGGTAGTACGACGAGGCGTGACCAAGGCCCTCTTACCTTAGCCTCGGCTCATTCCCGACTACTTCGGGTTAGGGTGTTTTGATAAGCGCCAAGAAGTCACGTCTTGATTCGCAAACAACAGGACTCCAACGTGCAAGACTATGGGATGCTTTTCTTGGGTAGGCGCTGGCCGATTGGATGGACAGGGGCTAGAGAACGTATATTCTCGCCGGCATGCCGCCTGCGCATCAGCGATTGTTTCGCCCTGAAACGATCATTGAGGGACTCAGCTAGTGCGCGCTCATGGCAGCCTTTCTTGCCAGCTGCTGCCTCTAGTTCACGAAGAAGAATATTCGCAATCCAGGACTCACTACAAGATCAGAGCGGGAGATTCAGCACTATGGCGTCAACTGACGAAGCCGAGATCGAACCTGACTACGGCTTTCAAGAGGCCGTCGAGAGCTTCAAAGGCTATGTTCCTGGCGGATATCATCCTGTTCATCTTGGGGATGAACTCGCTAATGGGCGCTACAAAATTGTTCATAAACTCGGCTATGGAGCATACTCGACTGTATGGCTTGCCAGAGACCAGCTTGCGGAGCAATACGTAGCCGTAAAGATCGCCGTTGCGGGCTTGGAGTCATCCCAGGAGAATTCCATACTACGCCATTTACTAGACGCCAACCACAAGACACTAGCTGGCAAGGGGCACAACCTCGTCTCGTCCTTACTAGATGAGTTCCAACTAGATGGGCCCAACGGCCGGCACATATGTCTTGTCAGCGAGCCCGCTGGCTGTACTATTGCAGACTCAAAGGAGGCAGGCCGCAAGTGGATGTTCCCTCTGGCAACAGCTCGAGCCATCGTAACGAATCTCTTCCAAGCGGTCGCTTTCATGCATGACAATGGCGTGGTCCACGCTGGTAAGCGAGTAGTTCCCCTCCGGTCGTTGACAGAAGTTGACATCAGTACGACAAGATCTTCATTCTGGAAATATCCTTCTTCGCCTCGGCAATCTCGATTCGCTGTCGGTAGAAGAGCTCTACAGCCGCCTGGGCGAGCCTCAGAAGAGTCCAATCAATCGGACCGATGGTCGTCCCTTAGGACCAGGAGTGCCAGAGTATTCAGTTCAGCCTGCCTTTACGTGTACTCCCAGCGACGAGTTGACGGATCCGACTATCTTGATATGTGATCTTGGTGAGGCCTTCATGGCCGATGAAGGACCCCATCACCAGCTACATACACCTCTTCTACTGTGCCCCCCAGAAATGATATTCGCCGACGCCAGTGTTGGTAAGCCTGCCGATATCTGGGCTCTAGCATGCACGATTCACGACATCATGGGAGAGCGTCCACTTTTCGAGGGTTTTTGGGTCGATCGCGGCGATGTGGCTGCGGAGATGGTCAGTGCCCTCGGGCGACCCCCGGCGTCGTGGTGGAACGGCTGGCAGCATAGGGACGAATTCTTCCTCGAGGACGGCACTTGGAACGTCAATCCCAAGCGGTGGCACGACTCCAGATCTCTGTCGTTGGAGGCAAGGGTCAAGCTAAATGGCAGAGTAAACGACTCTGGCTTCACCTCCGAAGAACGAGCCGCTTGGATCGAGCTCTTGAGAGCGATGCTGATCTACGAACCTGAGAAGCGAATGACGATACGAGAAGCGCTGGACTCAACTTGGGTGAAGCAATATGGCCTTCCTAGTTGTAGACCGGATTGAAGCCATGCCAAGCTGGCTGGATTCAATACCGAGCTTCGACTAGCTAAATACCAACTGTAACCAATCTATCTGGGGACAATGAGCTTTCAATGATAACGGAGCTGCATTCGAGAGAGCCTGCGCCGACCTCATGGCCCGCTGACTACTGGCGGGTGGCTGTCATCTAATGCGGGTAGTATTAGAGGGTTTTAAGGGATTCGATACCTCAAACTCTTTACTCTCGATCATTCTAGATTCCCTTTCGGAAGGCAATGATATAGATGTTGACCACCACAGATTCATTCCTTCAATCGCGGAGTTTGACTGTTCGTCGAGGTGTGGTGCTTACATATACTGCGCCAAGGATCACAGGGCTGAGAATGCTAGTGTTCCTGTGCTTCTGCCTAACTCTGTATGTAGGAGTTTCCTATAGATATCCGCACACTAATTTGCTGAGCAAGCACATCTGCTACTTCCTCTGCCTATTGGGGTCTGATTTGAGCTCATTCCAGCGAGTGGGGTGTGTTGGAAGGCGATAAAGTGTTCACAGAAGGTTGTTTGGCTCAATAGACCATCACTATGGCATCCAAAAAGATACCTCACAATGAAGATCTCAAGGATTCTCAAATGCCAGTCATCAGTCAACAACCTACAGATCTAGACTTAGGCCCCCACGAACAGCTGATTCCGAATCACGAAGAGCTTAAACACAGGGTCTTGAAGCTCGCAGACTATGAGGGGAACTATGAACTTTGGCCACACCCCATCCCAAAGGATGTAAGCCTAGAAACAGTGTCGGAGCAGCACCAGATCCTAAATAAGAAGTGGAGAGAATCCCCGGAATACCACTCTTTCAAGAAGCTATTTATCGAAGTAATCCTAAAGCAAGAAAGGCTCAAGGTCTCATCCGGCATGTGCTTAGGTCTGGGTAGCCTGACCGCCGATGGGGAAGAGAAGCCCCACGGGAATGGAACCGAAAATCCCTCACTATGTCAGCTAGTTGCTTTCGAGGCTTGTATTGAACTTCTCCGTGAGTAGTTCACTATCCGATCATCCGAACGAACTCTAATGGTTCCAGGAACCAAGCACGCAATAGACAACATTTACTTCCAAGATCCCGTCTTCAATGCGCTCGACAGAGCTTTTCTGTTGTCAAGAGGCTACAAAATTCTGCATACACCAGAGTCCGAGACCCATTTGACCAAAAACACCTTTGTATTCACCCCCGGGACCGAGTGGAACGTGTGCCTGTCGCCCATCAATACTCCAAGTCCTCCAGCCTTGTATATCACCAGAGATATGACGCGTCAGACTTCGTACTATTGCGAGCCCCGGAAGCCTAACGGGGAAATGTGAGACCAAGCTTCGTCAACGTTGCTCTTAGCATGAACTAATGCGGAGTCATCAAGGTTTCCGCCGGGAGAGGAAGGAAGGATCCCGAAGTACAACCCACTGGAACGACAACTTATTCGATCTTTCTTGAGCAAGCGGCTGATAGCAAATTTGAATTCGACACATCTGGATTTAGATCGCTGGTTTTCCGCCGACTGCATACACTACAGATCTGATTCTGGAGAGGGCATCCAGCCCGTGGTATTCGAATACACAGATGAGGAGCTGTATGATAGTGAGCGGGCAGATGAGTATTGGGCCGCAAAGGGCTGTAAGTGGCCTTCGACTACCAACCTTGTCGAAGCTGTCATACTGATCATCAAGGAGATGCGAACTCAGGTCGATACCCCTAAGTGTGAACGAGGTTTTAGGTACCAACGCCAGTTGATGATAGCGAAGTTGTCTGCTTTTGGTTCATGGCTCGGTCTGTGTTTCGGTTGCTGCTGTGAAGTTGCGAAGATGAAAAAGACCTGCGGCATCCAGGTCCAGCTACCGCGGGCGAGGAATTGGTCTGGCTAATGTTGGTATTAGTCAATCACCGGCGCCACATTGGGCATTGGTTGCACGCGTACGAAGAATTGATATACTGCTCGTTCTGGTCGCTCGTTCACACACGCAAGTTCGAATACACACAGCAGGGTAACGGATGAAGCTGACCGAGCTGTTGGAAGGCTGATGCGCGTGTTACGCAGGAGGCCCTAACAGCTCCAGGCCCATACTCATACTACTGACCAATAAATGCAAAAGGTTCTTCGCTGGCCCTGAAGACTAATCTGGTTTCTCAAGTCTCTCCAAGCTAGAGAATGTGTCATGGTAGGGATGAAGTTTCGATAATAGCAAGCTGACAACTCGAACCTCCAGTGCTTGTTCTGTTGTACGCTCGATTCATAAGAATAATCGCATAATTATGGAGATACGAAGTCCTAGATGAGGTTGGGAATCGGCTTTTCCAATGGGAATTTCCTATCTATGGAGATGCTTGGGTTGCCAGGCACTGAGTAACAAATATCTCAGATGTCTCACACTCAAGTATCGATACGATGGCCTTCGATGCTGCCACACGACAAAGCAAGAGCCAAATCCTCTACTTGGGGTAGTAAGCATTACATGGTGGAACAACGGAATCGACCTGCGAACCTACAATTGATGGAGATACCAAGCATCCCTCTACGACGCACTCATCAAGATCATCGCGCTTGGTGGCGATTTCCTCGTGCTCGAAAGTTTCGGGTAAATTCGCTTGTTCGTCGGTGCTGCAGCATCGTTGTCTCAGCTCGGCGATTTCAGTACGCATTTGGGGCATGTTAGGCACCTTGGCACCTCCGTTAAGGCCATGGGAACCGGATGCTGGGTCGAGGATCTCTGTGCGCTTCCTGGGAAGGCCAGAGATTTGGGAACCTAGCATGTTTCATAGGACGTCACCCCAGGGGCCTCTTTCTCTGTACATCTCAATGGCGTGATCGGTTCGCCAAAGGTCTAGGTATAATAGGAAATTCGGGAGTCACCCTTATGGTTAAGTGTTCAGAAGGAAATTGTGAAGAGTAGTACTGACAATGCTGCTGCAGCTTGGTGCAAGCAGGGGGCCTTGGATGATTAGGGTAGGAAAGGGGAGAATGACTTGCTAATTCATTAGCGCACAAAATGTCCTCTATACCTCCCTCTTCCCATCTGCGTGGCGATAATTCAGAGTCCCTGAACTGTAAATGGCTGCACGAAGATCGATAGCGGCACCTGTCGGGGCTATGTCTACTACACGAACGATATGCCTATGAGCACGCAGCATATCTGCGTGCTAAATTTCTCTGGGTTTATATTAGCACGCATCATTCAGTAGGGAGGCAAGCCTGATATGGGGAATGCGAATGTGAACATCAATGGGTGGGTAATAGATCCGAATATTGCTCAGGACAAAAATCCCGCTGTCTACCAGATCGAGTTGGTAGCCTACGTTGATCAGAACAAGGAGTTCAACAACGCGGAGCTTCGACAACCTCGGCGAATGTGGTCATAGTCTCAGGGAGCAGGTATCATGGTGAGATCGTAAGACGTAGCTTGTCAGCGATGGCGCTGGCGTTTGTTTGAGAGCATTGGATCGAGCACTTGCATTGATCGCATCTTGCGTTGGCGCTGAAATACCCCTATCTCATATATCTGGTCCTGCATTGCATTATTATCAGGACTGGCAAATTAGAGAGGGGAGAGAGAGCAAGGAGGGGAGACCAAGTTATTTTTGACTGATAAGTAGCCGTACGGCGCTAATTTGCACCAATCACACGACTGAAGTGTCTGGTTGGGCGGCACGTTGCGCGCCAAGCCCTCGGTTAGCACTTGATTACATCCTTGGAATGGGTCCCTCGCTCCTTCTCGTCTCGTTGCAATATCTACGGCGATGACATCTAGTCCATATCACGGGCATTGTTACGGGCCGTTATCATGATCCCAATAGCAGATCTGACAGCGGCGCTCGCCAGCATCTGGCTGACTTACTTGATCTCTCTGGCCGTTCATCGCCTGTACTTTAGTCCTCTGGCAAAGTTTCCTGGTCCCAAGTTGGCAGCCCTGACATTATGGTATGAATTCTACTATGACGTAATCGAGAGAGGCAGATATACTTGGAAAATTGCAGAATTGCATAAACATTACGGTAGGTGTCAAAAGCTATCAGTTGTACAAATTTCTAATTCATCAGGTCCCATCATACGAATCAGGTAATGCATTGTGTGCTAGCGCTGGTACTTGATTTAACATCAACAGCCCTTATGAACTACACATCAACGACCCAGAGTAAGCCCAGCCCAGCCCAGCACAGCTACTCTGACAATGCTGATGCTCCCCAGCTACTACGACCAACTGTATGTAGGCAGCTCTGTCCGCCGAACGAACAAGTATCATTGGGCTGTAAGGGGATTTGGTCCCACGGTAGCAAGCTTCTCAACCGTGAGCCACGACCTCCACCGCATACGTAGAGGCGCGTTAGCACCTTTCTTCTCGAAGGCGTCGGTGGCGCAGCTGGAACCCACTGTACAAGCGGTCATCGCCAAGTTCGTCTTGCGACTTAAAGGTTTGCAGGGATCGGGCACTCCAATCAATTTGATTGATGCTTACAGCGCGCTCACCAATGATGTAAGGACGGGCGAGCCTTTGTAAGTGAGGCTCTTCGCTGAACATGGCACAGATCATTGGCCAATATGCTTTCTCCATGTCTTACAACTTCCTGGACACGCCTGACTTCGCGCCTTGGTGGAACAAGTGCATGCTGGACCTTACAGAGACCTGGCATCTCTTCAAGCAGTTCCCCTGGCTAGAGTCCTTGACACGCAAGATCCCTCCTGCGTTTATCAAGGTAACAAACCCGAGGCTTGGAGCCCTGCTGAATCTAGGTAAAGTGGGTCTATCTTGTGCATCAAACAGAAAATTCCTCTGACTTTGCTAGCTGGTCCATGAGAAGATTTCGCAGGTGCAAAAGGGGTTGGTGAAGGGGAAACCCAAGGAGAAGACGATCTTCTCCGATGTGCTTACCAATGAGAATTTGTCTGCGGCAGACAAATCGATCGATCGTCTTGAACAGGAGGGGATCTCAGTCATTACTGCTGGGTCCAACACCACGGCACATACTCTCTCTACAATCACCTTCCACCTCAGCAGCAATATCGCGATGGTGAACCGGTTACAGCAGGAGTTGACAAATGTTTCTCCTTCGTCTGACAAATCAATGACTTGGGCACAATTAGAGAAGTTGCCCTATCTCACAGCAGTTGTCACAGAAGGCCTCCGATACTCGTACGGGGTACCATCGCGCCTTCAGAGGGTCTCGCCAGACGTAGCTCTTCAGTACGGGAAATGGACGATTCCGTCTGGCACGCCAGTCGGAATGAGTATTTACATGATGCACAACAACGAAGAACACTTCCCCAACCCACGCCACTTCGACCCTGAGCGCTGGCTCCAGCCGGACTCTCATCAGCTTCGCAGTTATCTCACACCATTCAGCCGAGGCTCGAGGCAATGTCTAGGACTCAAGTAAGCTTTCTTATCTCATCCTGACCGTGACTACCCTACCGCTAGCTTTTCGCTCAGTTCCTCCCCCTGACCGATGTGGAGGAGGGCAGCCAGTTCGCTCTAACATGGATTAGTCTTGCATACTGCGAGTTATACCTGACACTCGCCGCTGTCTTCGCGCCAGGCCGCTTCCAGTGGGAGCCCTTCGAGACGAGCATCGAAGATGTGGAGACGGAGCATGATTTCTTTGTGCCGTTCCCCCGGCTACCTTTAAGGGGCATCAGAATGCTGGTCAAGTGAGAAAGCTACAAGCGGTGACCTGCTAGGAGCGATGCATGTTTAACTACATCGATCCCCAGCAGCTTCCGCGTCTCATAGTACATACACCCCGCGATAAAATCCTACACTTGGCGATCTCGTGTACTGACACTGAAGAATCAGGTCTTTGGACTCATGAGGTATGATTTTCCCTTGGCTTTTCTCCAATTTCTTTGTAAATACGATCAGCGTCAACCATCATCGACCACCAGCGCTAGAGTCCCTTTCTCTGAAGTACGGTCACGCCAGGAGAAGCTGTATGTGATTGCTGGTTCGCCAATAAAAACGACTGCCTTGGCACGAGGTCCAAGAACAGCAGCCGACCGACGTCATACTTGGTACCCGGCCGTCATATTCTCCCAAACCCCACCTTTGCCCCACCATCGTGCCACGATTCACCACCCACTCACCACGAACCCCTGCCGAGGCCGCATGGTAATGTACCTGCCAAGTATAACTCTCGGCATCGCCAGCTTTTCTTCTTCTTCTCTTTATCCTTTCTCGACACAACTGCTTGCAGTCGGCACCCATCAGTGGATACCAGCTCCCTATCAGTCTTTGCATTAAAATCATCATACTCGGTGCAGAAATCATCTCTCCAAAATCCTAACCATGTTTGGCTTCCGTGAGCTCGCACTGCATGTGATTCCATCGATGCAACTTCTCACTGCCTGCAGACGACGCCCAGCAGGCCCATCAGGATGTCTACGGTCAAGATGGCCAGCCTGACAACCAAGCCACCTACACCGGCGAAGCCCTCGGAGGTGCTGCTGGCTTCGAGGCCATGAGACAGGTGAGCCTACCAAATTCTTACTGACACGCCTTATCTCTACCCTGCGTTTACACCCCCAAGTCGTGAATCTAGAACCGGAAGATACTGACTCATCACGCAGTATGAGAAGCATGAAGAAGCCAATGGTAAGCCTCATGCCCGTTTCGACCTCCCGTCCATCTCTACCCTCCGATCACATGTGATCTTCGACTTCGACTGACAACTCATCCTCCACACCAGGCAAACCACAGAGCCACGCACTGGCCAAAGAAGTTCTCGCCGGTTTCGCCGGTGTCGAAGCGGACCGCCTCATCCAGACCAAGGGCGAAGACTTCTACGACCGCGAGAAGGTCAAGCGTCAGGCACAGGACAATGCGAGCAACTACTACGACCAGAAATACCAGGGTGGTGGTGATCGTGACGGAGATGATCGAGGCGGAGATGGCGGATATGATGAGCAGCGGGGTGGTGATCGTGGAGATCGCGGGCAGGAAGGCGGATACGGGCGCCAGGATGAGGGCTATGGACGCCAGGAGCGTGATGGCTACTAAAAGTGCAGAACTCTCTGCCACTGCACGTCAGATAGGTTACGAAGCTTGGTGTAAGTGAGAACAAATGCTCCATACAGATTCTTGACATATGTCTATGCTTCCTCCTAGGCTCACGCCATGTTGCACCCTTCAAATGAGATAGTCCCCTTGCATTAGATCAAGCCCATTGCAGCTTGTCGAGTCTTCCCTTACTTCTTAGCTGCAGTGTCACTACAAGCTTATCGACGATACGACGACCCCGCAGGAAATGTCCTTTCATATGTTGCGTCGAACTGGCTCATTGCAGCACTCAAGTAACAGAAACCCCTACCAGAGCTCTCTTAGAGAAACAACGTCATTCGTATCACTCCCCTGGAACGTCAGTCATGCCACTGACTAGGCACGGACCTCGTTCGTTGCTACACCAGAATCTAGATCTTCCCTGATCCAAGGCCCGGAAAAGCCTGTCTCAGTGGGAAGTGAGACGTCGTAGCACCACAATACCCACTAGTCAGTGTTTACGACATTGTATGCCTTTACACCTGTCCTCGGTCGAAGAACGCTTTGGCTGCCAAGACGTGCCTTCTGTTCTCGGAATGCTTTTGGGGTGACCTTCCATTTCCACGAATAATTGACCGAGGACAAGCAGGAACTGTCAGTACCGCTCTTGCCTCTTAAGCTTGCCCACCAATTCGTAGTGTCCTATGAAGACTCCAAGATCCTCCAAACTTTTGGCGTTCCTACAAAAACTCTACGATCCCACAAAGACTTAACAATCCCTCCCTACACATACGTCAGTGGTCTTTTCTCCCTCTTTCCATCCCTGTCAGCATCCAACAACCTTCCATCATGTTTCCTCTTCAAGCTCTCAGCTTCGCCACCCTGGTTCTCCTAGCCGTGCTCCAATCTGCCGCCTCTACCGCCAACGTCCGACGCCAGGTGGTCGAGCCACCAGTTATGACACCCTTTATGACCGCCTCCCTTGGGAACTCCGCCGCAGTCCATGTCCAACCAATCAACGCCAACAACAAAACCTACTGGATCGGCAAACCCACCACAGCTCTGGCGCTGCTCTCCAGCAACCAAACCCAAGGGCCTACGGCAGCACCCAGCACGGTGCTCCAGTACAGGGCGCCAGGCTGGTAGATAGCATCCGCACAACCCCTGCCCCCTCCCTCTGACATTCATTCACCCGCTGTCAGTCAAAAATGTCGAGCTAATACATTACCAGTGGACGTCTGGCGCGGTGCCTCCTCAGCGAAACTACATTGCCTCGAACGGCGCCTTGAGTTTCCTGCCGGCATGCCAGCAGGCCTTCCCTCGCGGGTTCATCCACGGCCATTTCAACGCCACGGTCCCCTTTAACCCCACTCCAAAGTGGCCCTCTGGTCAGTTGGGGTTCACGCCTGATCTCCCGCGCACCCTTGGGCTTCGTGATCCTTATTATGGCTGGTTGGCTTGTCCGAGCGGTGGTGCGGAAGGGCCGTTCCAGATCTTTGCGGCGCTGAAGGGGCTGAAAGACACGGATGTGCCTGGTAGTCATGTGAAGGACTGTCTGGACATCATCATTATTACTGATCCCCCCCCAAGTTGACGTTCCCGCATATCAGTACGTGCGAGGGAGTCGTGTGAGTGTAGCTCGTTGTTAGCTTCGTGATTCTGGTACCGCGTGGGGTATGTGAAAGGAGAGAAGCTGTGTTACGTGGCAATCGCTTTCTTTTGGCAGTGTATGCTATATGAAACAGGAAAGGTAGGGTGGGGTGAGCGGGACATGGCATTCACCATTGACATCGCATTGCTACAAGCAAGGCAGCTGGAGAGAAGTAGTCGAGCATGGTCATTTAATCAATTTGCTACCTCCCTCCCTCTTGCCTTCCACAGCTGAATAAGATCATGAGGCACTACAGCGACATGAGACTGCAACATGCTGCCTCCTCTGCAATCGCCCTTGCTGATGTCAAGTGCTCGCGCCTTGCTAGTACATAGATGTCATTCAAATGTCCTTAGGATCTAGATCCCATCACTCTGGGAAACCCACATCGATGCCCCTTGTCCATGTCCAGCCCCGAAGTTGAAGAGGCAACAACCCTCCGCGCTCGCTCACCCTAGTTCCATTCTCCATACATCATCGTACTCCTCACACCCATTCTCATCTATCCAATCCTCTGGCCTACCGATGTACCTGTTTTGGCTTAATTCTAAAGTCACAAAGACAGCAACTCCCCGCGATCTTAAACCCGAAGTCCATTGCCCATTCCCCACCACCAACCTCACCACCAACCTCACCACCATCCTTATAGACTCCCCCCACCTTCTTCCAAACCCTCTTCTACCCCCTTCGCCAATAGCGCTCCACTCAAACCATGCACATCCCTCGACTTCATTGCCCGCTTTCGTGATCGGCCGTTACTAGTTGTTCGGTTCGTAGCTAGATTGGCATTCAGGTTTAAAGGGGGGAACTGGTCGGTAAGAGTATGAAGTTGGCAGAGCCAGCGACTCCCCATTTTACGGCATCCCAGCCCCATACCTATCCCCTATACTCCGTTCTCCATTCCCCCTACACCACTATCCTCCTTAACCCCACTCATCACCACCCGGATGTCCAAGTCCACTTTCCATCGCACTTCTTTCTTCTCTTCTTTTATCAACCCACTCTTTTTCTTTTTCTTTTTCTTGTTCTATCAATCTATCTCTACTTCTTCTTAATGGCGCACCACCCAAACCAATAGCACCCCCTGAATTTATCTCTCGCTTCGGTGATCGGCCGTTATTAGATGTTCGGTTTGTAGCTAGATTGGCAACCAGGTTCAAAGCGAGAGAGGGGAGGGAAGGGGATGAGATGATGGGTCAATTGGGATGGTGGGATGGTGGAATGGTAGTTGAGGAATTGGAGTAAAGGAGGTTGGGAGAAGTGATTTGCGAGATAGAAATGAAGAGGGTTGCGAGGAGACAATTGAGGGGAAGTAATAAGGAACATGGTGTTGGAGATCGAAATAAAGAAATTTTGAATTTGAATTGATAGGTTTGAGAGGGTTAGGGTTTGCTGGAGGAAAGGTGGGATAGTTGGTTTGCGAGGCGGGAATAGGGTTAGAAAGGACAAAAATGGGTTTGGATTGCCAGAGAGAAAGCGAGAGGGATGTTGGAATTGGATTGGGTTGTGGGGATTGATGTTTTTGGGGGAAGTGATGGGATTGAGGGTGTGGGGGGAGCTGGGATGGTGGGATAGTGGGATGGTGGGGGAGGGGGGAGGGGGGTTGGGGGATGTGAGTTGGCGAGGAAGGTTGGTAATTGGGATTGTAGAGGTGGTTGTTGGGTTGTTGAATTTAGATGTAGAGGTGGGGGGAGAGGTGGAGATTTGAGTGATCGAATATAATAGATAAGGGTAATTACCACAGAAACATCCAATTTTCAGTCGGTTAAGAGCACTCCCAACCTTTCGATGAACGGGACTCTTGCCACGATTCTCAAGGGCGGCGAGAGCCTCCGTAGCATCGCTGTTTTTTAAGCGACTATATATATCGATATCCACGCCAAATTTAACGGCGACAATGACGTGATTTCTACAGAAAAACAGATATACGATTGGGGCACTAAAGGAAAGGGGGGAGAAAGGAACCATTATGTTTAGCAGCCTAAATGTCGTGGGTAGAGAGGTGGGAGGAAGTGTATGCAGATAGTCAGGCTTTAGAGGCCTGAAAGAGACTTGGAGATCAGGTTGGGGAGTGTTTAGTTGAAACGTGCAGATATATGGAGTGATTGTAAAATTGGAGAGGATTCTGGTGAAGGGGTTATATGTGATGAGATATGATAGATGGGTTGTAGCTGATTGTGCGGTTATGACAGGCTAGAGCATGGATTGTTGTGTAATTGATGTAGCGCTGTCGGGTATCGGGGACGAGTGCAGGGACAGCAGCAGGAGGAATTGAAATGCAGAGATTTCTTGGTTGAGACCAGGTCAAAGGGTAAGACTATGCGTGCTTGCGAAGTATTGGGAGCTCAGTAGTACTTGCCTCTTGCGTAGGACGAGGGTTGGGCTTAGATTGACGTACTGAGTAGGTCCGATCTCGAAGGCTGCTGAGGCGCTGGGTCAAGGCTGTGGCGGGAAGACTCACCAACGGATTCGACTAATATTTGGCGTCAAGGAAGGCAGTAAGCCAAGATTGGTGTCTAGTGGTCACCATTGACAGCTGTCATCTTGCAGTCATAGACTCGGAGCCGAACGGGACGCAAAGGTATCTCCGATGTCTGTAGAAACTGGCTCAAATTAGATCCGACAGACGATCTCTCAATAGCAGCGTAGAATGTATTTGATCTTTTTGAACTATCAACTGGTCCGCATGATCGTTATGGGAAAGCTTTATCAGTGGAATAATCTCGTTAGTCGTAATGAGGGCTTGATCAAGCTGTTCGAGGAGAAACCTAGTCTGCAAACGAGCGCAGAGAACGAGAAATCATGACACGCCAAACCGTGTTCGCCCAGGCCCCGAAATTTCCAGCTTCAACTGCTTTAGGCTCAGGCGGCACATCAAGCCTTTCGACAATCCGATCCAGCTGCTTCAATGGTGCTCCTTGTTGTCGACGTCGTCGTCGAGCCCCTCTAGGCGTGGCTCTTGTTTTTGAGCTCCCTCGGAGGCTTCTTGGATTCCAGATTGCCCTTGGTCGCTCATTGTGTCCACAGGAATCGCTTCAAAAGGTTCCCCTGGAGAAAAGCCGTAATCGCGTGGTTCACATAGCCCATCTGCATCAGTGTCTCGTAGACATCTACAGGCTCGCTCCTGGCGTCGACCTCTTTTATGCAGTCTCTAAGTTTCTTGTATTCTGGTGTACTCATAAGCTCGGGGAAATCTACACAACCGTTGTCAGCCACGGAGGGCCGATACAGCACGGACAGATAGGCAGCTAAATTCTCGTTGAGCAGTGCCACATCTTCTTCGCTTGATACTTTCCTAGCTTTGATGAGATAACCACCGCTCGAAACCAGCAAGATGCGCCGTGTCCTTGCATAATCTTGACCGTTCATTAGGTTCTCGTCGCTCGGATGGCCTGTATGGACAAGCGCGCCATTGACCAAATCACCGATAGCTGTCTCGTATACAAGGGATGGCTCATCATCGCGATGAAAGCCGATGGCAGAAACATGTGTAAGAACACCTCTCTGGAGGCGCATCATAACTTTTTGTGAGATATCCAGACCGTGCGCAAGGAAGACCTTGATAATATCCGTTAAGTAACCGGGCTCTTCCATGACTGTCATGAAACCGTAGGTTATTCCATATTTATAATAGAATGTCAGAAGGGCCGCTAGAGGACTGAAGGCACAATAGAGATCCTCGCTGTTGATCGGAAAGAAGCCTTGAACATTCGGATTGGCACCTTGGTCTAAAAGGAAAAGAGTTTGATGAGCGATAAGTGGCATTGTTGGGGTTGAAGAGCAGAGCAGCAGGTAATCGACGAAGTCTGTCCGAACCCTAAAACCCTCATCGAATGGACTGAGAGACTTGCGAAGGTATGCCGTCAAGCCACAGCTGGCTGCGAGGCCCAGGAAGTCCAAATAGTAGACTGATTGATAACCACTTTTGCGCCCGCGAGGGTTCGAGAAGTTGTAATCCGAGTAGCCGACGATTAAATTGGGGGGGTTCGGAAATGCCAAACGTCGACATACCTGGTGCATAAATTCGAGGATTTCGATGCCATCCTTATGTGACAAGTCAAATTTAGTACGCTTCATCAGCTTTACTATCTGCCCTTCTGCGCGGCCCCACTCAAAAATACTGAGGCTAGCAAGCATATCTACCAGCTCAACGCGAAGCCACAGTGTCTGCCTGTCGGTAAGGGGTGGACTGTAGTACCGGAGGATGTCTTGCCCAGCTTCCGTGTCGACCAAGAAATCACGGGCAGTTCGATGAAGGAAGGAAATTCTCCTCGCTGGAAAGCGTTCTAGAAGTACTAGGTGGAGTGGCGATAGTACCACTTTTGCTTCTGGACGGCTTTCGTTTTGCTCGTTTCGACTAACATCGTTTTCACTATCGCTCTCCTCGTCCTCAGAGTCTGAGTTCTAGTCACCGTCAATCTCGAGCAGGCCCGCACAGCGGGTTAGAAGACGCTGCTCTGTTCTCTCGCATTGCCTCACTAGATCTTCGGCCAAAACGGGGATTTGTCGCTCGAGAAGATTTTTTTGAAGAAGCGGATCGCTGGCAGCCATGACTTGGAAAATGGAAGGATGTTCCAATTCCATGACGACATAGAAATATTGCGCTGCTTCTTTGCGGTAGATTACATGGTCTTCATTGAGTCGTCGCCACATGTCATGGTACAGCTCCTCTATCTTGCTTGGTAAAGCCTTAAGCCGTTCTTCAAGTTCATCCCAATCGTCGTGCTGGCTTAGACCCCTAACGAGGCTTCGCAGTGCATAGTGAACCTAGAGGAACACACCGTTGGCCTTGTCCAAAACTATTTCCACAAGTTCAGGTAGCCGTTCCGCTGGAGCTTCCTGTAAGATGTCGTTGGCACAGATTTTCATGTCATGTTTTGTAAGATCCTGTAGTCTCAGGTTGGGGAAACGCTCCAGCTTTCGTTTGAGCTCGGGTTCGGGACGGCTCGAGACACATATCTTGAGTGGCACACCATGCTTCGACGACGTCAACCTGTCAATGATATCTAGGAGCTTTCCGCAGCCTTCGTCCTCGTCAAATTCGTCAAGACCGTCGAGAAAGATGCATACGGGCCATTCGGCCATGGTGAGCGCGTGAAGTAGGAAATCAGTAGCCTCTTTGGCTGACCAGTCCGCGTTTGTATGCTTTTGCTTCAGATGTGGACTGTGGATAAGAAGATGACGGCCGATTCGCGCATCCTGCTGCAAAAGCTGATAAAGCAATGAGGTAAGCAGACCTTTGGAGCTTCTTTGTACGGCGGACCCAGATTTCCAAAAAAAAGAATGAGAGTATCATAGTACCCTCGTGCCAATCTCGCAGCGACATGTGCGTCCGGGAGTCTTCGCAGAGGAACTTCATGAAAGTGCTTTTCCCCGAGCCAGCCTTACCGCTGATCCAATAAATCCCTTGGTCAGCTTCTAGCCAATGCGGCAACGAAGTATACGGAGCCTCCGGATCTTCGCTAAAGATCCACTCGAAAGTTTCGTTATGTCTTTCCTGGATTTCATTCAGACGAAGATTCATATTTTCACACTTGAGAGTCTCCAGCAAACGCTCGCAGGCAGCATGATCGGCTTCTTCGTCCCTCCAGCCTTGCAATTGTTGCCTTATCTGATGACTTTCGGCATTGACGAAAGCTCTGGTCTCGGCGGCTTGTTGAGCCACGAGTCTTGTGAGGGCTGTTTCGCCCTCAGCCGAGCTTTTGATGAAAAGCTTTAGAATATCGTCAAGCCTATCGAAATTTTCCTGCTGTTGCATTTGGAGGGCTTTCTGGCGGAGACTGCTTAAACGATTACTTCGATCGTATCTATGTCGAATGCAAAGTCGCATTCAATCGGTGTAACAGAATCGATGGAACAGATGAAAAGCGGGCACATACTTAGTGTTGGTCAGAAGCAGAGTGTGCAGAACCACCTGAGGGCCAGATAATTTTTTTTCGAGACTCTCAATCTTCTTCGCGTTCCATCGAGCCTGCACAGTCCTGGTGAAGGCGACTTTGCGACTCTTCGAGCCATCTAGTCTAAGCTTGGCCAACTCTTCGTGTAACTTCTCAGCAAGACCCGTACAGTCACGTGCTTGGACCAATAGTTCTTGCTCATCCCTCGCTATTACTTTTTGTCTCTTCGAGGCATTCGCAGTTGCTTCAGACAGTCTTGCTGTGCTTTCGGATAGACGCTGACCGTTGCGATCGAGATCCTCATTTGATGCCGTCTGGCCTGTGTCATAGATCTGTCTACACCATCGAGCTGTGGTGGTGGTGAACTCGAAGACCTGCATCACGTTGCATGCGAGTCCCAAGGCAACAATGGCCTCCATGACTACAGGGATGCTTCTACGTATGCCTACCTTTCCCTGTGCTCATGTCTTCGATACTGGACTCTCGCAAGCAATACAACTTGTAGTGCTTTATCGCCAGTTCTCTTTATGCTTAGCGCATCTTCCGCCGGCAACTCTAAGCCACAATGGAAGATCCTGTAAAAAGAACAACGCTATATCTAACAGGGATCAAGCTCTCGACTACGATTTCTACTTTTGATGCGAAGATCACAATGCTCTCTCCTCCACTCGACCCCAATCGGAAGGAACGTAAGGAATCGCCCTGACCAAGAGTACGCGTCGCGAGTCGTGATGTACTTGTATCTCCGGAAGGTAAAGTACTTGTAGAAATTATTGAAGCCCAAGGCCGAAGTCCCAAGATGGCGCCGATCGCATCTAGATCGCGCACGCTTATGCAAGGCGCCAGCGGATTGGGACGAGTAAGCCCAAACAGGAAGTCCAAATGGCCGCCCAGCTGCATATCTAGCCTGCCAAGGCATCTCATTGGTCCCATCATCAATCATCTTGTTATCATATCATCAGAGCATTAGGACCTCACTCATGGCCCGCTAGACTTCAGCCCAGCGTCTGCTGGGCTATGCTCGTACTTTGGATGTGCCCAACGCACACTTCCCTCTTCAAAACTTCTTGAGGTCTGCGTCCTTTTCAAGCTGTCGTTCGAGGAGCTGGGCGAGCAGTCAGTATGGAGCAGGCTTTGTCGCACTTCTCCCACCACTTGGCGCAGCCTAAGAACACTGTCTCGGTCAACTACGCGCCGGTAGCACAAAGTCCAGTTTCGCAACAGGGACACGGATATGCTCCTTCGCCGCGAGTTGCGAACACTCCACCTCTGTCAAGACATACACCACCAAGGAAAGGCGTCTTCACATCACTCCGTTGGTGGTGGCCTGAAGTTCTCGCAGCACTGTGCGCGTTGACTGCTCTTGCCGCAATTGTCGGTGTCGCTCGATATTATCGTGGCCACAGCGTTGACGGTGCCAGCGTGCAATTGCAATCCGGCCTTTCTCTTAACGGCCTGATTGCCCTGCTCTCCACCATTGCTAGAGCAGCGCTGCTCGTTCCAGTCGCTTCGGCCTTAAGTCAGGACGTCTGGCTTTGCCTTTCGGAAGGATCACAAGGGCCAACTGGTCGGGGCCAGCTGCGCGACCTGGAGATTTCTGATGACGCGTCGAGGGGAGCTTGGGGGAGTTTGCTTCTGCTGCGGCATTTCAGAAAAAGGTCAGACTGCATTCAGGCAACGGCACTCGGCCAGCTGATGAAGGTTCCAGTTGGCTTGCCTATGCAAGTGCGATTGTGACAATCGCATCACTCCTCGTCGGCACCTTTACCCAACAGCTGCTCACAATTAAATATTATCCAATCGCGCAAGCAATTGGTGATCGTGAAAACCCGATGAATTCGGGCAACGTGCCATGGTCTATGTATTGGCAGAATTTCTCTGGAAGACCTTCTGAAGGACGTAAGTGCTGGCCTCCGTACTACTTGTACCCGGTACTGACATGGAGCAGCGCTGTCCCCTCCGCTTAATCTCAAAGCTGCCGCTTACAGTGGCATGCTGTCGTCCACTGCATTCCCCCTCAATGTCGGTTGTTTTTCGGACGAATGCTACTGGCCCACCACACCATCCCTCGCCATTTGCGGCGGTTGCGTTGACTCGACCTTCGAAATATCTTGCAACCGGAGCACCGACCTCAGCTCAGAATCTAATGGCGGTCAAGAACCGACTTCGACGGCCACGTGCGTATACAAGATGCCATCTGGATACACTGCAAACCTCACCAACTTCGCCGAGATAGATATGGGCGTCGGCTTCCAGGTCTTCCAGAGTGAGGGTTTCCATTACCCCAGCAACGACAACAACACTCTCTACTTGACAAATTGGGAAGCCGTCGGCGCGCCAGCGAATTCGGTTGGGGGCACACCATGGCAAAATCAGACAACCGTGGCCTCCGAATGCGCGCTTTGGATGTGTGTACAGAGCTTCGAGTCTTTCCATACCAACACGATTGAACAAACGCAAGTCGTCAAGGATTCATTCTCGAAGATCGACACCGCTACCCGACCCGCTCATGGACTGGTGAATAACATCTCTTTCCTGGCTTTGCCCGAGGAGATGAACCCGCCTCCAAACCAAAACTTCAGCATCTTCGGACTCGCCCTGCTTTCGTTGACCGAATACTTCGCCACCATTTTCGAGGGGAACATCACCCTAAGCCAGGCCGAGCAGAACCCTTCCAGCGACCCGGTGCAAGCGATCTGGGCTGCCTCCGCCGACCTCGATAAATGGTTGCAGACCGTAGCGGGCAGCATGACCAACGTCATCCGCACTTCGTACCCCGCAGACGAGAATGACATGTACAACGGCACTGGCTACCGGCTGGGCTACGAAGTCCAATGGATTTGGCTTTCACTGCCTGCACTACTCGTCGCCTCGAGTGTGCTGATCCTGGTGACTATCATGATCAAGACTGCGAGAAGCCCAGTGCAGGCCTGGAAGGGTAGTCCGTTGGCAATTTTGTTCATGAATGTGGACCGTGGGATCCGTTACGGGGCTTTGGGGCAGCTGGATCGGCATGGGGGCGTTGAGAAGAGGATTGGGAAGACCCGTGTGACTTTGGGTCGGGAAAAGGATGGCAGTTGGATTTTCAAGCAGGCATGAGCTTAGGTTTGTACTCGGCGAAGCATGGAGTCATGTCGGTGAAGTTGGTCAACAGTATATACAGCGCTGGTAGGCTCACATAAACAGACATTTCCTGATTTTCGGCCCGCAAATACCGGTTTAGTCGAGGTCGGTATTCAAGATTAGGTCGAAGACCGATTCCGTTCTTTGACTGTCTTGAGGCATGGGATCCTGTTGTCCAAATTCGCTAAATCTTGAGTCCCACTCAGGTTAAAGCAGTCAAGGAGGACGCACTGGTCTTCGCATTCGGAACGCACTGGGGGTGACACATTTGAGGATTCCTACCCACACAGACCCTCTTCGGTCTCGCTATGGCAGTCCTTCGCATCCTTCCACGCGTTAACCGCCCACGCTGGAAACCGACTCTCGCAGCGACCCAGGAACTCCACCCGAGTCTCAAATCGCGGCGCACGCAAGCTGGCGAATCGATGAGACGCAGAAGATTGTAAGTCCGAAGACCAGCGGTCTCCGTCGACAGTGGTCACCCAGGCGCTGTCCTCCAATATCGGCTCCAGCTCAGTCATAGTGCCGAAGAATTCTTCGTCGGCGGCGTTGTGGCCTACGAATGTCTCATCGTCGAGTGTTCCGCCGTTTATCCATAGTTTCCGGAAGGGGAACAGGTAGGTTTTGTCTTCGATGATGTCTTGCTGCGTGGCATGATCATGTTGTCGTCTTTCACTTCGGTGGATGTCCATAGTCTGAATGGCTCTAGCCCGTGGAAACGCGTTGGCCTTGTATGCATCCCGGAGAACTTTCCCCAGCCCTTTCTGCAGAAGACCGTAATCACGTTCATGATCGTCGCTTTGGATCTCGGCATATCTCAGTGTGCGCCCCGAGTTTGGCTCGATATTGAGATTGATAACCAGTGTAAGCAGGCCCGCTGCTTGTGTATATGTATGTTCCAGACCTTCAGTGCTCGGAGCCAAGAGGAGATGCGAACATAAGGTCCCCAACCGTAAGCGAAGGTGCCGTAGCCTGGGGAGGAGACCTCGTACTATAGGACACAGATGAGTCGAGCCGTATACGGGATAGAAATCGCATGCGCGGTCATCTTCCCTGCCTCTCGTATCTAGCTCCAGGTCTACGCATGAGCTTGGGAGAGCAGTGAGAAGACTAGCGATCGTCCCAGTTTTCACCCATGCTCCTTGCGGACCTTCCAGCGGCCCCGCCATGTGTTTAATGGTCCTGCCACCGGGGGGGAACTTGTGAATGCAGAGAGAGAAGCTCACAAGCCCGGTCATGTCTGATCTGACAATGTCCGCCAATGTATCGAGGTTACTCCATTGTCGAGATGTTCTTGGATTTGCTCCGCCTCTATCATTCGACGCCTCCTCGAACCGCCACTCTCTGAATTCCTCCACGGTAGGCCAGATCGTGTTGAGCTGCAGCGTCAAGGACCTCACCAGATCGCAACCGCGCGAACTCTTGCTCGCAGATTCGGCGAATACTTGCAGGGAATCGTTGTCCAGGCTGATGGAACTCCAAAGATATGGTAAACCTATTTCGGACCATCGGCGACATACAAGCAAGCACGACGTGAATTTGCGGTTGCTGGCAGAATAGCGTACGTCCTGGAGAATGCTCCCTAGCAGTTCTGGCGCAAGGTCATGAATGCCGTGTAGTCAGCTTTCTTGCTCTGAAGGAGGCTCCGACGTCGTCAGAATCATGGCTCGGTACGACCAATGGCTACTACTGTAATAAAGGTCGAAGGTCTATCATTGAACACGTGCGTTGTTGGTTCTGGAACAGGGGCGTGTTGCAAAACTTAATGCTATGAGTTGAACCCAACTGTCATTCTCACAATAGAACACGTAGAGAGTCAGCCTGACCGATAGTCCCCTTCACTTCAAGGTGTGCTTAGCAGTCTTCGTTAAGAGACTCCGCCAAAAGCGTCTGAAAAAAAGGAGGGCCATGATGTCGAAGAGTGGCAGTGTCTTACCATCAGGTTGTGTTGGAATACGGCAATGTTTGCGCGACGTCGTCTGATTGGCCAATTGAGCCATCGCCCTAGCCAAATCCCATTTAGCGGTGCTAGGGAAATATCCAGGAAGAAGGCCACGTTAGTTGTAAAATGAGAAGTGGGAGTGGTTAAGAATCGTGACCTTCCTGATTCATGCACCTGTGCGAGCCTGAAGGACTTACTCGGCAGTGTTGGCGTTCAAGGTCCCTACCGTAACGAACCCACATTATAGCCATAGATTGACACCGCTTGTTGTCAAGCTGTCAAAATTACGGATCAAGTCTTGCCCACAATCCAAGACAGGGCCAGCCAAGTGGGTTGGACTGACGCAATCACCGCCGCACGCTTTTGGCTAGACCTAGATACGGAGTTGGCAGGTCGACCGCATTGTGACCAAAAGTCCGAATAGTGACAGGCTCCAGCAGATTGCGAAGCTTCTCGCTCAATGCAATCTTCGTTGTTGTGGGAGTGCCCAAGGATCTATGGCGAAGCTACCTGGTCGAGCTTCATAACGACAAAGTTCGCCAGTCTTCTTCCAACACGAGAGGGTTTTTGTGTATAGCTTGTGTAAAAATGGATCTCCTACCTAGGGCCGACTAGCATTCGTAGGTGGACCACATCTTAATTTCTAGGCCAACTCAGTTTATTAATCTTGCAAAGAATATCGTACTCTCTAGTTTCCACTGTACATCGATTCTTCAAATATCTATCTCGTATATAAAATATATTTTACAGTCCAGGACTTTCTAGCTACCTCATATACAGATACCAACCCCTCCAGCATTCTCTACGTCGCCTTGGCACCCGGGCCCTCCTCTATTACCCAGAAGTTTGATTGGTTATGGTAAACCACCCCTAGGTGGTCATTACAACATTAACAATGGTGAAGGGGGCTGTTAAGGAGCCGATTGCGGAAGCCGGGGTTATAAAGGACTTGAGTGCAACATTGATACAACTGGACCGTGCCAGAGTTCAATCTGCTCGCGAGGACAGGATCAAGATAGCAACCAGAAAAATAATCAAGAACCCGAAAACAACGACAAGGAAAAGTTCCAGGCTTGTCCTGCGGCACCCATAACATAGGAACAGCCCGCAAATAATGGCGATGGGAAAGGGAACGGAGGAGGTGGAGGGGAAGAGGGCAGCTCCTTCGCCTTTAGCGCTTTCACAACGGTTGTTGCCTCTTGGCCTTATTTTTAGATCCCCGACCCCAACTTCTGGCAACATAATTTTGGTCAACTTTCGCATTTCGCTATTAAAATATATAAAATTAATCAATTATTACTCTAGACACTATGCGCTTTCTAAAATTGCTTTAATTATAAGTTTTGATTATAAATTGCTAGAGCTATAGAAACTACAAAGCTTGTTAACATATATTAGTACTTTAAGAAGTTCAAGTCGATCTTTAATTTTAAGATATGTTTCGAAACACAAAAACTTTACAATTAAATAACTTTCTTAATGTTAATTTAGACTCTATTAAAGATATGCTGTTAAAAGCGCAAAGTTTACTCTATCAAACGTAAGATTTTGATAGTAATAAATCAAGAAATGCGAAAGCTGATCAAAAGCATCTTGCTAGAAGATGGGGTCGGGAATCTAAAAATAAGGCCAAGAGGCGCTAACTTCCCGTGCGCCTTCCTTGCCTTCGCCTGCACTTTCAACTACGATTACCTTTACGACTACGACGCTTCCGCCCCCGCCTCGAAGCACCGTAGCCATCGTCACCGTTGTCCCGGCGCCAACCCCATCGACTTCGACTCCGCCCTCTCCACCCGAGGCAACATGCACAGCCGTTTCAAACATCCAGAGCGTTGAGCTAGGCATAGGGCCTAATTTCGTCACCGACAACGGCGCGGCCTTGCAGGACCAAGCGAACAAGAAGTGCTATTGTGCACACCTTTCCAAGTGGAGTGTTCAAGCCAGCTCCAAACCGTACAATGCGGCAGATGGTACCGTCTGGGTCGCTAACCAGCTGTTCCCGTTCACGATGGACATCACACATCCACAGCAGGTCGCTTGTCTCAGAGAGGCTATCTTAGCTGCAGGGGGCCCGAATGATACACCGAAGTGCGACTTCGCTCCGCTACTGATCCGCCGAAAGAGACGAGGGAGATAAGCAACAAGGGTGCAGAGAATAGGTTGAGGGATCTAACGGCTAGGCAAGAGGGCTGTACCAGGTTGTCAGGAGGCGGTGAGAAGGTGGCTTTCGTATGTTTCGATTTTCGTGACATGATCACTTGGTGGCGTAGTTTTAGACTCCGTACCTTGCTTCTATTTCACCTGGGTTATAAGTTGAGAGACCTAGTACTCTTTTTGTTGATACTGAAACCTCAAGCAATGGCTTCGTAGTGTAAACCTCATCGAGAAAACCGGGTCGGTTATCGTGCCAAGCAGGTTTCTATGCCGCAAGCGAAAAAGTAATCGTTCACTTAACCCGCGAAAACACAGCCAAAATTACACTTTGCAGGTCTATTACCAACGCAATTGATTATAGTATAACGTTAAATTTTTGACAATAACATAACTTAATATGCTCTACAACTTGTGCGCAATTTTGAGATATATAAGTATGTGTTAATGCAAGTTCTAAAGATGTTGTTGTTCCGATCAAGACATTTTTTGAAAAAAAAAAAAATTCAAAAATTTTTCTTAGAATTAACAAGATAGTGTGTTACTAAATATCAAAAAGCACTTTAAGTAATATTTCTAAACTCTTGACGTTACAATATATATTTAAGTTTTATATCTTATAATTAGACACAAGTTGTAAAGTATATCAAGTTATATTATTATTAAAATTTAACGTTGTATTATAACTAATTGCGTTAATAATAAATTTGCAAAGAAAAATTCTAATATATTTTCGCAAATTAAGTAAACAATTACTTTTTCGCTTGCAATATAGAAATCTACTTAATATAATATATCTATTAAACAGGAATTTCAACTTAATTGTTAAATTCTAATTTAATTAAATTACTCTATCTAATTTAAATTCTAGTTAATTGTTATATACTATATTTAGAGTTGTACTTTAGTAGTTTATTGTCTAGATAAAAAATTATAATTTATCTTATAATTTCGATCGAAGTAATTAATCTTAGTTATCTTTCAAAATGTTATTAATTTTGACTTGCACTCTTCTTTGTTAAGATAATCTAAGAATATAATTATATTATATATTAATATATCTTAGAGCTAGTTTAGAGTCTTGCAATACTAGTGCGTAGATATATAAGCATTATTAACAATATCAAAGTAAAGTATTAAGTATTGCTATAATAATATAAATATCTTTCTATAGTTAAGTTTTTTGCTATTGTTTTATTGTCTAGACTTTAATCTTGTCTCTCTTTAATTATTATAAGATAGTTGATTTGTTATATTTATACAATAAGAATAGAAGAAAAATTAATATTACAAGATAAACGCTAAAGATAAAATATTCTAGTAATCGAGAATAGATACTAACAAATAATAGAAAGATATCTAGAAGAATATTGAAATTATAAACTCGAACAAATAGTTTACTTCGTTAATAATATTGTTATAACTAATATATTCTTCGATCTTAGCAATAATACAATTATTTAAACAAGTATATATATCTTTTAAAAAAAGATAAAATATTAATATATATCTTAGCAATTCTAAGACTTGCATAACTTATAACTAAAAGTATTGCAAATACAAACTAATAATTAAAATTATATTAATAATAATATTGTGTCTTAATTTTATTAATAGTATTAAGTACAAGTATTAGCAACTTTATTTGCTAACGTAATTGTCGAGTCAAATTTTAATTCGATTAAATTAATTTGCTTAATTCTAATTCTAGAATTAGATAAATTTTCTAGCTTAACAAAGTAAGATAAACAAAGAATGCGTATCAAGTATTTAACTTAACTTATTTAATTATATAATATTATATAACGCGTTAATTATATACAATTAGCGTAAGTTTTGCGCTAGCTTAATTGAATTAGCGTAAATTCTACGCTAGCTTAATCGAATTAGCGCATAGATAAAATTAGATAAGATAAGCAAATATTAACACGACAAAATTAACTTAAATTCTTAATATTAACTTGACAAAATTCAATTCTAAGATCGAATTTATATCTTAATTCTAACTTAATTCTATAAGACTCAAGAAGATAAATTAGATTAAGAAAAAAGTATTCGATTCGATTTAACAATTATACTATTATTTGTTATCTTATTTGAGATAATTAATAAGCAATATAAGTAAATACAATTAATTTCTTTCTTAGTCTTAACAAAAGTAAATAATATAGAAGATACTTTAACTTAATAGTAACTTGCTATTAAGTTTCGATTAACTTGCTAGATTGCTTCGAAAGATAAGAATTAGTAATAAAAGAATCTTTTAACTTATATACGCACGTAATAGATATATAATATCGAAGATTATTAATTTATCTATCTTGTCTTTGCATATTATCAAGTTCTTACTTGCGCTACTATACAATAGAAAAACAACATATTATATCTATTGATATTATATTGTCTAATATAAGTTTAGTTGTAATATTAAAGACTTGTATTACTTAATTTACTAATTGTATATAGTTATACAAGCAAATTTGTATATAACTTCTATTGTTTAATACAACACAAACTATATCTCTAGCAATTAAATAAATAGATTTAACAATTATATATAATCTCGATCTCTAAGTTCGATACTTTAATAGAATAGAAAAAATAAATCTCTTAAATAGCAATAAGAAGAGCTATAAGACAAATTTCTCAACTCTCTTTAATACAATTATTTAATTAATTTGCAAGAGCTAGTAAAATCTAGAATTGCTAGCTTGTTCGCGTTATATTAAATTAAATAACATAGATTGCAATCTAGTAATTATTGTATTTAATTAATTTTTGTTCTCTTCTATTAATAATATGCATTTCTAATCTCTTTTACTCTATCTAGTATATCTTAATTAATTTAATTAATTTACTTAATTGACAACAACTAGAATATATATATAGCTATTGTTTCTGCTCTTGCTATTGTTGTTATTTTAAATTAATATCTTGTCGACAATTCTCGATATCTATATATTAAATTAGTAAAGTATAAAAGATTTAAATTCGATTGTTTGTTAATTACTTTGCTATTAATACTATCGAGTAAAACAATTGTATTAAATTATTTTTCGAATTTGCTCTTTATTATCTTTTATATAAATTATTCTATTCTTGTTAGCTATTTAAATTAACAAAACAATTTAATTGTTTCTTTTTCTATTTCTTTTGCGTTTTTAACAATCTTTTTAAATATTTCGAAATTTAATATAACAATATATTTCGATAGTATTTAACGCTTATCTATATATGTATTAGAAGATATATTAAAAAAATAAAAAAAATAGAAAAGATTAGAGATAAAAGTATTATATAGAAGTTTATTAATAAAACTTTCTAGAAGGTTTGCAAATCAAATATAAAACAAAATTTTTATTATTTTAATTACAAAAAATTACACAAATAATTTAACTAATTATTATTTATTTAAACAATTTAATAGAATTTATTTACAATTTTTATAAAGATAAGATAAACAATATTACAATACTATAGAAGTTTAGATTGCAAAATTAATTAAAAAGAATTCTTAAAAATTAAAGAAAGTTTCAATTGTATAATAATAAAATCTATATTTATTAATTGTATATTATATTTCTTTATTTAGATTATATAAACAAAAGATAAATCTTTTTTAATAAACAAATATTTAAGATTTGTATTATTGTCAAAAATTTCTTTAATTTAATTTAAATTTTATAAATATTTAATAATTTAAGACGCAAATAAAAGTCGAATTATAATTGATTAAAAGTCTTTATTTAGCAACAATTCTTCTAATTAATTGCTATATATAAATTAATTATTAAATCGAATTATAATATTACTTCTCTAGTTTAACTTAACGTTAAGATTAAGTTGCAAGAATTTTTTGAAATCGAATTACTTAAAGTAGTTTAGTGCGTTTTGCGCTAAACTACTTATAGTAATCGACTAAACTACTTTAAGCAATTCGATTCTTCGAATTTTTTTTAACTCGAATCTTAATATTTGCACGTAATATTTCCGGATTAGCGCAATTAGTCTAGCTATATATATCTATAAGACAATTAAATAGAATTTTGTTTTACAATATAATTTTCTAGTCTTTTAAAATCTTTACAAATTGATAGAATTTTTAGCAATTTCGAAAGCTTTATATTATAAAAGTACTAGATTTTCTCTCTTGTATTTATATATATATCTAGCTTCGATAAAATTCTCTAGTGCTAATTTTTAATACTTATTTTTCTAAATCTTGTTATTATTGTTTGATTATTAAAATATAGAGAAGAATCTTAAATTAAATTTTCGAAAACAATTTTTATTCTCTTTTCTTTTTTGTTATTTCTTATTATTATTGCATTAAATTGACGCAATAATATAATTATCTATATATTATTAATATAAATGCAATTAAATATTAAATTATTGTTTTCTTTATTCGAAGATAGAATTTCGAGTTGTTAACAAAATAAGTATAGTTTATACTTATTTGTATTGCAACTTGCTCATTTTTTTTTTAATATATATCTAATATTTTTAAAAGAAATAATATTGTATATAGAAGTCTAATAACTAAATATCTTGTTATTTCTTTTCTTTTTAAATAAAGTTTGCAAAACTTTGAAAAAAAAAATACAATAATAGTAACTCTCGCTTCAAATTATAGATATCTTCGCAAAAATATTTTCTTTTTGCATCTAATATTACAATTTACTCTCTTAAATTTAGAATATTTGTTGTTTTTCTCTTTTTGTTTCTCTTATTACTTGTTATAATTTTTTTATTGTTTGCATTATTTATTTTAATCTTTTTGTTACTTGTATTATTTATTGTAAGTTTTTTCTTTCTTGTATTATTTGTTACAAATTTCTCTTTACTACTTCTATATAATTATTTTAGTTACTCTATATTTTTGTTAAATTTAGTTAAATCTTTAAATAGATTATTTTATTAAAAATAAATATATTTTTTATAATATTTATATAACAATTTCTTAAAATAATATCTAAGTTTCAAGACTTTTACAATATGTTTTATTAAATATTTTTCAATATTTTTTTTTCTTCTTTAATAAAGATTCTTGTCTTAATAAATTTTTTGTTAATAATATTCGATTTTTGGAGTAATCGATTAATATATTTTGCAAAATATCTAAATCTTTGTTGTTTATTATATTGATATATATTTGTTTAAATCTTTTCGAGATTTTTTTATTATTTTAAGACTATTTTGCAATTTTGTTGTCTTAACGTTCTATAGACTTTAACAATATAGATTTATTTAATAAAAATTTAGAGAATATAGATAGATAATTGTTGTTGTCTTTAGATAAAATTTATATTCTTGCACATTAATTATTATTATTTATATCTTCTTTGTAGTTTAAATCTTCTATTATTATTGCATTGTTATTAGATAGAAAACTTGTTTCTATTATAAGTTTCGATTTTTTTATATTCTTCTTTGCGTTAAAAGATATACTAGAGTTACTATTTTCGAAATTGTTTTAATTTTTGAAGCTCTCTCTATTATTAACGAAAACAACAAAAAAGAAGAAGAAAAAGACTTTATAATTCGATTTATTTTTTAGTTGTTAACTAAGTTTGTTTCTTCTCTTTTTGTATTTTATATTCTTTTTTATCTTTCTCTTTTACAAAGAGCTTTTCTAATTTTTTGCTTTCTAATATGTTGCAAATATAGATATTTATCTATTAATAACTTGAATTTAATTATTGTTTTTTATTATATAACTAGATTTGTATAAGACTTTAATATCTACTTTTTTTTAACTTATTAAGTGCTTTATTTGTTTACTAATATTGACATATTTACAATCTATTATTATCTTAAATCTCTTTCTAATTTTATTTTAGAAACGTTATATAATTTCCATATTATACTTCGCAAATCTAGTTACGCATATATTAGCAAAAATAATATTCTTCTTCTTTGTAAGTTGTTAATTATAATTGAGTTTTTAATTTAGTTGTTAATCTTTCTTTTGTTTGTAAAAGGTAGAAGAAGTAGAAATTTTTAACAATAAAGAAACACTAGAAGTGTTAAAAGCACAATATTAACTAGCAATATTTTAAATATAAAAGTCGAGATTAATATTGCTATTTATATCTAACTTAATATTCTTTTTTTCAATTTCTATATAATTCTTTTTTTATATCTTTTATTAATTTTTTTTTTCTTTTTTTTTAACAATTGTTAAAATAACTCTAGTTTAAATTAAGTTATCTTCTTTTATTTACAAGATAGTTGTTGTATATTTTTCGAAAATTGCAAAATCTACAAAGATAGCAATAATTGCGAGAATCGCAAAGATAGTAATAATTGCAAAAATTTTAATTGTCGCGAAGAAGTATTTAAATCAAGAAAATAAAAATAACTTTTAGATATATCTCTAGATATAACAACAACAACAACAACAATAACAATAACAATAGAGAAGATAATTATAATCTTTATAAGCTACGTCTAGAGAAGTAATTAAAGCAATTAGTAAATAAAATAGTAAATCAATTGAATAAGTATTTAATAATTGAATAAGTATTTAATTGAAATTGTTAAGTTGCTAGATCTATTTTCTCTTTTCGAATTATATTAACTAAATCGAGCAATATTTAATTAAATAATTGTATTAAATAGAGTTGCATAATCTATTTATTGTAGCAAGCTTATTACAATTACAATAAGAACTTTATCTAGTTCTTGTAACTTTATATATTCGAAAGTATATATATATATCTATTTTGTCGTCTTATCTTCTCTTTTGCTCTTATTATTTTATTTAGCTTTATTAAAAACTCTAGTTATAGATTGATTGTTCGATTCGATTTTTTTTCAAATCTAGAAATCGAATCGAATTTCTAACTATATTAGACTATATTTTAGCCTAATATAGTTAGTATTTGCATAATATTTGCATCGAGAATCGAATTTGCATAAAATTCGATTTCTAACAATTAGTTTATCTAGTTAACATCTTAACTATTATAGTTGTCTTACTTATCTTTAAGAATTACGTTAAAAACTTAAAGACAAACAATTTCCAAGTTATTCTAATCTCTTGCCAACAAAATGTTATCTACAATATTGACTTATGTTCTAACAACTACTAGCAAGCATTCTATCGATATCAAGAAACTCGCTCTTTATCCTAGAACTTTACAATCCAAAAATGTCAAGATCGATATCTAAATTTTTTATAGTATCGAGTTTATCGAGATCGAGGTTCTAGAGAATATAGAATCTCTCTTCGCATCTAATGTTGATAAAAGCGTTATTAGAACTAATAGTCGAAAGAAGATCAACAATAAAGATCTAATGCCTGGCAACAAGTATCGCTATAAGTTTTCTTGAATAAAATCTCTTTCTTTTAACAAGAGCACATCTCTAATTAAGCTACAAGTTGTCGTAAAACTTTTCCTTTACTTTGTCAATTAGAACAAGAACGTCTTATAGACTATAACGACAAACTAACTTATTAACAACGACACAATTGTAATTGCTAAACATTGCTCCTACAATTAATCGCACTCTCTTAAGAGACTAACAAATATTAAGGCGTACATCGACTATCAAGATAAGAAGTTAATCAAGAACAACAATTATGTTGTTCAGTTTTAAATCGAAAAGCAAGTAACTACTACCCAAGATTAACTTAGTAATAGGAAAAACAAGTCTCGAGATATATTCTTTATTCAAGTCGATCGACTGTTTATCGGAATCAAATCTATAAAGTATTAGTCAACTTTATTAACTAATAGCAAGATAATCTTAAACGTAGTAAGCTATTTCGGAAATCTTATAAATTCTAAATCGAAGAAGAAGAATGCGATAAGAATTCTTCTTATAATGTCTATATTTTAACTATTGTCTAACACTTAATAGTCTATATACAACATGTTTAGTACAACGACGTAGAATGTCTTCGAAGCAAAAGACAAGATAATTGAATATCAAGATTCGTAATTGTGCAAACGATATATATTTGATCTTGCATTGTATTGTACTTAGATTAATTGTTAAATTAGAAATTGATTTCAACTTTCTAATTGAACTTAAATACTTGATATTAACATCGTAATTCGACTCGAATACTTGATATTAATATTGTAATTCGACTCGATATCGACTTAATTTCTAACTTGATTCGAGTTATTAACTCGAATTGTTAAGTAATCGAAAATGTTGTTATAATATTAAGAATTTCTATTTTTAAATCTATTACGTTACGACTTTCGAGAGATCTATACGCTAAGAACAAAACAATTTTCTTCTTTATTATTTTCTTGTTATCTACATTATTTTATTGCATTATCTTATTATATTACTAGTGTTTATCTTTAAATAATTTATTGTTGTTATTAAGATTGCTATTTTTTGCAAAATATATTGCAAAATGTTGAATTCTAACAATGTATACAATTTATTAATATCTTCGATTAAGAAAGAGTCTAGTTTCTTAATATTGCACAATTTAATTTTAAGTAGTTTTTATTCTAATTAATTTGCAAGTTAAAACTTATAGAACATTAATTAATTCTTTCTTAAAAAGAAAAGAGCTTTTCAAGAAGCAATTGATAAAATTTGTCAAGATAGTTCTTTTTTAAGATTAAGAGAGAACAACAAACATGTTAAGTAGAATCTTAATATTAATACTTAATTTTAACAATAATAATTACAAACATCTATTAACGAAAGTATTACAAACAAGACTTAAAAAAGAATAATAAATTTATTTTAAACTAAAAAAACTAAAGTAAATAAAAAATTCAATATTTGAAATATATGTGTTCAAATAATCTTAATATTAGAAGAATACTCTAAGATAGCATGCAAGAACTATCTTAAAATTCCAAATTATTTTATAGTTATAAATAACTCTAGTATAATTAATATGCTCAAATATTGCAAGATAGTTGTTTGCAAAAAACAAAAACAATCTAATTCTCTTTTATAGCTTAAGTTAGCTTTTAATTGTATAAGTTTAATTTAATAATACAAATAAATAATGCAAAGTTAACAAATTAATAGAAGAAAATTTATATTAACTTAGTATCTTAATTTAATTAACAAAATTAAGAACAAATATCGTGCAAGATCTTTGTTGTCTTAAATCTATCTTTTCGAACTATCGAAAATAAGTATTTTCGATAATTATTGCAAATGCTTTGCTTAGATTTTACTCTTATGCATCGCACTAAGTTATTATTTATAAGTTTCTTAAAATATAATAATATTTGTATTAAGATAATGCAAGATTTAAAAAAGTTACAACATATATTTATTACATTAGATATATAATCTAGTTCTTAAAAGATTGTCTATCTAAAAGTATTAATATATTAAATAAATATTAAATAGATATTGCATTTTAATATCGTAAATATCTTATTAAATTTGTGTTTCTTTAAGTTAAATATATTGATTGTTATTTAATGCAAGAGCTTCTTAAAATTTTAAACATATATAATATTAAAAACAAGCTTTTTGATATTGTTACAACTAATATAAGCAATAATAACACTCTAAAAGAGAAGCTTAAAAAGGTGCTTAATTGACGCAATATTCTATAAGATAAAGTACAGAATTCGATTTCTTGTATAGCTTATATTATTAATCTTGTAACTTAGAAGTTTATTAAAGTTATTAGATTAAAGACTTTAAATAACAATATTATATTGTTATTAGAAGACATTTAAGTTAAGAATATAGTTATAAGCAATAATTTGTATACTATTGTTAAAAAGATATTTTTTAAGTAGATAATACAAAGAGATAATGTATTTGCTAATAAACAAATTAGATTTACGTTCTTATAATTGCTATTAATAGTTCTTTTTAACAAAAGCTTTGCTTTTAAAAGCTTTAGATTAAAGCTAAAACAAAGTCTTGAATATTAATACAAGATATTTGCATCTATTGAAACTCTATCTATTTAATATTTCGACGTATATATTAATTGCGCAATATAATCGATATATAAATCGACAAAATCTTGAAAGATTTAAAGATTTAAGCTATTTAATTAGAAGATAACAAATAATTACTAGTATTGCTTGTTAACAATATGCTATATTCTTTCTATAAGTTAATCTTAATTGTATCTAGAACAATTAATATTAATATATATTTAGAATTTCGATTGTTTAATACTCTTTTTAATTATTTTAATATTGTTAAAAGAATTATACGCGACAATGCGTATTTTTTACAAACACTTGTTATTAAAGTTTGCGAATTAGCTTTTACAAAACTTGCGAAGTACTATTTTAAGATCAAGAGCAAAGACAAACTAATATACAATCTTGCTATAATTTTAAATCTTACTTAAAAGTTGAATTTGTATTAAGATTAAAATATAAAGAATATTAAAGAATAAAATTTTAATAAGATTAATTATTCTTATTACAACAAGTACAAGAAAGAGTTCAAGAACTATTTTAGTTATTATTATAAAAAAGAATTACAATTTCAAAAGTTAAAATGCAACAAGCTAACAAGATTAACAAAATAATGCAAATTAATAATACAATTGTTTATTTGTTAATAATTATATAGTTTGTTACAATAATTATACGAACTCTTCTTTAATAAAATTAACGTTAATCTTTATCTTTAAGCAAAAACAATCGATATCTTTGTACTAATATTATTGTCGAAAAGATTTAAATATAGAAGTTTTAAAAAGATAACGTTTTAAACTTTTCAAAATTAACTTAAATAATTAAAGACATTCTTTTGTATTTAATATTCTCTATAAGTATTAAAAAAATATTTAGTTTTACTAAAAGAGTTTGTCGATAAAATTAATTACAAATAACTTTAGAATCGATCGAACAAATAATGCTTCTTAAGCATTATAATTGTACTATAAACTTAAATTCTAAAAAGACTATTATCGAAGCGTAAAATATTTATCGAAGAGAGAAAAACAATAATTTAACAATTAAAGAATTTAATAATTCTTTTAGAATAAATATATAAGATATTTTGCGTTTAATTAGTATTTAAAGATTTAACATTATTATATTTGTTAAAGATTTCGCATTATTAATATATATTTCGAGACAATATAGTTAGAAGATAATACAATCTAATAATACAATTTAATAATGCATTTAAATTACTTATATTGCATTAAGTTAATATATTTAACTTTTTAAAAATTATACTAAATATTTAGAAATATTAGATTTTTATATATTTTTATATATAATATTCTTAAATATTAAAATCTTGATAACTTAATAATAGCGCGTTTAACTTGCAATAATAATAACATATTATCTACAATATAATTTACAAAAACATTATTATGCTATCTAAGATTATATTGTAGATTATGTGTTATTATTATTGCGAGTTAAAAGATCGAAAATTCAAATTCTTTTTAAAATACAATTTTTTTTTTTTTTTGCAATTTTTAATAAAATTATATAGAATGAAACTGTCGAACTCTTTAACTAGAAAAGTTAAGTTAATAATTTAATTCTAACTTTCTAAATAATTTGAATATATTACTATAATGCATTTTTTAATTAATATATTTAATAAAAAAGTTCATAATATAATTAACATATTTGTTAGAAAATATATATAGATAATGCATTTTTTAATTAACATATTTAATAGAAAAAGTACACAAACAATATATATAGTAAGAAAATATATTTAATAGATAATGCAACAAGATAATGCAATTAATAAATTGCATAACTAAATAGCTTAAATTCTTGTTAATTATTCTTAATCTTAATTATCTTAATTAACTAGTCTAAAATTGTTAAAATCTTATACTTAACTTAATTTTTATTGTTATTATCTTTGTCTTTATACTTTGACAACTTATACTTGTTCTCTATTATTTTTGTATTATCTTCGACTTTTTTGTACTTAACTTTAATTTTATTATTATCTACTTTAATCAAATTCTTTAATTTGTTATTAATTGAATTAAGAGAATTAAGTATTTTACAATCTACGATATTTTTGTTGCTAGAAAATGTGCTTACAAACTTGTTAAATTTATTGATTACGTCTAAGTCTTAAGTTGATTTTAGCTTATCTAATTCTTTATAATGTAAAATACGTTTCTAAATAATTTAAATAATTAATATTATATATTTCAACATATTAATATTAAATTTGTCGTAATTCGTAATAGTCTAATATATATATTAGTTTTATTTTTTATATCAAATACAATATATACTTAATTAGTAGAAGTAAACTTTGTTATATTTAAATATTAACTTTCAAATGCTATTTTTATAGTTATTGTATTAATAATTGATTGCTTTGCAATATTCTTTTTTTTAATATTCTTTATTAATTTTGTCTTAAAATATTTAGCTATTATATAATTAGCTTTTTAAACATATATACATTACTTAAATATATTACTATAAAAACTTTTCTTAACTTGCTTATTAGTAATTAAGTTTCGAACATTGTTCTTTATATTTATTTGCTTATTTTTAAACGTTTCTTAATAGATATTTGTAACTTTAAGCTTTGTGAATTATTTGTAAAGAGCTACTTGATTTGCGTTCTATTTAATATACAATAGTTTTTAATCTACGTTCTATATTATAGTACAATTTCGACTAGCAATTAATTAAGAAAGAATAAAGAGAATCGACATTTTGCGCTTTCGATTAGTCTTTATAATAATATATACAAATAATACAAATTAATATTCTTACTTTATTATATAAATCTATACAATAAGTAGTTAAAAGCTATGTTAACTAATATATAATTTATAAAAGAAAAGAGTATTGTGATTATAAAGTAAATTTTTGCGCTTAAGATTAAAGTTAAAGTTAAGAATCTTATCTTTATTTAACATTATTACAATTGAAAATTATTACAATTGTTATATTATTGCTTCTAATTAAGTTATTCTTTTTATCTTATATTGCGATATAATTAAGCACTTATTTTAATTATTTGATTATATTATTGTTTGTTAACTTAATTAACTTTAAGTTAATACAATTCTTTTAAACAATTAATATAAACAACTTTTACTTTACAATCTTATAATAACGCGTATTAAACAAATAGATAATATATTCGAATAATATATTCTTTGTTGCAAATTGCTAACATACTTAATACAAAATATAAGAAAATTGGGAAATTAATTTGTAATAATATAATATTACAAGATTGCAACAATAAAAAAGCTAACAAAAACAAAAATAAAACTTTATCTAAAAGTATAGCGTTTAAGATTTAGAAGATAATGCAAACAAGTAATATAACAAGCTATTATTAGCTAAGTTTTTGCAATAGAAGAAGCGTAAATTTAAGTCTAAGATTGTAACTCTAAGAGAAATTTGTCAATATTAAAAGTTTGCAAATCTATTAATTTCTAAGAGATCTTTCGAAAGATTAGTACAAGAAATTTTTTAAAATAAAGTTTTTAGCAATAAATTTAAGAATAGATTAAGTAATAAAGATTACAAAATTTAGACTTTAATATTAAAGATACTTTAAAAGACTATTAAAGCGTTTCTAAAGAAATTTTTTTTTAGTAAGTATATTACTTATTTGCATTATTGTTAATTCTTTACAATATTTACTAATATTTTGCTTTATATATATAGATAGCAATTTATTTGTTATTTACGCAAAGCGTAAGATTATTTAGTAGAAGAATATGCAATTAATAACGCAATTAATAATTAATCTAGAAATTTGCTATAATAATAATAGAAAGCAAACATTTGTCGTAATATTTGAAATTCTAAAATCAAGATATCTTTGTTATATTTAAATAATTAAAATTAAGAATAAATAGCAAGAATGTAAGTTATTTAACTATACAATTTATTAATTGTATTATCTTGTTATATTGTCTACTAAATATATTGTTTTGCTACACATATTAATTATGTACTTTTTCGAATAAATATATTAACAAAATTGTTGTTTAATTATATACTTTTTTTAATAACAATAAAGCTAATCGAAAAATTACAATAATCTTAAACTAGTTATTATATAAAGAAATTAAATATATTATTTAATTGCATTGTTATGCAACATTTTAAGAAAAAAATTATAAGATTTAATACACAATTTATGTCTACAAATTCTACTACTAAATCGCTTTATATCTTAACAAGTCGAATCGAAAATTTAAGTTAATACTTGATATTAACATTGTAATTTAACTCGAATATTCGATATTAATATTGTAACTTGAATCGACTTTTCGATATTAAAATTCTAATTCGACTTAAGTCTTAACGAGTCGAAAACTTAACTCGAACTTGATAATTTAATTCGACGCAATTAATCTAATTGTATAGCTTGTCGTTGTTGCAAATAATACGATTATAAGACTATATTAAATTGTACGATTTGCATTAATAGTGCATCGATAGTGTAAGCTAAATTTGCACGTGTTTAACTTTATTAGTTTTCTATTTTAAGATTAAGATTTATTGTGTCGATTTGCCAAGATCGACATTAATTGAGCGAAAGTCTTTAGCGTATTAACTCAATATTTAGGCTTGCACATAGAATTGATTAATCAATAAAAGATATATTGTCGAGAAATAGCATTATATTTTTACGATGCACACGATAGTGCACACGATGGTGCAGATCCTTTGCATTGCATCGCACAATTTATCAAATGTCTTGCATTACACTGCACTAAACGATGTGCACCAATAGTGCACCGATAGTACGAAACGGTTTGCGTACGGTTGCGAACCTTGTAAATGAATACACAATTGACACTTATGAAGATAAGTGACAACCGCCACGTTGATTCCAGCTCGAACTAATGTCTAAAGAAAATTCCGGCTCCCCAGTGTTTTGCCAGTCAGACATGGCTTCCGTAGAGATACATGTTCTTGGCGGCAATCCAAATTCGGCCTCAGTCATCTTCGGGCCTTATGACAATCCGTTCGACGCTTATGTTGCTGCGCTCAAAGCAAAATCGACAGAATCGCACGACAAGGTCGGGACTACAGTAGACGGTAAACGAACGGATTGGCTGTCATGGGTAACATTACCAACTAGGAAGTCAATCTCCAATAACGGAGCTGACGAAATCAATGGAGCTGATGAAACCAATGGAACTGATGAAGCCAATAGAACCGACGAATCCAATCAAACGGGTAATGAGGGTCCTGACGAAGCCATGGGTGATACTGAAGCTACTATTCCTACGGATCAGCCCGAGTCCAAGAATGGACTCGACTTCTCTTCTCGAAGACCTTATTAGTCGCTGGACCTATGGGGATGATTGCAAGTATAGATATGGGCGGTCGACCAGCTCCTTACCAAAAAGAAGGAATCAGCCTTCGACGAGGCCTATTCTTTTGACGGGGTAGCTGAACGAGCTCTGCTCGAGAAGACTTCACTGATTACTGTCATCAAGCTTGGCTTTTCCAAGTGCAGAAATCTGAGTATATTCGATCGGATGCAGCCCATTGTCTCCAAACTCCAACCCATCTGCAGGAGTGTCGGGCCAACCATCATGCCGTTTGTCATGGAGCCTGCTTGGCGTGCGACGGGCGAAGGATTGAAGTTGCCTCAGAAGTCAAACGGGAAGACAAACATCGATCCAACACGCATCCCCACATCCGACGATACTAACACCACAGGTTTCGGCCCTCGTCTTAATCCGAATGCAGAAGCCATCATCAAAGCTCTTACCGAGAACCTCACGATGCAGGATGCCGAAGCTTTCACGGAAACGAACACGCCCATCGGCGAGGCCATTGGCAAAGCCCTTCGTCTCACGGGCCCCGTACTGAGAAGTGTGCCGAGTCTGGGCTCTCACGCCTTGCGGGCGACGACGCCGGTACCGAAGCGGGGGTCGACCCAAGCCCCGAAGCTGACGTTAACAATCCGAAAACCTCAGATTACACTTACGACGCCATGACGCAGCGAGCCATCGCCGGGGAAGCATCTCTGGAGGCCCTCCTAGCGACACCCATGGAGTCGCTCCAGCAGGAGGGTTGGTTCGATATCTTGAAGACCGCGATCATCAAGAACGGTTCGGCCTTTGGCGCAGGGGCTTCAGTCCTCTCTGGAGCAATGGGCATTGCTTCTGCGGCGATGAATTTCGCGACTGCGAAGAAGGATGCGGCGGCTGCGAAAAAGAAAGAGACGCAGGTGAATGAGGCCGATCAAGAGCAGAACGATGGGGGCGAGACGGGTGGGAACGGTGAAGCGGACGTCAACGGTGTGAACGACGAAGCAAGCGCCGAGGCCGAATTCATAGCTGAGCTCCACATGGAGTCTGCTTGAACGTGATTGCGGAGTGATTCTCGCGGAAGAGACCTGCACGTACTACTTATTTTTTGTCTTTACTGTCTTATTATGCATGACTTTCTGTCTTTTCTGGCTTTTTTTTCTATCCTCAATATAGACTAATCAATGCTTTGTATACTGCTAAGCGCAAAGCATCCTGCGTGCCAGCCCTTCTTGTCGGGACCCGGAGACTTCGAAAGCTGAATGCGAGAATCGTTATGAAGCGACCATTCCTTTTGCCCCACCTTCCGATGTTCGGAGCAGGCGATGTTAGACCTATATCAGCATTTCTTCGTTTACTTTATATCTCTTCGCCGTCGACGTCCTCGGCACGTCTGAGCTCGCGCTTTCGAAGCTAGCAGTGCCAAAACAGCCAATCTTGTCGATTTTGAGCTCGAGTCTGAGCACATGGCGGGTTTGTGGCCTCGATAAGTATAAAACTATTCGTCTACACGAAGATATTATAATGGAGGTCGAGGCATCCCAATTGTCAACCCCAAAAGGTTCGACGATGGTACCTCAAATGCTCGACTATGGAATTATCGAGTCTAGAGATTAACTTGCTATCAAAGATGTACGTACTGTCTGGAGGGGAACTTCGTGAGAAAATATCTCGGCTTTCGTGCTTCGGCCGAGAGCGCATTGTTCGTTCTTTCCAGGGAACTAGTCCACACATCTCGCTTTTCGATATTGTTCCTCTCCCTTTTCGATAATCCCCCCGCTTCCCCCTCGTGGACGATATTTGCCTGTTGGTGAAGAAACAGATACTTTTTCTTAAGGCTCCCAGGTCTCCAAATCTTGTCTTGCTACCCTTGAACTGGACCTTTTACTTGCGATCAATAAAAGGCATGATTACATCTTTAGAGCGCACGTGATATTGCCTGGGACGCGATCGTTCGAGAAATCTAAGTGCAGGCGATTTCGTATGCCTTTCTAATGCCAATTGCATGTTTAATGAGACGAATCAATCGACTGATATCTAAATTACGGAGCTAGGAAACTACCAATATATATATATATTTCTGAACCAGAAAATAGGTACGACCCTGAGGGAGATGTGATTCCCAGAAAGAGAGGTGAATAGTACTAAGAGAAGAAGTGTGTAGACTGGTTCCTTCTCTGTATAGTAGTATAGTTTCTCTGTCTAGGTTCGCAGTGATAGATGGCTATACTGTCAACTAGTCAAGAAATGCAAGTGCTTTGTGACCCAAGGAACGAGACACATATGGACATACAGGGAATGTTTGAACAACTAATCACGTTATCACTTCTCCATCGCGACCAATAGACGTATGAAAAGATTGCTACTTACGTAATTTCCCCAGAATAACTTTCAAGTCTGCTAGAAAATGGACTGGTTCCATTCTTTCTAGACAATCAGAGCAGAGTAAAGTGGTTTGACAAATTCAAGGAGATCTGGGTTGTATATAAAGTTGTGTATGAACCCTTGTAAGTAGAAGAAGTGTGTATTAGGTCTCAGGTGTATCAGTTGCTTTCCACAGGCGTCAACGTCGTCTCCAGTCGTTCCCTTAATTGATCCCAAGATATCATTAGTGTCCTCATAACGAGTGATTCGCCATTAGTAGGATTCAGCAACACCCTCAACGGCTTGGAATAGTCTGCACCGAGTAAGAGCCATGCTTTTGGCTCATCCATAGTCGAAGGAAAGACCGTGAGGCTTTTGACTGTGGCAGTACTTTCGAGAGCCTGATAGGTTGGAAGAACAGTGTCTTTCGCCAGACCTTGATACTTGTACATGGTGATCATGATTGAGCCGTTCACACATTCAAGCATATAGGGCCATTCTTTAAAGGGGTGAATGTATTGATCTCCCGGTATGACACATAGTGGTTGTGACTGGTACGGAAGGTCTGAGACAATGATTCGGCTTCTCATATATCAGTCTTCCAAGAGAAGGAAATCGCCAGTGTCTGCTACGTAAAGTTTCGGGCAGACGCGCTGCGTCATTTGCAAGGGCTCCATTGGCACCATACGGTCTTCATTCATGTGGATCATGGGCAAGCAGAATTCATTTGCGGGAACCTGTGGCCTTCGGGGATCCGTATGATGGTTTTCGCTTCCCTCCCCTTCCGAGGTGCTGAATGCAGCGAGTGGTATCAAGGGGTGGATGTCGGGTGAAGGTGCTTGCACATCTTTGGGAAACGGTATCGTCAGACGAGTCGCTGTGCGAAAAATTACACAGCGACCCAATTGTCGATCATAAGAATCTAGGTAATGCTTGTACGCTGGCTTATCGAATGCAACAAATCCGCCACAGGTACTGATTGTGCATGCCCAATCACAGTCTCGCACTGGAGTGACCAGGTCGATGTCGAATTCTGTTAGTAGCAGTAACTCCTTTGCTTCTGTATGAATCGTGAAAGCAAATTGACCAATGACGACAAGGTCGAGGTTTGGACTCAGACAGATGGGGTGTACTCGCTCAATCTTCGGAAATACCTTTTCAAGCTTAAAACATTCCTGCAGAGATGGCAGCAAGGTGATGACCTCGAGATGAATCTTCGAGCCCACAATGCGGAGATTGCCAAGCCAATGTGCATCTTGAGATACTTGGGAGTATAGCGGACTCTCATCAAATTCGGGGGGTTGGTACCCAGGGAAACACACTTCTTCAGTGTTGAACTTGACAACCTGAACAGTCCTATCGCAGGATACAATCCACGCAAGATCTCGAGCTGTGAGAGCAATGATTGGGAGATTATCGTCCTAGGATGGGCAGCTACAACAGTGCTGATCTGGCCTTGATTACATAGCTTAGGCTGTCCGGAACCCAGTTCCCAAACCATGACAGTCATTTGTGCATGCACACCTCTTCGAGTATATGCTTGCCAGAGGAAGGTCACCAATGTTTCGTCTCCCTTAGGAAAGTGGAAAGAACAGTATCCGAAGGACGAGAACTCTTGAAGGTCGGGAAAGTTTTTAATCTCCATCGACGCTACACTGAACAGCGTCAAATCGAACCCATTCCCGTCCTAGCTATTGCAGAAAAGAAGGTATTTGCCAGTATCACTGGATTTGATAATTCGTGTCGAGTCTAGCTTGAAAGTGGTAGTGATGGTATCGACAACTCCGACCAGACTGATGGGTCGACGAAAGATTTCTTCGGACGACTTACTGTCCTCACTGAAGATATAATTACCATCTCCGCTGTAATGGATAGTATGTGCCGTTTTCAGTTGGTCTGATAGCACAGACTGGAAGGCGTGGAACTTCTTCGTGGAAAGGTCATACCAACCTGCAGGTACGAACAATCTGTCGTCCCCCGCGAATGCCATTTTACAAGCAGTGATATATTCTGACTGTCCCTCCTGGAACTTCGCAGAAACTAGTCTGAAAGCCCACGCTCGATCGCGCAGTCCATGTGAGAATTTTAGACCAGACTGAATAGCCCAGATCGATAGCCATTTGTCGTAGGCGACGGCAAGGTATTTCCCTTGCGCCGAGATCTTTGCCGTTATGACATGCCCGCCATAATATTCGTTGTCAGTTAGTACCGTTGCCAGTCCAGCTGTCGCTGGCGATAAGCGCTTACCACTTCCCGCATGTTGGACGAATAAGCACTCGCCTTCTTCAGACGTTTTCTCGTCATCACTAAGAAGTATGTTCTGATCTCGATCATATACGAAGAATCCAAGTCTAGCTTTCATGAGTGACCATTTCTTGTAACTTAAGGTTGGGTTTTGGGGTATTATCTGTGACTGACTGGCTTGGTCTGTGCTGCTCTGGAGGCTTTCTTCGCCTTTTTTGGACTCATAAGAGTAGATGATTGATGCAGCAGAACTTTGCTCTAGGCCAAGGAAAGCTTTGAGGTCAAGCCTCCAGATAGGCCAAGGGTTATCAAGAAGCAGAGTGTTGTAAGCTCTCAACAATCTGGCAATCTCGGAGCACCGGTCTTGCAAATGTCTTTCCGCTCCACCCAGATTTTCTTCAAGATTTCCTTGGTGCAACCATTCCTCCAACTCTTCTATCCCGATCAACAAGCGCCATAATCAACTGGAATCTAGTAACATAGAGACCACAATCCAAGACACTGTTATAAAATTAGAGAAGTGTCTCAATATGATAGCAACGACCGACTCGCGGTTGTTGATCGGACAATCAACAACCGCGAGAGTTGTTGATCGGACAATCAAGGACGTGATGTATCCAGAAGAAAAAGCTGTATTCTAGAAGTTTCCAGTTGGCCCGAAGCATTTGAATGTCAAAGCCTTTGGGGCGATGGTCGAAGGGAGACATTTGGAGGTTCACCAGAGAGGATTTGCAAAACTTTTCCTGGTATGTCAAGCAAACGGACGCCAGCCGTAGCGATGTGTCGACTGAGGTTGGCAGCATCGACAGATCTTGACCGAGCCGCCGAACTTCAGCAAGGCCTACCAGGTGGTTTTTCGTTGACTGGTGCACAGTCTGGATCTGACCGTGCCGGATAGAGATAAGCGAACCACACATACTTTCGATATCTTTGTCCGTGTAAGGGAAGTCGCCGTCAGATAATAGAGTGTGTCCTTGCGCTTCATATTGACAAGACAATACTTCCCTGAGTTCATCCATCACGAGAACCCTTGCGGAACCAAGCACCCATGTAAGGATGTTTTTGGTTACTTCTGCAGCTTGGCGTGTCAGAGATCTCTCTAACCTGTTTACGATCTTTGAATATAATCCTTCAAGCCCGCTTGGCATGTGCATTAGCGTCATTTGCACTTCTTCCAAAGATATGCATGCCTTCAACTCCTTCAACATCAGAGTGACCCACAGGAACATACCATTATGCTGATCCAAAAGACTTTCCATCACGATATTGCGGACCAGAGGGTGTGAAAGATGGCTATTGCGAGCTACCTCGAAGCTCACGAAGAATTCGATGTCTTGATGCACATCCTCAGGTGCAATTTCTAGCGTTTTTACATGTTCGAGGTACCTGACAAGACGTTTCTGACGTCGGCTTGTCAGAAGTAAAGTAATATTTTTCCTTATCGCGAGATCGAGAAGTCTTGGCAAGAAAAGACTGTTATCCTTACACTCGTCTAAAGCATCCAGAATCAAGACCAGATTATCCTGTTGCTCGAAAAACCTCGAAAGTAGCCGCCACACCTCCGAGAAATCGGGTATTCCTTGGTCCGTGGCACCTCCATGGATTGTTTTCACATTCATTTCGATGCCATCGCGGCTGCTCTCCTGCTGCCTATGAAGCTGATACCCGATGGAGCACGTTGCAGCTGTGGCGTTGTTGTTTTACAGACTGGACTTTCCAAAGTAGAAATACAGCAGTATGGATGGCCCATAGCGTGCCCCAGAATTGTGCAAGTGGTCTATGAAGAACGAAGTGAGTACAGTCTTCCCAACTCCTGGTCCAGCATTAATCCAAAGCTGGCAACCCTTTTCTGCAGGGATCTGTGACCATTTTTGAAATTTGGGGTGGTGTAGGATCCATTCGCATGTACCTGGATGACGATTTTTGCGAGCTGTCTTATAATTACGACGATAGTAATTCATGTCTTTGTCTCGAGGAATTAAAGGCGCGAAGACGCTATTGAGCCTCGACTATTCTTCCGGATAGCTATCTTGGACATCGTTTCTCTTGCATTGCTCAGACATAAATAGGAAGATTGCACACATTTATTCAATAGAATTATTCAATTAAACATTGTCTAATTAGGTTAGCGTTATTCTAATAGAGTAAGTAGATCTAACAACTTAATAATTTTAATTAAATTAATATTGTTACAAATCTAGCTCGAAACAATGTAGTATATAATCTACAACACAATATATAGCACAAAGTACAATTACTTGCATACTTAATAACTTAACAAACAAGCAATATTCTATATATTTGACAACAAGTTAAGCAAACAATATTCGATATATTTAATAACAAGTTAAGCAAACAATACTTATTATATTTGACAACAAATATAGTAAACAAAAGAAATTTTCTTTAGTATATAAATCTTCGTATATAACTTCTTTATAAATTGTATTTAATTTATCTTAAATCTTTATTTATTATTACTTTAATTTATTAAATTATTTATAAAGATTTATTAAATATAAAATTGTTTATAGTTGCAATTCTTGTTATTAAATAATTGCTTATATTGTTTAAAGATATTTATAAATCTTTTTAATAATATAACTCTTTTTAATATCTTTTACAAAAATACTAGTATAATACTTTAAATATTTTAAGAATAGTTGTATTAAATTAATGCGTCTTTATTTCTAATATTAACTTAACAATATTACGTCAACTCTCTATTAATAAAGACAACAAAATAAGAATTAATAAATTTAACATCTATTATAAAGATTAAATCGACTTAAAGAATTAACTTATATAAACAAATATTTACTTTATCTTTTATTTTGTTTTGTTTTAGTAAACAAGAAAACAATTTTTACATTTATATTTTTTAGAGAAAGAATTTAGTATTAGCTTAAATTAAATTTACACAAATATTTAAAAAATTATAATAAAAATTCTTATATAATATTTACGAACTTTAATAACTTTAAAAAAGAGCTTCGAAGAATCTTTAAAATATTTAACAAGAAACAAATTGCAAAAAGAATAATTTAATATTTAATTTAACAAATCTTTGCAACAAATTACGCAACAAAATTTTAAAAAATATATTAATCTTATTAAATAAAACAATATTATATTTATAATAAGATTTTAACAAGATTTTAAGAATAATCTAAAGAACAAAATTATATATAACAACAAATTTATTAGCAATATATTTAATCTTATTAAAGTAATTATTAATTTTAACAACAAATTATATAAAAAAGTTATAAGAAAGCAATACAATTAATTTTACAAAAGAGCAAAAATCTTCTTTAAATTAATAATTAAATATTATTAGAAAGAATTTTATTCTAATTAGAAGTACAATAATCTAAACTATTGTAAATCTATATCTATAAAATTAAATTTTACTTAACAACGTAAAAAAAAAAACTTTAGAGAAAAGCAAAATAATAAATCTTAAAAATTATATTATTTATATGATAAATTAAATTATTTTGCAAGAGATTATTAATTACAAAACTTAATAAATTATCAACAAATTAATATTATATTAAGAGAGATATTTAATAATTAGAACAATATTAGAGAGCAAATTAATATAAAGACAAATATTTTTAAAATTAAATTAAATAACAATTATTATTTGATAAAGAACTTAGATTAATTACAGAAAGTTCTAGATAAAATATTATTAGATAAAATATTTGTATTTATGCAAGAAGTTAATTAAGTATTTTAAAAAACTATTAAATTTTATAACTTAATTATTGATTTAAATAAAAATTATAATTAAAAGAATTTTTACAAATATATAAAAGATATTACAAATTATTTTAAGACTTTAGTTAATTTATTAAAGATTATAAACAAATACAAAAAGAAATTAAAAAACAATGTTATTATAAAAAAAATATACTTAATACAATAATAAAACAATTAAATCTTATAATATATATAAATTTTAGTTAAATAACTTGTTACAATAATTTATGTTAAACTTATCTAAAAGAAAAGAACAAAGTTAATTAATTCTTTAGAAAGTTAAAGTTAGCAATTTAGCAACAAAAAGAAACTTAACGTAGATAAATATTTAAAGTAGAAATTATAATACAAGAATAAGAAAAAATTTAAATTTCTTAGTAAAGAGTATATTAAAGAAATATACTATATTAGTTTAATAGTAGCAACTAAACTTAACAATATATATATAATATTTTATTATATTAGTTAAGATTAACAATTGTTAATTTATAGCAATAATTAATTTTAATATTTTAAATTAAAAAAATACAAGTTTTATTAAAAAGAAATTAACTTTTTTAAATTTACTATTAAATAATATAAAATATATATAAATTTTAAAAAGTTACAAACAATTAAAAAATAAAAATTATCTATTAATATTAAAAAAGTTTAATTCTTTCTAGATTTTATAAACTACAATAGAAATTTATTAAAAACTACTTTGTTAATACAATATTATTAACAAATTTTAGAAAAAAGAAGATATTATAAATATAAAGATTAATAAAAGGGAAATTATTTTAAATCTTAAACTAAAATACTTAAAAAAACTAGTATTAAGAATATACAATTTACAATTATTAAGTAAAATTAAACTTAACATATTAAATTTAATTAAGAATATATACTTAAATTAAAAATATAAAAATATATAATACTTAATAATATATCTTTTTAAGAAAAGTTTTGCTAGTTAAATAAAATTATAACATTTACAATAAGAAGCTACTTGCTATTGTAATTTTTCTAAAATTATAAAAAATATATATTAAAGAATTATTAGAACTTTTAATTCTTATAAATTATAAAAATCTTTTGTACTTTACTATTATTAAACAATTAAATAGAAGACAAATATAATAATTAGAGCAATTTAAATAATACAACTTTAAAATACAATATATATTAGACAAAAATAATAACAAAGTTAATATATTTAGTAAAAAAAATAATTATATAAAAATAAAAAAATTGTTTAGTTATAATATATTTATAATTAAAAAAAACAAATTATTGTTAGCAAATAAATATAAGCTAAATAATATTTTACAAATATTTAAAAACAATAAGAAAAAGATTTTAATAAAAAAAGAAAAACTCTAAATATTTATTAACAAAATTAACAAATATATAAAAAAATATTATAATAAATTATTAGAAAAGTACTTAAAAGTAATTAAAATTCTTTAACTTTTATATTAGTATTATTAGTTTTTTTTAAATAAGATAAGTTGTTAAGATATATATTGAATAATATCTTAATTATTAATAGAACAAATATAGTATATATATAAGCTATAATAAAATATAATATTAGAAATTATTTAAATTGTTATAAAATAAAGTTATAATAAACTTTATTATTAAGTTGTTTAAGTTAACAAATCTAACAATTAAAAATAAATATAATTTGATACTAATAATAAATAATAAACTTATTAAGTACTTATATATTATTATATATAAAAAGAAGTTTATAATAGAATAAATAAGATATATTGTATTAAATTAACATAATAAATATTACAATATACTTAAAGAATTAATTAGTAATAAATATAAACTCTTTATATCTAATTATTAAAAAACTTTTCTATTAATATTAGAAACAAGATTTAAGATATTTATTGTTTATTATTTAATTATAAATAATTAAATAAAGTAAATAAACTAAAACTTAAAGCAATATTTAAAATACTATATTAATAATATTTATAATAATCAAATATTATTTTTATTTATAGTACAACTAATATTAAATGCAAAGAATTCGAATATTATTAAAATAACTTTATTCTTTGTCAACTATAATAAAAAACTTAATTTCTTCGAAAAAATATAAAAATATATGTTAGTTTAATTAGCTATTAAGAGAATAATAATACTAAAAAAGATATATAATAATATCTCGAAAATATAAGAAAAATTAATTAAGTACTAGAACAAAAAACAAAAAACAACATCTTAGTTAAAGAAAAAAAATAAAATATAATTTTTTACAAAAAATCTTAACATAAGAAAGCTAAATAAAAAATTATATTATATTAAAGTTAAATTGTTTTTTGTTAAAAAGACAAAAAAATTAGTTAATTACAAACTTAATTTGTCTAAGAATATTAAACTATTTCTAGTATTTTATATTTTATTGTTAAAATTAGTCGATTCTAGTATATCTATATCGAAAATATTTTATTATAAAGTTTAAAAAAAAAGTAAATATAAAGTAAAAAAGATTCTAAAGCAATAAGATTAAAACTATTTAATTAAGTAAAAAAAATATTCTATCTTAGAAAAAATATAAGAATCTAAAAAAAATCTTCATAACTACTATAATTTTATTTAGAAATTCTATTAAAATTCGAAAAATTATTTAGTATAGCAAAAAATAATTAGAAGATAAAAAACAACTTAACAAAAATATTTGCAATAAAATAATTAATTTTTTTAAAAATATTTGATTCTTTTATTTTTAATAATAGATATTATATTTTTTGTTTTATCTTTATATTAATTTTTTTTAAAATCTTGTTATTTTATAGCAATTAATTATAATAATTGTTAATAAATTTTATCTTTAGCAATTTTAATAGAAAGATATTTTCTATTATAGTTAAGAGAGAATTATAATATATTTATATACAATTCGTTTATATAAATATATTTCGAATATTTTAAATAAAACAAGAAATCTTTTATAACAATATAAAAATAATAAGAGAAAAAATAATATTTTTAAACAATATTTATTAATATATTGTAATATTTAATCTTAAATATAATACAAACACAACTTTATTATTAACAAAATATAATAAAAAAAATATTTAACTTTCGAAACAAAAATTTTTTAATAAGAGAAATAATATTACAAATTTAATTCGAAACAATATAATATATAATTTACAATATAATATATTATAAAAATTACAATTGTTTATATATTTAATAATTTAATAAATAAGCAATATCTAATATATTTAATAATAAATTAAGTAAATAATATTTAATATATTTAATAACAAATTAAGTAAATATTATTTTAATATATTTAATAGCAAACTAAGTAAACAATATTTAATGTATTTAACAATAAATATAATAAGCAAAAAGAATCTTCTTTAATATATAGATCTTCGAATATAATTTTTTTATAAATTGTATTTAACTTATCTTAAGTTTTTATTTATTTTTATTTTTATTTATTAAACTATTTATAAAGATTTATTAAATATAAGATTGTTTATAGTTGCAATTCTTGTTATTAAGTAATTATTTATCTTGTCTAAAAACATTTACAAATCTCTCTAATAATATTATTCTCTTTAATATTTCTTGCAAAAATACTAGTATAATAATATTTTATAGAAGAAAATAATATTATTTTTGTCAATATATATATAGTTAAATTTACAAAATGCAATATTAAGATTATATAATATTTCTAGAATAAAATTAAAAAGAAATTTAAGAAAGAAATAAATTATAAATAGATTAATATTAGTAGATAGATAAAAAACTTAATAATTAAAAGAAAAGTAAATATTAAAGTCTTATATAGATTAAATTATACAATATAAGATAATAATTAAACGCAAGTTATTAATAAATAAATATTTATATTTGCAATCTATTAAGAGACAAAGAATCGAAAGAGCTCTTTATTAAAAAAAAAATTAAAAATAATATAAAGTACAAAAAGAGAAGAAACAAACTTAGTTAATATATAATTAATAAACTAGAATATTTATTTATATTCTCTAGTATTAAAAGCTTTAGAAATTAAGACAATTTAAATAATAATAACTCAAATATAATAAGATTTAAATTAAAGAATAATGTAAAGATATTAAAGAATTTTAAGCTTACAATAGAAACAAGCTTTGCTTCTAATAACAATCTTAAAATAAAAAATGCTTTAAACAATAACAAAATAAAGTTAAATATATTTTCTATAAATAAGAAGTATTTATTAATTGCTTTATTTTCTACTTTGTTTTAAGATAAATCTATATTGTTAAAATTTATTTATCGATTAATATTATTAGAGTTTGTAAGATTTACAAAGAAAAAACTCACTAAAAAAGTCTCGAAAGTCTAGTAATTTTACAAAGCTCGCTTACAATAAAAACATCTAAAAGGGTTAGGGTTAGGGTTAGGGTTAGGGTTAGGGTTAGGGTTAGGGTTAGGGTTAGGGTTAGGGTTAGGGTTAGGGTTAGGGTTAGGGTTAGGGTTAGGGTT